>Ga0310909_10001783_pt1 | contig 12906 bp, 20 predicted proteins | sample GREbulkMGT000H_FD_203449 | JGI IMG/M metagenome (GOLD analysis project Ga0310909, IMG submission 203449) | Lab enrichment of tropical soil microbial communities from Luquillo Experimental Forest, Puerto Rico - GRE.bulkMG.T000H | ecosystem: Environmental > Terrestrial > Soil > Tropical forest >... | reverse complement strand
CCAAACGGTGAACGTAGAGCATTGCAAGAAGAAGTGTTTTGGTTACGAAAACGATTGGAACAAAAGGATGATGATTAGGCGGCTGCTAATAGGGTGTATGTTGGCATCTGCTGCATGGTTATTCCCGCCAGCCGCTCATGCCGACACCCAATGCCCTTATCCCGGTGTTGGAATTCTTAATGTAAATATTGCAGGAATTACCGGAGGATTCTGTGATTTCCCTACTGAAATTAATGGCGCTCACTGGCATTGCCAAGGTGGTGGAGTTAGTCTTGGTTTAGGGATTGTTGCGACTGGTATTGGTGGTGTTGGTAGTGGTGCTCTTGTTGGTGCTGGGCAAGGTTTTGGTGGCGTGAGTTGCAACTGGCGTTGCCCTGACGGCGTAGACGCTCCCGCGCCTAATCCCCCTGGAATGTGGAAGGAGTATTTGGTGCCAATGAATTCTACAAATTATTGTAAGGATCATATGGTGCCCAATGGGTTTTGGAGTGCGCCTACTTTGCCCACCGAAGGTATTCCACCTGCGGGAGAAACTTCAGAGCAAGCTCAACTACCACAACCTATTCCACCACCCCCACCGACTATGCCGGAACCACAACCACAAATTCCACCCCTTGCACCAGGAGAACCAAACTCATGACACCTACACGACATCCGTTGATTGATCTCGTTTACAACGACGAGACTGGCCGTTACATCGGCATGCTTGAACGCAAGCTCGTTATCATGACGACGGAGAATCTGAAGATGCGGGCGCTACTAGAGTTGCTGACCGGAGATATGTGGGATGACAAGCAATTCAGTGCCGAAGATGAAGAGATCAAAGGTCTTGCCATCGACACGCTGAAGAAGCGGTTGAACTTAAGTCACGACGATGCAACGAATATGGTTGATGAGCGATGGAAGGCGACTAACCCGCCAGAGCCAGATGAGAGCGCGAAGACATGGCTAGTCGGCCAGCCGCGTAAGACTCCACATGTGGTTACTTACTCGCGGCCTATCGGTACTCCAGCAGGCGTAGACATGAAGAAGCACCTAGCCGGTATCAAGCAGAGCCGCGACCACATGCGAGACCAGTTATGAGATCACGCAGCTTATCGTACTGAAAGCCGCACCATGAATCGTCGCCGGCAATGACGACGGGTATGGCGGTAAATCCCTTGGCGTGCAACGCATCTCGGGCATCGTTGTCGATGTCCACGTCAATCTCGTTGTAGCGCACGTTATTTCGGTCTAACAGTTTCTTAGTCCACTCGCACTGAATACAGTCGTGGCGGGTGTAGATCGTTACCGACTTGGGCATATTAGGGTTACCTAACTTCGTCGCGGGTAGCTCGTCGTACCCTCTCGCTACGGTATCCCCAGGACCGCTCTAGACGGTAGCTAAATGGCCAGGATTTGGTCGTACAGGGCCGAACGGAGCGCCGGCAGGTAACCGGAGTCTGGCGACGAAGTGGCTGGTTATACGGTTGCGGGCCGAACCGGGCTGAACCGGGCCGATTAGGGGTAGCGTCAGCCCTGATAGGAGCGTATAGTCAGACCTACCGGCGTAGCCGGGACCGAACTAAATACCGCGAAACTGGAGAGAGAAGTTCGCCTGCGCGAGCGGGTGGGGCGGCAAGGCTGCCTAGCGAAGCTCGAATCCAGGACCGTCACCCGGCGGCCTAAAGCTAAGGGGAGAGCGTACCCGCACTGCGCGGCGCTCGCGGTAAGGCGAGGTCTATTTCATAAGGGGTAAAGAGGTCCACGGCGCTACGGCTGTGGGATACCCAGATGCCCCGAAATCCTATTTATGGTTGTTGTTGGGGCAACGAAAGTTGCGAGTTGCCTTGTGGTTTCGGCCGCAGGGCTTCTCGGAGTAGTCGTTGCTATCTCCAAAGCCCAACAATCCGAAGGGAATTCAGATGAGTAAGTATGTTGTGACCGGTACTGTTCCGGTGCGGTCGTCTGTGCTGCCGACTCCTAAGCGAACGATTAGCGTGGAGGCGCGTAGTAAGGCTGTTGCTGAGGAAGTTCGTAAGACTTTTGAGGCGCAGGACCGCACTGGTAACCCGCTGTTCGTTGATGTTACTGTGGAAGAGGTTAAGTGATGAGTGTCTTCAAAGTTGGTGAGACGGTTAGGGTTATCTCCCTAACGGACATCGATGCGGAGCGCGATGACCCGAACCGTGTGATGACGACGAACGAAGAATTGGCGGCTGCCGGCTGGGACGCGAGTCCTGCTGGCCCGGTGATTGGCGATTCGGGCGTTGTTACCAAAACCTATTGTGATTACTACGATTTGTCGATTCGGCTTGACCGTACCGACGATGACATTAGTGAAGAGTTTGCGATGGTAGATGCCGATCTGAGACGCGAAACTGACCCGTGTGAAAAGGGTACGGTTGGCTGCTCGGTGAGGCACCTACCTGATCGGCCTTACGGCGATTGTGAAACTTGGTGAGCAATGGGAATCTGTAAAGGCTGTGACCACGACGAGAAGCGCCACTTCTCGTTATTCTTTGAACGGGCCGATAGTACGCGCGCTGCTGGTGCGCGGCCTTGCCAGGAAGAATATTGCGACTGTAGTGACTTTGTCCTGAAGCCGTTCTTCCGTAAGCCCAAAAGCACTAAGAGTCAACAAGATTTACGAGCAGCGAAGTGGCGTAACGGCTATCTGTAGAAGGGAGTGCGGCGGGTACTGGGGCTTTCCCCAGTGCCCTGCGGATTTACTTTCTCGGATTTATCCACCGAAAACCAACAACCCGAAGGGAATTCAAGATGACGAGCAAAGAGCAGATGCTGGCTTCTCCGAAGCAGCTGAAATGGCTCAAAAGCCTGATCAAGCGGGAGTGGACCGATTTCGATGAGAAGTGGGTGCCGCGCCTGGAACAGATTGAGGCTACGTTCGCTGTCTGCGAGGCGCAGGGTTACGACCCTGACATGATCAATATCCTGCTGGCTTCGCAAGATCAGAAGCAGATTACGATGGCTGGCTTCGACTACCTACTGGAACGCCTGAACGGCAAGCCCTTCCGCAAAACGGAAGGCGGCCAACAGCTTTCCTTGGGCGATGAAACGCCGGCCACGGAAGATGGTTACTACAAGCACGACGGTACTTACTTCCGAGTGGTTCATAACCGCGCTGGCACCAATCAGTACGCTCACCGGATGAAGTTCCTGATGAGTCCTGAAGAAGCTAAAGCCTTAGCGGGCACCGGAACTAAAGCGAAGGTGTTCACTTGGGTCTATGCCCCTGGTGTTTTCGGCAAGCTGAAGGCTAACGAAATGGTTGAGGACCAAACCTTAACCGAAGCTTTCGGCGGGCTGTACTCGGCATGCTGCCGGTGTGGCGCGCTTCTGAATGACCCTCTGAGCGTTAAGCTGAATATTGGGCCGGTTTGCGGTGGCCGCGTGTTCGGTGAGAAGTTCAAAGGGATGCTCAAGCAGGCTAAGGCTGAGCTTGACTCCAACAACGTCAGTTACGTTGACGGCTAACGCGATAAAGACGCGGCGGGTACTCCCGGTAACTGGAGTGCCCTGCGGGTTAGTTATCGCTATCCCAAAAACCAACAACCGAAAGGGAAATGAAATGAACAAGTTAGCAGAAGTTGGCCCGGTAGCTCCTGGCCAGCATGAGGTCTGGGCGTTCCTGTACACGAACCAAGGCGACGAAGGCATGACAACTGCCGAAGTTGCTGAGGCTCTGGGCATTACGCCTATGGCTGCGTACCTGCGGCTTGGCGGCATTATGTGGAACGGTTTCGCTACTCGTGATGGTGAGCGGCCTAATCGTTACACAGCTACGCTGAACTGAATCGTGCGGCGGGCACAGCGGCTTTCCGGTGTGCCTTGCGGACTATTCAGTCCAAAACCCAACAACCGAAAGGGAATAGAATGGCAACAAAAGAGAAGGCTATTGATAGAGTCATGAAGCTCTTGGCTCTGGCTGCCGACGAGAACGCTACGGAAGCGGAGCGTGAGTTGGCTGCCCAGAACGCTGAAAACCTCATGGCTCAGCACATGATTGACCGTTTCAAAGACCTCAAGTCGATGGCCGGTGATTCAAAAGCCAAGCCTATCAAGGACACCTGGACGATGAATCTGGGTGATGCTAGCTACGAGTACCGTAGCTCCATTCGCTCGCTTGTCCTAGCGATATTGCGTCACAACAACATTCGCTGGTACCCCAAGCTGGAATGGGCTAAGCTCTCCGATGGTCACGTTGACTTCGACACCGAAGTGTGGACTATCGTTGGCTTTCCCGAAGACATCGCGTATGCCGAAGCGATTTGGTTTCGCGTGTGGCGTGAGTTCGTGATGAACGTTAACCCTACCTGGGACAAGTCAATGTCCTTGGGGTATAACCTTTATCACCTGACTCGGGCCGGTCTGAAGTGGAACGAAATCTGGAAGATTGCGTACCGTAATGGCGCAGACGTTCCAGAGCCAGGCTCCGTCAAGTACGCGGCTAACTCCCCATCTAAGCTCAAGCGTGAGGTCAAGAAGTACATGGCCGAAGCTGGGTTGGGCGAGTACACGCCACACACTCAGCGGCACAAGGCGTATCGTAACAGCTTCGCTCAGTCCTTCGCCGGCACCATCTCTACTCGGCTCCGTACTATGCGGGCCGAAGCTGAGAAGACAACGGTTGGTGACCTTTTGCCGGCGTTGCGGGATACTGCTGAGTACGTCGATGAGGCGTTTGATCAGTTCTTCCCAGACCTCAAGGCGCAGTTAGCCGCTGAGGCTTCAGCCGCAGCCCGCCACCAACCACGGCGGCGCTACCGTATCAAAGCCACCAACAATTACGACGAAGCTGCGTGGGAGCGCGGTGCGTCGGCAGCCGCGAAGGTTAACCTGCGGGCTGACGGCGAAGTTCGTGAGAAGAAGACTGGTGAGCTGCGATGATGGTTCCGGTGTTCTGGCTCCGTTGTTTCCTGCTGGCGCTGATAGCATTCAAACGAATGCTATTGGCGCTAGCCTTAATTGATTCGATCCTCTGAAAGCGGATATGCGTGTTGCCCTGGGGCTTAGGTCCCAGGGTTTCACGGACATCCGTCCAAAACCCAACAACCAAAAGGAAATACAATGACAAAAGAGGAATTTGAGGAAGAATTCAGCGGTGATGCGCCAGAGGTCTGGACAGTTGAAGCTGAGTTTGGCCACATCATTGGCCACGAGCATTTCTTGGCTCACGGCGGTATTCCGCTGGAGCAGTTAATGGTTCTACGAGAGAACGTGCCGGATGAGCCAGAGACACTATCGCAATCGGCCTTACGCCACACTCTAGACGGCGGTATCGTAGCATGTTTTGGCGCGCTCGGTGTATTCGAGGCTGAAGACGGCCAAGGTTTCCAATGCCTAGCTATTTCAAGGAATAACAAGCGTTGGATAACCGTGGACCCTAAGAGAGCAGGCTGCACAGGAGATTTGGCAGATATCTTCGCAAAGTCTGCACGTGATCTCTTGGAGCAAGCTAAAGAGATTCTGCTGCTGGCCGATCAGTTAGACGCTAAGGCTGGCCCTGATTCCTTAGCTGTTATTCAACTACATAACGCGATGGAAGTAGTTGAGGCTGAGGATGAGGAAGACCCACCGTGGTGGGCCGACTTAGGTTGGGACAGCGTGAAAGAATGGCGCGAAGGTCACCGCGATATGGTGGCCCAAGGGAGTCGCTTGTATTACCGTATCGTTATCTGAGCGGGTATGCGTATTGCCCTGAGCCGAAAGTCTCAGGGCTTTACGGACATCCGTCCAAAACCCAACAACCGAAAGGGAATAAAATGAAGAAGATCATCACGGGAATCGTTACGGCAGTAGCAATTTCGATTGGTCTAGCAGCGCCGGCCAGTGCTACAACTGGTTCGTTGCTGGTGCCGGGAGATATTGCGCCAGGCAATTACTGGGCTACCCCAACCGACTCCTGGGGCGGGTACGTTGCGGTATGCGCCGACTACACGTGTTCACCGGGTAATGGCATGATCGAAAATTACCTTGTGGATGGCCGTACCATGATTCCAGTCCCAAGTAACGCGAAAATGGTCAATGCCAAGCGCGTTACGCTAACACCAGTACGTTAAGGGGTGATCTTGTGAAAGCAATTACGTTTGCGGTCTTGGTTTTTGGTGCGTTACTCGGTGTCTTTATTGGCGCTACGAGTACGCACCCGGTAGCTCCGCTACCGCTGCAGCCGTTGCCGGTCACTAAGACGGTAACGGTTACGCCGACACCACCGGTAACCGGCAGTGTTCAGCTGCCAGACGATTGCGGCAGAACATGCAGCAACGACAGGCCCTTATCTCCAACCGGCCCTTGCGGTTACACAATCGGCTGTCAGGAGACAGTACCGGGCGTGCCGCAGGTACCACGTAGTGGGTCTACAACAGAGCCGTTTCCGTATCAGGATTACTTCTGTGCTAATATGCGGCCGGTACCTCCAGGGTGTTCGCCACCAAATAACGGCGGACACATCATGGTTGGCTATCAGACGGCTCCGTATTCGTGTAGCGGTGGCGATAACAACCCGCCACCGGGAACGATTTGCTCTGGGAGCGGATGGTGCTTTTTGAGTGATCCGTTTTGCTCTACTACTCCGAATCAGCCCGGTACTCGCGGGCCGAACGGTTACACTCCACCGTGCTACGGTCAATCGTATTGCGGTGGAAGACGCACCCCAGGTTTCTAGCGAAAGTGCGGCGGGTACACCGAATGCGACGGTGTGCCCTGCGGATTAGTCGCTAGGCTAACTCCATCCAACAACCAAAGGAAAGAACGTGACTGGATTTACAATCCGCTCAAAGGATTACGACGAAACTGAAGACAGGCTGGCTAAGGACCCAATCGTCATAGCGATGGCGAAAGGTCTTGCCGGTGTGCCTCGTGATCAGATGGTGCACGAAGGCGACGACGCTACACCACGTTTCGAGTTCATGATGGCGGCTAACCGGGAGTACCGCGAACGCGGTGGAACGGACGGCGGGCATATCGGAGCGGTTGCGCATGCTCTGCTTAAAGTGCTGGACGCATGAGTACAATGATGATCGGCGTGATCGGCGTGATCGTCGTGGTCACCGCTGCCGCTATCGGCCTGGACGTGTATCGGCAGGCCCGGTCGCAGCGGAAGGACCGCCGGAAATGAGCACGAGTAACTACTACGTCGAATTTCCAAGCGGCACAAGGTATCCCGATGGTTACATTACTCCGTGCGAAATCATCAAGACCATGCCCGGCTGGGTTAAAGTCAAATTGACTGGGGCAGGCCGTGTTTGGTCACAGTGGGTTAGGGAACATCAGGTTTTAGCTGATGAAGACGTAGAAACGGTCTAGCCTTAACCGAGCCGAAGGGAGTACGCTAAGGAACGTGCGAGTTGTCCACCGGGTGGCACCGGTGGGCTTCTCGGGTGTCCTTTTAGCACCCAATCACACAACAACCGAAGGGAAATCATGATGGATAGGGTTATTCGTAACCCCAGTGGCTATCATTCCCAAGGCGGCAACGCTGCGGGTAAAGCTGCCTACTTCGCTGAGTTTATCAAAACTCACGGGTGGGGCGGTTCGTGGTCCACTGAGGATGGTATGCTGCATCTCGTAGCGAACCGTGGGGACAACGAGACCATTGAAATCTGGTGGGAAGAAACAGGCAAGTTCATCGAAGCCATCTACACGTTGGCTAGTGAAACCGTTGGCTGCCACAATGTTTCGGCTGCTGCGGCCATTGCGGCTAAAGCACCGAGCACAGAACGGCTCCGTAACGCTGCGCGTACCAAGCGCAAGGAAATGGGGGTAATCGACAAAGCTCAGGATGCAAGCGAATTGATCGCTAGCGCCCAGGGCACGTTACCGTTCGACCATGAGTCCACCGACAAAGAACTCAAAGCAGTACTCTTTAACCGGAGTATTACGTGGGTGAATCGTCTAAGCGGAGCTTTATACTCCGCAGTCGTTGGCGGCAAGATGTTCCGTGTCGTCAATGGTGATGTGCCGCGGCAGATTAGCTTCTGCGATAGCTACGGCTATCACGCGGTGTACCTGGATTCTATTGTGAGCGTGGAGGTTTCGCACCGTGGCTAAACGATTGTGGGCTATCGGCCTAGATGAAGACTGCATTTGGATCATGACTGACCGTTACGATCCAGACGCGAACGCGGCTCTAAAGGCGAACTTGCCTGGGCCGCCACGGTGGAACCGTGAGAAGGGTAGGTGGCAATTCCCAGTCCACTGGGACACCTGCACCGGAGCGCGCAAGATAGCCAACAAGTTTGACGCCGATCTGAGAATGACTAAGGCGTTGATCGAATGGGCTACTGCTGAAAAGGCCCACCAGGCAAGCATTCCCGATGTTCAGGGAATGAATCTTGTTGACCTGCCTCGTGTTCGGGAGCAAGCGCCGGCCATCTGGAGTATCATGTCTAACGGCATCCCTGAATTGGGCTACCCGCCACGGCCATACCAAACGGTAGGCGCGGCGTTCGCAGCACGCAATCGAGTGTGCTTGATCGCTGACCAACCGGGCCTGGGTAAGACAATTCAGACGATTGCCGCCATTGTGGAAGCTGATGTTAAAGGCCCAATTCTGGTCGTTGCCCCGAAGGCAGCGGTGGAGTTGACCTGGCCGCAGGAGCTAAAGCGATGGTTACCGGATGACGAGTTTGAGGTCATCGACGCTAAGACGAAGCCAGCGGCTAGAAGCCTAATAGCTAAGCAAGCTGCCAGCTTCCAGAAGCGTCACTGGATTCTTACCTCTCCCAACTACATTCGCATTCGTGCGGAAGTGGACGAGTACAATCACTACGTGAAAGTCAACGGGCGCAAGGTAATTAAGCCAGTCGGTGTCGGCGTTCTGGAGTTGTTCGATGTTGACTGGGCCGCGATTGTCGTGGACGAGTCGCACCAGACACTCGCGGGCGCTACCGGCAATCTCAAAAAGCAGAGCGCGCAACGCCTTGGCTTAGGCGCGTTAACCACCAGAGATGGCGGTCTGCGAATTGCGTTGTCGGGCACGCCTTTCCGTGGTAAAGAGTGCTACTTGTGGGGGCAGCTTAACTGGCTGCGGCCTGACAAGTACCGGGCTTATTGGACCTGGGTGAAGAAGCACTTTAACGTACGCCACAACGGGTGGGGCTGGGACATCGGCAAGATGATCAACGCCGAAGGCATGTACTCCGAAGCTCGTGATGTGATGATACGCCGCACTAAACCGGAAGTAGCCGCTGACCTACCCGCCAAGCTCTATGGCGGATGGCCGTTGGATATTTCATCGAATAGTCCTGTGGCTGTGTGGCTCGATATGGAGCCGAAGCAGGCGCAGGCTTACGAAGCGATGGTGGTGAAAGCCACCGTTGATTTGGAAGGCGGGCAGCTCATGACGAACGGTATCTTGGCGGAGTTGACCCGGCTGAAGCAATTCGCCGGAAGCTACGGCAAGATGTCTGGCGAGCAATTCGTCCCAACGTTGCCTAGCAACAAGTTTGACTGGCTTGTTGAGATGTTGGACGAACGCGGTATTGACGGTGATCTGGTGAACCAGCCTGACCTGGCGGGTTTACCGAAAGTAGTTGTCGCATCTCAATTCTCGCAGCTGATCGATGCATTCGCAGAAGGTCTAGCAGAGAAGGGAATTAAGGCACACGTGTTCACCGGCGCAACGTCAGATAAAAAGCGCGAAGTGATCAAGGACGATTGGCAGAACTGCCCTGAGTCCGACACTCGCGTTCTACTGCTGACGACTACCGCTGGCGGTGTCTCGCTTACGTTGGACGCTGCTGATGAGTTGGTGCTACTCGATCACACCTGGAGTTTCTCAGACCAGGAACAAGTTGAAGATAGATTGCACAGGCTAAGCCGTATTCACCAGGTGGTAATCTGGAATGTGCTGAGTAGAGGCACTATTGAAGAAGGTATAGCCAGGGCTAATCTAGAAAAGGAAGTCAGCATTAAGTCAATCATAGATGGGGCCAGAGGACATGATTTTGTTAGGAGTTTAATTGCCGGCCAATAAATGTGAAATAGGTTGTACTTGTGGGAAACACAAGTATGGGCCAGATCATCCGCAGTGGAAAGATAGGCCCGGCATGTACGCTCTTCATAAGCGAGTCAGGAAGGCACGTGGTCGCGCTAATACATACTCTTGCGTAGACTGCGGCCGTCCTGCTCGTGAATGGTCTCAAATTCATGACTCAGATGCAATGGACGTCAACAACTTTGAACCGCGTTGTCGTTCATGCCACTTGAAATATGACTATACCGACGAGCGAAAGGCTAACTTGAGTCTATCTTTATATGGTCACAAAGGTAGCAAGGGCAGCAAACCATGCCAGCCCGATTGCTTGTGCGGTAAGCATTTTCGATGACAACGCTATACGCGGCAATTGGGGCCGCAGCTACGTTTGGGTTTATCCTGGGCCTCTGGCTGCGGCCTTTTTTGTCCAAATTTCCGTTTTTGAAATCCGTTGAGCCGCAAGACATTTCGATGCTTATGGATCGAATCGTCAATCAGGAAGCGGCAGAACAGCGTAGGCACGAGCTTGCGCGCATGCTCCATGATTCAAAGCGCCGTACTATGCGCGTCGATGGCGGTAAACCCGCGCATGTCCACAAGATGCGGCGTGTTCGGCGGGTAAAGAGGGAGCCGCTATAACGTGGCAATTCTGGCAAGAAAGTGGGTATCTTTCTGACATAAATCTGTCGTTCCTATAGACGCGACCAGGGCTAACGAGTAGGGTCGGACGGGTAATCGAAACCTACGCTACGGAAAGGAAACCAACATGAGCGTAGCTGACACGGCGGGTGTCAAAGTAACAGAGGCACACCAGTCTCTGCAAAAGTGGCTAAAGGACGTCAAAGGTGTCGACATACCAGTCGAGCACGTTGCGACATCCATTGCGCTACATGGTACTTGGCAGGGAAGTCCCGAGCGGCGTGCGGAGCGCAAGACGCAACGGGCCGACAAGCTGGTTGCCGACAAGCAGGACCGTGAAGCCAAACGCCAAGCGGCAGAGCAGAAGCGGGTTGGTGCAGACAAGGCACGCCAGGAGAAGGAAGCCGAGCGCATCAAGAAGCAGGCCGAGCAGGACAAGGCGCGCGAAGAAGCAGCTGCAGAGCGGGAGAAGAAAATCGCCGAGCAGGACAAGGCACGTGAGGAGAAGGAAGCCGAGCGTGACCGGAAGGCAGCCGAGCGCGACAAGAAGCGCGAAGATGCCGAAGCTGAGCGCGATCGCAAAGCCGCTGAGCGGGAACAGAAGCGGTTAGACAAGGAAGCCGAGAAGGCACAAAAAGCAGCAGACCGCGAAGCAGCCAAGAAGGCAAAAGCTGAGCAGCCTGCCGGCGCAGACGGTGACGACTCGACTACTACTCCTACGGACGGCAAGCCTACGGGCCGTGGAGCGTTGCAAGACGCAAAGCGGCAGTTACACCGGAAGCAACCTGCAACCGCTGGGCGTAGCGCCGGTCAGTTCTAACAAGCTGTCGAAGTGGTGGCACAGACACTAAACGCGGTCCACCCCAGGCCCCATCCTTTCTCGAATCTCACCGTTTCTAGTGGGATGGGTGCCCTGGTGGTAGCCGGGAACGCGGCGGGATACGCAACCCGCACCGGCTACCTCCAGGGTATGGCAACCCTGAGTAAGTAACGACAACCCAAGGGAATCATGAAAATAACAATCACGCCGGAAGGTAATATTGAGTTCGACGTTGATCTGTCGAATGGCTACGTTTCAGAAGCCGTAGAGCTTGTGCGAAAGCTCCAGACGGGACAGCCTAGCCCGGTAGCGCCGGCAGCGGCTCCTACGCCTACTAGAGCGCCACGGCTACCCGCTACGCGGCATACCCCACCGGAGAGCGAACAGCACCCGCGCACGAGCCGGTACTACTCCGTTCAGCGAACTAAGCACTCCAAGCCGATGGCCGATACTTACGAGTACATTGCAGGCTATAAGAACGGCCGCACTACTCGGCAAGTAGCAGAACATCTTGGCTTGAATATGTCGTCAACGTGGACACGCCTTGGGTCCTTGAGGGACGATGGGCTGATCTTGAGTCCGCCGTACAGGGGTGGTTTTTGGGTAGCGACGAATAACCCATTGCAGGTTGATGACTCGAAGGAAGAGCACCGCCCAACTCCGGCAGAGATGCCCAAGCATCGTGGTGAGACCATACCGAAGAACGGAGCTAATGAATGAGTAATCTACAGCCTAGCACGCAGCCGTGCTGCTGGTCTGTGCGACCTAATGAGCACAACCCTAACTGCAGGAAGATGCTGGCTCTTGAGAACAAGCGAGCAGCGCGCGAAGCGAAGTCCCTGAAACACCAAATTGCACAGGCTATCTTCGACAAGCTCTGGACGGCAGACAATGGCAAGTGGATTTGGCCATTCGGCGGGAAGCCGGTGGACGTGATTCACGTTGAGTTCCAGAGGGTTTCGCCGTTAGAAGGGCAGTTACGGGTCAAGACCAGGACTAACGGTATGCACTACATCGACATCAAGATCAGCGAGATGCTATGAGTACCACAGATATTGTGCATTATGAGTTTGCTGGTGCGGCCGGACACGCGCATGTTAGGTGTATACCGGAGAAGGCGCGTAAAGCTGTGCTTGATCCGGCTGGTGACTGGACGGAATGTATTGGGAAAATTGGTGTTTGCGATTGGTGCTGTGAAGAGGGCGTGATAGTCTCGTGACCTGCGTTCACTGCTACCAAGAGATTGAACCCTGTGCCCGTTGCGGTACGGGGTTCACTCATGTTGGTACGCAATACCATTCGTGTGCAGACAAAGAGCACTTTGCTCAGGAGGCTACGAATGGCTGAGCTACCGCTACTACGCCAAAGTGAGCGCGCCGCATTCAAGCGGTGCCAATGGGCTTGGTACCAGAGCTATGTGCTTGGGTTGCAGCCGATTATCGAGAAACACATGGAGCTGGCGGAGTTT
>Ga0310909_10001776_pt1 | contig 12928 bp, 12 predicted proteins | sample GREbulkMGT000H_FD_203449 | JGI IMG/M metagenome (GOLD analysis project Ga0310909, IMG submission 203449) | Lab enrichment of tropical soil microbial communities from Luquillo Experimental Forest, Puerto Rico - GRE.bulkMG.T000H | ecosystem: Environmental > Terrestrial > Soil > Tropical forest >... | reverse complement strand
GAAGGCGGTATGGGTGTCGTTTATCGTGCGCGGGATGAGGTGTTGAATCGCGATGTGGCGCTGAAACTGCTTGCCCCCGGTGCACTCGACAAGGTCGGGCGTAGTCATTTGCTTCGCGAAGCGCAAACAGTCTCGTCCCTGAGCCATCCGAATATTTGCACCATTCATCAGGTAGGGCAGACGAGCAGCGACTTCTACGTGGTGATGGAACTGATTGAGGGGCGTTCGCTCAGTGATTTGATCACGGCTACGGGCCTCTCGATGGAAACAGTAACGCGCTACGGCACGCAAATCGCGGATGCACTGGCGCATGCGCATGATCGAGGGATTGTGCATCGAGACCTGAAAGGCTCGAACGTGATGGTGACGGCCGAGGGACGCGTGAAGGTGCTGGATTTCGGGCTGGCCACAAGGCTGGAGCATGAGGAAATCAGCGAGCTCACACTTTCCTATAGCTCGCTGGAGAGCAAGCTGGTGGGAACGCTACCGTACATGGCCCCTGAAGTTTTGCGCGGTCAAAAGGGAGACCACCTGAGAGATTTGTGGGCGCTTGGAGTACTCCTCTATGAAGCGACAGCGGGAAGGCTACCATTTCGCGGAAACACCGGCTTCGAGGTGACGTCGGCGATCCTGCGCGAGCCGCCCACGCCACTGCCGGCAACGGTTCCACACGGCCTGGTAGCGGTGATCCAGCGATGCTTGATCAAAGAGCCTACAGAGCGATACCAGCGGGCGAGCGAAGTGCGTGCGGCGCTGGAGGCTCTGCAGGGCGCGGTGCTGCAGATTCGGCATCCCTCGGAAGAAACGCGAGGGCAGCAAACGCTGGTACTGCGCGGAATGGAACACCTCACCGTGAAGAACGGGGACGTGCTGTTGCTGGTAGGCACAAACAAAGGAGCGTTTCTGTTGCGGTCGTCGCGGGAGCGCGCTCGGTGGGATGTCGCCGGGCCGTATTTTCACGGCCAAGGCGTGTACGCAATGGCCTATGACGGGCGGAATAGACGGCACCGCTTATGGGTTTCGACGAACAGCTTGATGTGGGGAACTTTCCTGCGGTCGAGCGATGATTTCGGGAGAATTTGGACCACTCCACTGGAAGCGAGCATCCGGTTTCCCATAGAGTCAGGCGCCTCGCTTAAGAACATTTGGCAGATTTGTTTGGGCCGCGAAGAAGAGCCGGAGACGCTTTATTGCGGCGTAGAGCCGGCGGCGCTGTTCGAATCGCGGGACGGGGGTGAATCGTGGTCACTAGTGCGCGGGTTGTACGACCATCCACACCGGCCGCGCTGGATGCCGGGGAACGGGGGATTATGCCTGCACACCGTTTTGCCGGATCCGGGAAATAAAGAACGAATGTACGTGGCAGTGTCTGCGGCAGGCGTTTACCGCACTGAAGATGGCGGGAACACGTGGCAGGCGCGGAACAATGGCATACGCGTGGTGTTCATGCCAGAAAAGTATCCGGAGTTTGGACAGTGCGTGCATAAGATTGTGCTGCACAAAGCTCGCCCGGAGCGATTGTTCTTGCAGAACCACTGGGGGCTGTATCGTTCTGACAACCGTGGCGACTCGTGGCAGGATATCGCCCGCGGAGTGCCGTCGGACTTTGGTTTCGCCATGTTGATGCATCCGCACGATGCGGATTGCGTGTACATCTTGCCGGTGGAATCGGACGAGTTTCGATGCACGCCAGAGGGTCGTTTGCGCGTTTATCGCACGCGAAATGCCGGCGGTTCGTGGGAGTCTTTGGAGTGCGGGTTACCCCAGAAAGGGGCGTACGAAACTGTTTTGCGAGATGGCATCTCCACGGATTCGCTGGATCCGGCGGGGATTTACTTCGGAACGCGGAGCGGAAAGCTGTTCGGATCGAGAGATGAAGGAAAAGACTGGAAGAAAATACTGGAAGGATTGCCCCAAATCGTGTGCGTAAAGGCGGTCGTGATCGAGATGGATGAGGCGCCGGCAGCGAAGCCTTACGGGAAAGCGAAACCCACGACGAAACGCAAAACTTCGCTGAGAAAAAGCGTCAGGCGTGGGAAACGACGTTGATGCAGATCCTATTTAAAATCCCCGGTCCGCTACGCGAGTTCACAGAGAATCGAAGTGACGTACGGGTTGAGGTGGAGGCAGGTGCTGACCTGCATAAGGCTTTGCAAACAGTGTTTGCTGCATGCCCTGGACTGCGTGACAGGGTTCTGACCGAAGCGGGCCAAATTCGAGAGCACGTGAATATTTTTGTGGCAAACGAGGACGTGCGTCACACAGGTGGACTCGCAACGGCTGTTCCGGATGGGGTAGAAATTTCGATAGTGCCGGCTATCAGCGGCGGTTGAAAGGAGCTCGCTTCCTATGAAATCTCATTTCCTGTCCTGTCGATGCTCAAACGGAGTTCGGGCGCAAACGCAAGCTAACCCACGGCCATTTCTACAATTCCTCTCACAGCATTTGCTAGACTAAGACTGCTTCCGCCAACCTCGAACCGCTCCTGGAGGAACGATGATGGACACCGCAGCTTCTTTTTCCCGCAGGCAATTTCTTGCGCAAGCCTCGTGCTTCGGCGCGTTTTATGCTTTTGCGAGCAGTGTTCCTGTTCCCGCTCTGGCTGGCTCCTTGCTCGACGACCCGCGGATATCTCAGGCGCCTATCGTTGATAGCGGCTTCGCTTCGGTGCGAAAGATCGGCGACGGCCTTTACGCGACCATCTCCGATACATCGAAGGGCTTGACTACCGTCTCCAACGGCGGCTTTTTGACCGGCAAGGATGGCACACTCCTAATCGAAGGCTTCATCACACCGGCGGGCGCGGCCTTCCAGATGGAAGCTCTTCGGAAAGTGACGGAAGTTCCCGCAGTGGGAGCGCTGAACACGCACTATCACTACGACCATTCGTTGGGGAATTCTTTTTACGGCGACCACATGATCCCATTGTGGGGCCATGCCAACGTTTCGAAGCGCCTCTTTGAGAGTTACGCCTCGGTGCAGGGTGTGGATCGTTCGGTGGCGCTGGCTTCACTGGAAAAACGCGTGAAGGACGCCAAATCTGAAGTCCAGAAGGAGCATGCACAGGGCACTTTCAGCGCTTTTTCGAACGTGTTCGATGCCGTAAGCAAGTCCGTCCTCGCGCTACCAAACCGCCCTCTCGATGCCGCTAAGCTGCCCCTGAAAGTCGATCTTGGGGGCCTTGCCGTAGTCATCGAGACGTATCCCGGGCACTCGGGCACGGATTTGATCGTGCGCGTGCCCGAACAGAAAGTGGTCTATGCTGGGGACCTACTCTTCAACGGAATATACCCGGTTTGTTTTGATGAACAAGCTACAGTGTCAGGCTGGCGTGCCACGCTAAAAACGTTTTCGTCCTACGACAAGGACACGATTTTCGTTCCGGGGCACGGGCAGATTTGCGGGCAGGAGGTCGTCACCCTCTTCGGCCAAGCTTTCGATGACGTTGCGGAGCAGGCGCAAAAGATGTACAAGGCCGGCGTGCCGATTTCCGAGGCCGAAGACCGCTACGACGTCCCAGAAAAACTGAAAAATCTTCGGATTTTCGCCTGGGGTTTTACCATCGGCCCCACGATCAAAAAACTTTACGCCGAATGGGGCGCCCAATAGCCACCCCTTTTCCCTGAAACGTTGTGCCAGCCGTGCTTAGGAGTGGCGCGAACGCCGCAAGGGCGAAAGGCTTCGAGCGACTACGCTACAATAGATCTTTCTCCCCTCCATGCCGAAGAAGACGGCCATCATCATTGGAGCAGGTCCTGCCGGCCTTACGGCGGCCTATGAACTTGTCACGCGGACGGATATTCACCCCATCGTTTTGGAACGCAGCCTATTTATGGGCGGACTCGCGCGTACCATCCAGTACAAAGGCAATCGCATGGACCTGGGCGGGCACCGCTTTTTCTCGAAAAGCGACCGCGTGATGAACTGGTGGTTTTCCCACTTGCCGCTCGAACAAAACGACGAAGCGGAACGTACGGATTTGCACATGCTGCGGCGCTCCCGCAAGTCACGGATTTACTTTTTGCGAAAGTTCTTCGACTATCCGATCCAGCCGACACTGGATACGTTCCGGAATCTGGGCTTCCGGCGAACCGTGCGTATCAGCGCTAGTTACTTACGCGGTTCGCTCTTTCCCATCCAGCCAGTAGTGACCCTGGAGGATTTTTTTATCAACCGCTTTGGCCGCGAACTCTATTTCACGTTTTTCAAGGCCTACACAGAAAAGGTCTGGGGCGTTCCTTGCGACAAAATCGGTGCGGAATGGGGAGCGCAGCGCGTCAAAGGGCTCTCCCTGTTCAACGCCCTGCGCCACTTCCTCAGGCGGGCGAAGAAGGATGAATGCGATATTGCGCAGAAAGAGACGCAGACTTCGCTGATCGAAAAGTTTCTGTATCCCAAATTCGGCCCCGGTCAGATGTGGGAAGAAGTGGCGCGCAAGGTCGTTGCGAAAGGCGGTGAGATTGTCACCGGCTTCGAGGTGACTGGCGTGGAAACCAGAGGGGAGCGCGTTGTTACCGTCACCGGCACAGATGTAGATCGCAATTCACGCTGTTTTCGCGGGGATTATTTTTTCTCGACAACGTCCGTGCAGGAACTGGTGCGGGCCCTTGGCGACGTCGTGCCCACCGGCATCCGGGAAATCTCCGAGGGTCTGAAGTATCGCGACTTTATCGCCGTGGGCCTACTGCTCAAGAAACTAAAGCTGCGCGATCCCGGCGATCGCTTCAACCTCATTACGGACAACTGGATTTACATTCAGGAGCCGGATGTCCTTGTGGGCCGCCTGCAGATCTTCAACAATTGGAGCCCTTACCTTGTCGCTGATCCCTCCAACGTGTGGCTCGGCGCCGAGTATTATTGCGACGAAGCGGATGAACTCTGGCGCAGATCAGATCAGGAAATGGCGCAACTGGCGATCGAAGAGCTTTTTAGAATTGCAGTGATCGAAAAGGATGACGTGCTCGACTCCACCGTCGCGCGGATGCAGAAGACGTATCCGGCTTACATTGGTTCCTACGGCCGGTTTGCCGAGCTCCGCGCCTACCTCGATGGCTTCGAGAATCTTTTCCTGATCGGCCGCAACGGCATGCACAAATACAACAACCAGGACCACTCCATGCTGACGGCCATGACCGCCGTGGACAATATCCTCGTCGGCATCACGGACAAGTCCAACATCTGGTCCGTGAACACCGAAGCGGAATACTTCGAGACAAAGCCTTCTAGAACTTCACCATGATGGCCATATCAATGAAGGATTCATTCTTGCGAAGATCCGGGAACCAGATGCTGCCAATGCCCCCGCCGCAGGCCGCTTCCGCAGGCACGAGGCTTGTTTGCCCAGAAGAGGAGCCATTGCTACACGTGTAGAATTGCGGAGAGCCGTTATTGCCGCCGGGCGGCGTGATCCCGCCGGGACCGGACCAGTACGGTACGTTTGCGTGGCGATAATCGTACTCCCAACGGAACGTAATGTACTGCGAGGGCATCCAGTCAAAGGTGATGGACGTATCCCAAGCTTTAAAGGGATCGCCGGGATTCCCCGTAAAATAGGGGGAATTCGTGGCCGCGGTAATGGCGGTCTCTCCGTTGATGGGAGGAATCAGTACGAGATAGCGCCCCGGATTGTTGATCTGTCCGCCGCCGACGGTCACGGCGAAGAGATCCCTGTGGAACCAGAAGCGGTTGTACCCCATCCAACCGACAAAGCTCTGCTTGGGCCCGCCCTTCGTGTTGCTGTGGCAGCTGACTCCCGCGCCGTATTCGCAACCCAGGTCACCCGTCAGCGAGAAGGCCATCTTGTCGAGGAATTTCTCCGGATTGTCATAGTACTTAATCTCAAAGCTGTCGTCGGTGTGGATGCGCCTGCGACCAGGGATAAAGAGGTCATCCTCGCCCACCCCGTAGTTATTCGAAATGATGTTCATCCAGGGCTTAGGAGTCCATTTGATCTGACCTCCGATACCCGGAGTATGATTGGCCGAAGCGTAGGACTGCCACCCATTGATGAACCAGGGCTCGATCTTCAAATGCGCCGTAGGGAAAATCTGAACACGTACGCCGTTGAAAAACCAAGGGGTGTTGGAGGAAACATAAGAAGGCTGATAGGCCCAATTGTCAAAGTTGTAGTAACTGAATAGGCCGATATAGGACATGAAGATGCCCGCGTCCACATTGATTCCGTGCAGCACGTTGAAGTGATATCCGCCATAGGCTTCCGAGACGTAGCGATAGGCAGTGGGCAGATCCCATTGGCCGTGTCCGGGACTGGGGTCATTCCTTGGCGTTGTCGCGGAATACATGCCGAACTGGGTCATGAGCCGTGCTCGGACATTGTCATAGTGGAAGTCGCCGCCGACGCCGAACTGTTCCAACTGAACTTCATACGAACGAAACAGTTCGCTCGACCCACCGATAGAGTGATCCGTCGGATGGTTAAAGTTGGCGACATAGTTGGTGTCCACTCGGATCTCCGGGGTGAAGAATTTCGTATCCCAGAATATTTCTTTGGTGCGGGGATTGCCGTTCAGCCAGGTCCAGTCAGCATCCGAGAAAGGCTCGATTCTCGTCGGCTGTCCAGTTGTCGCAGTGCGATCTTGTTTGGGTTGTCCTGTGGGGCTCACTCCTGGCCCGATCGTTCCGACGCTCGGGGGAAACCCGCTCGCCGCGGATGCAGTGGGTGCGGTCGTTGGTGAGGCCGAGGAACGAGGTCCTCCCAACACAATCCCTGCAGGAGAAGTGGCAGTTATTTCCCTGGCTGCATTCGCCGAGGCTGGAGCTGCGCTTGGCGGTTCGGCGGGCTGTTTCGCTTCGAGCTCGGCCACTCGCTTTTCGAGTTGCTCCACTTTATCCAACAGCCAACGTTCGCGCTCGGTCAGGCCGGCTTCAGGATTGCTCGTTCCTGATGGTTTTGCGGGAGACGTGGCAGGAGCCGCGGCGGATTTTGTATCGTCATCTCTTCGCTCCTTGCCGAAGGCTCCCAAGCTTAGTATCAAGAAAATTCCAAGTCCAAACATGCACTTGCGTCCCAACGATATACGCATGGCTTCTCCTCTTCCAGCTGAAGGCAACGAATTTTTCTGGGAATGGCAGCATCTGCTGCCGCAATAGGCCCGACCGAAAGAGTTCCGTTGCCAAAAAACGATAGCCCGCGTGACCTAAGGATTCCGTGAGGACCCGATGAGTCTTCCGTAAAACCCAGGGCGCACTTTTCTTTTACTGAAAGATATTTTAATAACTGAGTGAAAGTGTCGCTGCCAGGTCCACAGCCTTGCAGTATTACAGTTCTTCAGTCCCATGCAGATCGAAGGCAATCGTGCTCCTACTTTTTGCGCCAAGGGAGCTTGCATCTGCCTTACTTTCCATTAGTTAAGCACTCTTTGCTATAGGGCAGTAGGCAGGCGTCTAGAGTGCTGGCGTGCCGCGCTTCGCGACGGCCGCTGCGATCTGTTTCATCTCTTCGTGGATCAAGCCATTCGACGCCAGAATGGTCCTGCCTCCGAGGGTATAGGGTTGCCCGTCGAGATCGCTGACGCTGCCACCGGCTTCTTCGACCAGCACGATCCCGGCGGCGGTATCCCACGGTTTCAAGCCGAATTCCCAGAAGCCGTCGAACCGCCCAGCAGCAACATAAGCGAGGTCCAGCGCCGCCGAACCATCGCGGCGAACGCCGTGCGACCGCAAAGTGAAATCCCAGTAGTAATAAATATTGGGATGCGATTCTCTCTTGTGGTTTGGAAAACCGGTGCACAGCAGACTGTTCTTCACCGCGCCGATCTTTGAGCAATGGATTTTCTTTCCGTTGAATGTCGCGCCTTCTCCCCGGGCCGCCGTGAACATTTCGTCGTACACGGGGTTGTAGACAACACCGAGGATCAATTGCCCCCTGCGCGCGAGCGCCATCGAAACACAAAAACACGGATACCCGTGCGCAAAATTCGTGGTGCCGTCCAGCGGATCCACGTGCCAGCGATACTCGGCATCGCTGTCTGTGCCCGTCCCTTCTTCGGCGGCAACGGCGTGGCCGGGGAAATACCGCTGCAGCCGTTCGACAATGACTTTCTCAGAGCGCCGGTCAGCCTGTGTTACAAGGTCAAAATCACCTTTATACGCAATATCCGGCGGACGGTCGACTTCCTCGCGCAGGACTTTGCCGGCTTCCCGCGCGATTTCGATTGCCACATCGAGGTAACTGTTGCTCATGCGCGCTCGTTCATTGCGGCCCGGTCAAGTATGTGGTTCTGTGCCGCGCCGTATAACCTGGCAATACCTTCACTTCAATGGAGCGGTAGGAGTTCGGGGAACCTTTTGGCTCCGGATAGTAGGCCAGGCGGTACTGTGTCCGCAGTTCCTGTTCGATGCGGTCGAAGATCATGGGAAGTTCTTGCGCGGAGTCTGGAAAAAACATCGCGCCGCCGGTTGTTTCCGTGATCGTCTGTAGTGCGTGTTCCCCGGCGGTATTGCGCCCGTTTTCATTTTTCACGGGACGGATCACGATGGTATACAGCAGAATCTCGGCGCGCAGGGCGGCCTTGCGGGCCGCGTCAAAATCCGCGCGGCTAGTGGTCTCCCCCGCGTCGGTCAGCAGTACAATTACGCGCCTGCGATCATTGGGTCGCTTCTCCAGCGCGTGCGCGCCGAGCAGCACGGCGTCGTAGATTGAGGTGCCCGCGCCATCCGGAACCCGGCGCACCGCGTCTTGCAGGGTGGCGATATTGTCCGAAAAGGCGGCCAATTGCGTCACGTTTTCATCGAAGAAAAAAACGGACATACGGTCATCGGGCCGTAAGATCTGTTTGATAAAGCGCGAAGCCGCGTCACGCTCGAACGGCATTTCCTTACGTTCGCTGAGGCTGGCGTCAATCATTAACGCCAGGTCGAGGGGCAGTTTAGTTTCGGGCTCAAAAATGTCGACTTTCTGCTGAACCCCTTCTTCAGAAATCTGAAAAGCGTCCACCGGCAGATCCGGCGCGGGGCGGTTATGGTCGTCAAGGACGCTCACGAGGACATTCACGAGACTTACGTTGACCTTGATGGTGCCGCGAGGAGGTGCTTGCTCCTGAATCTTATTCTTGGACATTGCCTTGTCGGCTTTGCCCTCTTCGGTTGGCTGGGGCTGTGCCCAGGGAGGACGGTCCGGCTTCTCTTGCGCAACGGCACTCAAAGCGCACGCCAGCATCAGGAAACCCGCCGACAGATAGAAAAGTAATCTCTTGGAATGAATGGTCATCAAGTAGTTAGGATGCGGTTTCCGCTCGGGGTGGTGCCGGAGGCAGCTCACCATCGGCCCACATCGCGCCATCTTCGAAGTATTCTTTTTTCCAGATGGGCACGGTGCGTTTCAGCGTATCAATCGCAAAGCGGCAGGCATCGAAGGCTGCACCCCGGTGAGGAGCGCTGACGGCAATAAAGACGCTCGTCTCGCCTACCTCCAGGTGCCCCAACCGGTGCACGATGGCGAGCCGGTCAATTGCATATTTCTGGCGCAACTGCTGGCCGATCTCCCGCATTTTCAGGAGCGCCATGGGTTCATAAGCTTCGTATTCGAGGTATTTCGTGGGACGTCCGTACGATTCGTTCCGCACGAAGCCGTCAAAGGTAACGATTGCGCCATCGCCCTCGCCGCGAACACACTGCACCAGTGCCCCGGAATCGATAGCGGTGTGCACTAAATGGAAGGTATCGCTTGCCTGCTTTTCAGCCATGGGTTTGCGAATCAGCCTCCACTCACAGGGGGGAGGAACGCGATTTCGTCTCCGGCGGCAATGCGCGTGCCCCACGCGGAAAATTCCTGATTGCGGGAGGCAACCAGCGAGGCGCGGAATCCGCCGAGTTTCGGGTAAAGCCGCACGTAGTGTTGAAAAAGGTCTTCGAGCGTGGCGCCGTCGCTGATTTCGACGGTCTCTTCCGAAAGGCTGGTCAATTCCCGGATACGGCTGAAGAACAGCACTTTTACGCGAACTGTAGAGGAGACAGATGGCACCCGAAAATTGTACCCTGAGGCAACGCATCCGGCTAGCGTCGAGACTATAAGTACCTGGGGGACAACTCTGGTTCACCCCTTCACGACGCTCAAGAACTTTCGATGAAGATCCTTATCACTGGATCCACAGGGCTCGTCGGCAGCGCGCTGGTTCAGGATCTGCAGCGCGCTGGGCACACTGTCTGCCGGCTGGTTCGCCCGAACACCGCAGCGGAAGCCAGGGGCGGCGCGCAAGGCTTCGATGTGCACTGGGATCCTGCGACGGGCGAGCTCGGGGGCGCCGCGGTAGGCGCCGACGCCGTGATCAATCTTGCGGGCGCTCCCGTCGCAAGTGGCCGCTGGGCCCCAGAACGCAAGCAACTGCTCGTCTCTAGCCGCGTAGAGACTACGCGTGCGCTGGTAAACGCACTTTCGCGAATGGCGGCGTCGCCGCGCGTACTTGTGTCTGCCTCCGGGATCGGCTACTACGGGAGCTGCGATGACAGGATACTCACGGAAGATAGCCCTTTGGGCGGAGATTTCCTGGCTGAACTTGGGCAGAAATGGGAAGCAGAAGCCAGCAAAGCCGAGGCGTTGGGCATCCGCGTCGTTCGTGCGCGTCTTGGCGTGATTCTGTCGAAGCGCGGCGGAGCACTGCCAATGATGATGCGTCCCATCCGGCTGGGTGTGGGCGGAAGGATCGGCTCGGGCCGGCAATGGATGAGCTGGATCGCGCTCGAAGATGTGATCGGGATACTGCGATTTGCGATCGAGAATGGCGAGGTGCGCGGCGCGGTCAACGTTGTCTCGCCGCAACCCCTGCGCAACTTGGAATTCACGGCCGCGCTTGCGAAGGCTCTGCATCGCCGGGCATTCTGCCCTGCGCCCGCATTCCTTTTGCGTTTGCTGCTGGGCGAAATGGCGGACGCGGTGCTCTTATCGAGTCAGCGCGCCCTTCCTGCGCAACTTGAAAAATTCGGCTACCATTTCCTCTATCCGAATCTGCCCGCGGCCCTCGCGGCAGTGTTATCGTGAGGGGCCGTCTTGCTTTACGGCGTTGATCGTCAGGGTAATCGACAGAACCTTCCCGCTCAGCGGGTCCGTGGCCAGCGTGCTTTGCATGGTCTGTCCGTCCCGCATTGTCAAGGTCAGTTCGGTCTTGAACTGGCGAATCACGGGTTCGCGGAATTGCCCCGCGTATGAATCCGGAGGTTGAGCGGGGGGCTTTTGCATAGGGACGAGTACATCGCCTTCGACCCAGGAGCGTTCCAGGTTCAGTGTAACGTCGAATCGCCCATCGTCGGAGGCAAGCGCGCGGGAATCGATGTTCGTGCCCACGTCGAGATATTGCATTCCGCCTTCCTTGCCGTTGTACACGGGGATACGACTTCCCATCCGCAGTTTGGTCCAGGGCGAACTGGGGCTTGCGTCTGCGGCTCTAAGGAAATAGATATAGGGAAGACTCACGATCTTTTTCTCACCCTCGTTTTCCGCGATGGTGACCTGAACCTTAAGGGTCGTGCCTGCTGCCCTGGCTTCCGACTTTGCTTGCTCCTGCGCGGAAAGCAGCGCCGAATTGCCCCCGAAAGCAATCAGCATCGCTAGCAATACTCGTACGATTCTCATGCCATCCTCCTGTAGTCGTTTACTTGCTGCTCGAACCACGCAAAAGTTCCGGCTATTCGCCGCCGGACCCTTGCAGCGGCTTTACTTCGACACTCTCGATCGTCAGGAGCGCGATCTCCACCGGTGTATCGCCCTTCGCGGGCTCGACAGAAGCCAAGGCCACTGCGGCGTCGCGGTCGCTCGACAGTTCGGCGACAAAATGCGCAAAGGCTTCCTGTTCCTCCCGGAGGACGAGGACTTCGGGAGCTGGGGCAGGTGCCGCAGCGCTTGCTGTTGACGTGCGCGCGGAATGAGGGCGCTGAGACAAGGGCGCCAGAACCACGGTCCCGCTTGGTTTCGCGGGGATCTCACTCGACCCGCTGGATGCAACCAGAGGAGCCTCCACGGGGCCATGCGTAACCGTCCCTGTTCGGTACAAGCGGACGCTCACTAGCAGAGCCAGGACAACTAAAGCCGCGATTGCAGCTCGCTGCCAGACAGGAACCCACAGCGATCGTGACTGCGCCGCCTCCTCCCGCAGCCGGACGCGCAGCGCAGGAAGCAAGGAAGGGGGCACCGGTTCGTTGACAATGACACTCAGGTGGGAATCCATTGCCTGGAAGAGTGCCGCCTGATCTGCAAAGAAGGCTCGGCAACCGGCGCAGGACTGTAGGTGGAGATGCTGTTCCCCCCGAGGTTCCGGTTCGCCCGAGGCAAGCGACTCAATTATTTTCTTTTGTGCACGTTTGCAATTCATCGCAACTTCTCCGCCAGCTGTTTCTTGCCGAAAAACAATCTGGATTTCACCGTACCAATCGGAATGCCCAGCATTCCCGAGACTTCCTCGAGCGTGTGACCCTGCATGGCCGAAAGCAGCACCACCTGCCTCTGTTTTTCCGGCAACTCTTCCAGGGCGCGTTCAAGGCGAGCCTGGAATTCGCTCGAGGCGGCAAGGTTTTCCGCCGTCGGCGGCGCGGGCCGCCGCTCGGGCTTGGACCATTCGGTCTCGCGCTTTTCCCGCCGACGCGCGGAACGCCAGCGATCGAGCGCCAAACGGAAGGCAATGCGCACCAGCCAGGCCCGGAATCGCCCCGGCTCCCGCAAAAGGTCAAACTTGCAGTAAGCCTTCAGCAGCGCTTCTTGCGCTACGTCCTCGGCATCCGCGGCGTTGCGTAAAACACCCCGGGCGACGCGATAAGCCAAAGGCCCACACTCGGCGAGACGGACTTCAAATTCCCGATGCGCGCTGGAACGCTCGGATTCGCCTGCCGTTTCTCCCTCAAGGGTTCTTCCCGGCTGGATCAGAACCAGCTCCTGCATGCTTGATCTCCGTATCACCTACTAGACGGCATGGCGGCGAAT
>Ga0310909_10001770_pt1 | contig 12940 bp, 8 predicted proteins | sample GREbulkMGT000H_FD_203449 | JGI IMG/M metagenome (GOLD analysis project Ga0310909, IMG submission 203449) | Lab enrichment of tropical soil microbial communities from Luquillo Experimental Forest, Puerto Rico - GRE.bulkMG.T000H | ecosystem: Environmental > Terrestrial > Soil > Tropical forest >... | reverse complement strand
GACTTTGCCGAGACCAAGACGTGCGGAAGCACAGTCGCCCCGGGAGCGAGTTGCACGATCAGCATCACTTTTAAACCCACGCAACTCGGGTCGCGAACTGCGATGTTGTCGATTACGGATAACGCCCTCGGCAGCCCCCAGAACGTGAGTTTGACAGGCACGGGCACCGTGGTCGAGCTCAACCCTGCCTCGCTGTACTTCGGCGTGGTGGGAGTCGGCGCGGGTAAAAACCTGAGTACGACGCTTACCAACATGGGAAATACGACGCTGAACTTTAGCGGCATCACGACTACGGGCACGGATGCTGACGAGTTCTCTCAAACCAACACCTGCGGTTCGAGCGTTGGAGCAGGAAAGTCCTGCACCATTACCGTTACTTTCAGGCCGTTCGAAGCAGGACGTGACAGTGCCCAGGTCTCCATCAGCGACAACGGCGGCGGCCCACAGCAGGTGTCTCTGTCAGGAACGGGCTGTGTTGTCATCCACAACAAAAACGGATGTACCACAGCACTGAATAGTCCGGCGGTGCGGTCGGCTATAGCCGCGCAGAGCATGGTAGCCGTGCCCAGCCCTACGGGGCCCAGCAAGGTCGGCACCCGTGTGGTGGACTTCGTTGATTCAACGCGCGACGATCCATTTTTGGCTGAGGGCATCAAACGAGAGCTGCTGGTGCGCTTCTGGTACCCGACGCCGGCCGACCAGGATTGCAAGCTGGCGGACTACACATCGCCCGCGGTTTGGGCACGCTTCTCGCACCTCTTGGCAGTGCCGCTGCCCAAGGTCACGACAAACAGTTGCCTGGACGCGCCCTTGACGGATGGGCTCCATCCCGCAGTCGTTTTCACGCACGGTTACACGGGCACATTCACCGATTACACATTTCTTTACGAAGACCTAGCCAGTCGAGGCTATGTGGTAGCTTCAGTAGACCACACCTACGAAGCGACCGCGGTTGAATTTCCAGATGGCAGGCTGGCTACATCCGTTCTGGGCAGCTATTTGGCAAACAACTGGCGCGTAGACGATCAGACACTGCAATTCGTGGTTTCCGTGCGTCTGGACGACCTGCGCTTCGTCTTGAACCAATTGCAGCGCATCAATAACGAAGCCAGCGGTCCATTCGACGGTAAACTCGATATGTCCCGCGTCGCACTAGCGGGCCACTCGCTTGGTGGATTGACAACATTGCTCGGCGTTCGGACAGACTCGCGCTTCCGCGCCGGCATCCTCCTTGACCCGTATATGCCCGAGGATGTTTCCAATCCGACCTTGACATCTGTTCTTCTTATGGGTGCGGGTCGCACGGAATGGTCTGAGAACGAGTTGCGTTTGTGGAACGACTTGCAGGGTCCACGCTTCGCTGTGAACTTCCGTGGCGCCGAGCACGTCATGCCATCCGATGCCGTCTGGCTCGCCAAAGGCGCCATCCAAACTGGTGATATGGGACCGGATAAAACCATCGCGGCGATCCGAAATTACATCGCGGCTTTTCTGGACGCGAATCTTCGAGATCAACCGTTGAATCCATTGCTGAAGGAACCGTCTTCGGACTACCCGGATGCTCAGGTAACGACACAGAGAAACTTATTGCGCGGCAGACCATAACCGTCTTCACACCGTCGTGACCACACAGGAGGAATCAATGTGCCGCCAGCCGTAGCGCCCGTATCGATAGCCAGCGCCATGATCTCTCGCGCCACCTCAAAGGGCGAGCAGAGAGCTGCGCGTGCTCTTCACATCAGCCGTGCTGCCCAACGGCACAGCCCTGGGGGCCGTCATCACCGCCCAAGCGAAGAGGCTGTTCTCAGATTGCTCAAGGCCTAGTGGAGCGTCGGCGAGGAGGAAACATGAAATCGAGGATGGCGGCAACCGTCTATTTCTGCGTCGGGTGGATCGCTGCTCTGGCTATTTCCTTTCGCTTGGCTGCTCAGACACAACAGCGTCCTGCGCAATACGTAGTGATCGCACTCAGCACGTTGGGCGGCACAGATGCCGCCGCTCAACAAGTCAACAGCAGCGGCTTAATCTCGGGTGATTCCAACCTGACGGGGGATACTACCGAGCACGCGGTCCTGTGGCGCCCTGACGGCACCATCACTGACCTGGGTACGCTTGGAGGACCCAGCAGTGGTGGGAGCCAAGTGAATGAAAACGGTCTTATCTTGGGCGCTTCTGAAACAGCCAGCATAGATCCACTGGGAGGAAACTGGGGGATGCTTTTTAACTGTAACCTCAGCGGAGCCCCTTGTGAGGGTTATCAACACATAGTGCTGGCGGTGACGTGGCAAAAAGGTGTAATGACCACACTTCCCACGCTGGGGGGCAATAACGCGCAGGTTCCGCCTAACACGGGTCTCAATAATAAGGGCGAGGCTGTCGGTTTCGCCGAGAACAGCACTCAGGACCCAAGTTGTGCCGCTCCGCAAGTTCTTGACTACGAGGCCGTCATCTGGGGTCCAAGCAGGAGGGAGATCCGAGAACTCCCCCCACTATCAGGTGACTCCATCGGGGCTGCCTTTGGCATTGATGACGTCGGCCAGGTGGTCGGCGCAACGGGACCCTGCGGTTTTCCGTCTTTCTCGATCGCACGCCATGCTGTGCTCTGGCAGAACGGCGTCGTTACGAACCTACCCACTCTGGGTGGCCTGATGAGCAACGCCGCTCTCTCCATCAATAACCGAGGTCAGATCGTTGGGACTTCGGATTTGCCCGGCGACACGGCCACACATGCTGTGATTTGGAACGGCGGGAAGGTCATGGATCTTGGCACGCTGCCCGGAGACTATTTCAGCTTTGCTTCTGGAATCAACGACAAAGGCCAGGTGATTGCTCAGTCGTGCGACATTAACTTCAATTGTCGCGCAGCACTCTGGCAGAACGGAGTGATGACGGACCTCAACGCGCTCACTCCACCCGGCTCTTTGTATTTAGTCGTTGCTCAGCACATCAACAACAGGGGAGATTACCGGGACAGGTTTCGATCGGAGCACTGGTGGCACACCAGCATTTCTTGCGATTCCGTGTAACTCAAACGCTGGCGCTGGCAATGAAGGTTGTGTAAACGGCGCTGACGTTGCGAGTGGCGGACTCGAGCACGCCAAGGTTATTCTTCCTGATAACATCCGCAATCTGTTTCGGTGGCGCTGGGGTTGGGCTCACCGTAAGTCGGCTCTTGAGGCAAGGCGGAGTCCGTTGGAAATCAAACGGTAGCTAATACGTTTCCTAAGCTGACCGAGTCCTGTGGGTTGGACTCCCGCAGTTGTGGAACGGCTGGCGGTCGGCATTGCTCATCGTCAAACCGGAGACGGAAGTACTCCACCTTGTCGAATTTAACTTCCGCCGCACTCACAGTCGAGACTGTAACGAGTGTGAGACAAGCGCGGACGACAGCACACAGAGGTATCCATGTGATTGATCGCATTTGTGGCCCCTGGTCTTTCTATGGTGGATCTGTTGCACGGAATCATATGTCCGCTGAGAGGAAATGTACACAGCTGGTTCGTTCAAATACGCTTATCGGTAACTTGTCTATTAGGGTAAGATATTGTCTATTAGGGCAAGACACGGTGAGTTTACGTAACGCATTGTTACGTTACATAGTCGAATTTTGGTCGGAGGGCATCGACGGCATCCTTGAGTTGTTTTGAGTGTGAGACCTCTTATTCGAAAACTTCGGTACAACTTCGGGACAATTAAAGAGCGGGAATTTGGTTGATTTTCCGTGTAAGCGGCACCAGCCAAAGCATTTAGTGTTTTTCCCAACCTGCTTTGCAAGCAGGGGGCCGCGGGTTCGAGTCCCGCCACGTCCACCAACTATATTTTTTTCAACGAAATAGCGTCGATGTTTTCTCAGCTTACCACCTGCTATTCAGGCAGGGGGTCGCGGGTTCGAATCGCCCAGCGTCCATCAATTTAATTCTCGCTGCCATAACATATTACACTGCGCTTCTAGTGCACTATTTTGGTGCACCCTCGGGACATTCGGGACAATCGTGTCCTCTCGGCAGGCGTGCATCGACGATATCTCTGCGCTTGTTTGAACGTCGGGACGCTTTGTTGGCCGACCATGCCGGAGCTGTTCGCTCAACCGTAAGGCCTCAACTTCCCGATTGCTCGTCACTCGGAAGCGATGGCCAGGAATGTCACCAAATCTCTAGATGTTTGCCCATGATTTTTCCAAGGAAGAGTGCGCGCGATCTGGGCTATTCGTACCGCAGCGCGACAATCGGAGCAACGCGCATGGCGCGGCGCGCGGGAATGTAGCAGGCAAGAAACGCGACGCCGAGGAGCACGATGGCGACGGCGGCGAGCGTCACGGGGTCGCTGCCGCCGACTCCGTAGAGCAACTGGGAAAAGCTGGAGAGCAGGCGGACGAGCATCAGCGTGGCGGTTGCTCCGATGGCGACGCCGACGAGAGCCAGCCGCAGACCCTGGCCAACGACGAGCCGGAAAACGTCACGCTTCTGCGCACCGAGGGCCATGCGAATGCCCATTTCGTTGGTGCGCTGGCCGACGGCGTACGCGGTGACGCCGTAGAGTCCGACGCCCGCGAGCAGGAGAGCAAGCGCGGCGAACGAGCCGAGCAGCATCATGGCGAAACGGCGCGGAGCCAGCGAGGACTGGACGATCTGATGCATGGTCACGACACCGGAAATCACTTCGTCCTTGTTGAGTTGGTCGCTGGCGCGGCGAATCGAATCCATCCGGCCGAGAATGTTCCCCGAGGAGCGCACGACGACGCCGGTGTTCGAAGGCATCAGGGTGATGATGCTGTCGGGAAATTGTCTGACGGAAAAGTAGAACTGAGAACGCAGGGAATTTTGGGCGTCGGTATCGAGCCCCCACTGTTTGACGTGGCCAACGATACCGATGATTTCAAATGCGTTGTCCGGGCTTCCCTGGTAGATCACCTTGCCGACGGCGTCTCCATTGGGAAAATACTTCTGCGCCAGTACCTGGTCGACGACGACAACGGGCTTGGAATGTTCGTCGTCGCGGTCGGTGAAAAAGCGTCCCGCGAGCAAGGGAATGCGCATGACCTTTAGGTAGTCCGGGCCGACCGTATAGCTGAGTGCTCCGTTCATAGCGCTTTGGCTGGCGGGCTGAGGCTGGCCTGCAACCCAGAAGGAGGTGTCGTCCTCGGCGTACATGGGGAGTGCGCCCCAGTAGAACGACTCTGCTTCCACGCCCGGAACAGCCGCGATGGCCGCGTCGAAATTGCGAAGCGCCACGCGAATGGCCCCGGGAGAAGCGCTGTTCATCTGCGGCGAAAGGGCGAGGTTGAAGGTCAAAATATTGTCCGGATTGAATCCCGGATCGACGTTCCAGAGCTGGGCGAGGCTGCGGATCACCAGTCCCGCGCCGGTGAGGAGCACCAGGGCCATTGCCATTTGAATGGCGACCAGAGCGCCTTGGGTGCGATGCCGCGAGCCGACGGCGCCACGACCGCCTTCCTTCAGCGTCTCGTAGGTGTTGCCGCGCGCGGTGCGGAGTGCGGGAACGAGGCCGAAGAGAATTCCTGCGCACAACGAGAGCAATACGCTGAACCAGAGCACGCGCGCGTCCACCCCCACTTCGCTTGCGCGCGGCAACATGGCAGGCAGCTCTGTGAGCGCGACGCGTGTTCCAAAGGCGGCGAGCGCCAGTCCCAGTGCGCCGCCGAGCATTGCGAGCAGGACGCTTTCGGTCAGCATCTGACGGACCAGGCGACTGGTGCCGGCACCGAGCGCCGAGCGCACGGCGACCTCGCGGCTGCGTCCCGTGCCGCGAGCGAGCAGTAAATTGGCTACGTTCACGCAAGCGATCAGCAACACCAGTCCTACCGCCCCGAGCAACAGCAGCAGGGACGACCGGACTCCTCCGACCATGCTTTCCTTCATCTGGATTATAGTGGCGCCGGTGCCCTTATCGGCGTCGGGGTAGGTTTGCGCCATGTAGTTGGTGACGCGCTGCATGTCCGTGCGGGCTTGTTCGATGGTGACGCCTGGTTTCAGGCGGGCGATGCCATGAATCCCGAGGCCGGCGAGGCGATTGCTGAGCACGGGATTGCGAAATTCGCCGAGGGGAGCATAAATGTCCACAGAACTGAAATAGCGCATGGGCAAGTCGAGATGGCCGGGAAAAACGCCCACGATTGTGTAACCCTTGCCGTCCAGGGAGATGCCTTTGCCGATGACGTCGGTTGACGAGCCGAATTTTCGTTGCCACAGATCCGTGCTGATGGCGACGACGTCTGATATCCCGATTTGATCTTCCTCTGGCGTGAACGAGCGGCCGAGGACGGGCTTGACGCCGAGCATGGGGAAGAAATCCGAGGTGATCAGGGCAGCATTCAGTTCCTCGGCATCGCCGACGCCGGTCAGCAGGTAGCCGCTTGGCCGCGAAACGGCGAAGAAGGAGAAGCACTGGTTGATGCGATGCCAATCGAGGAAATTGGGATAGGAGATCGAGCCGGTGATGAAATTCGGTTTGCTCGCGGCTACGGTAACCAAGCTACTGGGATCGGGAAACGGCAGCGGGTTCAGCAGGACGCCATTGACAATGGAGAAGAGCGCGGTGTTGGCACCGATGCCGAGGGCCAAGGTGAGGATGGCGACGGCGGTGAAGCCAGGAGGTTTGCCTAGCATCCGTAGGCCGTAGCGCAGGTCCTGCCCGAAGTTCTCGAGCCACACCCAGCCCCATGTGTCTTGGGTCTCTTCCTTGAGTACGGTTGGGTTGCCGAAGGCCCGCAGCGCAGCGTAGCGGGCCTCTTGCCGGTTCATGCCCGAAGCAATGTTCTCTGCAATCTGCTGGTCGAGATGAAATTGAATCTCGTCATCTAGCTCCCGCGCGACTCGGTCCCGGCGGAACAATGCTCGCAACCGCAACCACAATTGTTGAACCCTCCACATGGGATTACACCCCTACTCTGTTTCTACGACCAAGTTGATCGCCGCAGACAAGCGGCTCCAGTAGGCGGATTCCTTTCCGAGTTGCGCTCGCCCGGCAGCAGTCAACGAATAGAATTTGGCTTCCCTTCCGGTTTCCGTTTCCGCCCATTTAGCCCTGATCCAGCCTTTGTGTTCGAGCCGGTGCAACGCCGGGTAGAGCGAGCCCTGCTGGACTTGAAGGACTTCGCGGGAAATCTGTTGGATGCGCTTGGCGATGGCCCAGCCATGTTTGGGTCCGAGGGAGAGAGTTTTGAGAATCAACAGATCCAGCGTTCCTTGTACGAGGTCGTTTGGCTTGCCCATAGTATGATTATCTACAACAAGGATTGTCGATAGTCAAGGCATGGGCCTGAGGGCGTATTCATAAGCTCGAAAGATCTGCCACAAATCTCGACGCTCGCGAACTGAACCGTGCAGATCCCGAATTGTCGGCTACCCGGAACTTGAGAAGTAATTTCCGAATAGCTCGTCATCGGTCCACAATCCCGAATAAATACGACCCTTGAGCGATCCGGTGATTCCTTGATGCCTACGTCGTAGCAAGGCAAAGCCACTCACAATAGGCGTGGCAGAACAGTAGGACCCAGCCACCGCACAATTGGTTCACTCACTTCCAACCTCTTCGTCGCCTTCCTCATCTGAGACCGCTTCAGCCATCGCTATGGCCTCGTCAACAGCCTCCGCGATTTCTTCGTCATCAGAGTCGGCCAGGTCTACTAGGAGGCTTTGCGCCTCCGCCGGGCGGATGCTCGCGACTGCGCCGATGGCGGGAAGCAGCAAGGACTTTGGGGTGGCGGGGTCACGGACAAGTGCAAGAATATGAGACCAGGCCGCGTCCAGTTCCCAGTTGCCGGCCGCTTGGATGGCCTCGCATTGAATCTCAGCATCGCCACTCTTCAAGCCCTCCAGTATCTGTTCGTCGAAGCCGCGAATCCAACGCATCGAAAACATGGCCGTCAGTATCCACTCTTTGTCTCCGCTCGAATACGCGGCCCGAATCGCGTTCTGGTGCCACACCTCGGGAGCGCGCACCGATGCCTCTAGGATTCGCCGCCGGACCTCCTTGGGAATACTGTTGTCGAAATGAAGCTTTTGGAGCCAGTCTTGGATGTTACGAAACGTGCGCTGCGTAATAGGCATTACGTCGTCCGGATCTTCGAATCCATCCGTCTCCGCCTGCTCGAGGACTGGCCCAAGAGCTATTGCAGCTGTGGCGCGCAATTGCTCGGGCTCGTCAGGACAGCGTATGATTGCGGTCAAGGCATTGGCCAACTCGTCGTTGATAACGGTAAGATCGCCCGCTAACTCGGCGGCAACGACACGATCGGTTTCTTTGGCCTGATGATCAATCAGAATCTCCTGAAACATCTTCCCGGCATCTCTTGGCCAGTCCCATGGAGGTGTCTCCTGCAAAATCTTAAGGTCCATATTGTTCCCCACGCATTCCGTTCCAGCGAAATCCCTATCAATTTGGCGTCGCCGCCCCTGGTGGGAATCCGCAGCTGTTTGCTCAGATTTTATCTCTGCAAGGTTTCGTCAGCTTTCCTTTTTAGCGCGAGCTTTTTGGGCTTCCGCCTCTCGAAGTAAAGTCGCGCTGGGATCGTAGCGCATCGTGCGTCGGTACACCATCGAGGAGCCGAAGAGTGCCGGCACGTCGAAGGAATCATCTGGAGGTGGTTTGGATGCCTGGTTTGTCCATCAATTTAATTCTCGCTGCCATAACATATTACACTGCGCTTTCTAGTGCACTATTTTGGTGCAACCTCGGGACATTCGGGACAATCGTGTCGGCAGGCGTGCCGTGCTCGTTCCGGAAGCGCAAGTGGACGGCCGTAAGTTCCTCCCGGCATGGTGAAAACGTAGTACAAATCGCGGCAAATCCCCGTAAATTGCGAATGGAGAACGAACAAAAATGAGAAAAATGGCTTGCTGCGTATTGCTACAACTTGCTACTTCTCAGCGGTTTGCGTCGGCTCCGGCAAGATTTAGTAAATTTGGTTTTCTGCTTTGCAAGTAGGGGGTCGCGGGTTCGAGCCCCGCCACGTCCACCAACTTTATCGATTTAAATAACTTGCGGCTGTTCTGCCTTCTCGGTCGTAGATGCCGTAGTGAAAACGTATTAGTCCTTCTGCACTTTGATCGTGGGTTCTTTAGAGTTTTGTCCGACCTTCAGGCACGCGTGTTAAAAGCGGAAGCGCGCGATCTCATTCGAATTGAAGACATTGCCGGGATCGTCCGAAAGGCAGGTTCCATAGGAGCAAAGCCTGAGCGCAAGCAGCAACCGTCCTCTCGCGACTCGTTTGTTGCCAACGACGGATGATCAATTTTTGCTTTCGTATCCAACGCTCAAATACGATACGATTCGTTGACTTGCCTCAGGTCGCAACCTAGAATTGCGGCACTATGGCGGACTCCGACGCCCTCATCGGCCAGACCGTCTCCCACTACCGCATCATCGAAAAACTTGGTGCGGGCGGAATGGGAGTGGTGTTCAAGGCCGTGGACACGCGTCTGGAACGGCCGGTTGCACTGAAGTTTCTCCCCGAAGACATGGTGCAGGACGCGGCGGCGCTGGAGCGATTCCGGCGCGAGGCTAAGGCGGCGTCGGCACTGAACCACCCGAATATCTGCACAATTTATGACGTGGGCGACGCGCAGGAGAGCAGCAGTGGCGCGAGGCGGTCGTTCATCGCCATGGAGTTTATCGATGGCGAGACGCTGCGGCAGCACATCAACGGAAAACCCTTGCCGCTCGAAGAAATCCTGCGCCTAGGAAGCCAGATCGCGGATGCACTGGACGTAGCACACGCGAGCGGAATCATTCACCGGGACATCAAGCCCTCGAATGCATTCGTGACGAAGCGGGGGCAGGCGAAGGTGCTGGATTTTGGGCTGGCGAAGCTGATGGCCCAACAGGACATGTTATCTGTGGATCCAGATGCTGCGGCGTCATCGGCTACACCCGGTTCGCAGAGTGCACTGTCGATAGTGGGAGTGATTACCGGTACGCCTGCGTACATGTCGCCAGAACATGTCAGGGGCGACAACCTGGACGCGCGAGCGGATATTTTTTCGCTGGGTTTGTTGCTGTACGAAATGGCAACGGGCAAGCAGGCGTTTGCAGGAAAAACGGGCGGGACGATTATCGAAGCGATCCTGACGAAGAAGCCGGCTTCCGTGCAGAGCTTGAATCCGCAACTGCCCGTGCAACTAGAAGAGATCATCAACAAATGTCTGGAGAAGGACCGGGAGAAGAGATACCAGAGCGCATCGGAAGTGCATGCGGACTTGCAACAGTTAAAACGCGTGACGGAAACGGGACAGGTGACGGTCACGCAGACGGTGGTGGCGGGGAAGCCGCACATCGATTGGAGGCTTATTGCCACGGGAGGGGCGATGCTGGCGGCGCTGCTGGGGATTGGCGGGTGGTTGTACTGGCGGAGGACGCACCCGTTGAGCCAGACGGACACGATTGTGCTGGCGGACTTCGTAAACAAGACAGGAGATCCGATCCTTGACGATGCGCTGCGGCAAGGGCTGGCAGCACAGTTGCAGCAGTCACCGTTCTTAAGTCTGGTGCCGGACCAGAAGATTCATCAGACGTTGAAGCTGATGGGGAAATCGCCGGAGACGAAACTGGGGCCGGCGATCGCGGAAGAGGTGTGCGTGCGATCGGGAAGCAAAGCGTATTTGAGCGGTTCGATCGCGAATATCGGGAATCAGTATGTGATCGGGGTGAGTGCGACAAATTGCGCGACGGGCGAATCGATCGCTCAGGAGCAGGTGACAGCGGATGGAAAAGAAAATGTGCTGAAGGCGCTGGGAACAGCCTCGACAACGCTGCGAGAGAAGTTGGGGGAATCGCTGAAGACGGTGTGGAAGCTCGATACGCCGGTTGACCAGGCCACCACGCCGTCTCTGGAGGCGCTGCAATCGTTCAGCATGGGCCGGAAGATGTTGCAGGTGACGGGAGACTATACGGCGGCGGTGCCGTTGTTCCAGCATGCGATCGAGGCGGACCCGAGCTTTGCGATGGCGTACACGATGCTCGGGACGACTTATCACAATCTGGGAGAGAAGGCCTTGGCGGCGCAGAATACGAAAAGAGGCTACGAGCTGCGTGGACGAGTGAGCGAATGGGAAAAATTGTACATCGAGTCGCACTACTACCACTTCGTGACAGGAGATTTGGAAAAAGCGCGACAGACGTACGAATTGTGGCAGCAGATTTACCCACGGGAAAATTCTGCAGCGAACAACCTTGGGGAAGTTTATGCGGCGTTGGGAGAACACGAAAAGTCGAAGTCGAAATACAGCGAAGCATTGAAGCTGAGCCAGGGCGATAGTCTCAGTTATTCGAATCTGGTGGCCGTTAACGTTCGTTTGCAGCGGTTGGAGGAAGCGCAGAAAATGGCGGCGGAAGGAGAAGAGAGAGGATTCGAAAGCGGGGCGATGCATTTGTATTTGTATGAGGCCGCGTTCTTGAAACACGACGAGGCGGAAATGAAGGAGCATGTGGCGTGGTCGGCGGGCAAGCCCGGCGTGGAGAACTTGATGTTGGCGATGGAGGCCGGGACGGCGGCGGCCGGTGGAAGGCTGGACGGGGCGAGGGAGTTGTCGAAGAAGGCGGAGACATCGGCGAATCGTGCGGGAGAAAGCGAGATGGCGGCAGGATGTGCTGCTGCAGCGGCGTTGTGGGAAGCGTTGTATGGAAATCCGTCAAAGGCGAAGGAGCGGGTATATAGGACGTTGTCGCTTTCGAACGGAAGAGACGCGCAGTATGTGGCCGCGCTGGCGTTGGCTCTGAATGGAGATGCGGAAGGCTCGCGGGCGTTGCTGGAGGATCTGGAGAAGCGATTTCCCGAAGACACGATTGTGAAGTTCAACTATTTGCCGACGTTGCGGGCACAGTTGGCGCTGATGCAGCCGGGAGGGGCGGAGAAAGCGATCGAGGCACTGGCGGTGGCTTCGCCGTATGAGTTGGGAGTGTCAGGGAGCAGTACGTTTTGGACGAGTTTGTACCCGGTGTATGTGAGAGGCGAAGCCTACCTGGCAGCCGGACAGGGAGCGCAAGCAGCGTCGGAATTTCAGAAGATCGTTGATTGGGCGGGAGTGGTGGTGAATGAGCCCATTGGGGCGCTCGCGGTGCTGGGACTCGCGCGGGCGTACGTGAAAACAGGAGAGGTGAAGAAAGGAAGGGAAGCGTACGACAAGTTTTTTGCGTTGTGGAAGGATGCGGACGGTGGCATTCCTGTACTGCACGAGGCGCAATGGGACTATCAGAAGTTGGGGAAGTAGGAAAGCAGTGGTGAGTGTTTAGTGGCGAGAGGGTTTTTTCCTCCTCCGAGTCGACCAAGCAACGGTATGGAGTCAGCCCTTTGGGGAGTAGTCCCAGGTGATTGAGCGGGGTGGTGAGCTGAGATGACTGCTAGCCGAAAGATTCTCGGGTTCGAGTCGTGAGACCTCTTATTCGAACACTTCGGTACAACTTCGGGACAATTAAAGAGCGGGAATTTCGATGGGTTTCGTTGTAAATGGCACCAGCAAAAGCAGTTAGTGTTTTTCCCAACCTGCTTTGCAAGCAGGGGGCCGCGGGTTCGAGTCCCGCCACGTCCACCAACTATATTTTTTTCAATGAAATAGCGTCGATGTTTTCTCAGCTTACCACCTGCTACTCAAGCAGGGGGTCTGGGGCTCGAATCGCTCCACGTCCACCACTACTACTCTTTACCTCGCTATGACTTACGCTGCATTTTCGATCACCGACTCCTGAACAGAGCAACAACAGACTCGGCAAGCCGAACCACGGTGACAATAAAATGGAAGGGATAGGATGAGGACACCGCGCCATCCAGGCATGGTAAAAGCCCGTAAAAAACACTAAATTTTGGCGCAATTCACTAATTCGTGTGATTTTTCAGGATCTATCGACCACCTGAGGCGGTAGTTTTTCACGAACTTTCACCCACCTGTTTTCACGAACTTTCACCCACATTTTCAGGATCATTCAC
>Ga0310909_10001769_pt1 | contig 12953 bp, 17 predicted proteins | sample GREbulkMGT000H_FD_203449 | JGI IMG/M metagenome (GOLD analysis project Ga0310909, IMG submission 203449) | Lab enrichment of tropical soil microbial communities from Luquillo Experimental Forest, Puerto Rico - GRE.bulkMG.T000H | ecosystem: Environmental > Terrestrial > Soil > Tropical forest >... | reverse complement strand
TCCTAACGCTTTCGCGAGGGGTGCGAGGGGTGAGGCGCCCCGGTCTTGAGCAGTCGAAAGATTACTTTTCGGTCGAAAAATTGGTGCACGTTTTGGTGCACGCCTAGATCATAAAAGGTCGGCGCTGGTCGCAATCGACGGCCTGCCCTAGAGGGGTGGAAGGTCAGCAGTTTGTTGGGTCTGTCGAGGCTCGCAACCAAGCGTTGCAGTCAGTAGCAAACAGTGCTGTTTACATTTGGGGTGCGTGAGGTCGCTGGTTCAAATCCAGTCGTCCCGACCGCTATTCTCAGGGGTCCGGCCTTGACATACAAGACGTGCTTACATGCGGTCTCAGACTGGGCGCACATACCTGAGAAATGACCGTTGTTTCCGGCCAAGACTACCCAGCACCGTGCGACCCCACCTTGCGTCGCTAGAAGAAGGATGTCGATCTATCGGGTATGATTAGAAACCTGGAATAGCGCGCGCCATCAGGCCGCCGTCAAACGCGATTTTTTCAGTTGAGCCCTCAGCAATCTGCCGAGGCAATCCTCACAGCACTCTTCGATTGTGAATGACTCGTCAGGTAGCACTAAACGCGCTGCTTCTACATTGGCTTCTTCTCGGGTATGAAACCGCTGCCAGTCGAGAGTGGCCCGGCCAGACCAACGAATGTGGTAGTGCAGACTAGAGTTCACGACGTTATCTCCATCTTCTTCAAGCCTACGCACTTTTAAGCTCCTCTACGGCCATCAAGCGTTTTGCAGCCTATTCGAGACTGCCGGACTTAATGTCGATGAAGTATGCGGGTAGATTATGAATTACACGTTAATAGTCGCCAAAAAAACGTCAGAGAAAAGCCAAGCACCTGTTAACGCTGATCGGTGCTGTCTTAGAGCGCAGTGCTGCCGCATTTCTGCTAGCAACGCTTGCCAGTCCTGCCTGGAGGGTGGGGGTTCATCACGCAGGTTGCGTATAGATTTCAGAAGCTTCGCCGCTTGGTTCCCGAAAAAGTCATCGTCGATCTGCTCGATAATTCTGCGCTGGGGTCGAATCGGTAATAGAATGTGCTCATGTCTTTTGTTTCCGCTCGAGCCGCCAGGTTCAAGCGTGCATTTCGTGAACTGTCAAAAAACTGAGAGCACGAGTCTATGGCATCCACGGAGAAGCTCGACACTCATCAGAAGGCCCTGCGGATCAATCTAGATCCGGCCACCTTCGGTTCCTTCGCCGAAATCGGGGCCGGCCAGGAGGTAGCCCGATGGTTCCTGGTCGTCGGAGGAGCTTCCGGTACTCTTGGCAAGTCCATCTCCGCGTATGACAAGGAAGTCAGCGACGATCTGTATGGTTCCGGCTCTCGCTACGTATCAAGAGAGCGTCTTGAGGCGATGGTGGATAGCGAGTGGGCTCAACTGGTCAACCAATTGAATGCAACGCGTGGATTGCGGACTTGTTTCTTTTGTTTTGTGGACACCATCTCGGCTCGCAACTACGCTGGAACCAATGAACCCCACGGTTGGGTCGGACTGCGCTTCCAACTACAGCCCGGCGGCGAGCCAAACGACATATTGCTGCATATCAACATGCGGGATCCTTCCAATCTCCTCCAACAGGAGGCTATTGGCATTCTTGGTGTAAATCTGATCTATGCCGCTTTTTATCAGTTGCAGACAAAAGAGTCCTTCCTCGAGGGCTTGGCGCAGGATGTTGAGTCACGCGTCGAGATTGACTATGTGGACCTGCGCGGGCCCGCCTTCAAGGGGTGGGACAGGCGCACGCTCCTGATTGATCTGGTGCGTGCGGGCCGCGCGGAGGCCGTCTGTTTTCGCTCGAGCGGCTCGCCCTTGCCGCCGATCGAAGTTCTCTACAAGAAGGCTGTCGTGCTCGCGCCAGGGTCGTTCGAACATACCGATCTCATCCACGCGGAAATCCATCAGCGGATGCTATCCTCAGCGATCCGGCAGCTGCGCGGAGAGCTCGACGAAAACAAGCCGGCACCACTGGGTTTCTTTTGCCTCTCGGCCATGCCGCTCAGAGCAGAGGACGCGCTGCCGACGATATCCGATCTCGTCGAACGTGTCGACGCGCTGCTCGCCCGTGGCGTTGACGTATTGCTCTTCCGCGAACAAGAGCTGTACGCGATGACCGATCTCGTCAATCGCTATACGAAGGAGCACGTCCGCTTTGTTGTGGGTCTGTCCCTTCTGATTCGTGTGTTCGAATATCGTTACGCTAGACTCGGCGGAAGCCTTCTGGAGGCTTTGTCCCGACTCCTCGCACGAAACGTTCGCATCTACGCCTATCCCATGAAGACAAGTGACCTACAACAATCCATACAAAGCACCTCTGCTACCGGTTGGGAGTGGACCGATACAAAGGGATGGGTTTCTGCGCGTCAGCTGCGTCTTCAACCGCCGCTCGGGCACCTGTACGACTACGTTCTTGCAAGCAACTTCCTCGTGCCACTGCAGATTGCGGCGATTCTGGCGGCCGAGGGCTAGCATTCCTTTTCAACTGCCAGCAATGTCGCGACTAACCCGCTCCGCCCGACGACTTGTTATCGCTGTTGATCCGATGTAAACTTCTGCCGCTCGCCTCCGGCGTGAAAGGATTGACGTGGCACCGAAATTGAGGAGCAATGGCTTGGATATCGACGGCGCAATTCAGCAAGGAAGTTACATCTCACTGGACGCTGCCGAAATTCGTGTCGCCAATTATGGCGGTCTGCCTGACGGCCTTCTGTTGATTGAGAGTTTGAGTGGTCTCATGAAGTTGGCTTCCGCGGCAGTGAGGAAACCAGACCCGCGGATTGCAATATCCGGTGAGAGTTGCGGGCTTCTGTGCGCGGAAGGCAACGGACGCGCTGCGATCCAACTCGAAAAAATCGCCAACTACTTTGCCACAACTCACAACCTAGAGATTTTGCGCTTCTAGCCACTCGGCTTGGTCGAGGGCGATAAAAACAGACACTCGTTTGCTAGCATCTCTAACGAACACTCCTCGGCTCAAATACGATGAGGCGCCCGCTTGAGCCGCCTTCGAAGGGCTTAGAGCACACGTTTAGAGAGGAAACCTTGGAGCTATTCTTGGTAGATTCCGTCATCGAGCCCGCGAACCAGACTCTCAACTGAAATCTCGAATGCGGCACAGATGCGCAGCAGGGTCGACACTGTGATCGGCCGACCCTTTTCGACTTGTTGCCAATGGCGAGCGGAAAAACCGAAGGAAATCATATCCTCTTGAGAGTGGCCGAGCTTCGCTCGCAATTCGCGAACTCGTTTTCCAAAGCGAAGGAAGAATCTTTCTCGATTCACAGACGTGGGCATCCAGCTTGCGTCCGGTTTTTCTCGAGGCGCGAGGAACTTCGCAGCTTGCGACGCATTTGATCATACGGATACTTCCGGAGAGAAGTCGTTGCTCTGGAGCAACTTCCCTTTTGGTTCAACCTTAGGAGCGTTTGCCGCAAGGTGGGTTTCCAGCGCTGGGAGGGAGAAAAAAAATTCTTTGTGAACCTCGTTGGTTGCTTTTTCTCGAGACGATATTTCGCTCACAACATCGGCAGCGAAGCAGGCAAGACCGCAGCCCAGTCGGCAAAAGGTGAGAAACTCGTGCCAGCGGTGCCCGGTGTACGAGCCAGCTCCTAAAGCGGGGAAACCGTGTTCAATTGGTTTTGGCTAGGGCCGGAGTCTAAACGCGTCGCTCTGCAGGCAACTCATTCGTGTCATTTCTTCTGGGTCCCGCGCTCTCCAAAGGTGTAGGTCACCCCCAGAACCAGCCTCAGGCGGTTCTGACCAGCATTGGCGAAGTGGGTTCTAAAGAAGTCCAAATTCCCCCGCGCTGACCAATGCGGCGAGAGCAAATATTCGGCGCCGCCGCCCAGCAGCCAGGTGAAATCAGTGCCAGATGCCGACACACTGGGAAGATTGGCCTGCTGAACTCTTTGGTTGAGATGTGAAACTCCAAACTGCGCCTCGCCAAACGGATTCAGCTTATGTTTGTCCGTCCACCCCGTCGAGAAAAAGATTCGCGGCCCGATCACAAAGCTTTGAAGATGGCTGTGCACCGCGATCGCTCCGATCTGAGTGAAAGTAAAAATACCAAGGTTTGTCGCATTCCAGCTCGATTCGTAGTCCGCGCCAATGGTCACGTGTTTCGTGAACCACCAGGCCGCTCCCGCGTTAAACCCACTCGTCCCAAAATCCCCGGTGATATATGTCCATCCGCCGTTTAGCTCGAGTCCTTGTGCGCTTGCCCTGTTTGGAAGCAGTAGTAGAAGGGCCAAAGCCAGCAGAACCGGCGCCAACCGCCGAAAGAAGGCAGGAGGGCTGAAGCGCCGATCGCACTTTACGGAGCCATGACAGGAATTGTTTTTAAGTTCGGCGAAGGAATCTCTAGTCACCTCACAGCGCATCGCACTCTCCTTGCAGGGCCAGGCGTGTCTTACCATAGCCCTTACCAAGTAAGAATGTCATCGCGATTATCCGATTCGCACCTGTCAAAGTTCACAGGTGTAAACGACAAGCGCGTTGCTTCAAGTGCAGCTCATAACCGGGTGTGCGCAGCTAAGATAAGCGAGCGAGGGGCGTCAAAGGGGACGTAGTGACGCGCACCTTCAGCGGGTCTCCCCCGATGGAGGCGCGACCTATTTACATTTTAGTAAATGAGTCCTCTTGGATCGTCCATCCTTGGCGTGCACTTCACTTCTTGAAATCTCGAGACATGACGGCCCAAGATGAAATTCGGTTGAAAACTGAAATTGACGATCTGTAGCTTGCCGTCCAACCGCCTGATCTGGCATTCGCCGAGGCGCGTGGTCCCTTTAATAAAGGGCGGACCGACTCGCTCAAAAAAATGAGTCTGATTGGAAGTCAGGAATGCATCGATCGTGAATTGGCCGATATTGGCCTTCGAGACGCCAAACAAGGCGAGACCCGCAGGATTTGCATCGACAACTCGGTGGGCGTCATCGGTCACGACGACGGGCTCGGGCGAATCGGAAAGCAGCTTCGCCAAGCGACTCTCTCTTTCTTTGAGGGCCTCTTGTAATCGGAGGTGTCCGGTCTTCGCGCGTTGTGAGAGCGAAACGATCACCGCGCGTGTGGAACGCACAGCGCCGGCTGCCTCATCCAACACAGCAAACAATCGGTCCGTGGCCTTTGCACCGAAGGTGGTGACCCATTCTCCGAAATTCAGATGAACTCGTTCCATAAGATTATCGTCTTCGCTCGCCGGCTGGCGCGCCACTGTCATTCCTAACAGAGGTGGAATGGGGGCCGGTAACGAGGAGGGTCCCTGATGTCCAGTACTAGAACTTTTGCGCGTCGGCCTCCGATGCAGAGTTAGGTGGGCGGCCGCCGACACCAGTCTTTCCCGCTTGCGCTGGACAGCTTGAAAGCTGCTGGCATTCTTCAGCAGCCTTTCCAGCTCGTGGTCTCTCAAGCTGGTGGCTTTCTCGCTGGACCAATACACGGCGTTCCCCCTTTAAGGTTTCATACTAGGCGGCAGAGAGCCTCTGCGGCATCAGGCGGCCACAACTGCGAATCTTGACAACACGGCGGCGGTGTTTCGAGTTTCCATCCCAATCATGCTTCCGTTCGCGTTCGGTCGGTCGAAGGAGCATTGCGGCTCCCGGTTCTCTTAGCTTCATCCTGACCACAGCGCGAGAGGGGACGTACTTTGAAATACAGTAGCTCCGTCGGAGATCCTGTAACTCGAAGACCAGAACAGGGTCACTGGCCCTCGCTCCAGGCCCAGAATTCTCCGCCGGAGTCGATCTATCGTCCGCTCGTTGAAACCTGGTTGAAAACTGGCATTTGTTACAGTGCGGAGCGAGGCCTTTCACCGAACGGCCAAGGGGAGTAGAAAAGAGATCGAAGAATATTAAACCATTTGGTGCTGTCAATCTTACCAGTAGTCTTCGATGAAGAGCCGGGCGTAGCCTGCTTCGGGCGGGGCTGAAGTTGAATAGCCGAAGCTGAAACCTCCCACCAGCCAAAGTCCAGGACGGAAGCCGCACGAGCGTCCTTCCAGGTACTCAAGTGATGTTAACCGGCACGACTTCCCGCAACTGCTCGCCAAAACCAAAGCCTCTAGGCACACACATGAAAAGGCCATTAGCGAATGCGCGGACGCCGGGCAGTCACCCGCACAGTAATATGAAGATACGTCCAGGCCCTACCGCGGCGTCGGCAAAGACCTTAGTTTACAAGCGCAAGCGAGGCACGCTGTTTGGGAGCAATCTTGAAGACTTGCTGACCTCGGCTCTTTTTGCGTCAGACAGAGGGCTCAGCGACCTCGTTAAGGAAATAGACCAGATTTCCGAGTCTCTCAAGCGAAGCAGCCAGACGACAGGAGCTCATCGGGTGGCTACACATCCTGCCGTCTGGTGTGCATTGAAACATATGATTGCCGAAAGAGAACTCCAGCACCTCGCCCTTACGGACGATCTGACCTGCTTGTACAATCGGCGTGGCTTCTTTGCCGCGGCTACTCAGCAGCTGAAGCTGGCGCGAAGGAACGGGCACAGAATGCTGCTGCTGTTTTGCGACCTCGATCACCTGAAACAGATCAATGATTCCTACGGGCACCGCGAAGGAGATTTAGCGCTGGTTCGCATGGCCGACGCGCTCGAGGGCACGTTCCGAGACTCTGACATCCTCGCCCGGTTAGGCGGGGATGAATTCGCGGTGCTCGCACCGGAGGCCTCCGACCAGAGCCTGAAAACCCTTCTCGCCCGCCTTAGTCGGAACCTCGACAAGGCCAACGAAGGTGAATCTCGCTACGATCTTTCTGTGAGCGTTGGCTATGCCCGGTTCGAGCCTAAACGTCCGATGCCTCTTGCGGACTTGATCGCTGAAGCCGACAGAATCATGTACCAGAGTAGGGCAAACCTGGAGTTTGGGCCTAGAGCAACACTTGCCCCGAAGAATCGCTAGATCTCGTCCGGCTTGGTCAGGCGAGTCACCATCAGCCCGACAGGCCGGCACGTTTCGGCCCAGCGAGTAAGAGCGTCTCTCCCAGAAGTCGCTGGGGATGCAATCCGGGCAGTTCCCGAGTGCTAAGGGCTTATGCGAAACGCCTAGGGAGTGGAGCACTCTGGGGGAGCTTGTGGACCGCTTGCTCGCTGTCGACAAAGCAGGACACGTAAGAATCTCGATCGAGGCCGATGGGAGCGTATCGAGGAACGTCCGAAACCGTCTCGAAGACCTCATCCTGACATGCTTGTACGCGGAAAAGGCCCAGGTGCAGGAGGCCCAGGCGTATCTCGCAATGACCCGCGGCTACTGCGAGGTGGCCGTCAGAACAGCATGTCATACGCGCAGAAGATTTTTCTTCGGAGATTTCGATGAAGTCGCCAATGACATCGAGCATTGGCTTCGCTGCTATTTGTCGGCCTGCGTGAACAAGCCAGAGTGACGCCACGACCTTGAGCTTGCTGGCTATGCGTGCGCCGATAGGGCGATTGCGGAAATGTCTGCCCGAATCATTAAGAACGGTGAGCCTTGCCGAGGCCGTAGTCAGCTTGAAAAGATGCCGGAATGCTGGTCAGAGACTTTCTTGAGCGATTGAAGAATTTCGCCCTGGAAGCTGCCAAGAGGATACGCGCACAGGATATCTAAGGCCATTTTGCTCGCCAGCTCGTTACAGAAGTGTTCAATCTGAAGCGCCTCGTCCATTCTTCCTTCCGCCCACAGGCGTCCGGCGAGTTCGCCGCACAAAGCCAAGCGGGTTTGACTTCCATTGGCTGTTTTCGAATTCGTTTGGATGAACCTGGTAACGACATCGACGACTTCGCGGGGGGCAGCCTGGGCGGCGTCCAACCAAACGCAGGCTCCTAGTAGCATCGAAGCGTTAACAGGCACGCCTTGTTTTCCGAGCCTCTCGAGAAGAGCCTTCCTGTGTTGGTTTGTAGTGATCGTCATCACTGGCTTGCCTGCGTCGACGGCCGCCGCGATAAAACGCGCAAAGCCATCGACCAGGACCGAATCGTCAGAAAAGAAGAAAATCTCATGGGCATGACGAGTCCGAGTCTTCGCACCCTCTTGGAGGTTAGGATCTCTTAAGCCACAGCTGACAAATTGTTTGCCAGCGAGAACAGATTCGATGGCTGGCAGCAGCTCGCGTTGCACACGGGACTTGTGAACATAGCCGAGCGCGCCCCCCTCAAGTGCCGCCTGGACGACATCAGGGGATGACTCTTGGCTGATGAAAAGCACGGCAGAGCGCGGAGCGACCTGGCGTATTCGCCTGCCGGCTTCAATTCCATTCAAGCCCGGCAAACCAATATCCAGGAGCACCAAATCTGGTTGTAGTCTCTCGGTCTCACGGACGGCCCTTAATCCATCAGCAGCCTGGCCGACATCGCTCAGACCTGCACTTTGCAGTATGGAGCAGACGACGTCGCGAAACGGTTCGAAGTCGTCAACGACCAGAACCCTCGTTGTGGACATTGGATCCGCTCAGCAATACGCGCGTCAGGGTCCAAGGTCAATGCGAATCTGGCGGTCTCCTTGTGGAAGCCTGTGCAAATCTCGCTGGGGCAAGCGGGCTTCAATTCGACGTAGGTGCCGTACTCGCGAACAGATTGAACGACTGGGTGTACTAATGCTATATGGCCCTAATGACCGCACGGGAAGGAGAGACTCTGATGGCTGCTGGCTGGCTCTTCTACGAAGCGTTCAAGGCGATGCCCATAGGAGTTGCCCTGGAGAATTTGGAAGGACAACCGTTGTTCGTCAATCAGGCTCTTTGCTCCATGCTGGGATTCAGCGAGGAGGAAATGCGCCAAAAGCATTGCGTCGACTTTTCTCCTGGTGAAGACGCAGAGAAAGACTGGGCTCTTTTTCAGCAGCTACGGGCTGGTGCGATCAACCACTATAGCCTGGACAAGCGCTTCATCCGAGGAGACGGCTCAATCGTTTGGGGTCGCTTAAGCATATCTATGTTGAACAGTGACGGCTTGCATTTGGTTGTCGCCATGGTGGAAGACATCACCGAGAAGCGCTTGGCCCAGGAAGAACTACAGAGGTCTGAGGCGAATCTGCAGAAGCTGACGGGCCACCTCCTCAGAGCACAGGAGGAAGAGCGTGCTCGGATCGCACGGGAGCTTCACGACGACATTAATCAGCGCTTGGCATTAGTGACCGTAAGGCTCGATCGCTTAAAACAAGATGCTTTCGGCTCTACCACCGAGTTCAGACGGGAACTTACGGATATAACGAAGCAGGCGGACGAGCTGGCGCAGGACATCCAGGCACTCTCACACCGTCTGCACTCTTCCAGGCTCGACCAAATAGGACTTGCCGGAGCCGCAGCCAACTTGTGCCGACAGGTTGCAGAGATCGAAGGGATTCAGATCGAGTGTCAGGCCGAAGAAATACCCAGGCATTTACCAAAAGAGCTTTCGCTGTGTCTGTTCCGCGTTTTGCAGGAAAGCCTGCAGAACGCTGCGAAGCATAGTCGCTCGCGAAAAATACGAGTCGCGCTCGCGGTTCGCTCGGGTGAGATTCAGTTGGCGGTGCGTGATTGGGGAGTTGGGTTTGACCTGGGGCAGGCTTTGGCAGGAGACGGACTCGGTCTGGCCAGCATGCGAGAGCGCCTCAAATTGGTAGGTGGTGAGCTCTACATCGAGTCTGAACGAGCGTGCGGAACAGTTGTCCGTGCCAGCGTGCCTGTTAGGATCTCTTAAAAGAGACTCCCTCTTCGTGCATGCGAGCGAGCCCGTTGCTTATGAAGCGTCTACCCTGAAGGGCAGCCTCGATGGCCTTAGTCAATTCTGCTGCGGCGCGCGCTTTGGCGACATAACCCAATGCCCCGAGGCGAAGGGTTTCCCGGACGATTTCAAGCGAGGTCTCTTGAGTCACGAAGATGATTTTGGACTCTGGAAGGCTGTCGAGAATGTTTTGGGCAGCTTGAATTCCGCTTAATTTCGGGAGCCCGATATCAAGCAAGATCAAATCCGGACGAAATTCTTCTGCCTTCTGAATCGCGTCTAGCCCATCGGATGCCTCGGCTACGATTTTCCACAGAACTTCGCGGCAAAGGAACGAGGAAACCCAACATCGGAAAGGTTCAAAATCGTCGACAACGAGAATTCGTACCACGGGGCCCTTCTTTCTTCCCGAGTCACAGTCCAAATAGCAGTGCACACTAACTGCCACACTTCCAGTTAGGCCAAGTGATTTTGAATCAGTATCTCAGTCGCCTGAACGACGAGCAACGGTACTCGGGCTGGCCGAAACGAACCACTTGATGGTGGGATTCGGCCAGCGCCTTTTAGCGCGATGGTAAGCTTCTGTTAGCCTAGACGCTCAAACTGCGGACTTTGCACAGCCAGTGTCGCCCAAACATCGCGCTCCGTGTGAACCACGTAAATATCTAGGCGCCCGCTCTCCTCGGCGTGCAATTCGAACATGCGCATCAATCCGTAAATCACCGGAGACGGCGCAAATAACTACTCCCTGCATCCCCCCTTCCGGGAAAATCGCTCTCGACTTGGCAAGAAATTGGATGGTTTGAGCAGACACCTCAAATGAGTGTAGCCTGCGCGAGGCCGACGACTGTTGCGTTGGGGCGAAAGAAAAAGCCTCGACCGGTGGGCGAACTAGCAACCGAAGGGGAAGAATGCGACCCAGGAGAGACAAGTTGGTCCGGCGGAACGGACGGGCGGGAGGTGCTGACGTTTGGAGGGGGTGGTGTGCGGGAAACCTGCGAGGGAGTTACAGCGGTCGACTGGCACTCAGCATAAAGTGACTTTGCCCGTCGCGAGATCATAGGTCGCGGCGTCGACTCGCAATTTGCCAGCAAGGGCATCGCGAATAACCGTTGAGGACGTGCGAAGCAGCTGAGCCTGAATCTTGGCGTTGGCCTTGATTGCGCCGTCCAAGTCCCCGTCTGACTGATCCACTGCTTGGCGCAGATGCGCGTACAATGCACTGATCTGTCCGGGTACGGCATCTGCTTTCATGGCTGCCTTTACGGCACCACAGTTGCTGTCCCTGAGGACGAGGAGCGCCCTGACTCCGAGAACAGCAACGGCGTACTCAAGGCTGGCAATAATCTCTGCTGTGACAATGTTGCCGGCCACACGGGCGACGAAAATGTGGCCGATTGTCTGGTCGAAAACAAGTTCGACCGGAATACGAGAGTCGGCACAGCCACGCAGCAAACGGCTCCTGCTTGGACAGGGTGTTCTCTTTAAGGATGCCAGTGGGCCTTTGTTGCTCTTCGAGCCCTAGCTTGTCTATTTTCAAACCTACTCGTCTGTCGACTCTAGTCTGGGTAAGCGCAACTCGCTTTGGTTTGAGCGCCGGGGCATCAGTAAGAAAGGAGGGAAGGCGGCCTCTTTCGCTGAGTAGCCAACCTCTGTGCGGGTTCGGGGAGAGGAACCTGGCCGCCCTTCGTTTGCGCCAAGGTACGTTCTGTGCGCAACTCCTCGGAACTGTCAAAACGAACAGGCGGCCATCCAAGCGTACTGAACGATTGAATTTTGTGACGCGGGGCGCTTGAGACGACGCTACCACTCCCCGATTCCGGTCAGCACATCAAACAGTTTAGGGAGAGTGAATTTCCGATAAGTGTTAGGGACCTCGAATAGGGAAGGCGGTTGCGTCCCTGCGTTGACGTTTTGTATTTCATACCCGGACTCGATCCCGTTCTTAGAGACGCGCAGAACCTTTACAATGAAATTCAAGTCAGGGTCGTACCACAGCGTCCCGTGTCCTCGATCATTAGAGCTGGTCGTCGCATCCCACTTCTGGGTAACTCGACCATTTACGGTGTCTTGTCCGGCGGCCTGGCACCTTAGGCTTATTCCTCTTTGATCCGCCTCCCTCACCCATGCGTTACACGGGTATTTCGGCGTACCAGGCCTGAACATCCATGCGCCTTGGTAGAAGGACGTCCCTACCGACCCTTCGACTTGCAGATATGTCTTGGACGACGGGATCAACAGAAAAATGAACTGGTTCTGAAAATCGATGATAAGGGAACCAATTCCGCCCGCTTCACTCTCCGTGCCTGCGCGATCAAGGCGGGCCCGCATATCTCCCACGAACAACTTCACTGTCTGGGTGCTCCCGGAGCCATTCCGCAATTGCATATCGGCCGAGAATTGAACCTTTTGCGCTCGCGTTGAGGCCGCAGAAACGAAAAGGAAAGCTATGGCCAGAAACCTTCGAACATTATTTTGCATCCGCACGTCCCGCGCAGTCGATTCGCGTCTCCTGCCGATCGAACTTGTTTCACCAAAAGGTATTTAGGAGTAGTCTCGCAGCGGAGAGTACTGTCAGATCTGCCAGGCTTGGAACAGGCTTCGCAGAGCTAAATCCGCTACCTCATCGCCTCTCCAAGGAGCCTTCGTGCCGCTAGGCCAACCATCAATCGGGTAACGCCAGTTACTAGTAAGCTCGTTCCCACAAGAATCCCGATGGCCCACACCGAACTGGAAGGCCAGTGAAACCAGATCATTCCGCCGAGTAAGACACCCAGCAGTCCGTTAAACAGCAACCACCCTGACGCGCCCTCCGCCCTCAGCCGGAAATAGGAGACGATTTCAACAACCCCTACTGCCAGGATTACGGCCGCGAGAACAAGGGTCAGCGTTCCGATGGCCAAAAGCGGATGGACTAGGAAATAGATTCCGCCGATTACATAGATCAGGCCCATTAGCACTTGAAGAATTACGCGCCCGGCGCCGCCTCCCTTAAACGCCGCAAACAGATGGGCAATGCCACCAAAGATCAACAGCCATCCGACCAGGACGGTAACGCCGATCCCTGCGACCCCCGGCTCGATAATCGCGAACACGCCCACCACAACGAACAAAACGGCACTCAGCGTGTACCAAGCCGTGATCCTTTTCCCTCTTCGCAAAGGATCGTCTAAGCCTTGAGTGGAACCGACGGTGGACATCGACACCCCCCAATCTCAGCCAAAGTCTGCCGTTGATCGCAGCTGGCCAAAACTGCCAATTT
>Ga0310909_10001764_pt1 | contig 12974 bp, 14 predicted proteins | sample GREbulkMGT000H_FD_203449 | JGI IMG/M metagenome (GOLD analysis project Ga0310909, IMG submission 203449) | Lab enrichment of tropical soil microbial communities from Luquillo Experimental Forest, Puerto Rico - GRE.bulkMG.T000H | ecosystem: Environmental > Terrestrial > Soil > Tropical forest >... | reverse complement strand
AAGGATCAAGCGCTATCGGCGCGTCGCCACTCGCTATGACAAGCTGGCAGAAACTTTCTTGGGTTTTATCTGCCTGGCCATTTTGGTCACCCTTCGCCTCACATAGATGATTTACAAACACGCCCTAGAAAAGTATTTTTCAAAATCGGTGCTACTTGCAAGTGGTGGAGAACAGACATCCTCCCGTTGGCTAGCACTTCTAGCTTCCTTTCGAGCGTGGCTATTCCTGCTAGTTCTATTAGCTATCTTCGAGATCTGGGCTCGGGTTGCGTATAATATTACGTTTTTGTTTAACCCGATGAACGTGAAAGCGATTGCACTGTTTACCGTCACACCCCTCCTGCTTGCCCTTGGCCAGACGTTCGTGATCATCTCCGGGGGAATCGATTTATCGGTAGGGTTTACAATGGGTCTTTCTGCAGTCGTGACCGCCCATGTTTACAATTGGGCTGTACAGTTTGGAAATCCGGCGATCGGCCTCGTCGTGGCGGTTGTCGCCGCGTTTGCCATTGCTGTCATCCCCGGCTTGATCAACGGCCACTTGATTGCCGATCTGCGCATACCACCCTTTATCGGCACGCTTGGAATGTATGGCGTGGCCAGGGGCGTCTCCTTCCTGCTAGCAAAAGGGACAACCGTTCCGGTCCAGGGTCGCTTATTGGGAGAGATTGGGAACGGCGAAACGATGGGGTTCCCCAACCTGGTCCTTCTGACCATCGTGATCATCCTAGGAATGCACTATGTGCTTTCTCACTCGCGCTATGGCCAGCACATTTACGCGATTGGTGGAAACGTAAATGCAGCGTTGCGGGCAGGAATCGATGTGCGCAAAAACACCATTGCTCTCTATGTCTTGTCGGCGCTCGGGGCAGCGTGCGCAGGTATTTTTTATACAGCTAAATTTTCCGCCGGTGCGGCTCAGGCGGGCGAACCTGTTCTTCTTGACAGTATCGCTGCGGTCGTCATCGGGGGCGCCAGCCTGTTCGGTGGGTCAGGAACGATCGTTGGCACGATCATTGGCGCGTTGATCATTGCAGTTATTCAATATGGCCTGGTTTTTATAAATGTGGAACCATTCTGGCAATTTGTGGCCGTCGGTGTGGTGATCATTATCTCTGTTCTCGTCGATCAAATGCAGAAAGGCGGAAGGAAATAAAAGTGAATTCGAATGCTTCTAACAATGAACCTCTGCTGGACCTTGAGCATATCTCAAAACGCTTTGGAGGTTTGCAGGCGCTCAAAGATGTATCGTTAACGCTCTATCGCGGCGAAGTCCTCGCGCTAGCCGGAGACAATGGCGCTGGAAAATCGACGTTGATCAAGACCATCTCGGGTGTACACAAACCGGATACGGGCACTATGAAATATTGTGGGAAACCGATTCATCTCGAGACACCCCACCAGGCAAGGGACGCAGGCATCGAGACCATCTATCAAGATCTGGCGATTGCGGACAATCTGGATGTCGGTGGGAACGTGTTTCTTGGCCGGGAAATGGTCAAGCGTATCTGCGGATTGCCGTTTGTCGATCGTCGCCGCATGCGGGAAGAGGCGCTGGTGACCTTACAAGACCTCGATATTCATATTCAGTACCCGGAGAATCCGCTGCGGTCTCTATCGGGCGGCCAACGTCAGTCGGTCGCAATCGGACGTGCAATCCATTGGAAAGCGCGCGTGTTGATCATGGATGAACCGACGGCGGCTCTCGGCGTGCCTGAGCAAAGGAAAGTTATGGAAATCATTCAGAAACTCAAAAAAAGCGGAGTGGGAGTAATTTTCATCTCACACAATCTGAACGACATCTTTCAAGTGAGCGACCGGATCCTGGTTTTACGCCGCGGGGAGAAGGTCGGAGAACGCCTGATCTCGGAAACAAACCATGATGAGGTCGTTCGACTGATGGTGGCAGGTTAGTCACGAAGTTAGAATGGGCCTGTTCGTTCTCAGACCCTTCAAAAGAAAAATTAACAAAAATATGTTTGTTACAAAACCACGATTATTTCTCTCTTACGTATTCGAAAATAGGTTTGCCGTTCCATCTTTCAATGTTAGCAACCTTGAGATGGCGCGCGCAGTCATCGAGGCTGCTGAGCTGGAAGACGCGCCCGTGATGGTGCAGACCGACTTTATAAATTTCAACTATGGCGGAATGGACGAACTTGCTGTCCTGATTCGTACCCTGGCGGAAAAGGCTTCGGTGCCGGTCTTGATGCACCAGGATCATCCCGGAAAAGACAACAACATTTTTCGCAGCTTACGCCGAGGCTATTATTCGGTGATGTACGACGGAGGGCATCTGCCATTGGCCGAGAACATAGCCGGCGCAACTCGCTTCGCTGAAATAGCGCACGAGTCGGGCGCAATTCTCGAATCGGAAATCGGCTTGTTCGGAGGTGAATATCAGGGTGGTCACGCTATTACTGCCGCTGCACGTGATACGGCGGAGATGGTAGAGAAGAGCGGAACCGACGCCTTGGCAGTTTCGGTTGGATCGGTCCACGGCCAGCAGACTCGCCTTGATTTGGACCTCTTGAGTGAGATCGCAAACAGCACCGGAATTCCGCTCGTCCTGCACGGTGGGAGTGGAATTCACCGCGAAGATACTAAGGCGGCTGCGATGCTGAACGTCTACAAGATTAACATCGGAGCCGCCCTGATCCAAGGCTTCGTGAAGGGCTTAGAGGAGGCGGCGGCTCTGGCCCCCGACCACGAGCCGAGACATCAGCAGATTTTGCGGTATGTCATCGTGAAGCTACGCGGAATCGCACAGAACCGGCTCTCGTCGTTCGGAGCGTCCGGCCACGGCAAAACCCTGCTTACCAGGCTTGTGTCTGCGAAAGAGGACCTTGCCGACAGTGTGCGGAGGGCAACTTGTGAATCCGTTGCCTGCTGACGTCGTTGAAATAGCTTTGAGCTACAGCGGGAGATCCGGCAAGGTTTCCCGCACCGCCGCTTAATCCATGCTTTATCCACTGTGAGTACACCAGTTTTAATAGGGCTGGACTTCGGGACCACGAACCTCAAAGGGGTCTGCTTTAAAACGACCGGGGAATTGTTGGTCCGCGTGGAGGCGCAAACCCCGAAAATTCATCCACAAGAAGGGTGGACGGAATGGGATCCTATTCAGATCTGGGACACCCTAGTCAAGCTTCTCCAGGAGTTAATGCGAGACTTGCCGTCCGGGTATATCCCGGTGGGTATCAGCGTGGCAAGTGTTGCTGAATCCGTGGTCGGAATCGACAAGAGAGGCCATCCCACCGGTCCCATTATCGCATGGCATGATCGCCGCAGCGAATTGGAAGAGAAATGGCTGCGTTCGCGAATTTCGGAAGAAGAAGTGTTCGCGATTACCGGTTCACCGATCGACGCGACATTTGCTTTATTCAAAATCTTGTGGGTGAAGCGGCACCAACCGGAGCACTTCAGTGCTGCAGTGCGCTGGCTGCTCGTGGCTGACTGGATAACGTTCTGTCTTACCGGAGAAATGACTTCGAACGCCAGTTTGGCGTCTCGCACCTTAGCGTTTGATATTTCAGGACTGGAATGGTCCGACAGGATCCTGGAAGCCGCGGGACTGGATCGAACGACTTTTGCAGAATTGCGCCCCAGCGGCACTCCGATGGGAAAGATAATTCCCGAAGTCGCCGATCGATGCGGTTTACCCAAAGAGGTGGTAGTGACGGTTGGCGGCCACGATCATGTATGCGGGGCCATAGCGGCAGGAGCTGTGAGACCCGGTATCCTGCTTGACAGCATTGGAACTTCAGAAGCCCTGTTTGTTCCAATGAGCGCGCCGACGCAGGCCACTCGATTTCTAAGGGCATCGTTTTGCCAGGGGGTAGTCCAGGTCGCTGACCGATCCGCGTCGTACTACGCGATCGCAGGGATGCCATCCGCCGGGGAGTGCATCGAATGGTTTCTCAGGCTGCTCCGAAGTGATGGCCAAATTGAGTCGCTCACGGATACCGCAAGTCGTTGCGAGCCCAATCGCACGCTTTTTGTTCCTCACCTCAGATTTGTCTCAAGTCCGACTCCGCAGCGAAACGCGCGAGGAGCTTTCTTTGGGCTGACTATTGATACCTCGACCAGTCAGCTTTTCCGTGCTGTACTGGAAGGGATTACCTTCGAAGGTAAATATATCAGCGACACCCTCATCTCGATGGCCGGAGCGGAACCGGCGGCAGAGATCTGGTGCGTAGGAAAGGCTTTCCAAAATGAATTATTCCAGCGAATCAAAGCCAATATCAATGGTGTGCCGCTCCGTATCGCACAGCAACCGGATCTGGCAGCGCGCGGAGCAGCAATCCTGGCCGGCCTTGGAGCAGGAACTTATGGATCGATAGAAGAAGCACTGGAGATGAGTCGCGCATATTGGACCAAAAGATCTCCGGAGGAGGTACTGCAGCAGGCATATCGGCAGGGACAGGAACATTATAATCGCGTCCGTGAAAACGTGCGCCTACTTGCCCAAGAGTTGTATACGCACTAAGATTGTGCGGTTTTCAAAATACCGCCTCGCGGTTCACCTGCAGATTTGAGTGAGGTTGCGAAACGGTCAATGTCTACACCTACTTTTCTCCGCGACATAAACCAGGCTCGCGTTTTGAGGCTCCTCAAAGAAAAGGGGGTACTTTCTAGAGCGGAAATAGCACGTTATCTCGGTTTGACCCGATCGACAGTGACTTTGGTTATCGGCGAGCTGATTAAAGAAAGACTCATCGCCCCGACTGGTGAGGCATTCATTACGCAGCCTACCGGTCGACCGGGGACTGCTCTGCAACTGAATGGGGAAGGCGCCTTTTTTCTTGGCGTCGAGATAGGTGCTGCTGAAGTCCACTTGTTGCTCATAAATTTATTTGGGTCGGTCATCCATCGTCAAACAGTGCCGCATCGGAGCACGAGACCAGAGGGCGTGTGTCAGGATCTGGCTGACCTTGTTCTCCAGATTTGGTCCAAGCGACTGAAGAATTCCGACCGACTACGTGGAGTCGGTTTTGCGGTTTCGGCTTTGATAAACAGGCAAGGAGTGATTCGCAAAGCGCCAACATTAGGCTGGCATGATGTTGACCTGAAGAATGAACTCTTGGAGAAGTTGCCTCTACCGGCGTTTGCTGAAAATGACGCTAATGCAGCCGCGTTAGCGGAGTTATCGTTCGGGGGACGGGTTGGATACAGCGATCTTTGTGTTCTCCTGTTGAATTTTGGAGTGGGCGCCGGAATAATTTCTGAGCGAAAGCTCTTTCGCGGCTACTTGGGCCTGGCGGGTGAGATCGGTCATCTTTGTTTAGACCCTGCTAAGCGCCGCCCTGACGAGGAGATCGGTTTTCTGGAAAGCTGCGTTGGGCGAAACACTCTTCTCGCCTCTTATCAACGAGCGGGAGGAAAGGCAAAGGATCTGGTGGGGTTCATGAAAGATCTTAAAGAGAACGGATCAGCTGCCCGGAAAGCTGTCGAGACCTGGGCGGAATGGCTTGCTCTGACGATAAGTAATCTCGCTGACATAGCTAATCCAAAGCTCGTTGTCTTGGCGGGGCCATTATCCGAGCTCTATCCGTTCGTTGAAAGAAAAGTACGCAAGAGGCTTGAGGAGAGAAGATTTCCAACAGTGGAAGAACTGGAAATTGAAGTTTCGACTTTTGGGAGCGATTGTGCCGCGTTAGGTGGAGCGGCTCTGGTGTTTAATGGCTTGTTTAGCGTGCCGGATTCATCATTCCTGGGCGACTTGGCCTGACCTCAGCATTGACGACACTCGGAAGTTGCTTTCGATGATGTAATAAATGGTGTAAGGGAAATTTGGTACTCGGCATACTCGAACTCCGGGTTCCACTTCTCTGAATTGGGTCGGAGTGTTCCGAATTTTTTCACTAGTCGATTCGACCGCATCGAAAAATCGTTCTGCCGCCTTTCCATAAAAGTGAATTGCATCGCGATACTCTTCTCGAGCTTCCGAATCGTATCGGTATTTCACTGATTGGCGATCTGTCGAGCAAGTTGGCGCATCTCTTCTTGAACTCGACTACCGTCGATCAGGGTCGCTTCACCTGCCCTGATTTGTCTGACTCGTTCCCGGATGACAGCCATAGCGTCGGGATCAAATTCGTCGAGCCATTCACGAAGTGCTGCGCGCTCCTCCGGTGCTAGCTTTTCGATTGCCTCCTGGATTTCGGCCAAACTCATCGTCGAAACTCGATTTAATCGTAAATCATTGTTGCCAATAAACGATCGAAACTCCAGGTTATGTCCGGTTAGGTCAGGCTAGCTTTGCCGATCACCAGAGCTGATCAACGGACAGAAAGATCGGAGATCGGTACGCCAGAAAAAAGAAAGCTGCCGGACCAAAGGCTAAATCGCGCGTTCCCAGGGCGACTAGTCGTCAGACTATCCGAGGTATTCCACTGCGTCGTTCTTATCTCGGACGGCAACCGACGAGCCCGGATCGGCTAGGTTCGTCGCATTATGCCCGTTGGCTGGAGATGATTAGTTAAGTTAGCGTGCGCGCATTGCACCCTTGGAGTGCGCTTAGGTGCAGCGAGATGAGAACATAAACTGGAGTCATAGCCTGATTTCATGGAGCTCTGATTGACTTGCGACCTGGAACGCGCGGTCGACTAACGGCTGCAATGGACTAGCCTGCATTGATCACATATTTTACCGGGAACCATCGACAAGTTTTTTTAAAGTGTGCACGAGGCGACTAATGATGTTCTAGATTCAGACATAAAATGCAATATAGGAGATTTAGTTTGTTAGTATAGGAGTACTTCATATGTAGATAAGAGCTTAATTGACTGATGTTGTTGATTGGTTGACGCGTGTTGAATGTCATGTGGGGATCAGTGGAACTTTGATGTGCTGACATTTCTTGCCCCATACAGCGGCCGGTTTGGCTAACTTCTTTTACGGTGTCGTTCCCTTGGGGAAAACCATTTCGCAACAGCCTCTAGCTAAGCTAAGCTAGTGGTCTGGAAGCTCGGCTGTTCTCGGGCTCTTTGATGCTCACTGCCATCACATTGAGGCGAGGTTTAACCCCGAAGAGGTGCTCCGAAAGCTTTCGGAGTCGCCCGCTTCGGCCCGAAGGGCAAATTCCGAAAATCGGATTCTGGGTTAAATCATCGCGCGAAAATCTCAGGAGCGCTTTGACTCATGAGAGTTTCAGGCTAACTAAGGGCGTTCGTGGGCGACGGGCTCCGACGACTCGACGGCGAGATGGGCTGCCGAGGCGTCCGAAATCACCGGAGAGCGCTCGTGGAGAAGCAGCATTTCGGGTTTAAGGGCGGGGTAATAAATCCTAGAAAATGGCGACGTCGCCCGAAATCCGGACCTACCAATCGCTACCTGACTCCAGTCCCCGCGGCCGAGTTTGAGACCGAAGGTACGGAGAGGAACAACGGAATAAGGCCCTCCACAAGGGTCGGGTGGGTCAATATCGCGTCGCGCAACGCGGTATAAGGCAGTCCGGCAACCATCACAATCTCCACCGACGACAAGATCTCACCTGCGCCGACACCAAAACCTGTGAATCCAAGGATGCGATCGCCATCAGGCTCAACCAGGGCCTTTAAAAAGCCCCGTGTTTCAGACAGTGTGCTCGCCCGCATTACCGCTTCCATCGGAATCTTAAACAGCCGATAGGTAATGCCTTGTGCTTTGGCTTCCTTTTCACTCAGGCCCACACGGGCAAATTCCGGATCCGTAAAAAGACAAAATGGAACCAGTCTTCCCGTCGTTGTGCGTTTTCCGCCAGTAATGCTGTCATGAACCACGCGGAAATCGTCCACGCTAACGTGGGTAAACTGCGGGCTGCCTGCCACCTCGCCGATCGCCCAAACCCCGGGCGCTGTGGTCTGCAGCCGCTCATTCACTTTGATGTATCCGCGATCGTTGAGTTCGACGCCGGCTAGCTTTAGTCCGATCCCGTCGGTGTTCGGAGAGCGGCCTGCTGCCACCAACAAATGACTGCCCTCTAGTGTTTTCTCCACGCCGCGCTGTTCGATCACCATTCTTACAGACTGACCTGACTTGCCTGATATTCTTTTGATCGTTGCGTTCAAAACAATGTCGATGCCCTCGTCCTCAAAAAGGCTTTGAAGAGCTTCCGTTACATCGTCGTCTTCTCGATGCATCAACCGGTCATTGCGATCGATGATCGTCACCTTGCTTCCGAATCGACGCATCGCCTGCGACAGCTCTAATCCGATATAGCCGCCCCCGATCACGAAAAGATGTTCGGGTACTTCATCCAGTTCCAGTGCCTCGATATGTGTGAGGGGTTGCGCGTCAACAAGGCCAGGAACCGGTTGTAAGGCGGCCCGCGTACCTGTATTGATGATCACGTTGGTCCCGCGCAGTCGGCGAATTGTTCCGTCGTGCAGCCTGACTTCCAATGTCTTGGGGCCAATGAAACGTCCCGAGCCGAGGATGAATTCCGCTCCGCTCTTTTTGTAATTTTCGAGATACACATTGTTCCAGCTCGATACCATCCTGCGTTTCCGGCCACGAACCGCGGACATAGCAACGCTGAAATCTCTTTTAGGTATGCCGAATTCTTCGCTTCTGCGAAAATACGATGCAACCTTCGCACTGTGAATAATGTTCTTGCTGGGCAGACAGGCAATGTTCGGGCACGATCCGCCGACGTACTTGCGGTCGATCGCTGCGACACGCTGTCCTTGCCCGGCAAAGGTCCAGGCAGCGATTGTTGATCCTGTGCCACCGCCGAGGATCACCAGATCATACTCTTCGGGCTCTCCATTCTTAGGTGACTGTGCTGAAGAAACGTTTTCCATATCGTGGTTCTCCATTCTATTTTAAGCGAGGTATCACTTCAGAGAGAGATCTCAAGATGCCTTGGCAGGCTCCGCCGAAAGCGAGGCTCTCATTACATCCTGTTTGAGCAAATAGAATGATACGGCAAAAAGAACCAGGTCTTTCATGAGGAAAGCAACGTTACCCTGCATTGCTGGAAAGCCGCCGGCAGACGCAGCCCAGCCATCCGGCATAAATGGAATAATCGTGATGGTCATTATGAATGTAACGCATGAACCGAGGGCCCCTAGAATTCCTAAGCTTTTATTCCAGAATCCCAAGAACAAGAGCGCGCCAAATAACCATTCCGAAACCCCCAAAAACCAACTGGCCCCCTGGATGCCGAAAACAGGGTACATCCAGGAAATGAGCGGGCCGTTGCTGATAAAAGGAATCAATGTCTGCGCCTCATACCCAAACCATTTCTGATACCCAAAAAAGAAGTAGATGATTACCATCGAGGCGCGCACCACGTGGTAATCAAGATCCTCTTTGAGAAGACCGAGCCTGGTTAATATCTTAATCAGAAGATTCATTATTTGGGCAAAAGCCGGCGCGTTGGGTTTGCCGGAGATTTCTCCAGTATGGAGGACGACTTTGTGAGACTCAGTGTTTTTCATAGTAGATAACAGTTGATTGATTGATGCTTGTTAACTTTCATGTTAAATGAAATGTCGAAATGCTTCCCGGTGATCGGATATCAATACGAGATTTCCGACTTACGGATTTCCGCTCGGCCGAGTCCGAGCGGTCGAACTATCGGAAGGGAGCTCTGGGACAATTGCCGTGTCGCCGGTCGGAACGAGACCGGAGTTCTCCGGCGTTTCAATAACGCCATAGGTGTCCTTAACCGGATGCTTGCTGAGGAATATGGTGTAAGTCCATAGAGGCCTGATGATGCTTCCTAAGCGCATCTCCGACATACCCCGAGCCGGATCCTCCTTGATCACCTGGACGATAGTTCCCGGTATGAGGTAGTAGCACTCGATACTTTCCACCACCTGGAGTTCTGTCACATCAGTATGGCGAGCAACAATTCGTTCGACGCCTTGCTCAGTGTTGCAGGCATAGGGCCCGTTGATCGTGACCCACCGGTACCCCTGTGCTGCTAAGGCGCTGTAGTTGTCGCCGCCTAGAACCACGCATGTCAGCCCCAGGCTGACCGCGGTTATAAAGGAAATCAGTAATTTCATAAGCCTGCTGTCTTCTCGATATCTGCACCCGTAACGGGCAATAATAAAAATCGTATGATGTGGTCGAAGTGATCGTAAATGGCTATAGCGTGTATCAGATATGGAACTTTGGCATTTACGCTATTTTCCCGCTGTCGCCGATACCCTAAACCAGAGCGAACTTTCGCGGCCCCTATTGAGCGGTCAGTCCGCCGTCGACTAACAGCGACGCCCCGGTGGTAAACTTCGCCGCGTTGGAAGCGAGGTAAAGAACGGCAGCCGCGATTTCTTCGCTGGCGCCAAACCGGCCTACAGGATGCAAGGATCGTAACCAGTTTCGCTGGTCGCCTTCTTTGCCCGCAAAACGGTCGACCATGTCAGTGTCAATGGCGCCGGGCGCGACCGAATTGACCCGAATGCCTTGCTTCGCGAACTCGACTGCGACAGCCTTGGTCAATCCTTCCACGGCATGCTTCGTCGCCGCGTAAATGCTCGACTGCGGCAGTCCAATATGTCCGGCGATGCTCGACGTGTTCACAATGGCACCTCCCCCGGTCTTAAGCATAGCGGCGACTTCATGCTTCATCGAATTCAGAACACCCCACACATTGATGTCGAAAGCCCGGCGATATTGTTCTTCGGTCACTTGATCCAGCGGTCCCACGGTTTCGACACCGGCATTATTGAAGGCGACATCGAGACGGCCGTAGGTTGACAGGACGAAGTCGACCGCCTTTTGGACGTCGGTGTCCTTGGCGACATCCGCGCGAACAAACGCTGCGGTTCCCCCAGTCTTGTTGATCTCCGAGGCGACCTCCGCACCTTCCTTTTCGCGACGGCCGGCGATTACGACTTTCGCGCCCGCCTCGGCAAAGGCCAGCGCCGTAGCTTTGCCGATGCCGGAGGTGCCGCCGGTGACGAGAACGACTTTGTTAGTATAAGAGTGTTGCATAGTAGATACGAATTAATGAGTTGATGTTTGTTGGTTCAGCATCCGGTAACGGCCTTGACCACTTTAACTTCCCAGACCGGATTCACGTGGAGCACGCCTCTTATCGGTAAGTCCGAACGCTACTGTTCCAAGCTTCACCTAATGACCATATTGCCGCTCCGAGCAAAACGACGTCTTTTAACAGGAATTGTCCGGGCATGGCGGAGAGCGAGGGAAACCCACCGAGGCTTGGCTCCCACCCTGGCGTCGAAAACAAGAAGGAAAGTGTGCTCAGAAACATGAGCACAGCGCCGGCACTACCAAGCGCTGACGCCTTTGCTGACCAAGGTCGAAGGCCAATCAAAATCGCGATGGCGACCTCGACAACGCCCAGTGTATTTGAAAACGCACGGACTGTCAGAAAGCCATACATCCAGCTCATCAAAGGGCTATGCGCGACAAGGGGCTGTATCCCTTTTGCTTCATACTCAGTAAACTTCATCAGGCCAATCCAACCAATTACTAACGCGAGACCATACCGGAGCATGAACGAGCCGACTGCCTGTGCTCTCAATCCGGTTTCCATCCCCGTGTGAGAATCAGAGTTAATTGCATCTAAAGGTTTTGCGTCCGCCGACGATGAATAGGAATTTTGCATAGTGGAGTAAAGTTGATTATTTAATGCTTGTTAACTTTCGCGTTGAATGTCGTGTTGATGTGCTAAGGCAGAGCGCACCGCTTGAAACAAAGATTCCTGGCTGAACGGTTTGCACAGAAGTCCCGCAGCACCAGCTTGAAACGCTCGGCTACGAACATAGTCACTGTCATATGCAGTGATGAAAATGATCGGAATGCGCTGATTTCCAGTAATCAGGCGACGTTGTAGTTCGAAGCCTCCCATCGACGGCATGCGTACGTCGAGGATCAGACAGGCGGTGTTGAGCAATTGGCGCGACGCTAAGAAGTCCTCCGCCGAACGGAACCCTTTCGCCTTGTACCCAACCGACTGTATGAGACTGACCATTGCTTCGACCACCGACCGATCATCGTCTACGATGGAGATCAGTGGAACTTTGTTGTGCTGACGTTTCTTGCCCAAGCTCGTTGTGTCTGCTTTCGCCAAAACAGCTAGCACTACAGTCGGGTTGGGTTCAATAATACCTTGGTATGGGAGAACCTGGCCTCCGGCGGTAGAGTCGAGATCTGGCGCGGTAGCACCGAAGTGCCCCGTTTCCAGATCCCGCTCATCAAACCGGGCGTGCCGATCTCCGGCACCCGGCTTTCGGACAAGGGTGTTAATGTGGTCGCCCACAGTAACCCGAAGGTTACTGACTTTCTCACAAAGTTGTGTATGTGTGTAGCGCGTTTAGGCACGCTGAACATAGCGTCCCGGAGGGCCGGGGTGAGCCATGCGGGCCTGAAGAGGATCCGAATAACCAGCTTTGGTGAGAAAAGCGACCAAGCTTCGCGGTTTTTTCGTGCTAAAGAGAAGCTTACGCCGCTTCTCGCAAAGTGTGATTTTTGCGGGCTAGCCTGCAATTGTCTACAGAGAAACTTTAACCCAAAAGCCTAAACAGATTTAACCGCAGATTGCGCAGATTCCGCAGATTCAATAGGTTACGATTGGTGAAACCCTGGAAATTTTGCCACGAAAGATTTGTACGGTCATCTCCCAATAGCCTCTTCAAAATCCGTGAAATCGGTGAGGGTATGTGGTTTGTGAACGGGGCGTTCTGGGAACACTCAGGCTGCAATTGCAGAACGGGCGGGAACATGGTCACCATAAGAACTGTTGGAAAGCTAAAACCAGCAGGTGGGCTTACGGGAGATGCTCGTAGATTTCGTTTCGGAGATCAGTCTCCGTCTCGGTGAGTGAGCACCGGCGCAAAGCACCTACATGGGGATCGCTCCGCATACCTGAGTGCATGTAAGCGCCTGACCCGTTACCCGCCCGTCTGCACAACTTAAAACAAAGACAACATGCACACTAACTCCCAGATTGTCGAGCGGGTGATTGGCTTTGACACCCACCCCGACACTTTCACCGCCGCGTTTGTACGCGGGCC
>Ga0310909_10001759_pt1 | contig 12989 bp, 14 predicted proteins | sample GREbulkMGT000H_FD_203449 | JGI IMG/M metagenome (GOLD analysis project Ga0310909, IMG submission 203449) | Lab enrichment of tropical soil microbial communities from Luquillo Experimental Forest, Puerto Rico - GRE.bulkMG.T000H | ecosystem: Environmental > Terrestrial > Soil > Tropical forest >... | reverse complement strand
ACCGCGAACCGCAGCACGCGCCGATGTCGTCGGGCAGTTTATCAGCGGTTTGGTAGGCAGACGCAAACGCGGAGGCTTCCAGCCTGTTTTGTCACATCCGCCTCATGTCTCTCGCTTGCAGGGTGGCGACCGCTGCGGGGACGGATGCGGCAGATGCGACAAATGTGATCAGAGCAGGCGTCAACCCGCACCCAGCAGCGCACGGGCCCGGCCGGTGTCGTCGCCCATCGCCGCGACGAGATCTTTCGCCGAGTCGAACTTGCGCTGTCCACGGATGCGCGCGACGAAGTCCAGCGCCACATGCTGCCCGTACAGATCCGCCTCGGTATCCAGCACGAATGCCTCGACGGTGCGGGTACGCCCGGAGAAGGTCGGGTTGGTGCCGACGGACACCGCGGCCTGGTAGCGCTCCCCCGGCACGACGGTGCCCGTCACCGGTCCGTGCCCGAGCACGGTGAACCAGGCCGCGTACACGCCATCGGCCGGGATGGCCGAATACATCGGCGGAGCCACGTTCGCCGTGGGAAAGCCCAACTCGGCGCCTCGACCGTAGCCCCGAACCACCACACCCTCGACGCGGTGCGGGCGGCCCAGCGCCTCCGTGGCCGCTCCCATGTCGCCGGCGTCCACGCAGGAGCGGATATAGGTGGACGAGAACGTCACCGTCTCGTTGCTGTGATGCTCGGACAGCAGTGACATCGACTCCACCGCGAATCCGAATCGCTCGCCGGCACGACGCAGCGTGTCGACGTTGCCGGCCGCCTTCTTGCCGAAGGTGAAGTTCTCCCCCACCACGACCTCCACCACGTGCAGGTTTTCCACCAGCAGTTCATGGACGTAGCGGTCGGGCGTGAGCCTCATGAAATCGCTCGTGAACGGCATCACCAGGAAGACGTCGACACCCAGCTCTTCGACCAGCTCGGCGCGATGGGTCAGCGTCGTCAGCTGCGCAGGGTGGCTGCCGGGAATGACCACTTCCATCGGGTGCGGGTCGAACGTCATCAGCACGGTCGGCACGTTGCGCGCGCGGCCGGCCTTCACCGCGTGGGCGATCAGCTCCGCGTGGCCGCGATGCACACCGTCGAACACGCCGATGGTGAGCACGCATCTGCCCCAGTCCGTGGGGATCTCGTCCTGACCGCGCCACCGCTGCACGACCGCAAGCCTACGGTGCAACGGCGGTCCATGGCGTCCCAGATCGGCCACGAGCCTGCCCTGAGGGCGCCGAGACTGCGCCCAGATCCCTACTTGGCGCTTCGGGACGTCCTCACCGCAGACTCGATGCCCCTAGACTTTCTGGTTGTGAGGGCTGACGACGAGCCTGGCGGTATCACCGCGGTCGCCCAGGACTATCTGAAGGTCATATGGAATGCCCAGGAATGGTCCGCGGAAGGGGGCCCCGCAAAGGTCAGCACCAAAATGCTGGCCGACCGGATCGGGGTGTCGGCCAGCACGGCCTCGGAGTCGATCCGCAAACTCGCCGAACAGGGCCTGGTCGATCACGAGAAGTACGGCGCCGTGACCCTCACCGAGGCGGGGCGGAGAGCCGCGCTCGAGGTGGTGCGCCGGCACCGGCTGTTGGAGACCTTCCTGGTCAACGAGCTGGGCTACGGCTGGGACGAGGTTCACGACGAGGCCGAGGTGCTCGAACACGCGGTATCGGATCGCCTGGTGGCCCGCATCGACGCGAAGCTGGGGTACCCACGGCGCGACCCGCACGGTGACCCGATCCCGGCCTCGGACGGGCAGGTGCCCACACCGCCGGCCCGTCAGCTGTGGGCGTGCCGCGACGGGGACACCGGGACGGTGGCCCGAATCTCGGATGCCGACCCGGAGATGCTGCGCTATTTCGCCGCCGTCGGGATCATTCTGGACTCCCGGCTGCGGGTCCTGACTCGGCGGGAATTCGCCGGCATGATCTCGGTGGCCATCGAATCCGACGACGGGGCCGACTGCACCGTCGACCTGGGCAGCCCGGCAGCCCGGGCGATCTGGGTGGTCGCCTAGTCCGCCAATAGGCCCTTGGCGATGTGGGTGACCTGAACCTCGTTGCTGCCGGCATAGATCATCAGTGACTTGGCGTCGCGGGCCAGCTGCTCCACCCGGTACTCGGCCATATATCCGTTGCCGCCGAACAGCTGTACGGCCTCCATCGCAACGTCGGTGGCCGCCTCCGACGAGTACAGCTTGATCGCCGATGCCTCAGCCAGCGTCAACGGTTTTCCGGCCTGCTGCCGCTCGATGGTGTGAAACACCATGTTCTGCACGTTCATCCGCGCGACTTCCATCTTGGCCAGCTTGAGCTGGATCAGCTGGAACTGCCCGATGTTCTTGCCCCACAGCGTGCGCGTCTTCGCGTAATCCACGCACAGCCGGTGGCACTCGTTGATGATGCCCAGCGCCATCATGGCGATCCCGATTCGCTCCGCGGCGAAATTGTCGCGGGCGCTGTCCCGGCCGTCCCAGCTGGCGTGCTGTTCGCTCTCGCCGAGCAGCCGGTCGGGACTCAGCCGCACGTTGTCGAAGAACAGCTCGCCGGTCGGCGAGGACATCATGCCCATCTTCTTGAACGGCTTGCCCTGCGTCAGGCCCGGCATCCCGGAATCGAGCACGAAAACCAGCACCGGACGGTTGCGCGGGTCCGAAGCGGAGTCACCCGCAGTGTCTTCAGCGAGCTTGGCGTACACCACTAACACGTCGGCGTACGGCCCGTTGGTGATGAAGGTCTTCTGCCCGTTGAGGATGTAGTCCTCGCCGTCGCGCTTGACGTAGGTCTTCATGCCGCCGAACGCGTCCGAGCCGGAGTCCGACTCGGTGATCGCCCACGCCGCAATCTTTTCCAGGGTCATCAGCTCGGGCAGCCAGCGTTCTTTCTGGGCCAGCGTGCCGCGGCTCATGATGGTCGCCGCGCCCAGGCCGAGGCTGACCGACGCGGTGCTCAGCAATCCGATGCTGACCCGGGCGATTTCGGAAACCAGCACCGCGACCATCGATCCCTGGGCAGCGCTGCCGAAACCGCCTTCACTGTCCTGCTTTTCGTCGGGCTCCTCACCGTTCTGCTTGGCGCGCTCGCGATCCAGCATCTTTTTGACCGATTCGGCGGCCATCGCGTCGAGACCGAACTGGCTGAACAGCTTGCGGGCAATCGGATAAGGCGACAGCTCACCGGTTTCCAGTTGGTCCAGATGCGGACGGATCTCCTTGTCGACGAATTGGCGGACGGTATCCCGGACCATCAGGTCGGTTTCGGACCACTCGAACATGGCGCCCTTAGCGCTCGGCCCGCTGGTACGCGGTGACGACGGCCGCGCCGCCCAGCCCGATGTTGTGTTGCAGCGCCGCGGTCACGTTGTCGACCTGGCGCTTGTCCGCGGTGCCGCGCAGCTGCCAGGTCAGTTCGGCGCACTGCGCCAATCCCGTCGCGCCCAGCGGGTGTCCCTTGGAGATCAGTCCGCCGGACGGGTTGACCACCCAGCGTCCGCCGTAGGTGGTATCGCCGTTGTCGATCAGCTTCGGCGCCTCGCCGGGGCCGCAGAGGCCAAGCGCCTCATACAGCAGCAGCTCGTTGGCCGAGAAGCAGTCGTGCAACTCGATCACCTGGAAGTCCTCTGGACCCAGTCCGGATTGATCGTAAACACGTTGCGCGGCTTGCACATTCATGTCATAGCCGATGAGGTTTTTGGCGCTGCCGTCGAACGTCGACGCGAAGTCGGTGGTCATGGCCTGGCCGACGACCTCCACCGCCTGGCCGGCCAGCCCGTGGCTGTCGACGAAGGACTCCGAAGCCACGATCGCCGCCCCCGAACCGTCCGAGGTCGGCGAGCACTGCAGCTTGGTGAGCGGGTCGGAGATCATCCGCGCCGCCAGGATGTCGTCAAGCGTGTAGGACTCCTGGAACTGCGCGAACGGGTTGTTCACCGAGTGCTTGTGATTCTTGTAGCCGATCTTGGCGAAATGTTCCGCGGTGGTGCCGTATTGCCTCATGTGCTCGCGGCCGGCGGCGCCGAACATCCACGGTGCGACGGGCATCGCGAACTCGTCGATGTCGGCCATCGCCTTGACGTGTTTGCCCATCGGCGATTCGCGGTCCTGGGCGCCACCGCTCAGCGAGCCGGGCTGCATCTTCTCGAAGCCGAGCGCGATGGCGCAGTCCGCGAGTCCGCCGCGGATGGCTTGTGCCGCCAGGAAAAGCGCCGTCGAACCGGTCGAGCAGTTGTTGTTGACGTTGACGATCGGAATCCCGGTCATGCCCAGCTCGTAGAGCGCCCGCTGCCCGGACGTCGAGTCGCCGGCGACGTAGCCGACGTAGCCCTGCTCTACCTCGCGATAGTCGATTCCGGCGTCCTGCAGGGCGTTGGTCCCGGACTCGCGAGCCATGTCGGGGTAGTCCCAGCCCTCGCGACGGCCCGGCTTTTCGAACTTCGTCATGCCAACGCCGACGACGTAAACCTTGCTGGACATCTGTGTCCCCTTCCGAACCCTAGGCCGTCTAGATACTTGGCCCCAGCCTATGCCTCCAGCGTCGCCGGGCGGAGCACCACCACCGACTTCGTCGCCGGGCCCTCGTCGCGCAGCAGCGCTATCACCCGGCCGTCGGCATCGGCGGCGGCATAGACACCGTCGATGCCGGCGGGCGACAGGGGCCGGCCGTTACTCGTGGCTTCGGCCTCCTCGGCGGACAGGTCGCGACGTGGAAACAGCAGCAGGCACGCCTCGTCCAGAGTCCAGTTCAGCCGGGGCCGTTCGGTCAGGTCGTCCAGCGAACGCGCCTGGTCCAGCCCGAACCGGCCGACGCGGGTGCGCCGCAACGCCGTCAGATGCCCGCCCACTCCCAGCGCCGCGCCCAGATCGCGGGCCAGCGCCCGGATGTAGGTTCCCGACGAACAGTCGACCTCGACGTCGACATCGATGACACCACTGACATCGATGCCGCCCTCGACCTCGCGGCGCGCGGCCAGCAGCTCGAACCGGTCGATGCGCACCGGCCGGGCCGGCAGCTCGACGGCGTGCCCCTCGCGGGCCAACCAATACGCGCGGCGGCCGTCCACCTTGATCGCACTGACCGCCGACGGCACCTGCTCGATCTCGCCCTTCAGCCCGGCGATCGCGGCCGCGATCGCCGCGTCGGTCACATGCCCAGCCGAAACATTTTGCAGCAGTTCGCCTTCGGCGTCCTCGGTGGACGTCGTCTGGCCCAGGCGGATGGTGGCGGCATACGACTTGGAGGCCGCCGTCAGCAGGCCGAGGATCTTGGTGGCGCGGTCGACGCCGATCACCAAGACGCCGGTGGCCATCGGGTCCAGCGTCCCCGCGTGCCCCACCCTGCGGGTGGAAAAGACGCGGCGACAACGCCCGACAACGTCGTGACTGGTCATCCCGGCGGGCTTGTCGACGACGACTAATCCCGGACCGAGGCCCGGACCGGTGAGGCTTTGGCTCATAGGACGATCGCGGTGAGCACCAGGTCGCGCTCGACCGACCAACGGCCCCTCAGGGCGGTCAAAGGCGGACCCGACAACGCCTCCCCGTCGATCAGAATCTTGGAGACGAACACCCCCGAGGTTCCCCCGCCGGGCGCGTCGAGATCGAACACGACGTGAGCGTCCTCGAAACCCAGCCAGCGTTTGGTCAGTGGGAACCAAGCCTTGTACGTTGCTTCCTTGGCGCAGAACAGGATTCGGTCCCAATGCAATCCCTCGGGCAACGCGGCGATTTCGTGCCGTTCCTCTTCGAGCGTGATCGCGTCCAGCACGCCATTCGGCAGCACGTCGTGCGGTTCGGCGTCGATGCCCACCGACCGCACCGCACCCCCGCGACCCACGACCGCTCCGCGGTAGCCGGTGCAGTGGGTGAGACTGCCCACCACGCCGTCGGGCCAACAGGGCTCCCCCTTGTCGCCCTTGAGGATTGGCGCCGGCGGCACGCCGAGCCGACCCAACGCGATCCGGGCGCAGTGGCGCACGGTGATGAACTCGTTGCGCCGCTTGGCAACCGACTTGGCGATCAGCGGTTCCTCTTCGGGCAACGGGGTCAGGTCCGGCGGGTCGGAGTACAACTCCGCATATCCCAGGTCCTCGGACACCGTGTCGGGCAGCACCGACGACACCAAAGTGTGCCCGGTCATCGAGACTGCCGCTGCCGCAACCGCTTCCGGAACTGCTCGGCCTGCCGGCGCATCTCCGGCGTGATGACGAAGTGTCCGCCGAAGTCGTTGAGGTAGCCGGGCGCGTACTTGGGGTCCGGCAGCACCTGGCGCAGCCAGGCGTACGGCTTGCGGCGCCGCCACTCCCGCGGGTAGCCCACCGACACTTCCTCGAAGCGAACATCGTCGTACCAGGTGGTTCGCGGGATGTGTAGGTGCCCGTACACCGAGCAGACGGCGTTGTAGCGGGTGTGCCAGTCGGCGGTCTTCGTGGTGCCGCACCAGAGGGAGAACTCCGGGTAGAACAAGGCGTCGCAGGGCTCTCGCACCAGCGGAAAGTGGTTCACCAGGACGGTCGGTGTCACCCAGTCGAGCTCCTCCAGACGGGCGCGGGTACTGGCCAGCCGCTCGCGACACCAGGCCTCGCGGGTGGGGTACGGCTCGGGTGAGAGCAAAAATTCGTCGGTGGCCACCACGTTGCGCTCCCGGGCGATGGCAATGCCCTCGGCTTTGCTCGCCGCACCCTCGGGCAAGAAGGTGTAGTCGTAAAGCAGGAACATCGGCACGATCGTTGCCGGGCCACCGCGTTCGGTCCACACCGGGAACGGATGCTCGGGCGTGACCACGCCCATCTTGTCGCACATGTCGACCAGGTAGTCGTAGCGCGCCCGGCCGAAGATCTGCATGGGATCCCGGGTGGTGGTCCACAGCTCGTGGTTGCCCGGAACCCAGATCACCTTGGCGAACCGCTGCCGCAGCAGGTCAAGCGTCCAGCGGATCTCGTCGGTGCGTTCGGCCACGTCGCCGGCGACGATCAGCCAATCCTCCGGCGACGACGGGTGCAGCGATTCGGCGATCGGCTTGTTGCCGAGGTGACCGGTGTGCAGGTCGGAGATCGCCCACAGCGTCGGCTGCGCCCCGTTACGCGATTCCTGCCCCGATTTCTGCCAAGCCACGGCTAACCAGCCTAATGAGTCGCTGTGCCAGGCGGGTTTCGCCTAGGCCCTTGCCCGCACGATTAGAACGTGTTCTCGTTTTACTGTGATGCCGCTCGCACGACTTGTACACTCCCCGGCAGGGGACGGCCGAGGCAGCAAGGGGGTGTCATCTTGGCCAATGTGCGTCTGATCGGAGCGCTTAGTGCGCTGGTCACTGCGGTCATAGCGGGCACTTTCGGCTGGCAGGGCGCTCCGCCCACGCAGACCGGCGTCGGTCCCGTCGAGCTGCGGGCGACTGATGAGCCGGTGGAAACCACCATGAAAAGTCCGATCGTGGCGACCACCGACCCGCGCCCCTTCGACGCGTGCGAAGACATCCCGTTCGACGTCATTCAGCGCCTCGGGTTGGGGTTCACGCCCCCCGAACACGAGGACGGGCTGCGCTGCCACTTCGACGCCGGTAACTATCAGGTGGCGGTCGAGCCCATCATCTGGCGGACCTATCAGGAGAGCCTGCCCGCCGACGCCGTCGAGACCACGATCCAGGGTCACCGGGCCGCACAGTACTGGGTTATGAAGCCCACGTATCACAACAGCTTCTGGTTTTTCTCCTGCATGGTCGTGTTCAAGACCAGCTACGGGGTGATCCAACAGGCGCTGTACTTCTCGGCGGTCTATTCCAACCCCGAGGTCGACTGCATGTCCACCAACCTGCAGCGGGCCAACGACCTCGCGCCTTACTACAAGTTCTGAGCGGTGGCCTTAGCCTGGGGATCGTGAGTACGACCGCCACCAAGCCCGCACAGCCGGGCACCCTGAGACAAGTCGGCGGCAACGCCGTTGGCCGGCTGTTGGGTCTGCCACCGGCGACCACCGATTACACCGTCGATCGCGTCGGAGTGCCGATGCGCGACGGCGTCCAGCTGGTGGCCGACCACTACGCACCGATCACGTCCAGTCCCGCCGGTACCTTGCTGGTCCGTGGACCGTACGGGCGCGCATTCCCGTTCTCGCTGGCATTCGCCCGGCTGTATGCCGCCCGTGGCTACCACGTCGTGCTGCAGAGCGTGCGCGGAACGTTCGGGTCGGGCGGGGCGTTCGAACCGATGGTCAACGAGGCCGCCGACGGCGCCGACACGGTTGATTGGCTGCGTGAGCAGCCGTGGTTCACCGGTCGATTCGCCACCGTCGGATTGTCCTACCTGGGGTTTACCCAGTGGGCGCTGTTGCGGGATCCCCCGCCGGAGCTGGCCGCGGCCGTCATCACCGTGGGTCCGCACGATTTCAACGCGTCGGTGTGGGGCACCGGGTCGTTCGCCATCAATGACTGGCTGGGCTGGAACGATCTGGTCTCCCACCAGGAGGACCCCGGGCGCATCAAGGCCGGCATCCGCCAGCTGCAGGCGCGGCGGAGGGTCGCACAGGCCGTGGGTGAGGTGCCGATGGGTGCCGGAGTCCGGAAGCTGCTCGGCGCGGGTGCGCCGTGGTTCGAATCGTGGATCGAACATTCCGAGGAGGAGGATCCGTTCTGGAATGCCCGGCGGTTCGGCGAGGCGCTGGACCGCGTGCGGGTGCCTGTGCTCCTGCTGAGCGGCTGGCAAGACATCTTCCTCAAGCAGACGTTGCAGCAATACGCGCATCTGCGCGGCCGGGACGTCGATGTTGCGCTGACGGTCGGCCCGTGGACGCACGTCCAAATGCTCGGCAAGGGGCTAGCTACTTGTGCCAAGGAATCACTGGACTGGCTGGACGCTCACCTGGGCGGCGCGACCGCCCTGCGCCGGCCCAGCAGGGTTCGGGTGTACGTCGCCGGTCAGGGCTGGCGCAATCTGGGTCACTGGCCGCCCGCCACCACGGAACGCGAGCTGTTCCTTCGGCCCGGCGGCCACCTGGGCGAGACGGCGCCGACGGACCTGACGGGACTGGCGCCGGCGACATTCCGCTACGACCCCGCGGATCCGACGCCGACCACCGGCGGTCCCCTGCTGTCCCCCAACGGCGGTTACCGCGACGACAGCCGGCTCGCGCTGCGCGACGACGTGCTCGCCTTCACCAGCCTCACCCTCACGGAGGATCTGTACGTATACGGAAATCCGGTGGTCGAGCTGGCGCATACGTCGGACAATCCCCATGTCGACCTGTTCGTTCGCGTGAGCGAGGTCGACGCCAAGGGCCGGTCCCGAAATGTCAGTGACGGCTATCGGCGGTTGCGCGCCGTGCCCGAAACCGGGACGGAGACCGTCAGAGTCGAACTCGACGCGATCGCCCACCGCTTCCGCGCCGGCTCACACATCCGCCTCCTGGTCGCCGGTAGCTGGTTCCCCCGCTACGCGCGCAACCTCGGCACCGAGGAACCGTTGCTGACGGGCCGCCAGTCCAAGCCGGCGATCCACGCGCTGCACTACGGGCGCTCCCGGCTGCTGCTTCCCTTCGGCCCCGGCGATCCGTCAGCCGACCGCGTCGCGGACCCGGACGGCGACCTCGCTTAGCGCGGATTCGTCGTAAACCGGCGGTGCCAGTCCGACATCGGCCGGAGCCAGCGGGAGCCCCACCCAGCTGGTGCAGCCCGCGTACTCGGGAGTGCGCGCGATCAACACCGGCTCGGCCAACGGAATCGCCGACACCACCAACACGGCCAGCTTGTGCTTGGGCCGGAAGTCGAGCCGGTCGGCGCGCACCGACTCGGCGGTCCAGATATGCAGGTCCTCGATCGCCGGAAGGCCATCCGGCCGGTTAACCGGCACTGCCGCAACGACTTTCGCTGCAGCCCGGACGAGCAGGTGCTCGTCGGTGCTGTCGGCGGCCCCGGCTTCCAGCAGGTCTCGATGCTCGGGCCGGACGCGCTGCGCGTGGCTGTGGGCGACCGTCGGGAACAGCAGGAACTCTCGGGCCGCCAATTCGAACCGCTTTTCACCGATGCCGCCCTTGCGCAGCAGCACCCGCTGCCGACCGTCGAGCAGCGCGTGTACCACCGCGCTCCACTCCTTGAGCGCGGGCATGGTTGCGGTCAGGGTCATGTCGATCCGGCGAGGCGTGCCAGGACCTCCGGCCGCCGCAACGGTGGGACGGTCTTCGGTGGCTGGCGCCGCGCGGGCAAGGCCGCCAGCAGTCGCGTCGTCGCCTCCGTGACCTCGCCAACCGCCGCCTCGAACGCTTCGGCGGCGCCGGGTGACGGGTGCGTGATCCCGCTGACCTTGCGCACGTACTGACGCGCGGCCGCGGCGACCTCCTCGGGTGTGGCCGCCGGCTGCAGGCCACGCAGTTCGGTGATGTTCCGGCACATGGCTCCACGATAAGCGCGGTCGGGCACATGCGTCCGTGGCAAGCGACCCCTCTACGGTGATCTGATGACCGACGACATCCTGCTGACCGAGACCGACGAGCGGGTGCGCACGCTCACCCTCAACCGCCCACAGGCGCGCAATGCGCTGTCCTCGGCGTTGCGGGATCGGTTTTTCAGCGCCCTGACCGACGCCGAAACCGACGACGACGTCGACGTCGTCATCCTCACCGGCACCGATCCGGTGTTCTGCGCGGGACTGGACCTCAAGGAGTTGGGTGGCCAGTCGGCACTTCCGGACATCTCGCCGCGGTGGCCGCCGATGACCAAGCCGGTGATCGGCGCGATCAACGGCGCGGCGGTCACTGGCGGGCTGGAGCTGGCCCTGTACTGCGACGTCCTGGTCGCTTCGGAGCAAGCACGCTTCGCCGACACCCACGCCCGGGTGGGGCTGCTGCCCACCTGGGGGCTGAGCGTGCGGTTACCCCAGAAGGTGGGCGTGGGCGTGGCCCGGCGCATGAGCCTGACCGGCGACTACCTGTCCGCCACCGACGCGCTGCGGGCGGGCCTGGTCACCGAGGTGGTGCCGCACGACCGGCTGCTGGCGACGGCTCGCCAGGTGGCGGCGTCCATCGTCGGCAACAACCAGAACGCGGTGCGGGCACTGCTGGCGTCCTACCACCGGATCGACGACTCGCAGACGAGCGCGGGGCTGTGGCTCGAAGCGATGGCGGCCAGACAATTCCGCACCAGCGGCGACGACATCGCCGCCAACCGGGAGGCGGTCCTGCAACGCGGGCGGGCCCAGGTGCGATAACCACTAGGATCCGTCCAATCGCAACACTCATGCAGGAGGAATCGCGATGCGTGCCGGCTCCCTAACCATGCGGGCCCTCACCATGCGGGCTCTCGGCGGCCTGGCCCTGGCCGCGGCGTCCGCGATCGCGGCACCCGCGCCGCAATCGGCCGCGCAGCCGCCCCCGGGATTTCCCAACCTCGACGGTTTCATTTCGGTCCCGGCGGATGGCTATGCCGCGCCTCCTCGGGAGGGCGCCCCGCCGCGGATCAGTTTTTCCGCGACGCCCACGCTGACGTGCGACTTCTACGGCGGGACAGGGCCCCCGCCGCAACCGTCACAGGACATCAAGTGCACCGGAGACATGCCCGGAATGGACGACGTTCCCTTCCCCGGCGGGGGCCACACCAAACCGGGCGATTGCGTTGTGGGTTCGGTGAACTTCAAGGGACCCGGCTACGAGTTGAGCCGCATGTCGTACGGCGGATGCGGCGGCAGCCAGCCCCCATTGCCGCCCGGCGGCAAATCGTTGGGCGTGGGCCAGAAGTTGTCGTACCTGAACGTGACGTGCGCCGTCGGCGTCGACAATCTCGTCGCCTGTCTGGACACCACCAGCGGGGACCACGGGTTCGTCCTAAAGCGCTCGGGAAGCCGGGCGTTTTAATCGAGGGCCGCGCGCAGCGACTCTACGGCGTCGTCAATCGAGCCGTCGGTCGTGTAGCCGGCGGCCAGCCGGTGGCCACCACCGCCGAAGGTGGACGCGACCGCCGCTAAATCCACATCGGCCTTGGCCCGCATGGACACCGACCACTGCCGCGGGGAGACCTCCTTGAAGACCGCCGCCACCTCGGCCTGCTGCGTGGTACGGACGATATCGACGATGCTCTCGACTTCCTCCGGGCGAGAACCGATCCAGTCCCGATTCTCGACGACGGCGTAGACCAGCCCGCGACCGCCGACCGCATCCGGCAACAATTGCGCCGACCCCAGCACCCGCGACAGCAGCGGCAGCCACCCGAATGGATGGCTGTCTATCAGCGTTCGGCTGATCTCGGCGTTGTCGACGCCGATGTCGACCAGCCGGGCCGCCAGCCGAAGGGCGCGGGCGCTGGCCCAGCGGAACGATCCGGTGTCGGTAGTGAGGCCGGCGTAGATGCAGTGCGCGACGTCGGGGTCGATCGGCTTGCCCCACGTGTCGAGCATGTCGGCAATCATCATCGTGGTGGAATCCGCCGACACGTCGATGAAGTTCGCGGTGCCGAACATCTCGTTGGAGGCATGGTGGTCGATGACGAGCAGCTGCCGGTCGGGGGCGGCCAAATCACTTAACGCCCCCAGCCGCTTGAGGCTCGGAACGTCGACTGTCACAACGAGATCGACATCGCGGCGCATGGCATCCGGGTCGACCAGCAGATGACAGCCGGGCAATGACGCCAGCGACTCCGGCAGGGTCGCCGGCGCGGCGAAACCGACCTCGACATCCTTGCCGCACTTGTCCAGCACCAGGGCCAGCGCCAGCCCCGCGCCGATGGTGTCGGCGTCGGGATGCACATGAGCGACCACCGCGATCGTCGTGGCGCGCGACAGCAACTCGACGGCACCGAGGGTGTCTACGCATGCCCCCACGCCCGGCTCAGTCTTCGGGTTGATCGTCGTCATCGGGGTCCATCGCGTCGAGCCCGTCCAGCGCCGCCAATTCCGGCCCGCGCTCACGGTATGGATCGGCATCCCCCGCCGGCTTCGCTCCCGAGCGAACCCGCGCCACGTCGGCGTCCGCGGCGCGAGCGCGCGCCAGCAGTTCGTCCATGCGATGCACGCTGTCGGCGGTGGTGT
>Ga0310909_10001754_pt1 | contig 12997 bp, 14 predicted proteins | sample GREbulkMGT000H_FD_203449 | JGI IMG/M metagenome (GOLD analysis project Ga0310909, IMG submission 203449) | Lab enrichment of tropical soil microbial communities from Luquillo Experimental Forest, Puerto Rico - GRE.bulkMG.T000H | ecosystem: Environmental > Terrestrial > Soil > Tropical forest >... | reverse complement strand
AGAGGGGCCGCGATGCGATCCCGCTCAATCTAGCTGTACCTGACCTCGACCGCCGCCTCATTGCGTATTCCGGTGGATGTGACCGGTCGTTCCGGTTTGATGTGACCGGTTGAGCGTGGAGTGTCGAGCTCGATGGGGATCATACCTCAGTCGGTCACGACGGCGTCTTTGTCGGGGGTTTGTTCTCCTTGGATGCGCGGCGCAGCGACTCGCCCTTGAGAGTGAGGCGGTGGGCGTGATGCAGCAGTCGATCGAGGATTGCATCGGCGATGGTCGGTTCACCGATCCAGCCGTGCCAGTGCTCGACCGGCAGTTGCGCGGTGAGGACGGTGGCGCGCCGCTCGGCGCGATCATCGATGAGCTCGAGGAGGTCGTCCCTTCCGTGGGGCTCGAGAGGCTGCAGCGCCCAGTCATCGAGCACGAGCACATCGAGCTTGGCGAGGGCGATGAGCCGACGCTTGTGCGAGCCGTCACCGCGGGCGATGCGCAGCTCCTCGAGCAGTCGGGGGAGCCGTGCGTAGAGGGCACTGCGGCCCATGCGGCAGGCGCGTTGCGCGAGTGCGCAGGCGAGCCAGGTTTTGCCGACACCAGTCGGACCGACGATGAGGATGGTGTGAGCGCGCTCGACCCACTCGCCGTGGGCGAGGGAGGCGAGGAGGCGAGCATCGAGTCCGCGGCTGGCGCGAGTGTCGAGGTCTTCGAGACAAGCCTGGGCATACTTCAGGCGCGCCTTGGCGAGCAAGCGCGTCAGGCGGTGACTGTCGCGGTAAGCGGCTTCCCGCTCCACGAGCAACGCGAAGCGATCTTCGAACGGCAGGCTCTGGCTCGCCGGCAGCGTCAGCTGCTCCTCGAACGCATGGGCCATGCCCTCGAGCTTGAGGGTGCGCAGCTGGGTGAGAGTCTGGTGAGCGATCATCGGTTCTCCTTCTTTCTTTACTGGTAGTACTTCGGTCCGCGCAGATGCGCATGCTCCGGGGCGCTCCACTGCGCCTCCCCGGGCAAGGGCAGGTTCTCCTGATGACGCTTGAGGATGGTGGCGACGGTCTTGTAGCTCGCGCTGCCGAGCGCGAGTGCGCGGGCGCAAGCGGCCTCGAGGCGCTTGGCCCCGTACTGCTTCTCCAGCCGCAGCAACCCGAGGCACGATCGATAGCCCTGCTCGGGGTGAAGGCGCGTGGCGAGGATGCGGCGGATCACCTCGGCGCAGGCAATGCCGTGCTGCTCGCCCCAGCGCACGAGTCGTCCCGGAGTCCACTCCAGGTGCGCCCGGTGTGCGGCGGGCAGATGTTCCGGGATCGTCGAGTGTGCGAAGCGGGTGAAGGCGCGCGCATGCGCGGCGACGCGCTTGCCGTGGTAGAGGATCTCGACGTGGCGCGCCGTCGCGCGCGCCTCAAGTTCCTGCTGCACGAGCGCGTGCGGGACGCTGTAGAAGTGCTCGTCGATGGCGACGTGATAATCGATGTTCACCCGCACCTTGTAGTAGCGGGCGAACTCGTAGCGCATGACCGGCAGCGCTTTGAGCGCGGGGCGATCGAGGCTCTCGTAGCTGCTGCGGCGCGAGCCCGGCAAGCGCTTGAAGGGCCGTGCGTTGAGCGCATCGAGCAGCTCGCCGATGGCCTCATCGACCGCATCCAGCGTGGCGAACACGTGGTTGCGCAGTCGGGCCAGGATCCAGCGCTCGACGATCTGCACGGCGACTTCGACCTTCGCCTTGTCGCGCGGCCGGTACGGTCGGGCTGGCAGCACGGCGGTACCGTAGTGCGCGGCGAAGTCGGCGATCGTCGCAGAGGCACGCGGCTCGTAGCGATCGGGATCGGCGATGAGGGCGCGGGCGTTGTCGGGCACGATCAGCGCCGGGACTCCCTGCAGGTAGTCCAGCGTCCGCACGAGCGCCTCCGTCCAGTCCTCGAGCCGCTGATGCGCCGTAGCACACGCGAAGGTGTAGTTCGAAGCACCGAGCACGGCGACGAAGATCTGCGCTCGATCGCCTTCGCGCCCGTACGGCACACTCTGGCCGGCATAGTCGACAAAGAGCTTCTCGCCTGCGCGATGAACCTGGCGCATCGAACGGCGCAGGCTCGCCACGTAGGCGCGATACCGATCGGTGAACTGCGTGAAGCGGTAGGTCGGCGCCGAGGGATGCGCGGCGACGTACTCCTGCCACAGCAGTGTCAGCGTCACCCCGGGCCGACGCAGCTCCGAGTGCACCTGGGCGAAGTCCGGCGCGACGCGGCCGCCGTAGTGATCGGGACGAGCCGCCGGCTGCACCAGCCGTTCAACTTCCAGTTCCGGCAGCTCGAGCAGCGTCGCCGGATCCGACACCAGCCGCTCCAGGCGGGCCACGTACTTCGCCACCACGCCCTTGGAGATCGCCAGCGCCCGCGCGATCTGCTCGTGCGAGAGGCGGGCGTGGTACTTCAGGCGGATCAGATCGCGGATCTTGCGCATCGGCAGTGCTCTCATCGGTTACATCCCTCCCAAGGCTCTGGCCTCGGGAGGGTATCGACCTTGAGTTCGAGCACTCCCCGCCTTCCGTTCGGACCGCCAAACCGGTCACGCGAAATCGGAAACCGCGGTCACACCAAATCGGAACCCCCGGTCACACCAATCCGGAAACGCCGGTCACGTGGCACCGGAATACGCAGCCTCATCTCGGGCGCTTTACGCGCGCGTCGCGTGAGCTTGGTATCGAACCTGCAGATCCGCCGATCGCACTATTTTCGTTCAGTGTCACTGTACCCGGTATGTACTGTTTGCCCCAGCGCACGAACGCTAGCAACACATCACCAAGAGCGATGCCCTTCGGGGTAAGCGTGTAGGCATAGCGCGTCGGACGCTTCTGATATGGGGTGCTGGCAATGATGCCGGCAGCTTCCAGGCGCTTTAGACGATCCGCAAGAATGTTGGTCGGAATACGTTCCGGTGAACTAGCCAACTCCCCGTAGGTGTGCTTGCCGTGCAGCAGGTCACGCACCACCTGAAGCGACCACTTGTCGCCCACGAGGTCGAGAGAATTAGCGATCGCACAGGCGGAGCGCTTCAATGGCTTAGCGGTACTCATTGGGCAGGCACTCACATCGGGCTCTAGCCCCAGTAACTTGCATACTGCAAGTAAGTATGCTACCGTCCTGATATACTTGCAAAACGCAAGTTACGAAGGGGATGAGCGTCATGACAACCTCTGTCCTTCCGCGTCAGGCTCAGTCTCAAGCCACGGGGCTGAACCGTACTATTTTGAGCGCCACTGTCGTGCTGACCGGCTGGTTTCTGCTCGTCGTGTCACTGGCCGCCGTCGGCGCCTTCGTCGCTCCTCCGGGGACCGCCCCCATTGCCATTGCGATAGGCGTTGGAGCGCCGCTGATCGCCTTCTTTGCGTGGCTACGCCTCTCGCCAGCATTCCTGCACACAGCGGCCCTCAAGCAGAGCCGGCAAATCATCCGCAGCCGAGCGTAGTGGGTGTGGAGGGCCGCGCTGCCCTCCGATGGGCTCAGACTGCAGAGACGAATTGTTGAGTTGGGTTGAACTTCTTAATTGAACCACATACCGGGAGACCAACATGATCCGCTCGAACATTCGCAAATATCTCCTTCCTTCCATTGCGCTGGCTTCGGCGGTGTCGCTCGCGGGCGGCGCCTGGGCGGCGGATCTCGCGAGCGACGCACAGGCGCAGGCCAGAGAGTTACTGGCTCCGACGCGGGTAAACAGACCGATTACGTTCGAGTCCACCGCTCGAGGAACCGATCACGCGGTCGATGCGCAGGAGCAGGCAAGACAGCTTCTCTCAGGCAGACGGAGCTCCGGCACAAAGACAACGCCGGTGAAGGTAGCGGCGCAGGGTGCGTCGACCCACCATGAGGATGCCCAAACCCAGGCGCGGCGCATGATTCTTGGTGGCGGCGGTGCAGCCGAGAGTCGCACCGCATCGTCTGTCGCGCGCCATTCGGGTGAATCTCGCTCCCTACGTACGCCATGACCCAAGGTGTTCGACTGCGAGGTACGCGCGGCCGGCTTTCAGAGTGGTGTCTTCATTGCGATGTGCAGCAGAGTGGGCGCGGAGGGCGAGGTGGCGTACTGCGGTGAGTTCATGGTGGTCGGTCTCGCCGGCGACGTCATAGTGAAGGCCGGAACTTCGGAACAGTTGCTTGTCGCCGACCTCGATCTCAGTGAGGTTCCACGCGCACGAGAGAAGCGACCTTGCCTGTCGCTCAGACGACCGGAAACGTACGAGTGAAGCACATGAACGTGGGCTCTAGCGCGCGTACGCAAGCCGGCGACGCAGTCGCGGCTGCCAATCGTTGGAGGGGGCCGTGAGTCGTCGTCTACGCGCACGGTCAGACTGGCAGATGCCACAGCGAATGTCCGCTAATCGCAATCTGAATGGCAGGTCTTGGGAATCGCGAGAGGCAGCAGCGGGTCGAAAGGACCCATTCGACGCTACGCCCGGAGTCGGCCAAATGCAGTCCGTCGAAGGCGCGGCCCGATCTTCCGAATAGCAGACGTTCGAAAGACACAACCTTGTCCCAAGAAGAGGCCCGCGGAGCAGGTCTCTCATATGCTGGTGAGTGCCTTGAAAAGGCGCGCCTGCCGCCTGGAGATCTCGACCTCTGGACCGTCGCGCAGTTGCGCATGAAGCCGGCCATTTACGCCCGCCTCGATACTTTCGATGAACTTCAGATTGATGATCTGGCGCCGATTCGCGCGGAAGAACTGGGCAGGATCGAGGCGCTGCTCGATAGCCGCCAGACTTCGGGCCAGCAACGGCTTTATCTTTCCCCAAGACAGGCGAACGTAATTGCCTTCTGATGTGAGAAGTTGCACTTCGCGCAGCGGCACGAACCAGCAGCGACTCCCATCGCGGACAAACAGATGCTCCATTACCGACCCGCCTCTCGCAGCGGGTATCGCACCCGCGTTCCGGACTCGATCCAAGGTCGAAGCCAGGCGCCGCGGATCGATCGGCTTTAGCAGATAGTCGAGCGCATTGACCTCGAACGCGTGCACGGCGTGCTCGTCGTGCGCCGTCGTGAAAACGACTTGCGGCACGTGTTCTAGGCGCGAGAGCAGATCGAAACCCGAGCCGCCGGGCATTTGGATATCAAGAAATATCAATTCAGGGTGCAATTCTTCGATCAGCGCCTCCGCCTCCGCGGCACTGCCAGCTTCGCCGACGATCTCCATCCACGGGAATTCCACCAGCAGGCGCCTCATTTCGCGGCGCGCCGGCGGCTCGTCATCAACAATGATGACTCTCATTTTCCTACCGGGATGTGCACACTTGCTACCGCCAAGTCCGGCTGTGAAAGGTCGAGCGAAATATCGGCGCTTGGGCCGAAAATCAGGCGCAGCCGCTCTGCCGAGTTACGAAGACCTGTTCCCTCAGCTGCCCGCACCACGCCGGCCGGACGTGAATTCATTACTTCCAGGAGAAGCATTCCGTCCCGCACCACTGCGTCCACCTTCACGCGACCGCCTCGTGGTAGCTCAGCAATGCCGTGCTTGACTGCATTCTCCACCAGCGTCTGCAACAGCATGGTTGGGATACCCACTGCAGCGGCCTCTTCGCTCACGCTGTAGTCAACCCTCAGTCGATCCTCCAAGCGCAGGGATTCGATTTCGAGATAGTCTCGAACGATTTCGAGTTCCTTGGACAGAGGCACTATCTCCTGCTGGCCTGCATTCAACGCATAACGCAGCGTATTGGCAAAGCGAGTCACGACGATCTGGGCTACCTTCGGATTCTCAGCTATGAGCGAGCGCACCGTATTCAGGGCGTTAAAGAGAAAATGGGGGTTGAGTTGCGCTTTCAACAGCCGCAGCTCAGCCTGTTGCAACGACCGAATCAGCTCTGATTGTCGTAATTCGGCGTTCCGGCGCCGCCGGATCGATACTGCGACAAAATAGATTACGAGCCAGAGTGCGAACAGAGTCGTCCAGTTTGCCCATTGATGCAGGAGACGGATGAGCGGACCGAAATGGAGCTGGATATTGGGCGCCAACTCTTGAATGAGCGACTCGGAGCTCTGCAGCGAGGATACCGAGGCAAACAGAGAGAGCAATCCGAGCGGCAGAGCGAGGAGCAGACTCGCGATCGCAATTCGCGGCACCAGGCCTCGAAGACTGTACGAGCTCCAATTGTGAGCGCGGATATATGCGTGCATTCGATGGGTGAATATCAGGCCGATCCCGTTGAGAACCAGGACCTCAATGCCTATTCGAGCCCAGGGAAGGTGGATGAGTAAAGCGCCGGCGCAAAGCTGTAGAGTCGAATAGAGACCCCACCCGCCGAGCTGGCAAAGCCAGTAACCCCGTGATGCGTGCGGCCGTGTCACGGCATGTGGTGAGGCGTCCATGGGCACTGCAATGTATCGCCCGTGGGTTTGCCGGGCAAAACTCAGTGGCGAGCGGTCCGTAAACCGCAGCGAACGGTCGCGGCGCCCTCCCTTAGTAGATCAGCGAGTTCTGCGGAGCTCAGCATCGGGATCATCGTGTGATCAGACGCATATTTGCGTTGTGATGGGGACTCGGCCGTCCGTTGGGCTAGCACCTGGCGGCATGTAGCGGCGCAAATCCGGCGGCTTCCGGCGCGAGTTCACCTGCGAATCCCAGCCCGCAACGCCCGCTCTGAGCCAGCGATATCACGGTGAGTTGCCATTGCGACCCTTCGGCCGGCCTTCGCGACCGTTCACCACAAACCCGTAGTCGCAGGTTGCAGGCGCTGCATGATCTCAATACTGGGCGCGAGCGAAACAAAAGGAGACCATCATGAATCTTTCAACCACTTCCGGCCTTCGCGGCCTTATTGCGACCGCGATCTTCGGCTTTCTTGGCCTGGGCCTCTGCGTCGTTGCCGCCGCGGACCCAAGCGCCGAAAGTCGTACCGTGAAGTTTGCGGATCTCGATATATCTAACCCCTCCGGCGCGCATGCGCTCTACAGGCGCATCCGAGCGGCAGCCCAAGTCGTATGCTCCTACTATTTCTTCGCGACAGATACGGATAAAGCGCGTTGCGTGCGCGATGCAACCGCAGATGCAGTGACAAGAATCGACCAGCCCGCGTTGTCCGCCGTATACAACGCGAACAACAAGACATCGACGCCGAGTCGTCTTGTGTCACAGACTCGCTAGAGGGTGCGGATTCCGGGGCAGCTGCTCTCACCGTTCACCCAAGCGGGTCCGTATTGTGTACACCGACCTGTCCGCCGCGACGCGATGCCGCGTCGGGCGGCGGGCTGTAGTCTCGGACCATTTTTCGGGATCGCCTCCCCTTTGTAGAGTGTCCGCTCAGGCTATTCTCAATGACTCCTATGGAGCCTGCTCACCGTCGCTGAAGGGTCGATTAGCGCCCTTCCACTGGTCCCACACGCTTGCCTCGCTCACTACTCCAAAGGGAGGCTCGTATGGAATCTATCAATCATGCGGCGGTGCACCATGCCCCGTGGAACAAAGGCAAACTCGTGGGCCAGAAGGCACCGCTCAAGCAACGCGAGATCTGGGCGATCCGCCTCCGGCTTCAGTTGCAGGAGGACGCCCGTGAACTTGCGCTCTTCAATCTCGCGATCGACAGCAAGCTTCGGTCGTGCGATCTCGTGCGACTGCGAGTCCGCGATGTCTGCCAAGGCGGACGCATTGCATCTCGGGCAATCGTTATGCAGCGAAAGACGCAGCGGCCAGTCCAGTTCGAGATCACCGAACAGGCTCGTGAGTCACTGTCGAGTTGGATTCGCTGCGCCGAGCGCAGGCCAGACGATCACCTCTTCTCCAGCCGTTTGCGCGAGTCCCCACACCTGTCCACTCGCCAATACGCGCGAATCGTTCGTAGGTGGGTGCAGGCCATCGGGCTTAATCCTGCTGCGTACGGTACGCACACGATGCGGAGGACCAAGGCGGCGCTGATCTACCGCCGCACCAAGAATCTGCGAGTCGTCCAGCTGCTGCTGGGGCATAGCAAGCTGGAGAGCACCGTCAGGTATCTCGGCATCGACGTCGATGATGCTTTGGAAATAGCGGAACAAACCGAGGTGTAGCGTCCCGAGCCGGTCGGCGACCGAAGTCTACGGTCGCTGACCGGCCAGAACCAGTCACTCTGCCCACTTTTGAAGATTTCCAGTTAGCGGACACTGGAGTCGCCTCACTATCAGTCGGGAAACTTCAATTCCCGCATCACTGCCTGAAAGCGCGGCTCCTTGCGGATCGGGTCAAACAGCGGATCCTTAAGCTCCTGCAAATCCGGGTTTCGTACGCGCAGCGATGTCTCAAGCCAGTCAAGTGCCCGAGCCGTGTTGCCCCACTGTGCATAGACCTTACTGCAAGCCGTTGCCCCGGTATTACCTGTGCTTGCCAGGTATTTCGCTAGCATGGCTTCTGCATCTGTGTGCCGGCCCAATTTGTCGTAAGTCAAGGCCAAACAGACCTGCCGGTTTGGGTTTTCGGACTTCTTCTCGCACGAGGAGCGAGCGCTCTCGAAATCCCCGAGCATGAAATACGCAAGCCCGATCGTTGGCGACGAGGAATCGGGTGCCTCCGAATCGAGAGTCTCAGCCTCCCTATATGCTGCAATTGCCTCTGGATAGCGTCTTTGCACATTCAGAGCGTCGCCGAGGTGCTCATGGACCGAGAGGTTCAACGGATCCAGCGTCAATGCTCGACGAAGCAGCGTGATTCCAAAATCGCCGCGGCCCATGAAAGCCGCAAACACCCCATAGTTCTTCAACGCACGAGCATTGCCGGGCCCGAGCGCTAGCGCGCGTTCGTACTCCTCACTGGCCCGCTTGAACTCGAGTAGGCTCTCGTAGGCAAGCGCCAGAGCCTGGTGGCCTTCGCCCAGATTGGGCGCCAACGCGATGGCCTCGCGTGCATCTGCCTCCGCCTTGGCGACACCAGCATGTATAGCGGATGGGGTTGTGGCCCAAAAGACTGCGTGTACAAAGGCCATAGACCGGCCTGAATAGGCGAGAGCGTAATTAGGGTCCAATCCAATCGCTTCCGTGTACCCGGCAATGGCCGATTCGGTATCTCTTGTGTGATAACGCGTCCAATAGCTTTTCGTGGCGCGTAGATATGCGTCGAACGCTGCCGGATTGCGCGTCCCGCCGAGCTCGATCTTAGCTGCCTCATCCCCCAGGAGTTGAATCTTGAGCGCGTCTGCGACGGCGGTCGCGATCTGCGACTGCAGCCGCAACACATCCCCCAAGTCCCGATCGTAAGTCTGCGACCAGATACGGAACCCAGTAACGCCATTGATCAACTGTGTCGTGATGCGGACTGTACGTACGGACCGACGCACGCTGCCCTCGAGGACCGCCGCAACGTTCAGCTTATGCGCGACTGTGGCGATATCTGGATGCTCCCCCTGGAACGAAAAGGACGAAGTACGCGCCGCAACCTGCAGCTCATTAATGCGCGAAAGTGAGTTGAGCAGCTCCTCCGTCAGCCCCTGAGAGAAGTACTCCTGATCCTTGTCCCCACTCATGTTCACGAAAGGCAGGACCGCGACGGAATGCGGCGGTGGGTTGAACGCAGCCGCAGCGGCCGGAGCGAGCGCCGCCGGCTGCGTCGCCGTTGCCGTGGGTGGCGTGGGCGGCCGTGAGCGTCTGGAGAGCAAGAACCTGTCGACGGCGATGGCTGCCAACACCACGGCGATCACCGCGCCTGCGACCCACAGTCCCGCCTTGGAGCGCCGGGGCTGGCGGACTGATGTCGGGGATATCGGCACGCTTGTTGAGCCAGCGAGTGTGGGTCCTCGGTCAGGCGAGGAGTCAGGCGACAACAAGCGGCGTACCCGCTCCACAAATGCGGATGTCGTCTCCCCGCCTGGCAAGCGCGTCCACTGCACATGCTTGAAGGGATCCGGCACGCGTGCACTCCTCTCACTGGTGCCATCAATGGCTAGAGGAACGACAAACGCCTTGTCTTCGGCCATGTCTCCAGCACGTTCGACCGCCAATCTCCACTCACGACGGAAATAGCCCTCGTCGCGTGCTTCGGTGTGGGCCGAGATCACCGCGATGAATAGCCGACAGTTGTGAATTTGCTGGCGGATCTGCCGGTCCCAGGCATCACCACCCCGAAGCTCGCTCTGGTCGAACCAAACCTCAACGCCGGCTGCACGCAATGCATTGCAAACCTTTTGTGCCGCCTCGGCGTCCTGGGAGGCATAGCTTAGGAACACCGCTCCCGTCGGTGTACTGACCGGCTTAGGCGACCCCCCGTCCATCCCGCCCTCTAAATCTTGTATCGGCTGAGGAAGAATGCCCTTTAAGAGCCCTGCCAGGCAATTCCACTAAGCGAACGTCCGCATTTCATCAACTAAACGGCTGGTAACGGGAGAGCCATCGGACCCCTTGGGGTCGACTCCGGCCGGTCAGGGTCCGAGCGACCCGAATGGGTACTGTCGGGCCAAGAGCGGTCATCCGGCTCAACGGCTTAGATTTCCCCTAACCGGACATTGGCGGGATCGTCTCAGTGCGGAAACCGCTCGATCGCCCTGAAGCGCAGCTCCGTACGCAACCGATCTCGAGCAGCGCAATCTTGCCCGGTCTGGCCGCGCTGTCGGGGCCAAAATCGACCCGAAAACTAATGCTTGGATGCTTCACAAACCGGCGTCGGGCTTCGCGTTTCCTATCGCGTCGGCCCACGCCTGGAGATTGAGTCGAGTGAGTGACGCAATCTGCAGGTTCGCAAACAGCTTGACCCGGGTCTCCATTATTTTGAAGGCTTGACTGAAGGCCAACCACATCTCGGCTTCCGTGAAGTTGAGTGCCGCAGGATCGTCAATGCCCCAATGCGCTCTGATCGGTTGGCCCGGCCAGGTCGGAGGGACCTCACGCGCTGCGTTGTCGCAGACAGTGAAGACGAAGTCGAGGCGCCGTGCTCCCGGGGAAGCGAACTCACTCCAACTTTTGCTGCGAAGACCCTCAGTAGGGAGCTGCATGTCTGCCAGGAGTTCGAGGGTTAGTGGATGTACCTTACCCTTCGGGCTGCTACCGGCGCTATATCCCCGGAACTGATCCGCGCCCCAGTAGTTGATGAGCGACTCGCCCATTATGCTGCGGCAGGTATTACCGGCGCAGACAAAAAGGACGTTGTAGCGTCGATCCGCCAACACCCGACGCGAGCGGTCACTAACCGCCTCGATGATTTCGACTCTCTTTTGAATACCGACAGTCCAGAACTCATCGCAAACAGAGCAGTACGCTTCAATCGGATAGCCGCCATTTAGCAATCTCTCAAGCGCTGCGCGGGTAAAGGCATTCTGGCGTTCCTCGCGCCCGCAAGTCGGACATGTCGTGACGAAAACGAAAGCTTCGCCCATCGCCTTGTTCCCATCCCTCAGCGAGTTAGGTCGGCGGTGTGACGCCAGTCGTGACCGCTAACCCTGGAGCCATAGCATCTCGACCCCGAACGAGCAACAGACATCCAGTCCGGCTACGGAAGTTGTGGTGCGTCGATCCTGGCAGCGCCACATGCCAGTCACCGGCGTGCAGGATGTGCTCGCCCATCGAGGCTTCGCCATCCAACACCAAGCAATGCTCTTCCTGCGCGTGGTCGTGCACTGGGACCACGGAGTCCGGCGCCATGCGAACAAGACAAGTCATCGATGACAGTTTCGGTTCCTGGTGCAATATCTTGATCTGCACGCCGGGGGCGTAGTCCTGCCAAGTGCCTTCGTGCGCCCGAATAGTCGTCGTGCCATCGGGTGGTGCGGCTTTCACTCGGTCGGTCTTGTCGAGTCTCTCGGCCTGTATCCGTTCGTAGACCTCTTCGCGGTGTATCGCTACGTGGGCGGGCGCCGTGAAGCCGAGACGGATCTGATCGCCCTTCACGGCGAGGGCAGTCACCGTCACCTCGTCGCCCACGTTTACCGACTCACCTATACGCCTGGTGAGAATCAGCATGTGTCCCCCTTCTTGTCAGCACGTCGAATGGCGTCTCGCGCCCCTCCCTCACCCGGCGGAGGCTAGCACCGGCATTCGTTTAGTCACTATCGCACGAGCGCAGAAGGGGGTTGAGACAATCGCGCAATGCTGCGGCGCAGCGGTGCTTTGGGTCGAATCGCGCCACTCTCCGTGCTGATGGCAGGCGACGAACCGCGTGAACTAGACGCACGCACAACGAAGCCCCGGCGCGCTATCGGGCTAACTATGCATCTAGTTGTAAATGCCCGGCACACACGCCAGTTTTCACGGGGATCAGGCTGGCAAATGAGGTGCCCGCTCGCTGGACGGTGACGTGCGCTGTCCGCTCTAGCAGGCCACGATGACTGCTATTGGGAAGGATGAGTGACGGCTCGGGGTCCGGAACCGGCCACTGCGCTGCCAAAGGCACTGCGCAACAAATTACTCCGCCTTCCCCTGGCGTGTGCGCGCTTGTTCTCGTGAACATGCGAGGCGCACCCGTCCTGCAGAGTGGCCTGTGGTAAACCCTCATTGATCGCGCCAGCCAGCGGGATCATGCTCGGCGCTCACCAGGGGCCTCGCGATGCAATTCGTGCCTGAGTTAACGCGGGCTGCCCCAAGAGGAGGCGCACCATGGCAACGTTCATTAGCCTGATGAATTTCACCGATCAGGGCATCCGCAATATCAAAGACTCGCCGGATCGCTATGGAGCATTCAGAGCAATCGCCGAGAAGCTGGGCGTAACCGTCAAAGGTTTCTACTACACGGTCGGCCATCACGATATGGTGATGATCCTGGAGGGGAACGACGAGGCGGTTACTACGGCGCTCCTGAAGGCGGGGTCGCTAGGCAACGTGCGAAGCGAGACGCTGCGGGGCTTCTCCGTTGATGAAGCGAAGAGAATGATCGGAAACATTCCTAAGACGTGACCGTGCCGACCCAGGGTGGCGCGCGCTATCACGCGCCACTCCGGTTCACACGCAGCGTTATTTAACTCTTGAATGGATGCGTTCGTAGTAGTGCTTGCGCTCTGTGTCGATAGCGCCGGTTCCTAAGACTTCCGCAGTCGGGCATTAGCGGCCGATTAAGCCTGGCGCTCAGATTT
>Ga0310909_10001752_pt1 | contig 12998 bp, 9 predicted proteins | sample GREbulkMGT000H_FD_203449 | JGI IMG/M metagenome (GOLD analysis project Ga0310909, IMG submission 203449) | Lab enrichment of tropical soil microbial communities from Luquillo Experimental Forest, Puerto Rico - GRE.bulkMG.T000H | ecosystem: Environmental > Terrestrial > Soil > Tropical forest >... | reverse complement strand
GATCCTCTCGCGGCAGCATTAGAAAATGGCGCGTTCGTTGACGCGCCTACCTCCCGTTCTTATTTTCGCGGCTCGCTCCGGAAAGCAGTAACGATGCCCACGGATTATCGTCCGACCGTCTTTCTGCCCAAGACCGACTTCCCGATGCGCGGCGACCTGCCGAAACGTGAGCCGGCGATTCTCGCGCGCTGGGAGGACATGGATCTCTATCGCCGGTTGCGCGAAGCCTCGCGCGGGCGCGAGAAATTCGTCCTGCACGACGGCCCGCCCTACGCGAATGCTGACCTCCATCTCGGCCACGCGCTCAACAAGATCCTGAAGGACGTGGTCAACCGCGCGCAGCAGATGCTCGGCAAGGATGCGCCTTATGTTCCGGGCTGGGACTGCCACGGTCTGCCAATCGAGTGGATAGTCGAGGAAAAGTATCGCGCCAAGAACCAATCCAAGGACAGCGTGCCGATCGACCAATTCCGGCGCGAATGCCGGGAATTCGCGGCGCATTGGATCGAGGTGCAGAAGCGTGATTTTAAACGTCTCGGGGTGATCGGGGATTGGCAGAACCCCTATACGACCATGGCGTATTCCGCCGAAGCGCAGATCGTCCGCGAGATCGGCAAGTTTCTCGTCAATGGCGGGCTATACAAGGGCTCCAAGCCGGTTCTCTGGTCGATCGTCGAACAGACAGCACTCGCCGAAGCGGAGGTCGAATATTATGACCACCGATCGACCACCGTTTGGGTGCGATTCCCGGTGGTGCGGGCCGGGCGGCCGGCGCTCGCCGATGCTGCAGCGCTGATCTGGACCACGACACCATGGACCTTGCCGGGCAACCGCGCGATCGCGTTCAGCCCGGCGCTCGACTACGTGGTGATCCAGGTCGACAGCGTGGCGGAAGGGAGCCGCGCCCGCCCCGGCGAGACCTTGCTCGTCGCCGATGCGCTGGTCGAGGAAGTGGCGAAACGTGCTGGGATCGAAGCCCGCTCGGTCATCGACCGTTTCTCCGGCCGGGCGCTCGCCGGGACGGTCACCCGCCATCCGCTTTTCGGCCGGGGCTACGATTTCGATGTGCCGTTGCTTGGCGCCGACTTTGTCGAAAGCGACCAGGGAACCGGCCTCGTTCACATCGCCCCGGGACACGGCGCCGACGATTTCGAACTCGGCCAGGCACACGGTCTGCCGGTGCCGGACACGGTCGGCCCGGACGGGGTCTATCTGCCTCAGCTGCCGCTTTTCGTAGGCCGGTCGGTTTATCGGCCGGACGGGAAGCCGGGGGATGCCAACGGAGCGGTGATCGCTGCGATCGACGCCGCCGGCGGGCTCCTGGCCCGTGGCACTCTCGTGCATTCTTATCCGCATTCTTGGCGATCGAAGGCGCCGCTGATCTTTCGCAACACGCCGCAGTGGTTCATCAGCATGGAGACGAACTGTCTGCGGCAAAAGGCCTTGAAAGCGATTGCAGAGACCCGGTGGATCCCGCCGCAAGGCAGAAATCGGATCGCGGCGATGGTCGAGAGCAAGCCGGAATGGTGCGTCTCGCGCCAGCGCGCCTGGGGGGTGCCGATCGCGGTGTTCACCCACCGCGAGACCGGTGAGCCGCTGCGCGACCCTGGCGTCGTCGAGCGCGTCGCCGCAGCGGTCGAACGCGGTGGAGCCGACGTCTGGTTCAGCGTGGATTCCGCGCAGTTCCTCGGCAACGCCTACGACCCCGCCGATTGGGAGAAGGTCACCGACATTGTCGAGGTGTGGTTTGATTCGGGCTCGACACACGCCTTCGTGCTCGAGCAGCGGCCGGAGCTCAGATGGCCCGCCGATCTCTACCTCGAGGGCTCAGACCAGCATCGCGGCTGGTTTCAATCTTCGCTGATCGAGGCCTGCGGGACCCGTGGGAGCGCCCCTTACAAAGCGGTGCTGACCCACGGTTTCTTCCTCGACGAAGACGGGCGCAAAATGTCGAAATCGCTCGGCAACGTCATCGCGCCGCAGGAGATCATGCAGCAGAGCGGCGCCGATATTTTGCGACTGTGGGTGGTCGGCTCCGATTACACCGAGGATGTGCGCATCGGTCGCGAGATCCTCAAACACCACAGCGACGTCTACCGCCGCCTGCGCAATACGCTGCGCTATCTGCTGGGAGCGCTCGATGACTTCTCGGGAGCCGAGGCGGTTGGCGTTGAGGCGATGCCGGAACTCGAACGCTGGGTGCTTCACCGCCTGGCGGAACTCGACCGGCTGGTTCGCGATGCGGTCGAAGCGTTCGATTTCCACGGCATCTTCACAGCGCTCTACAATTTCTGCGCAGTGGACTTGTCCGCGTTTTATTTCGACATCCGCAAGGACCGGCTCTATTGCGATGCGCCCGACGACGTCAGGCGGCGAGCGGCGCGCACGGTACTCGATCGCTGCTTCGACTGTCTGGCCCGCTGGCTGGCTCCGATCATCTGTTTTACCGCAGAGGAAGCTTGGCTCACCCGGCATGGCGACGTTCCCGGGCGTAGTATCCATCTTGAGCTGTTCACCGATGTGCCGGCGGGTTGGCTGGACGAGGCGCTCGGCGAGCGCTGGGCGACGTTGCGCGACCTGCGCCGGGTCGTCACTGGCGCGCTCGAGCTCGAGCGCGGCGCAAAGCGGCTGGGTTCGAGCCTGCAGGCCGCGGTCGAGCTGTTCGTCCCGGAACGGCTCGTCGATCTCGTCCGCGATGTCGATCTTGCCGAACTCTGCATCACCTCTGCCGGGACGGTCCGGTCCGGTCCGGTCCCCGATGGCGCTTTCGCGCTCCCCGATGTCGCCGAAATCGGCGCGCGCGTCTCCGCTGCCCCAGGTGATCGCTGCGAGCGGTGCTGGAGAGTACTGCCCGAAGTGGGCCAGGCGCTGGGGCACACCGATCTATGCCTACGCTGCGCTGCAGTCGTCGATCGGAACAGGGTTTCGGCGAGCGCCGGCTGATGCTGCTGCCCGGCCTCTCTACGGCGGTTGCAGTCGTCGTCTTGGATCAGCTCGGCAAGGCCACCGTCCGGGGCTACTTCGCCGGGCAAGCAGCGAGCGAGCAAGAGAATGTCACGTCGTTTTTCAACATCGTGCTGATCTACAATCGTGGCATGAGTTTTGGCTTGTTCAACGCCGGCGGAGGATTGAACGCGTTATTGTTTTCGCTCGTCGCAATAGCGATCGTTACTGTGCTAACCTATTGGCTGAGCCGCGTCGAGAGCCCGCTGCTCGCCGTGGCAATCGGTCTGGTAATCGGGGGCGCCATCGGTAACGTCATCGATCGAATTTGCTTCGGCGCCGTCGTCGATTTTCTCGACTTTCATGTCGGATCATGGCATTGGCCGGCTTTCAATGTCGCCGACAGTGCCATCTGCGTCGGCGTCGCAGTCATGTTGCTCGATGGCTTGCTTCTGCGGCGGGAAGCGCATTAAATACCGAGCAAGGGGGGTCTCGGCTATGTCTTATCGTCACCAGGTTTATCGCCCGGCCTGCGGTCGCACTGCCGTGATTGCTCTTGGCCTGGCCGGGGCGGCGCTGATCGCAGGATGCACCGATTTCAAAAAGGCGATTGGGCTTGAGCCGACATTGCCCGACGAGTTCGCTGTCGAATCGCGAGCGCCTTTGACCATCCCACCCGATTTTGAATTGAGGCCGCCGCAGCCCGGAGCATCGCGGCCACAAGAGAAGAGCGCCGACCAGCAGGCAAAGCAGGTGATTGAACAAGCCGGGCCCGGTGAGCCGGGCAAGCAGGCGTCCGACCTCCGGCTACGCCGCACCGAAGACGGGCTGCCGGACATTGGCGCGCGCGGCAGGCAGGCGCCCGACTCGAATGCGGCCGTCGCCGATCAGAGCCTATCGAGCAAGCTCCTCGGCTACGACGGCACGAGCAACGCCGAAGGGACGGTGGAGAAACGCGAAACCACCCCGCTGAAGGGGGTTTATTGAGGCCGCTTCCCCATCGCGCTGCGGGAAAGACTCTTAAAGCGAGATTTCTTTTTATTCCATTCGCTGTCGTCGTGCTCGTGGTCGTGCCGGCTCGGGCACAGCGTTTCGTTGCCGAAACTTTTTTCCTCGATAACGGTATGCAGGTGGTTGTGGCACCCAACCATCGCGCCCCAGCGGTCACCCAAATGGTCTGGTACAAGGTCGGGGCCGCCGATGATCCGGTCGGGAAATCAGGCCTCGCCCACTTTCTCGAGCACCTGATGTTCAAAGGTACCAAAACGGCCGCGCCGGGCGCCTTCGCGGCCGCTATCAGCCGCCACGGTGGGCGGGACAACGCCTTTACGACCCCCGATTACACCACCTATTATGAGACCGTGGCGCGCGATCGCCTGGATCTCGTCATGCGCCTGGAAGCCGATCGGATGACTGGGCTCGTGCTCGACGACGCGGTCGTGCTCCCGGAGCGAGACGTCGTGCTCGAGGAGCGGCGCTCACGGATCGATAACGACCCCGCCGCACTGCTGGCCGAGCAGTTGCGCGCCACGCTCTTTCTTCATCATCCTTATCGCAATCCGGACATCGGCTGGGAGAACGAGATCCGAGATCTCGGGGCAGCCGACGCTATCGCCTTCTATCGCCGATGGTACGCTCCGAACAACGCGATCCTCGTCATCGCCGGAGATGTCACCGCCGATGAGGTGCTGCCGCTTGCCGAGCGATATTTCGCGCCGATCCCGGCGCGGCCGCTGCCGGAACGTTCGCGGGTCGGCGAGCCGCCGCATCATGCCGCCTCCCGTCTTGAATTGAAGGATGCTCGGGCAGCGCAACCGCGTTGGAGCCGCTCCTACCTCGCCACGAGCTACCGAGGAGGTGACACAAGCGAAGCTTACGCGCTGCAGTTGCTGGCCGATATCATCGGCGGCGGCGCCGGCGCCCGGCTTTACAAGTCCCTCGTTTTAGATCGCGGACTGGCGCTCTCGGCCGGCGCCGCTTATTCGGCGGGTGCGCTCGATCTTTCGAGCTTTCGCATCTGGGCAATGCCAAAGGGCGATGTTCCGGTCTCAGATCTCGAAGCGGCGGTCGAGGCCGAGCTTCAGCGCCTCACCCGCGACGGGATCGGCCCGGATGAGGTCCGTCGAGCAGCGGAGCGCATGCAATCCGCCTCGGTCTATGCTCAGGATAGCCTGTCGGGCCCGGCCAATATCATCGGTGCGGGGCTCGCCATTGGGCAGAGCCTCGACGAAATCCAATCCTGGCCCGAGCGCATCGGTGCGGTTGTGCCGGCGGCCATCGACGCGGCGGCTCGCTTGATCTTCGTCGAGCGCAATTCAACGACCGCGGTGCTGCTTCCGGTGCGCGGCTCATGAGGATTCGCAGAGCCGCCGTTCTGCTCTTGCTGCTATGGGCGCCTGGCGCTGGTGCGATGACGATCGAGCGGGTAACCAGTCCGGCCGGCATCGAGGCGTGGCTCGTTGAGGACCATACGCTCCCCGTGGTGACGTTACGTTTAGCTTTCACCGGCGGCGCGGCGCTCGATCCCACCGGAAAGTCAGGGCTGGCCTCCCTGGTCGCTTCGTTGCTCGATGAGGGCGCCGGTCCCTACGATGCTGCAGCGTTCCAGACCCGGCTGGAGGACCTGGTCACAACGTTGCAGTTCCAAGCTGGCCTTGACGACTTCTCAGGCAGCCTGCGTACTCTCAAGCGCCATCTCAAAGAAGTCGAGGAGCTGTTGCACCTCGCCCTGACTGCCCCTCGCTTCGACCTGAACGCGATCGAGCGAGTACGCAGCCAGATCGTTGCCTCGCTCACCCAACAGGCGCAAAACCCCAGACCGCTCTCTAAGAGGTTGTGGATGCGAGACGCCTTTGGGGACCATCCTTACGGGCAGAATACGGAGGGCTCGATCGACAGTGTAAGGGCGATCACACGTGAGGATTTGAGAGGCTTCGTCACCGAGCGGCTGCACCGCACCGGCCTGGTTGTCGGTGCAGTCGGGGATTTGAGCGGAGCGGAGCTCGCCTCTTTTGTCGACGGGGTCTTTGGCGAGTTGCCTCGCGGCACCAGCGATGCCGAGCTGGCGGAGGCCAGAGCCACCGAAGCCGGCGCGCTGCAGATCATGCGCCTCGCTGTGCCGCAGAGCACGGTGACGTTTGGCCAAGCTGGCCCGAAGCGCGACGACCCGGACTGGTACGCCGCACTGCTGGCCAACGACATTCTTGGCGGCAGCGGATTTCGCGGCCGTCTCATGAAGGAGATCCGCGAAAAGCGCGGACTTGCCTACAGCGTATCGACTGCGCTGGTCTCTTTCCGGCATGCGGGGCTGATCCTCGGCACCGTCGCCACCGAGAATGCGCGGGTGGCACAATCGATCGCGCTCATTCGGGAGGAATGGCGGCGGATGCGCGAGGAAGGCCCGACCGAGTCCGAGCTCGACGACACCAAGAGCTATCTGATTGGCTCTTTCCCGCTAAGCCTCGATACGAGCGAGCGGATCTCGGCGCTGCTCGTTGAGATGCAACGGGAAGCGCTCGGGATCGATTATCTCAGCCGCCGCGCGGCACTGTTTGGTGCGGTCACGCTCGCCGATGTGCGCCGTGTCGCCCGATGCCTGCTGGACCCCGACGGCCTGAGCTTTGTCGTCGTCGGCGATCCTACCGATCTTGCGCCAAGCAGAACCCGGCCCGCCTCGCGATTTTGAGGCCGCACTGGGAATCGAGGAACTCGGATCACTCCGGTACGAGCAGCAGGTTGTGTGCCCCGCCCCGACGGAACGGGGTCTTGAGCGTGACGTAAGCCTCCCAATCCGCCTCGGCCATGCCATGGTCGAGCAGAATGCCGAGCATCCGATAGCCGAGGCCGCACAACCGGTCAGATATGGCCCTGCGGTCGTCTGGGGCCTCGTGCCCGGTCTCGATCACCAAGGTCGGGCGAAACCGGCCGAGGGTGGCCTCGGCTCCGTCCAGCACCTGCTTCTCATGCCCTTCGACATCGATTTTGATCAGGTCGACCCGGCCGACCCGGCGCTCGGCAAGGAGCGAATCAAGCCTGCTGAGCAGCACGCTCAGCGCTTCCTCTCCGGGGCCGGCGGCGCCGATCCGCGCAGTACCGGTGTCGGCGCGTGCCGAGGTTACGACAGGGACGGTAAATTCCGCTGTGCCGTCGTGGCCGCCGAGCGCGCAGCGGATGACTTCAGCCTGGCGTAACGCGTTGGCGCGCAGTGTTGCGTCCAGGGATTTGGCGGCGAGCGGTGCCGGCTCACAAGCCAGGACTTGACCGCCCGCCCCGACGGCGCGGGCGAGCGGGACCGTCCATTCGCCGAGATTGGCTCCGATGTCGATCGCGACCGCACCGGGCTTCAGAAACGCCAGCGCGGCAGGGTGAGCGCGCGGCGGATGGAGCAGGGCATGCCGGCCGCGTGCGTCGAGCGGATGCGGCACGTGGATCAGATCGCCCGTACGGTGCAGGGTGAAGCCGCCCGGCCAATCCCGCTCGAGCCTTGCGAGCAATCGCTTTTCGCGCCATCGCCGGACGAGCCGCGCGCCGGAGGCTTCGGGTTCGCCGGGCGGGCGCAGCTTCCACAGCGCCTTGAGAAGTGCCATCATCTCGCGAAGATCCGCAGGATCGCTCCGCGGACGAGGTCTGAAGGGCGACAGCCGGGTACTCAGGCAAGCAGATCAGGCATCGGCGGCACCGCAAGGCTGTCGGGAAACACCTCCGTCCCCAGCACCTCGCCATCAATACGCAGGTGATCCTTGAGCAGCCCTTTCAACACTGCGCGGAGATCGGTCGTCGCCTGCAAATCGCGGCGCTCATAGAGATCGACGTCTTTGAGACCTGGCCAGTCGGCGAGCACCCGACCGCCTTTCAGCGCGCCTCCGGCGAGGATTGCGATCGTCGCCGTGCCATGGTCGGTGCCGTCATTGCCGTTGATGCGGGCGGTGCGGCCGAACTCGGTAACGAAGACGACGGCCGTTTCGCGCCACGCATCGCCCATGCTGGTCTCGATCTCGGCGATTGCGCCGTCGAGGGCGCCGAGCAAATTCGCCAGCCGCCCCTTGACGACACCTTCGTTGACATGCGTGTCCCAGCCATCCAGGGCGAGCGCACCGACCCTCGGGCCCTCGGCGCGCGCCAGGAATTTCGCGGCGGCGCCCGCAGCCTCGGCAAAGTATTTACGCACTTGCTCGATCCCGCCGATCTGGCCCGCTGGGCGCGCATCATTGGGTTCGCTGGCCATCCCACCAGCGCGGGCGATTGCGGCGAGCCCGATGCGCTCCTCCAGCGCCCGCGCCAGTGCCGGATCGGTGTGTTGGTAAAGATCGAGCAGACGCATCGTCGTCTCGTCGCCGATCGGGGGCAGCCGGGGCGGCACCCAGGCCAGCACCGGCGCCGGGCCGCGCACGACGAGCGGCGCTATAGGTCCGACAGCAAAGGCCTGCCGGCCACGCTTATCGGCTGGTTCACCCGGCTCGAGCGCAACAAGCGCGCGATTGAGCCATCCGGTATCGACAGCGCCCGGCTTCGTCAGTCCGCTTTCAAGGATGTCCTGGCCATCGAAGTGCGAGCGCTCACGATAGGGCGTGGCCACTGCATGCACGATCGCGGCCTGGCCTGCCTGGTACACGCGGTGGAGGTTCGGCATCGCCGGGTTCAGCGCGAAGAAGCCGTCGAGCGGCAGCGCCGGCGTCTGACCGTCGAGTACGAGCGCCTTGTCGCCGCGCAGCTTGAGCCAATCGGGGTCGCCGACCGGCGCCACGACGGCAAGCCCGTCGAGTGCGCCGCGCAACACCACGGTCAGAAGACGCGGGTCGCGCCCCTCCGCGCCCGCCGCGCCGGGAACGAAGGCCCAGGCGAACAGTGCGCCTGAGCCGAGAAGCAGCTCACGGCGCGTCGGAACATGGAGGTACGGTGCCATGATCACCTCCGCAGGAATTCCGGGGTCATCAGCAACATTGTCAGCGCCTGGGGCCTGCTCTCCGCGCCAGTGACAGCGCGGCGCGTCTCCGCCGAGGCCAATGGCCCTATCGCCGTGTCCATGACCGCTTCAGGATCATGACCCAGGCCCTCGCGGTGTGCAAAAGCGTTGGCAATCTCGAGACGTTGGCCCAACCCGTCGAGCCACGCCGCGTTGTCATCAGAAAACCCTTTCGGTGCCGGCGGCCGCCACAAGGGTTCGCCGAGCAGGTTGCCCGCTTGGAGGATGCGGGGAATTTCGCCCGACTCCCCGGTCACCCGCAGCCCGGCCACGATCCACTCGTTTGGTCGCTTGATCTTTGCCTGTTCCGGCATCCACGAATCGGGTGCCGCAACCAGTGCTGCAACCACCTCTTTGAGGTCGCCGTCTGTGTCAAGGAAGCGTTGCGTCATCCGATCGACGAGCATCGCAGGCGGGTCGTCGGCAATGAAATGACGCGCCAGCTTCGCCGCCACATGTTTCGCCGTTGCAGGATGACGCGCGAGGTCGGCGAGGACTGCGCGTCCCTGCTCGATGCCACCCTGGCGATAAACGTTGCCGATCACCGTTTGCGGGCCGGGCTCGTGGGCGCGGCCCAGGAAGACGAACTCACCGCCATGATCGGGGTTTGTCGCGGTCGGCAATATGGTCCAGCCAGTGAGGACCTTGGCGAAATTGGTGACGTCGGCTTGCGCGTAGACTGTGCGAACACCGAGCGTATGCAATTCGAGGATTTCGCGGGCGAGATTCTCGTTTAGGCCCCTGTCACGATTGACGCCGGCGACCGACCCGGGACCGATCGACTGCTCGTTGTTGAGATAGAACAGCATCGCGGGATGGCCTTCCGCCGCGAGCAGCATGTCGCTGAAGCGGCCCAGGACATGGGGACGGATCGCTTCGCGCTCGTAACCGCCGGCCATTACCGTGGCGTCGGCGTTAACACAGAAATGGTTCGACCAGAACCAAACCAGACGCTCGACGAGCCCGATTTCGGCGTTGATCGCGGCGTCGAAGCGCGCTCTGGCTTCGTTCCGGAACAGCTGTCGTGGCAGGGGCACCGCGTCGGGCTGACTGGTGGCGGCAGGCCGGGCGTCGGGTTTCATCTCCATCGCGGCTTCCCCGCCGGCGTCCTGCATCGCGACCTGGGCGGCGGCCTCGCGGCGCAGCCGCTCCCGCTTCTCGTTGGCAGCGCGCTCGGCGTTGTACTCGAAGACCGCGCGATTGGCCGCACCGCTGCTCGGCAGATCTGCGCTGACGATCTGCCCCATACCCGGTCGCTCCAGCTCGGCGAGGAGTGCGCCGCGCGGATCGTCCGCGATCGCCTCGATCGAGCCGGCACGCGGTCCGAAACCGAACCGGTGCAGCGCCAGCGCCGCCTCCCTCGGATTGCAAGCCATCAGCGTCGTCCCTCCCAAGACCCGCCGAACACGGAGTTGGATATTATACGCGGCCGCTCATCTTTACATTCCCGCTATCCTCGCGGCAGCGCCTTTGCCAGCGCGTGGTAGGCCTCCTCGTCAGTCCGATCGTACCGCAGCGGCGTGACAACAACGCGGCCAGCGCGCAGAGCCTCAATGTCGCTTTCCGGTCCCTGCTCGCGCGGGCCGCGGCGGAAACCGATCCAGTGATAGGTCAGCCCGCGCGGATCCGTGCGCGTCTCCACGTGCATTCCCTGGAGCAGCCCGACACCCTGCCGCGCTAGGGTGAGCGGGCCGGTATCGGCCGCTGGCAAGTCCGGGAGGTTGACGTTGAGGCAAGTCGCATCACCCCAGCCGATCGCCAGCATTTGCCGCACGACTCTGGGACCCAGCGTGCGGGCGGTCGGCCAACGGACGTGCAGCGGATCGGTCCAAGCCTGGCTCAGTGCGATCGATGGAATCCCCAGCATCATTCCGGTCATCGCTCCGCCCACGGTGCCGGAAAACACCGTCTCCATGCCGAGATTGGCGCCGCGATTGACGCCGCAGAGCAGAAGATCCGGCGGGGTGCTGCCCATCAGATGGCACACGCCCATCACCGCGCAGTCTCCGGGGGTACCCGTTATCGCATACCGGCGTGGGCCGCGTTCGGTCACCCGGACCGGGTGATGCAGGCTGACGGCATGCGAGACCCCGCTCTGGTCGTGCTCGGGCGCCACGACCCAAATCTCGCGGGCGAGTTCGCACGCGATCTCCTCGAGCACCGCGAGGCCCGGCGCCGCGATGCCGTCGTCGTTGGTCAGCAGAATGCGACCCAGCACGCTACCACTCCCTCGGTGGCGGGTGGGTCGCTGAGTCCTGTGGCTATTCGGCTTTTTCCGGGGGGCCCTTGAGCTCGACGATGTTGCCGTCGGGATCGGTGATGTAGAGCGAGGAGCCGTAGCCCTCTGCACCATAGCGCCGCCGGACCTCGCCGACGGCAATTCCGTGCCGTTTCAAGTGCGCCGCCAGCGCCGGGAAATCGAAGGTGGCGATGCGCACTGCGAAATGGTCGAGGTTCCGCCCCGCCACGTCCGCCGATTTCGGCGAGCCGCCGGCCGGCACCAGATCGATCATCGACGCGCCCGCGCGCAATTGTACGAGCTTGGGTTCCTCGAGCCGACGCTCGACGTGACAGCCCAACACGTCGCCGTAGAATTTGATTGCCCGATCGAGATCGGCCACCCGCAACACGAGATGGTCGAGGGCGGCGACCTGGATCGCCGCGGTCTGCGAGGCTTCTCTACTCTCCAGTGTTCCTACGTCCGCCATTTGTCGGTTCCTTTCGGTCGCGGTCGATCATCTTACCGCGATTCGCCGGAGCCGGCAGACGGATTATTGCGTCGGCGACTGGGCCGATCGCGATCCGGCACCGCGCGGATGCTGGCTTCGCCAGGCTCGCCTCTCGGCCGGGTCCAGGACCCCGTTGTGGTCCGCATCCATCCGGTCGAATTGCGCTGCTGCCCGCCGCGCCGCGCGTTGCTCGGCACGTTGGATGTATTGCTCTTTGGTAAGACCGGCAGAGGACGACGGTGGCGAACTTACAGAAGTCGGGTTCGGCGGAGCCGCTGCTTGCTGGGACGCCTGGGCGAACGCAGTTGCCGGCAACAAGGACAGGGCAAAAAGGGCGAAGACGCCAGTGGAACGCATTTGTGCGACCTTCAGTTGATGTCGTTCGACTTCTACATTATTTCGCGTGCAAACGCAAGCTCAGGCGGACGACAGTAGCAGGGACGCATCCGGTTCATGTCGCATCGGCAAAAACGCAGCGTATGCAAAAGCGTGATTGCTAGGAGATCCTGCTGCCGGGGGAGTACAGTCGGTTTGATCCTTCGTAGAGCGGAGAAGAACCATGCAATACCGCAGAATCTCGGCCGATTGTCATCTCGACATGCCATGGATGCCGCCGACACTGTTCACCGAGAACGCAAGGCGCGAGCTGAAGGACCGCATGCCTTATGTCGAAGACGGGCCGGACGGGCCCCAATGGGTCGCCAAGAACGGCGCCAATTTCGGCCTCCTCTACGGCGTCGGCCCGGGCGGCGCGAAGCACGTACCGGGGCAAAACGTCCGCGTCGACATCATGGCGGCGCGCGGCCTCTATGAGGACGCCAAGAAAGGCAAGACCCGCTGCAGCGACCCGCATTTGCGCCTGAAAGACATGGAGGCGGACGGCGTCGATGCCGAGGTGATCTACGGGGTCCTTGGCACCGCGTCCAAGCTAAACGAAAGCGAGGCCTCAAACGAGGTTCTGCACATCTACAATGATTGGCTAAAGGATTTCTGCAGCCATTACCCGGATCGCCAGATCGGTCTCGCCTGCCTACCCTATGGCAGCGTCGATCTCGCGGTGGAAGAAGTCCATCGCGTCGCCAAGATGGGGCTCAAAGGCCTCGAACTGTCGTGCTCGTGGGACATGGAGCCGATGTGGCACCCGAACTGGGAGCCGTTCTGGCGGGCGGTCGACGAGGTGCGATTGCCGCTCCACTTCCACACCTTTCCGACAACCGCGCCGCGCGCCCGCCAGGAGGCGCCGCATGTCCGCCGTGCGGCGATGTTCACCGGCGTCTCGGCGTTCCAAATGGGGCTGATCCATATCATCGCCGGGATGATGGGAGCGGGTGTCTTCGAGCGCTATCCCAACCTGCGCGTGTCGT
>Ga0310909_10001747_pt1 | contig 13009 bp, 14 predicted proteins | sample GREbulkMGT000H_FD_203449 | JGI IMG/M metagenome (GOLD analysis project Ga0310909, IMG submission 203449) | Lab enrichment of tropical soil microbial communities from Luquillo Experimental Forest, Puerto Rico - GRE.bulkMG.T000H | ecosystem: Environmental > Terrestrial > Soil > Tropical forest >... | reverse complement strand
CTCTTTCCCGCTCGTCGCGACCACAGTTTCACCGCTGATCTGCATTGATACCTCCCGCTGCTGAATAGGATGGACGCCGCTCTCGCGAGCTTAGTCCTGCAGGGCGCCAATGTCAGTCGAGCGGGGGGCATTCCACTCGATTGATGGGCGACTGACGGCCGCGCGTTTCAGGATCAGTTGAGTCATTTCCCCCCGTTCCTCCGGGTGCCTCCCGAGTTCGAGCATCGTGTGCGTGACCAACGGTTTTGGCGCAGTCGCTGGTGCGATTGACCTCAAAGAGCAAATGTTTGGCGGAGAGAAACAAGCGATTGGACGGTAGCAACGCGACTAAGAAGTGTTCGGCTCTACGCGATGCAGAGCGGGAAGGGCCGAATTCTAACTTCGAGCCGCTCTGCCAACTTGCCCCGGTCGTCAATGGCTGGGGCTTTTCCGCCGTTCTTCCCGATATCGTGGACGAAGAGGCCGACAATGGCCGTCGCGCCCTGTTGGACATTGGTTCTGATCCAGCGTCGCGTCTGCGGCCAAGCGGCCCGCTGATGTGATTGGGGTTGGCGCAAGAGAGCAAATGTTTGGCGTGGATGAACAAATCCCCGGACGGCGGCCAAGCGACCAAGAAGCGAAACCGCCAATAGATGCATCGACAGGGGCTGCAGCCCCTGTCGGCGACTGGATGAGGCTGCGCGTCGGCGACCGCGTGCGCGCGATCGGCCCGGAGGCATCGACGCAGCGCCTCGCTCAATTCGACATGCGCCTCGTGGCGAAGCTGGTCGAGAGGGGCCGCGCGCGGTGGACCGCGTACGGCGTGAGGCTGATAGGGAAAGTGACATGAGCGGCAGAACGATCGGCAACCTGATCCTGATGACGCTCGTGTGCGTCGTCATCTTCGTCGTGTTCATGGCGATGCGCCCGGCGCCCGCCGGCGAGACGCCGATCTACGGTTCCGACGGCAAGTACAAGGGGTCGGTGTTCGACTACGGCAGGGCGCAGACCTACACCGACCGGAACGGTCACTTCACCGGGTCCGCCATTAACAACGGCAACGGCACCACGTCGTTCTTCAACCGCAACGGCAACTTCACCGGGTCGGCCGGGTCGTCGATCGACCGGGCGTTCAACTTCAACAGGAGATGAGGTGCTCGCGCTATCAGGGCGATATCCCAAAACTTCAACGCCCGTCCGTTCAGCGGGTTTTTCCCGAGTTACGCGCGCGCCGCTGCACCGGTCGCAGGCACTTGTGGCAGGGGCTCCAAATGGCATTGCGTGTTGCGCGCGGACTGTTTCGGCTGTGGCTAGTCCTGTCGGCACTGTGGATCGGCGGGGTGGGCGTGGTGACGTGGCGCGAGTACCCTGCGCCATTGGCACGCGGTGTATTGGCTTAAATCCGGCCGCTCGCTCCTTCCCGAGACTTAGCGCGCCTTCTGATTAAACAGAATTGCGCGCACCTTCGGATCCTTCATGTCGACGTGAAAGGCCGCTTCCACCTTGACCGACAGACCGCGTTTGACCGCGGGACGCGCCAGCAAAGTTTCGAGCCAGCGCCTGACGTTGGGAAAGCCGCTCATATCGTGGCCGTGGCGCTCGGCTCGGCTCGCCCAACCGACGCACGCGATATCGGCGATCGAATAATTGCCGGCGAGAAACTTGCGGTCCTCGAGCTGCGTGTTCATGACGCCGTAGATTCGGTTCATCTCGTTGCTGAAGCGCTCGATGGCATATGGCAGCTTCTCGGCCGCATAATTTCGGAAGTGGTTCGCCTCCCCCGCCTTGGGGCCGAGATTGGCCATCTGCCAGAACAGCCATTGGTCGACTTCGACGCGGCCGCGCTCGTCCCGCCCATAGAATTTTCCGGTCTTGCGGCCGAGATATTGCAGAATCGCGCCGGACTCGAAGATCGAGATCGGCCTGCCGTCGGGGCCGTCGTGATCGACGATCGCCGGCATGCGGTTGTTGGGAGAGATCGCCAGAAACTGCGGCTTGAACTGGTCGCCTTTGGAGATGTTGACCGGGATCACGGTGTACGGGAGGGCGCACTCCTCGAGCATGATCGTGATCTTCCAACCATTGGGCGTCGGCCAGTAATAGAGGTCGATGGGTTTCTTCTTGCCCGCATGCCCTGCCGGCTTGAGCGATGTGGAGGCGCGGCGGGCCTTGCGCAAGCGGGCGTTCTTTTGGCGGGGCTTTGCCGTGCTACGAGCCATGGGCACGCTCCCTCGACGACAGGACGTCGTTTAAGTCCCCTCCGCCAAACCGCGACCAACCGACGGCTCGATTGCCCGGTCGACTGGTCCGGTGGACGCCCGCGCCGGCGGACCGGCGTGAAGAGCCGCACCGCCTATCGGAAATTCATGGGCGACTGTCTGAAGAAGGCACCGGCCTGAGCGGACGCCGGTCATAGCTGCCGGTCAACAAGACCGCGCGGGCATGAGCGGCCCGCTGCCCGCACTTGCGCGGCACGCGCTCCTAAAAATACCGAGGGCGTCGGCGAGAGGCCGGGGCTGCGAGTCCATCGGCAAATGCTATGCCGTGGCGAGGTACGGAGATCTTCCGTTCCCTCTATCTTCACCGCCCCCGCTGAGCGGAGACTGATGAAGCTCGACCCCTGTCTCGCCGACGCCCCCTGTCGTCGACCGGGGCCGGCGACATCGAAGTGCGATCGCGACGTGCGCTCACCGCTCTTCGACTTGCGCCGGCCCGTTTGACGCAGTCATCGACGTCGTTCGAAATCGAAGACTGATGCGCGGCGCGCGCTTACTTCTTCTTCCGGCGCTTGGTCTTTTTTGCGCCCTTTTTCGCTGCCTTCGCCATCTTCCTTCGCTTCTTCGCCATGCTGCCCTCCTAGCCATGAGTGAGTGGCGATGTCGTCCGTGCCCGCGGGGATCGCGAACACTGCATTGGGATTACTACAGCGTGATAAAAAAACCAGTGTTTTTGCAGCATCAGGCCCGTTTGAGCCCGCGTCGGCACCATCGCGTGCGACTCGAGGAGCGTGCGCAAACTGCGCGACATGCTGCACAACATGACCGCGCAACGCCGCGCGAAAAATTTTTCCGAACGCTCAAAAACCCCCATAACATATGGCTTTCCGATGCGTTCGATGTTTGCGCGATTGCAGAGAGTGCGGCGAGCGCGTGACGCGCGTGCGATCACAAAACCGGACCGCAATGATGCGTTAAGCATACCGAGCAACTTGTGCAAAAAATTTTCTGCACAGAGGCCCGCAAAGGCGCTCCCAACCGCCGAATTTGGCAGGAATCGAGCGAATCGGCCCGCAAAGTGATTCGCCGAAAACCGACGACAGGGCACCACACCCGCACGAGAGACGACAGAAAATTCTCGCGTCGTCGTCACTCGCGTCCGTCTTCCGTCGTCCCTCGTGCGTCGTTCGCGATCAGATGCCGAGCTTCGTTTTGAAGAGCGCGTTCACCGTCTGCGGGTTGGCTTTGCCGCCCGATGCCTTCATGACCTGACCGACGAACCAGCCGATCACCGCAGGCTTCGTCTTCGCCTGCTCCACCTTGTCCGGGTTCTTGGCGATGATGTCGTCGACCACCGTCTCGATCGCGGAGAGGTCGGTCACCTGCTTCATGCCGCGCGCCTCCACGATCGCGTGCGGATCGCCGCCCTCGACCCAGCAGATCTCGAACAAATCTTTGGCAATCTTGCCGGAAATCGTGCCGGCCGAGATCAGGTCGAGGATCGCGCCGAGTTGCCACGCCGACACCGGCGAAGCGGCGATGTCCCTGCCCTCTTTGTTGAGTCTGCCCGCGAGCTCGTTGATGATCCAGTTGGCGGCCAACTTGGCGTCGCGGCCCTTCGCAACCGCCTCGAAGAAATCGGCCGTCTCTCGCTCGGCAACCAGAACGCCGGCGTCATAGCCGGAGAGACCGTAGTCGCGCATGAAGCGCCCCTTCTTCTCGTCCGGCAGTTCCGGGAGATGCGCCTTGAGATGCTCGACATAAGCCGCAGTGAGTTCGAGCGGCAAAAGATCGGGATCGGGAAAATAGCGGTAGTCGTGCGCCTCCTCCTTGTTGCGCATGGAGCGTGTCTCGCCCTTGCTCGGGTCGAACAACCGGGTCTCCTGCTCGATCTGACCCCCATCCTCCAGAATTTCGATCTGGCGGCGCGCCTCGTGCTCGATCGCCTGCCCGATGAAGCGGATCGAATTGAGGTTCTTGATCTCACAGCGCGTAGCCAGCGGCGCACCAGGCTTGCGTACCGACACGTTCACGTCGGCGCGCAGGTTGCCCTTCTCCATGTCGCCGTCGCAGGTACCGAGATAGCGCACGATGGTGCGCAGCTTCGCGACGTAGGCCTTGGCCTCCTCGGCGGAGCGCAGATCCGGTTTCGACACGATTTCCATGAGCGCCACGCCCGCGCGGTTGAGGTCGACGAAGGACATGCTGGAATGCCGGTCGTGCAGCGATTTTCCGGCGTCTTGTTCGAGATGCAGCCGCTCGATCCCGACCGTCACGGTCTCGCCGTCGGGCAGATCGACGATGACCTCGCCCTCGCCCACGAGCGGCGACTTGTACTGGCTGATCTGATAGCCCGGCGGCAGATCGGGATAAAAATAGTTCTTGCGGTCGAACACCGATTTCAGATTGATCCGCGCCTTGAGGCCGAGACCGGTGCGGACTGCCTGCTTGATGCACTCCTCGTTGATGACCGGCAGCATGCCGGGCATGGCCGCGTCGACGAGCGACACATGGGAATTGGGCTCGCCGCCGAACGCGGTGGAGGCGCCGGAAAACAGCTTCGAGCGCGAGGTCACCTGGGCATGGACCTCCATACCGATCACGACCTCCCACTCGCCGGTCGCGCCTTTGATGAGCTTCGATTTCCCGGGCAAAGCATTCATCGACATATCCCCAACCGCACGCGGCGCAAGTTCCGTCCGCGCTCACAGTTAAGCGCTCGGGCGATACGCCACAAGGCTGCCGCAATTGCGCCCGCGCGGCGCATCCCCCTCAGGAACCTCGATCCGGCACGGGCGTTGGCGTAAGTGCGAATGATCGGAGTTGATGATGAGCGACCACAGGGCACGGAACGGGACGCTTGGCGCCATCCTCGGCGCGCTGATCGCGGTCGCCCTCGCAATATTCCTGCTCAATGGCGGAGAACACGTGGGCAAAAAGACCGTCAATAGCGACGCTGATCTGCCCCCGATCGCCAAGGGGACAGGGAAATAAGCAAAGCGCGCCTGCGGTATCCCAAGGGATGCAACGCGTCGCGGCGACGCGCAGGGCGGTTGCGGGTTGTCCGACCGGGCGGTCGGCGGTAGCCTCTCCTAAAACAAATTGAGACGCGCGGATGAGCGCGCGCCCTCGCGCCGGCCAACGGATGCGAGGGAGAGGGAGGTCCATGCTCACCCGCCGCGGTTTCGCCGGGCTTTTTGCCACGACCATGCTGACGTCCGGCAGGCTCGTCCGTTCGGCCGCCGCGCAAGCTTCTTCCCTGCAAGCCTGGCCCACGCGTCACGTCCGCCTCATCGTTCCGTTCGTGCCCGGCGGCGCCGCCGACGTGATCGCACGCGTCCTCGGCAACCGGCTCTCCGAGGCCTGGGGTCAGCAGGTGGTGGTCGAGAACCGCGGCGGGGCCGGCGCCAATATCGGCGCCCAGGTCGCAGCGGCATCCGATCCCGACGGCTACACGCTCTACATCACCTCGGTGCCCCACGCGACCAGTCGCTTTCTCTATCCTTCGCTCAGCTACGATCCGATCGCCGATTTCGCGCCGGTCACGCTGATCTGCACGCAGTCCAACATCATGGTGGTGCCCAATTCCTCGCCGGCGAAGTCGGTGCTCGAATTCGTCGCCCATGCCAAGGCCAATCCCGGCAGGATCAGCTATGGCTCCGGCGGGATCGGCACCTCGGTGCACCTCTCTGGCGAGCTGTTCAAGCGCATGACCGGCATCGAGATGACGCACGTGCCCTATCGCGGCGCGGCGCCGGCGTTGCAGGACGTCATTGCCGGCCGCCTCGACCTCATCTTCGACAACATCACGGCGAGCTTGCCGCACGTGAGGAACGGTGTTGTGCGCGGATTGGCGGTCACCGCCGCAAAGCGCGTGCCGGCGGCGCAGGATCTGCCGACCATCGCGGAAGCCGGCGTGCCGGGCTTCGACGTCTCGACCTGGTTTGCCTTTTTCGTGCCGGCCAAGACGCCGCCCGCCATCATCAAAAAGATCAACGAAGACGTGGTCGCGGCGCTCGGCCATCCGATGGTGAACGAGCGGCTGGGGCAGCTCGGCGCGACGCTGGTGGGCTCGACGCCGCAGGAGCTTGCCGCCTTTCTCAAGTCTGAGATGGACAAATGGGGCCCGGTCATCCGCGAAGCGAAAATCAAGGCCGACGAGTGAGGCCGCACGCGACACCCACCATGATCGACCGGCGCTGGCTCCTCGCCCTGGCGGCGGCGGCGCCCGTCCTGGCCGTCGGCCGCACCACGGCCGCGCAGGCGCCTTCGCTGCCAGGCTGGCCCAACCGCTTCGTGAAACTCGTCGTGCCGTTCACGCCCGGCGGCGGCATCGACGGGATCGGCCGCATCCTCGGCGCGCGGCTCTCCGAAATGTGGGGCCAGCAGGTGGTGATCGAGAACAAGCCGGGCGCCGGCGGCAACATCGCCTCGGAATTCGTCGCCCGCTCCGCCCCTGACGGCTACACCATCTACATCACCGCGGCCGGACTGGCGGTCAATCGCTACCTCTTTGCCTCGATCAATTACGACCCGCTTGCCGATTTTGCTCCGGTGACGCTGATCTGTCTCTTCCCCAACCTGTTAGTGGTGCCGAATTCCTCGCCGGTGCATTCCGTCGGCGATCTCCTCGCGTTGGCCAAGACGAATCCGGGCAAAGTCACCTTTGCCTCGCCGGGACACGGCAGCTCACCACATATGAGCGGCGAGCTGTTCAAGTATCTGGCCCAGGTCGATCTGACCCACGTGCCCTACCGCGGCGCGGCGCCGGCCTTCACCGACGTGATCGCGGGCCGCGTCGATTGCACGTTCGCGGTCATGGCTTCGGGTCTTCCGCTGGTACGATCCGGACAGTTGCGCGCGCTCGGCGTGACCACGGCCGCGCGGGTGGCGGCGGCGCCGGAGGTTCCCACCATCGCCGAGGCTGGCGTGCCCGGTTACGATACCTCGTCATGGTTCGCGTTCTTCGTGCCGGCCAAGACGCCGCCCGAGCTCATCCACAAGATGTACGCGGACACCGTCGCCGCGCTCGCCGAGCCGCAGATCAGAGCCAAGCTCGATGCGCTTGGCGTCGTGGTGGTGGGCTCCACGCCCGAAAAACTCGGGACGCATCTTAAGGCCGAGATGGAGCGGTGGGCGCCCGTCATCAAGGCGGCCAACATCAAGGTCAGCGAATGATCACCCGCCGCCACGCGATCGCGCTCGCCGCAGCGGCGGCACTCGCCCTAGGTCTCGTCGGCCCGATGTCCGCGCAGACTTCGTCCGAGCAGGCTTCGCCGGTGCCGAATTGGCCGAACCGGTTCGTGCGCCTGATCGTGCCGTTCCCGCCGGGCGGGGGAGCCGACGCGATCGCCCGCATCGTATCTGCCCGGCTCTCGGAGACGTGGGGCCAGCAGGTGGTGATCGAGAACAGGGGCGGAGCCAGCGGCAACATCGCGGCCGAGGCCGCCGCCCGCTCCGCCCCCGACGGTTACACCATTTTTCTCGCGGGCGACTTTCAGGCCGTCAACTTGTACCTCTATCCGAAACTCAGCTACGACCCGGTCGCCGACTTCGCGCCGGTCACGCTCGTCGTGCAGTACCCCAGCGCGATGGTGGTTCCGAACTCCTCGCCGTCCCATTCGGTGACGGAGTTCATCGCCTACGCCAAGGCGAACAGAGGCACGGTCAGATTTGCAAGCCCTGGCCACGGCACGTCGCCCCACCTTGCCGGCGAGCTGTTCAAGCGCGCGGCCGGCATCGAGATGACGACCGTGCCCTATCGCGGCGCTGCTCCCGCAATCCAAGACGTCATCCCCGGACGCGTCGACGTCTTCTTCAACAATATCGCGCCGCTGCTGTCGCTGATGCAGGAGGGCCAGTTGCGTGCGCTTGCGGTGACGACCGCCAAACGCGCGCCGGCGGCGCCAGACTTGCCGACCTTGGCGGAGACCGGGCTGACGGGTTTCGACGTCGCTGGATGGTATGCCTTCTTTGTGCCGGCCAACACGCCGGCGGCGATCGTGCGAAAAATACACGCGGACACGGCTGCCGCGCTGGCCGATCCCACGATCAAGGGACGTCTCGAGCAGCTCGGCTTGTTCGTGATCGGCTCGACGCCGGCGGAGCTCGGGCAATTTCTCAAGTCGGAAATGGACAAGTGGGGGCCGGTGATCAAGGACGCCGGCATCAGCATCCGCGAATGAGGCCACAATCAGCGCGCAACGAGGGCCGCCCGACGGCGCGCGGGGCGATCGGATGAATTCAACAAGCGGCAAGGGAGGACGACCGCGATGAGAAAACCAATTGCCACCACGATGCTTGGCGCTGCCAGCTTTTTGATCTTCACAGCTATGGTCCACGCCGACGAAATCAGGGTTCTCTCCACCCAGGCCACCGAGGAGGCGTATCGCGAGTTGGTGCCGCAATTCGAGAAGGCGTCCGGGCACAAGGTCACGACGGTGTTCACGGGAACGCTCGACGCCAACAAGCGCTTGGCAGCCGGCGAGACCTACGACCTGTTGATCATGTCCGCGCCGTCGATCGACGAGCACATCAAGGATGGCAAGGTGGTGCCCGGCAGCCGCGTCGATCTGGCGAGATCAGGCATAGGCGTGGGCGTGAAAGCAGGCGCACCGAAGCCCGACATCGGCACGACCGACGCGCTGAAGAAAACGCTGCTGGCGGCCAAGTCGATCGGCTACTCCACCGGTCCGAGCGGGGTCTACATGGTCGGCCTGTTCCAGCGCATGGGCATCGCCGACGAGATCAGGCACAAGCTCAAGCAGACGCCGACGGGCGTGTTCGTGGGCAGCATCATCGCCAGCGGGGAGGCTGAGATCGGCTTCCAGCAGGTGAGCGAGCTCTCGCACTTCGCCGGCGTCGATTACGTCGGCGCGCTGCCGGCGGACATCCAGCAGTTCACCACATTCTCGAGCGGCATCATTGCCGGAGCGAAGACGGCGGACGCCGCCAAAGCGCTGGTCAAGTTCATCACCGCGCCGGCGGCCGCCGCCGCCTTCAAGAAGCGAGGCATGGAGCCGGGCTGACGCGCCGGCCGTTAGCGTGCGCAGCCTGCGCACATTCGGTTGCGCAGCGCACGTGAATGGCTCAGGGCTCTCCTTGCAATAGAATTTCCGCGATCGCGTCCCATTCGGCGGTCAATGGCGCGGTCGCGACCGGTCGTTGCGCCTGCCGGTACCAATAGCGCGCATTGCCGAGATCGCCCTCCACGCGGTGCAGATAGGCATGGACCCAGGCGCAATCTTTGCCGCTCTCATCCATGACGATGTTATGCGCCTTGTCCCACTGGTCCTTGCCCGCCCACCACAGCGCTGCCAGCGCCGGCGCGAGGCCCGCGGGCGGCTTGGCCTTGGCAAGGGAACGTTTGAACTCCGACAAATTCATCGCGAAAGGCTCAGCCAGCAGACTACCACCACCGCTCCGGCGAAAACCGCCCCGCCTCCTGCTCGACCACGTGAGCGAGCGAGAACAGCGTCTCCTCGTCGAATGGACGGCCGATGAGCTGAAGCCCGAGCGGCAAGCCGTCCGCCGACAAGCCGCCGGGAACGGAAATTCCGGGCAAGCCCGCCATGTTCACCGTCACCGTGAACACGTCGTTGAGATACATCTCGATCGGATCGGCGGTGCCCTTCTCACCGATGCCGAAGGCCGCCGATGGCGTCGCGGGGGCGAGGATCGCATCCACGCCGTCGGCAAAGACCTGCTCGAAATCGCGCTTGATCAGCGTGCGCACCTTTTGTGCGCGCAAGTAATAGGCGTCGTAATAGCCGGCCGAAAGCACGTAGGTGCCGATCATGATGCGCCGGCGCACCTCCTTGCCGAAACCGCGCGCGCGCGTGTTCTGGTACATGTCGGCGATGTCGCGTCCGCCGACGCGCAGACCGTAGCGCACGCCGTCGTAGCGCGCGAGATTGGATGAGGCTTCGGCCGGCGCCACGATGTAATAGGCCGGCAACGCGTATTTGGTGTGCGGCAGCGACACCGGGACGATCTCGGCGCCGGCGGCCTTGAGCCACTGCGCCCCCTGCTCCCACAGCTTGTCGATCTCGGCCGCCATGCCGTCGACGCGGTACTCCTTCGGAAGGCCGATCCTCATTCCCTTGATCGATTTTCCGATCGCCGCTTCGTAGTTCGGGACCGGACGATCGACCGACGTCGTATCCTTGGGATCGTGCCCCGCCATCGAGGTGAGCAGGATAGCGCAATCGCGCACCGTGCGCGCGAGCGGCCCCGCCTGATCGAACGAGGACGCATAGGCCACGATGCCCCAGCGCGAGCAGCGCCCATAGGTCGGCTTGATGCCGACGATGCCGGTGAAGGCCGCCGGCTGGCGGATGGAGCCGCCGGTATCCGTCCCCGTGGCGCCGAGGCAGAGGCCCGCGGCCACTGCCGCGGCCGAGCCGCCCGAGGAACCGCCCGGCACGAGCGGTGTATTCGCCCCTTTTCGCCGCCACGGCGAGATCGTCGGCCCGAACACCGAGGTCTCGTTCGATGATCCCATGGCGAACTCGTCGTTGTTGAGCTTGCCCAGCATCACCGCGCCGTCGCGCCAGAGGTTGGCGCTGACGGTCGACTCGTAGGTCGGCAGGAAATTATCGAGGATGTGCGAGCCGGCGGTGGTGCGCGTGTCCTTGGTGGCGAACATGTCCTTGATGCCGAGCGCGAGGCCTTCGAGCGGCCGCGCGTCGCCCGCCTTGAGGCGCGCATCCGCCGCCTGCGCCATCGCACGCGCGCGCTCCGGGGTCTCCAGCACATAGGCGTTGAGCGCACGCGCCTGCTCCATGGCGGCAAGGTGCGCGTCCGCGAGCTCCGTGGCGGAGAACTCTTGCCGCCGAAGGCGGTCGCGTGCGTCCGCGAGCGTCAGAGATGTGAGATCGGTCATTCGTCCGGACTGTCGCAAGCAAACGCGTTGGCGGCGCGGGCCGGACGTTTTGGGAGTTCCTGTTTGCGGCTGCTGGCCGCCGGCTTGGGCAGCGGCAGGCCGAGCGCCTGCAAATCCTCCGCCGTGAGGCCGGGCGGCATTTCGCCGCGTGCGAGGAAGTCCGCGCACCACAGGCGGAAGAAATATTCCTGTTCTTCACAGGCGAGGCACATCGGGGTGTTTATCGGTCCTGCTTCGTGGCCGCACGCGCTTCGGCCAATGCTTTGCTCAGCCTCTCGAGATCCTCGGGTCTCGCTGCGCTCGCCCGAGGATGGTGGAATAAGCCGCGAGCAGCTTATTCCACCACCTTCGGCACCACAAAGAAACCGTCCTCCGCCGCCGGCGCGTTCTTGATGACGTCGTCGGGGATGCCGCCATCGGTGACCACGTCCGGGCGCTTCTTCATCTCCATGGGAGTGACCGAGGTCATCGGCTCGACGCCCTCGACGTCGACTTCCGACAATTGCTCCACGAAGGCAAGGATGGCATTGAGCTCCCCCCGCAGGTGCTCGACCTCATCTTCGGCAACCGCGATGCGCGCGAGATGCGCGATGCGGCGGACGGTGGCGGCGTCGACGGACATGGGGCGCGCGCGCTCCTCAAGCGGACCAAGTCAAGCGGACCAAGCGCGGCGAGCCTAGCAGAGCAGCTTTTACGACGGCAACCGGCGGTGAACGCGCTATTGCGCGCATCTCCGGAAGGGTCGATATAGCTCTCTTATGGATGCCCCAAACCCTTCCGCCACCCCCACCTTCGCCAGCCGCACGCCGCTTCATATCGGCGCGGTGGGCCTAAGCGTACGCGACCTCGACCGGGTCACCAGCTTCTATCGCGACGTGCTCGGGCTCGCGGTCCTCGATCGCGGTAACGACGCCACCGCGCTCGGCGTCGGCGGCGTGCGGTTCGTTCACCTCGAGCACGCGCCCAACGCCGAGCCCGACGACCCACGCAGCGCGGGTCTCTACCACACCGCCTTCCTGATGCCGACGCGCGGCGACCTCGCCCGCTGGATCCTGCACGTGGCGCGCCACAGGGTGCCGCTCACGGGCGCTTCCGACCACGCGGTGAGCGAGGCGTTCTATCTCGACGATCCCGAAGGTAACGGCGTCGAGGTCTATTGCGACCGGCCGGCGGAGATCTGGGAATGGACCGGCCGCGATTTGAAGATCACCACCGATCCCCTCGACGTCGACAGCATCCTGCGGGAAGTCGCACCCACCGCGACATACCCGGGCGCTCCCGACGGGCTGCGCATCGGCCACGTGCATCTGCGCGTCGGCGACGTCGCGCGCGCCGAGGCGTTTTATCGCGACGCGCTCGGGCTCGATGTGACGCGGCGGCGCCAGGGCGCGACCTTCATGTCATCGGGACGCTATCACCACCACATCGCCGCCAATGTCTGGCACAGCGCCGGCGCCGGCCGGCGCGACGAAGCGCGCGCGGGATTGTCCTCGCTCTCGCTCGAGGCCGCCGATGCCCCCGCTTTCGAGACGGCGAAGGCGCGCCTGACGCAAGCCGGGGAGGAACTCGCGGCCACGCCCACGGGCATCGCCACCGCCGACCCCTGGGGGACGCGCCTGCGCATCACGCGCGCGTAATCCTTTTCATCCCTTCGATGCCGCGAGCGCGCGCATCCGCTCGAGCGCCTCGGCGGCGAGCGCCTTGGTCAGTTGACCCGCGGGCATGTCGCGGCCGAGCGACGCCGCCTGCCCGGCCCACATGGGCGAGAAGTCGCCCGAGCCCTGCGCCTCGGCCTTGGCGCGTAGCGGCGCGAGCGCGCCGGCGGCGAGCGGAAATTCCGGCGCCACGTCGGATATCGGGCCGACCTCGCGCATCAGGCGGTTGATGATGCCGCGCGCCGGGCGGCCGGTCATGAGATTGGTCAACGCCG
>Ga0310909_10001744_pt1 | contig 13013 bp, 12 predicted proteins | sample GREbulkMGT000H_FD_203449 | JGI IMG/M metagenome (GOLD analysis project Ga0310909, IMG submission 203449) | Lab enrichment of tropical soil microbial communities from Luquillo Experimental Forest, Puerto Rico - GRE.bulkMG.T000H | ecosystem: Environmental > Terrestrial > Soil > Tropical forest >... | reverse complement strand
CGCTCTACGCTCCCATGGCTTTGATTCTAGCCGTGAGGCCGACCGGTCTGTTCGGACGGGAGTGACCATGGCGCCCGAACGGATCAAGATTCTGGTCGTGGTCGCGGTGCTGGCCGCGGTCGCGCTGATCATTCCGCACACGACCTCTTTTGTCATCCTGATCGTGACCCGGGTGCTGGCATTTTCGATCCTGGTGATGAGCCTCGATCTTCTGCTCGGATTCACCGGGCTCGCTTCGCTCGGTCAGGCCGCCTATCTCGGCGTCGGCGCCTACCTCACAGCGATCCTGGCGACGCGCTATCAGATGGGGCTGGGCTACGATTTCTGGCTGGTGATCGTGCTCGGCATGATCGGCGGCGCACTGCTTGCGGCCGTGTTTGGCTTGCTGGCGCTGCGCGCCACCGGCGTCTATTTTTTGATGATTACGCTGGCGCTTGGGCAGTGCGTTTGGGGCCTTGCCTATCGGTGGAATTCGCTGACCGGCGGCGACAACGGCATCAACCTGCAGCACCGTCCTAAATTCGGTATCGATCTCGCCGATCCGGTGCTTTTCTTCTACGTGGTTTTCGGCTTCTTCGCCGTTTCGCTCCTGATCATGTACACACTTATCCGTTCGCCGTTCGGCCGCAGCCTGACCGGAATTCGCGAGCGCGAACTGCGCATGAAGATCCTCGGGTACAATACCTGGCTGCACAAATACCTGGTCTTTATCATTGCCGGCGCGTTTGGCGGATTGTCCGGCGTGCTGTGGGCGCACACTGCCGGCATCGTCAGTCCCGACAACGTCGTGCTGACGACTTCGGTCGATGCCTTGCTGATGGCGGTGCTGGGCGGGTCGGGGACGCTGATTGGCGGCGTCATCGGCGCCGGCGTCGTCCTGTTCATCCGCGAATATCTCAGTACGCTCGTGCACTGGTGGCAATATGTGCTCGGCGGCGTCTATGTCCTGGTCATCCTTTATCTGCCGGGCGGGCTGATGAGCATTCCGGAGCGCCTGCGGCAGTGGCGGGCGGCGCAGGGGGAAGCATCGGGCTCGCCGAACTTCGTCACCGCGGGGCGTTGAAAGTCGTGCGATCAAACCAAAGGGAGTGAGTGCGATGGCAAGCAACTTGGTGAAGCGATTGTGCCTGCCGCCGTTGGCGGCCGGCCTTTTGTCGGCGGTGTACGTCGGGCCCGCGGCGGCCCAGCAGCAGGAGCTGCATATCGGCCTCATCGCGCCGGTGACCGGCATCTTTGCTCAGGTCGGCGCCGACATGCTCAACGGCTTCAAGATGTATCTTGAGCAGACCAACAGCACGTTTGCCGGCACCAAGGTCGTTGCCATCATCGAGGACAGCCAGGGCAAGCCTGATCTCGCCGTGACCAAGGCCAAGAAGCTCATACTCGAAGACCACGTGGAGATCATCGTCGGCGGCGTGCTCGCTACCGAGGGCTATGCGCTCGCGCCGGTCAGCACGGCGGAGAAGACCGTCTATATTTCTTCGGTGACGGCGGCCGACGACCTCACCCAGCGCCAGCTCAACAATTTCCCGTATTTCGTCCGGACCAGCTGGACCAGCTCGCAGCCCAATCACCCGCTCGGCCAGTGGGCCTGCGAACAGGGCTTCAAGAAGGTCGCCGCGATCGCCGCCGACTATGCGTTCGGGTATGAATCGCTCGGCGGCTTCCAGAAGGCGTTCGAGGACTGCGGCGGCAAGATCATTCAGAAAATCTGGCCGCCGATCGGCACCAAGGATTTCGGGCCGTACATTCCGACCATCAAGGCCGACGCCGACGCGGTGTATTCGCTCATGGTCGGGCCGATGACGCTGCAATTCCCCAAGCAACTGCGGCAGTCCGGTTACACCAAGCCGATCATCGGCGGCAGCGTCAGCTACGACGAGGCCTCCCTGCCGTTCATGGGCGATGAGGTGATCGGCGACGTCTCGGCGGAGCAATATAGCGCTGCGATACAGACGCCGGCCAACGAGACTTTCGTGAAGAACTACCGGGCCAAGTACGGCAAGGTTCCGTCGTACTTCTCCGAAAGCAACTACACGACCGCGATGATGATCGACGACGTGATGAAAGAGACCGGCGGTAAGTGGCTGGGCTCCGAAGCGTTCATCGCCAAGCTGGTAGCGCTCAAGGTCGACGCCCCGCGCGGACCGGTCAGCCTCGACGACATGCGCAATCCGCTGCAGAACATCTACATCAAGAAGGTCGAGAAGACGAAGCTGTTCGGCTACGACAAGCCGGAGCTTTGGGACGTTGTGGTCAAGACCTATCCGGCCGTCAGTCAGTTTTGGACCTACGGCAAGGACGCGTTCCTCAAGCAGCCGGTCTATAGCCGCGACTTCCCGCCCTGCAAATATTGCTAGTAGCGGAGAGAGCGCTGTCGGGAATCCTGAAAGGGAGTCCCGGCATCGCTCGCGAGCGCGGGTTTTGTCGTGAGCCAACAGCCGACCAGCGGCCAGCCGGTGCTTGAGCTTCAGGGCCTGTCGAAGGCGTTCGGCGGGCTGCGCGCGGTGCGCGGCGTCTCGCTGCAGATCATGCCCGGCGACCGCAAAGCCATCATCGGCCCGAACGGCGCCGGTAAGACCACGCTGTTCAATCTCATCACTGGCATCCTGCCGGCCTCGTCGGGCCGCGTGCTGCTGTTCGGCGAAGACGTCACCGCGTGGCCGAGCCACCGCCGCACCGCGCGCGGTATGGCGCGCACCTTTCAGGTCACGAGCCTGTTTCCCCGTCTCACTGTGCTCGACAATGTGCTGCTCGCGATCACGGGCCGGCGCGCGTCGAAATTTGTGATGTGGCGGTTTCTGTCGACCTATCGCGACGTCTACGACAAGGCGCATGTGCTGTTGGAGCACGCCGCCTTCATCGATCGCAAGGACACCGAGGTGCGCTACCTGTCCCACGGCGAGCAGCGCCAGCTGGAGATAGTGCTCGGGCTTGCCAGCGATCCGGACATCTTGCTGCTCGACGAGCCGGCGGCCGGACTGTCGTCGGGCGAGTCGGCGGAGATGGCGGAATTCCTGCAGGGGCTCGATCCGAAGATGGCGATCCTTTTGATCGAGCACGACATGGATGTGGTGTTCGACGTCGCCAGCGAGATTTCCGTGCTGCATTTCGGCGAAGTTCTGGAGAGCGGGAGTGCCCAGCACATCCGTTCCAGCACGAAAGTGCAGGAAATTTATCTGGGTACCGGCTAGGCCATGGTGCTTTGACATAATGGCGATCCTCGACGTCCAGGACATCCATACCTATTACGGCGACGCCTATGTGCTGCAGGGCCTGTCGCTGAAGGTGGAGCAGGGCCAAATTCTCGGCCTGCTCGGCCGCAACGGCGTTGGTAAGACCACCATCGTCAATTCCATCGTCGGTTTTGTGCCGCCGCGCCGCGGCAAGATCTACTTCAAAGGGGCCGATATCACCGGCCACTCCTCGTTCGCCATCGTGCGCAGCGGCATGGGACTAGTGCCGCAGGGCCGCCGGGTGTTTCCGACACTGAGCGTGGAGGACAATCTGCTGGTCGCCGAGCACAGCCCCGAGCGTCACGGCTGGAATCTCGGCCGGGTCTATGCGCTGTTCCCGCGGCTGCGCGAGCGCCGGAGCCAGCGCGCCAAGACGCTGTCGGGCGGCGAGCAGCAGATGCTCGCCATCGGCCGCGGGTTGATGACCAATCCTGACTGCCTGATCATGGACGAGCCGTCGGAGGGGCTCGCTCCGATCATCATCCAGGGCCTGTCGGAGGCGATCGCCAAGCTCAAGCAGGAGGGTCTCTCCATTCTCCTGGTCGAGCAGAACGCGGCGCTGGCGCTCAAGCTCGTCGATTTCGTCCATGTCATCTCGAAGGGACGCGTGGTTTTCTCCGGACAGCCCGACGCGCTGTGGGCGAACGACGACATCAAGTCGCGGTTCCTCGGCATATGACGCGGGCTGCACGCTATCGCCTGATCTTCATCGGCAGCGCAATTCTTCTTGTCGAGCTTCTGTGCCGGACCGGCGTCATCGATCGCCTGACCATGCAGCCGCCGAGTGCCATGGTGCGGGACTTCGTCGTGCTGCTGGCGTCGGGCTCGATGAATCAGGCGATGCTGAAGACGTTCTGGAACGTTGCCATCGCCTGCAGCGCGGCCGTGATTGCCGGCGTCGTGCTCGGCGTCGCGTTGCACGGCCGTCATGCTATCCGGCAGGTTTTGGAGCCGCTGTTTGCGACTTATTACGCGATCCCAATCTACGCGTTCTATCCGCTGTTCATCGTACTGTTCGGCCTCGGCGATGTGCCGCAGGTGCTGATCGGTTTCATGCTGGCGGTGGTGGCGGTGATCGTGAATACGCTCAACGGTCTCGACCGGGTGGCGCGCGTACATCTGAAAACGGCGCAGGTCTATCGGCTGAGCGCAATCGCGACCGCCCTCAAGATCACCCTGCCGTCGGCGGCGCCATACCTCCTAACCGGCGTAAAGCTTGCGCTCGCCTATGCCTTCATCGGCGTCATCGGCGCCGAGTTCATCATGTCGCGCACCGGGATCGGCTACGAGATCAGCTTTGCCTACAACAACTTCGATAACCGGATCATGTATCCGCTGATCCTTCTGATCCTCGTCGTGTCGATCCTGCTCAACGCCATCCTGTCCCATTGGGAGCGCCTGCTCATGCAGCGGCGCGGCCAACCATGACCGCGAGATCATGGCGTGCGGTCGGCAATGGGCTGATCCTGATCGCGGCGCTGCTGCTGGCGTGGCAGTTCCTGTACGAGTTCGCCGGCCGGCAGGCCATGACCGCGCCGGGCGAGACCTTCAGCTACCTTGCGCATTTGCTGACGACCGACACGTTCTGGGGACATCTTCGGGAAACGTTGCGCGCCTTCTTCTTCGCATTGTTGCTCGCTGTGCTGCCGGGCCTCTTCATCGGCTTTCTGCTAGGCGCCCATCGCTTCTCCGGCGAAATCTTCGAGCCGGTCCTGGTGTCGCTTTATTCGATTCCCAAGGTGACGCTTTATCCGATCATCCTGCTCGCCTTCGGGCTCGGACTGCCGGCCAAGATCGCGTTCGGCGCCATTCACGGTATCGTGCCGGTGGCGATCTTCACCATGGCGGCGGTCCGCAATCTCAATCCCATTCTGCTCAAAAGCGCGCGGGTGCTGCGCCTGACGCAAGGCCAATTGGTCGGCTCGGTGCTGCTGCCGGCGGCTTTGCCGGAAATCTTCACCGGCATACGCGTCGGCTTTGCGCTGACCTTGATCGGCACCTTGCTCGGCGAAATGTTCGGCTCGCAGCGTGGCCTCGGCTATTTGCTGATGACCGCGATCGGCCTGCAGAACGTGCAACTGATCATGGCGGTGACGCTGTTGATCGTGCTGTTCGCGGCGTCGGTCAGCACCGTGCTCATCGTCGTCGACCATCGACTCCATCGGCGCATGTCGTAGACTGCTGTTCACTTCATGCAAGGTTCCGGCAGCGGGCAGCTGCCCGCAAAAGCCTGCGCGAAATACGGGAGGAGTCATGTCTTCGATCATCAAGTGGCGCGCCGCTTTCGCCGCGCTTGTTCTCGCAACGGTATTGCTGCTGCGCGCCGCGAGCGCCGAGGAGATCGTCGTCAGCAACTACGGCATCGCCGCCAACGGCATGCCCTATGCGGTGGCCATGGCGAAGGGCTTCTTCAAGGCGGAAGGCGCCGACGTCAGCGGTGTCCTGTCGTCGTCCGGCGGCGGCACGACGGTGCGGAATCTGATGACCGGGCATCTGTCCTACGGCGAGATCGATCTCGCCGGCACCGTGGCGGCGATCCAGCAGGGCGCTGATCTGAAGATCATCAGCGACAATGTGCTCACCGTCGCCGAGTTCGTCTGGGCGGTGAAGCCGGATTCCCCGATCAAGACCATCCAGGACCTCAAGGGCAAGAAGATCGGCTACACCAATCCGCGCTCGACCAGCCAGGCGCTCGATATTCTGCTCCTTGAGCAAGCCGGGCTGAAACCCGACGATGCCGAGCTGGTCAAGACCGGCGGTTTCGGCGAGGCGGTCGTTGCGCTCAATCTCGGCGCGATCGATGCCTCCGCCATCGCCGACCCGGTCTGGTCGAAGAACAAGGTGCAGTTTCGCGCAGTGGTGACGGCGAACGACGTGCTGCCGCCGCTCTGCAACGTCATCGGCGTGACCACCGGCGAAGCCGCCGCCACCAAGGGCGACTTCATCCGCGCCATCCTGCGCGGCCGGCGCAAGGCGGTCGCGTTCATGTCGGAGCATCCCGACGAGGCCGCCGACAGCGTCGCCAAGGTCTATAATCTCGACGTCGAGGTGGTGAAAAGCACGATCCATAATCTGGTCGCGCCCAGCAAATCGGGCGTGCCCTATTGGAACGCCGGCAGCTTCGATTTCGCCGGCATGGATCGGATGATCCGGGCGCAGAAGCTCGTCGGCGCACTGTCCGGCGACGTCGACTGGGGCAAGATCGTCGATACGAGCTTCTTGATGGACGATCTCAAGCCGAAGAAGTGACGCGGCGCCGGGCGGCGCGTCAAAGCTTCAGCAGCCGCTTGGCGTTTTCGTAATAGACCTTGTTCTCGTCGGCGCTCGACAGCCCGATCTTTTTGATTACTTCGACGCCCTGCTTCTTGAGCACCTTCAGCGGCGGGGCGTCGGTACCGAAGATGAAATGGTCGGGGCCGACGGTTTCAAAACCGCAGCGCGCCGCCGGCGGATGGTAGCAGGTCGATTCCAGATACATCATTTTCAGGTAATGGCTCGGCTGATGCCTGATCAGCATCGGCGCGTACGAGCCGAGAAAATAGGCCTCGTCCTGCAGGTTATAGGCGTAGTCCATGCGGCCGATCATCTCGCAGATGCCGCCGCCGAGATGGGTGCCGACGAGCTTCAAGGTCGGGAATTTCTCGAAAATGCCGCGCACGATCAGCCGTGCGATGGCGAGCGCATTGTCCATGGGCCGGCCGACGCTGGAGGCGAGCCGGTAATCCTTCAGCCGCTCCTCGCCGAAGCCGACCGCCGGCGGATGGATCACCACCGGCACGTCGAGCTCGGTCACGAGCTGAAAGAACGGCAGGCATTCGTCGTCGTCGGGATAATGGCCGGGTAGGCTCGAGAGGATCCAGGCGCCTTTCAGGCCGTCCTGTTTGATGGCGCGCTCCCACTCGCGCAGGAAGGCGTCGTCGCCGCTCGGCACAGCCGACGCCATGCCGTAGATGGTCGGGTGCTTGTCTTGCAATGAAGCGATGTAGCGGTTCACTTTCTGCACGGTCGCGAGCTGCCGGTCGCGGTCCATGTGGCGCAATTCGTGGATCGGCTGGCTAACCAGCGTGGCGTCGACGCCAGCTTCATTTTGCGCTTCGAGCACATTCTCGATGGTCATCGGGCAGCGGCCCTGCCAGAACGGGTCCTGCTGCTGCTCCGGCGTTTGCACGTGGGTGTGGAAGTCGAGGATCATGCGCTCACTCTGACGTTTGCGATTGCGGGAGGCCGCTCAGGCCGCTGTGGCCGGAGCGGGCGAGGGGGAAAGCTCTTCCAGCGTCTTGCCCGCGGTCTCGATCGAGAACAGCACGCAGGTGATGCCGCCGACAATGGCGAACAGCGCGAACATGCCGTAGACGCCGCCGACGCCGTAGTGGGGCAGGATCAGCCCGACGAGGTAAGGGCTCAACACCGATGATGCCCGCTGCGACACGCTGGTGACGCCGTGGCCGAGGGCACGTAGGTGGTTCGGATAATTCTCGGCGGTGTACATGCCGAGTGAGCCCGGGATCATGCCCATCAAGCCGAAAGCGAGCGCCGCCAGCGTCGCGAGCCCGAAAGCGCTCAGGTCGGGCAGGAACGTCGCGACGAGCAGCGGTATCGCGGCAAGAAAGAACCCGCCGGCGAATGCCACCTTGCGGCCGATCCGGTCGATCGTGAACACCGCCGTGAGCAGGACGGCCAGCCCGACGATGTTGAGGATGAAGCCGTAGAGGTTCGATTGCGACACCGGCAGATGGTAGATCGTGCGCATGATGCTCGGCAGCCAGCCGGTCATCGCATAGGTGATGCCGTAAGTGCAGAACCACAGCACTCCGAGCGACAATGTGCGCTTGAGATAAATTCCCTCGAACAGGTCGCGAAACCGGCCAACGGCGGCGACCGCGGGCGGCACACCCGTCGGCAGCGGCGGCAGTGGCAGTTTGCCGTCCCGCGAAACGATGCCCTCGATGCGCGTCAGTACGCGATCGGCCTCGTCGTCGCGGCCGCGGCCGGCGAGCCAGCGCGGCGATTCCGGCAGTACCCGGAGCATCGGCCACGCGAGCAGCACCGGCAGCCCGCCGAGAATGAACGCCGATTGCCAGCCGAAGCTCGGAATGACAAACGCTCCGACCAAACCCGCCGTGGTCAGCCCGATCGGAAACATGATCTGCTGGATCAGCACGAAGCGGCCGCGGCCCTTCGATTTGGCGAACTCGCTGACATAGGTGTTGGCGATCGGCACCAAGCCGCCGAGCCCGATGCCTTGCACGAAGCGTATGGCGAACAAGCTCCAATAGTCATCCGCGAAAACGCAGACGAAGCTCATCAGCGAGAACAGTGTGAGGTTCGCGACCAGGACCCGCACGCGGCCATACCTGTCGGCGAGCCAGCCGGAAAGAACGCTGCCGAACACCTGGCCGAAATATCCGATCGAGATCATCAGCCCGATCCTGTCCGGCGCGATATGCCACAGCGGCACCAGCACCGGCAGCACGTAGGCTATGGTCAGCGCGTCGAAGGCATCGGAAAAATTCGCGGTGCCGACGATTAGCCGCATCCTGTTGTGCCAGGGCGACAGCGGCAGGCGCTCCATGCGCGCGGCGATCTGAAAGCGGTCGGCGCTGGCCGCGGCCATGGTCATGCCCCCCTTTGCACCCGAATTTTTACGGATGTTTCCCGAATATGAGGCGCGGCGAGATGGTGGGCTAAATCCGATGGGCCGACAAGCCGGTCCGCTCGCGGATGAGCACGGTTATTTTGCAAGCTGTGCGACAATCTCCACGTGCGGCGAGTAGCGAAACTGGTCGACCGGCGTGACGGCACCGAGCCGATAGCCGCCGTCGATTAGCAGCCGCAGGTCGCGGGCAAACGTGCCAGGATTGCACGATACCGCGACGATCCGCGGCACGCCGCTCGCGGCGAGCGCGCGCGCCTGCGTGAGCGCGCCTTGGCGCGGCGGATCGAACACCACGGCGTCGAAGCCGTCGAGTTCTTCCAGCATCAGCGGCCGGCGGAACAGATCGCGTCGCTCGACATCGACGGGCTTGAGGCCGGAAGTGATCACGGCGGCACGCTTGAGCGCGGCAAGGGCCGGTTCATCGTCGTCGACCGCAAGCACGCGGGATCGCTCGCCAAGCCGAAGCGCGAAGGGACCGACGCCGGCGAACAGATCGGCGATGGAAGCGGCTCCGGTGCAGTGTTCCAGAACCAGCTGGGCCAGCACGGCTTCGCCCTCTTCCGTCGCCTGCAGGAACGCCGCCGGCGGCAATTGCACTGTCGGTTTGCCGATGCGCAATGTCGGCACGCGTTGCTGGGCGATCAGTTCGCCGTGGCGTGTCAGCCGGGCCAAATCACGAGCAGCGGCGACGCGGGCCAGCGCCGTTGTCAGCGGCGCCGTCAGCGGAGCGGAACCGCGCACGTCGACATCAAGGCCGCTGTCGGTCGCTGTGACCTGGATGTCGAGCGGCTTGGCGGCGGGCTTGAGCGCTTCCGCGATCGCCCATGCAGCTTGCAGGGCGCCATCGAGACTCGTTGCCAGGATCGGACAGCGATCGATGGCGACGATGTGATGGGCGCGAGCGGCCGAGAAGCCGACTTCGAGCACGTCGCGCGTGCTGCGTCTGGCATGAAACACGGCGCGCCGGCGGCCTTCGCCATGGGCGTCGATCAGCGCGGCGATCGGGGCGTCGATGCCGGCTTGGCGCAGCGCCGCAACTACGAGATCGCGCTTCCAGGCGCGGTAATTTTCGCCGCGCCAATGCTGCAGGGCGCAGCCGCCGCAGATGCCGAAATGCGGGCAGATCGGCGCGATGCGCGCGGCGCTCGGCGTCTCGACGGCGAGAAGCTGCCGCCGGTCGGGATGACCGGGAACGGCCTCGACCTCGACGGTCTCGCCGGGCAATGCGCCGGGCACGTAGATCGGTTCGTCCGGCCCGTCGGCGACGCCGTCGCCGCGATGGCCAATGTCGTTGATGACCAGCCGCTCAACCACGCGCTGCCTCGATGAAAAACTCGCGGTTGCCGTCGCCGCCAAGAATCGGCGACGGCACGGTGCCGCCGACGCGCCAGCCAAGCGCCATCACGAGCGCGCCGATATCGTCGCAGACCGCGGTGTGAACGGCGGCGTCGCGCACGATGCCTTTCTTGATGTGGCGCCGCGCTGCTTCGAATTGCGGCTTGATCAAAGCAACGAGCATTGCCCGCGGCGCAAGGATTTGGCCGATGGCCGGCAGCACAAGCTTCAGGGAGATGAAGCTCACATCGACCGCGGCGAAATCCGGGGGCGCGGGCAGGTGGGCCGCATCGAGGCTGCGGATGTCGGTCGCCTCCAGGCAAACGATATCGTCGCGGCTGCGCAGGCGTGGATGCAGCTGGTCGCGGCCGACGTCGACGGCATAGATCCGCCGCGCGCCGCGTTCGATCAAGACCTCGGTGAAGCCGCCGGTCGACGCGCCGACGTCGAGGCAGACGCGGCCGGTGACATCGAGCCGAAAATGCTCGAGCGCCGCGGCGAGCTTGACGCCGCCGCGCGACACGAACGGGTGCGCGGGCTTCGCTTCAATGACGGCAGCGGGAGAAATCTCGTCCGACGCCTTGCGCACCGGCACGCCGTCAGCGGTGACCAGGCCCGCGGCGATCGCGGCCTGGGCGCGGGCGCGGCTTTCGAACAAGCCGCGCGCAACCAGCAGGCGATCGGCGCGTTCTCGAGCGGTCATGGCGGCGATTATAAGCAAGATGCCCGGCCTTGGGCCGGGCATTGTGTTCGCAAATCGCAGCAGCGTGGTCGGCGGTCAGGACCTGACCAGCTTCACCGCCTCGCCACGCACGTTCTGGCCGAGCGCCTCGAACGCCTTGGTGACGATGCCTTTGGTGTCGAGTCCGGCCTTGGCATACATGGCGTTGGGCGAGTCCTGGTCGATGAAGAGATCCGGCAGCACCATGGAGCGGACCTTGATGCCGCGATCGAGCACGCCGTGCTCGGCGAGTGATTGCAGCACGAACGCGCCGAAGCCGCCGATCGAACCTTCCTCGATAGTCAAGAGCACCTCGTGCTCGCGGGCGAGCCGCAGCAGGAGTTCGACGTCGAGCGGCTTGGCGAAGCGCGCATCGGCAACCGTGGTCGACAGGCCGTAAGTGGCAAGCTCGTCGGCCGCCTTGAGACATTCGCCGAGGCGAGCGCCATAGGAGAACAGCGCCACCTTGGTGCCCTCGCGCAGGATGCGGCCCTTGCCGATCTCGAGCGGCTTGCCCTCGTCGGGCATCGTAATGCCCCGGCCTTCGCCACGCGGGTAGCGCAGCGCCGAGGGCCGGTCGTCGATAGCTACCGCGGTCGACACCATGTGCACCAGTTCGGCTTCGTCGGCCGCCGCCATCAGCACGAAGCCCGGTAGGCAGCCGAGATAGGCGATATCGAAGGCGCCGGCATGCGTCGGGCCGTCGGCACCGACGAGGCCGGCTCGGTCCATGGCGAAGCGCACCGGCAGGCGCTGGATGGCGACGTCGTGCACCACCTGGTCGTAGGCGCGTTGCAGGAACGTCGAGTAGATGGTCGCGAAGGGCTTATAACCTTCGGTCGCAAGGCCGGCCGCAAAGGTGACGCCGTGCTGCTCGGCAATGCCGACGTCGAAAGTGCGCTTCGGAAATTCCTTCTCGAACAGGTCGACGCCGGTGCCAGACGGCATCGCCGCGGTGATGGCGACGATCTTGTCGTCCTTGCGCGCTTCCTTGATCAGGCTCTCGCCGAAGACTTTCTGATAGGCCGGCGCGGACGCCTTGGCCTTGACCTGGGCGCCGGTGGCGACGTCGAACTTGACGACGCCGTGATATTTGTCGGCGGATTTTTCCGCCGGGCCGTAGCCTTTGCCCTTTTGCGTGACGACGTGCACGAGGATCGGCCCGTTCTTCATGTCGCGCACGTTCTTGAGCACCGGCAGCAGGTGGTCGATGTTGTGGCCGTCGATCGGGCCGACATAGAAGAAGCCGAGCTCGTCGAACAGCGTGCCGCCGGTGACGAGGCCGCGGGCATATTCCTCCATCGCCATGGCGCGCTGCTCGAGCATCTTGCTCGGCATGTGCTTGGCGATCGAGCGGACGATCTTGCGCAGCCGGTGGTAGCCGCGGCCGGAGACGCGGCGGGCGAGGTATGCCGAAAGCGCGCCGACTGGCGGCGCGATCGACATATCGTTGTCGTTGAGCACGACGATGAGGCGCGAATCCATCGCGCCGGCATTATTCATGGCCTCGTAGGCCATGCCGGCCGACATGGCGCCGTCGCCGATCACCGCGACGACGTTGTTCTCTTTGCCCTGAAGGTCGCGCGCGACAGCCATGCCGAGAGCCGCCGAAATCGAGGTCGAGGAGTGCGCGGCGCCGAACGGGTCGTAATCGCTTTCGGCGCGCTTGGTGAAACCGGACAGGCCGCCGCCCTGGCGGAGCGTCCGGATGCGGTCGCGGCGGCTGGTGAGAATCTTGTGCGGGTAAGCCTGATGGCCGACGTCCCAGATCAGCCGGTCGCGCGGCGTGTCGAACACATAGTGCAGGGCAACGGTGAGTTCGATCACCCCAAGGCCGGCGCCGAGATGGCCGCCGGTCACCGCAACGGCGTCGATCGTCTCCTGCCGCAACTCATCCGCGAGCTGCTTAAGTTGGCCTTGCTCAAGTCGCCGAAGATCGTCGGGAGTTTTGATCTGGTCGAGCAAAGGGGTCTTGGAGGCAATTGTCACGCCATGCTCCTTAATACCGACAAACGATGACCGAACTAACGGTTAATCGCCTAACGGCGCTTATTGGGGTCTGGTG
>Ga0310909_10001743_pt1 | contig 13020 bp, 27 predicted proteins | sample GREbulkMGT000H_FD_203449 | JGI IMG/M metagenome (GOLD analysis project Ga0310909, IMG submission 203449) | Lab enrichment of tropical soil microbial communities from Luquillo Experimental Forest, Puerto Rico - GRE.bulkMG.T000H | ecosystem: Environmental > Terrestrial > Soil > Tropical forest >... | reverse complement strand
GATCGAGGCGCCCTCGACTGACAAGGATGCCGACGCGGTCGTGCATCCAGGCGCGCTCACTTATCTGAACGACAGTCAGCAATCGTTCTTCGACAAATATGGCGACGCAATCTTCTACGGCATGCTGATCTTTCCGGTATTCGGCTCGGCGCTGGCCGGGATGGCGAGTTACCTGCGTCGGGACACCCGCACGCGGCGCCTGCGGCTTCTTCAGCGTGTTCTGGATCTCGTGCGCAAGACGCATGGGGCGCAGAATCTCGAAGCGCTCGAGCAGCTTCAAGTCGAAGCTGACAATCTTGTTATCGCGATCGTGCATCAGGGCGAACGCGAGGAGTTCGACGAGACGGTGCGGATGTCGTTCGCCTTTGCGCTCGATCAGCTGCGTTTTGCCATCGCCGCGCGGCGCACGGCGATTCTCGACCATTCGGGAACCGAGCCCGAGGCAACGGCCCCCGCTGCCGCCACGATGCAGACCGCATTCCACGGTCAATTGAACCGGCAGTGGTGACAGTGGTCGGCCGACAGGAATATGCCTGGTGGCGCGCCTGCACCACTGCAGAGGCGGTAAAGCTATTCGCACAAGAGGCGGCTAGAAAGTCTCAGAACGACTTAAGCCGACCAGTGACTGCGGATGCGGGGCGGAGATGGTCGCACGCCCTTGCGCTGCCATTGGCTCGGCGCCCGACGCACTGGTGTATCGCAAAAAAGCCCTGGATCTCGACAGCCCCCAGCGTAAGTTCATCAATCGTATCCTCACAGGCCTGCGCTACTCCTGTGACGAGGCCGGCGGCATCATCGAGGATTTGGATTTCGACTGGGGCGCGCTACTTGTCGCCCTCTCGCTGCATCGCCCGCGACAGAGCTGCGGTAAGTCCTGCCGCTCCCCGCGAATAAGACCGCGCCGCACCACTTCATCGTGCGGCATGCCGGTGAGGAGCATCCTGCTGTTTTCATGGCAAAGCCTGACATGACCACCCCCACCGTTCGTTTTGGAATTTTGAGAAAACGGAAACCGATCCACGGATTCAAAATTATGGGAAAACTGAAATCGAAAAGCGAGGCAGACATCTCTGTCGACTAGGCGCAAATTTGAACCAGGTACCGCTACCTGAAAATCGAGCCGGGGGCGGGGGACCACCTTTCAGCCACCGACTGTAAATGACGGACAGCTGTTGGTGCCCCATACAAGGCTCCACAGCGAGGCCGTGCGCGACTAATTCTTTGTATAAATCCTGCTGCCCTATTGTGTGGGCGTAGTTGCCCGATGGCAAACGCAAGCTATGCAAGTCGTGAACGTATTTCCTTCCGTCTGAAAGCTGCTCGGTAATTTGAAGCATCTGTTTATTTTCCTTATCAACGTCGCTTGTGGTTGGATTGGTCATTGGAAACCTCTGGGTTCAAAAACAGTTTCCGCAGGCGCTCCTGCACTGCAGGATGATCGAATGATTCTAATACGAGGCCGGCGAAGGCTTCTTTCTCGGCCTTCAAGCGCTCCCCGTGGCGCCTGCGTGCATGCTCAACGCCATCAAATAAAATTCCCGTCATTGTATGTCCTCAAGTTCGTCGGCACATTCGCAGAGGGCTTCAGCAAGCCTAATCAGGCCCCCGCGCGTCACCGAGACAAAAAGGGGCTCACCCTTGGTATTCAGTCGCAAAAGACCGAGTGTTGGATCATTTGGATCGCAGAAGAACGTGTAGCCCATGAGTAAATCCGCTTTTATGGTTTCCATTGTCATATCCTCGCAGAATGAATTGGCCGGGCTGGGAAATTGGGACGCCCAAGCCCATAGCTCGCAGTCGTCGCATACCGCTTCATCATGATCGCGTAGCTCAAAGCTTTCCAACAATCGTCGCGCACCGCCACAATCTTCCCGTCCTTACGATGCAAATCGCGCATCTCCTCGATTAACGCGGTGCATGTAGAGAAGATCTTCAGACGACCGGAGCCCATACGCTCCAAGACTTCGGTCACGACGGGTTCGATTGGCTGCGCTCCGCCGCGTTCCTTCTCTCCAACTCCCGACGGATAGCGGGCAGACTTGCCGAGCATGTTCGCACCGCAATCACGATAGAGTTGTGCCAACGTCTTGCCGGAATGCGCCTGCCGATTCTCACCATCATGCGGCCACGCAATCGGGATCGGGCGATCAAAGGAGTTCAGCCATTCGCAATGATCTGCGACGCTCGCGCCCTTCCGACGATAATCCGCATAAACATAAATCACATCGCCATCGGTTCGCGTGTGGGCAATCGCAACGCCGGCGTGCGGGTGGTCGATGCCAAAATCGATTCCTTTTAGTTTGGTCCAATGGTTGCCGAGTGCGCAGGGAGGAATGATGCACTCCTCGATCAGATGGGCGAACACACCACCCTCACCAAGCTTAGGCATTCCCTTGGTTCGCGCGTCGCGTTCGTGTTTCGGGTAGGATTCGAGCATGCGTCGCTTCTGCGCTTCGTCGAGGTGTGGAGCGTCGTCCCACGTCGCGGTCTTCATGTAGCGGCCTGGCCCGCCGACTGCGAAATGCTCGACAAGTTTGGAATGACCTCGAAGCGGCGTGAACGTTACAAACACCAGACCGCCGGTCGATAACGTTCGGGTCAACGATTCCGTGTAGATCGCGAAATCAGCCGGCTCCTCATCGAGCCAAACAACATCACAGGCCGCGCCCTGGAATTTTTCTGCGCCCATTTCAAACACCTTCAGGGAGCAGACCGAATTGCCGCCGGCTACGTGCTCGACCTCGAACCGCTCAATACAATTCCTGACGCCGGCCTGGCGCATTGATGGCGTGCCGCGTATGAGACGACGAGGAATAAGACCGGTGCTTATGCCCTCGCCGGTGGGGCCGAGCAGCTGGCTTTGAATGATGTCGCGCGTGGATTCGTTGGTGACGCCGGCACACCACACCGTTGTTGGCCTGTCGAACTTCCGGCCGCGATACCATTTCGGATAGATGCCCGTTAGGTGCATCACCACCGCGGCTGCGGCGGTCGCTGTCTTGCCAACACGGTTTGCAGCGCGGACCATCAACTCGTTATGATTGGCAGACGCGTCAAGCCACTCCGACTGCCAGGCGTAGGGGACAAACCCATCGATCTTGTTGCCGGTTACGGCTGACAGAAAGCGGGCGCAGTCAGATTCATCACGCAAGGCCGACCTCCTGAAACTTCAGCCGATGACCAGGCAAGCTTGTTTGATACTGCTGCCATCGATCTGGGAAAGTCGCGGCTAGACGGGTCACCAGCCGCGTAAAGGACTCACAGGACCACGGCAGTGAACGGTGTTGCTGATAGAAGGCCTCGACCAGAAACTGCGCTCCGTAGTCGCCGGCGGCCTTGGTAGCGGCATCGAACGCCTGATCGAGTGAGAGCTCTTTGCGATCTCGCTGCTCTTCCTGATCGAGAATCTTTGTCAGCGATTCGATGGCGCGGATTTTCAACGCCGGATCGTTATCGTGCGCGATGTTGGTCAAGATCGCCTTGGCTTGCGCAGGAGTTAGAGCTCATTCCAAGATGGTTGCACGATCACTCAAGAACCTGGTCGGCGAGATTCGCATTGTCTCCTTCCCTGACGTCAAAGAACGGGGAGATGTTACGGACTGGATCAACGCCGGCCACGCTAAAGATGAGCTCATGGCCCGCTGCAAATCGTCACCGGTTTTCGCGGAGGAGAATAGGTATCAAAAGCCGTTCAACGCCGCCGATCTTGAGACGAAAGAGTTCGCTGCGGTGAGCATGATTATCGAAGGGATACTGCCAGAGGGCCTGCCGGCATCGTCATTGTCTTCGAGAATGAAGATCGTCTTGCGGCCAATAAACCACGAGGCCAATTCCGGCTGCCATACCTTAGAACCACCGGGATTTGTCGTGGCAACGAGCCCGAGCTCGCGCAGCGTCAGACAATCTTTCTCGCCTTCAGGGATGAATATTGGCTCGTCCAGCGGCGCAGCAATCAGTGCCGGCAATTGAAATGGAAACTTCGGACCCTTGGGCGCGCCATTGATCCAACTGCCATTGGCATAATGTTGTTGTGCGAAGTGCTTCTGCCACTTCCCATCCTTCTGCTTGTAGTACCGCTTAGCGCCCTGATACGGCCGGCCAGCAGGATCGGTGTAGATGTAGAGAACATCCTCGCCGCGTTGATCGTCGCCAGGATGAGCTTTGCCGGAATTGTGATAGTTGCCCCAGCGATCATCCTTCGTGCTGGCGCTTTCCGCCACTTTGCTGGCGCCGGGCGCCAGGTCATCCGTAACCAGGTCGATATCGTCGAACCACGGGACGGCGGATTTAGGTGAAGTAGACTTTTCCGCCGGCGCGTAGCCACCAACCCCACCAGGGCCGCTAAAATTTTGGTCCGTTGCCCAATTTTGTGTAGCCGGGTCAGGGCCATACGCCAATCCGACCTTGACTGTTTGACGAACTAAAATCGGCGGTAACTACAAACTGTCAGATAACCGGCACTCGCGCCGAAGTTGGCGCACTTTCTGCCGTTCTGACGCCAACGCTGGCATTTCGCACTAACAAACAAACCCTGCTGGAACGGTATCTGACGGTGCCGTCACAGCTTTATTTGATGGAGAACATATTGAGCAAATCTAATCGCATTTATGGACGCCAAGATATTCGGTGGGACGGCCACCGGCTGCGTCTTTCTACTGGGCGGCTACTTGCCACCATTGAACCGGATCGCGCCCGGGCTGGCATGTATCGGGTTCGTTTCGACGGCCGTCTGACTGACATGGTGAACCTTACTCGGGCGAAGGATGCGGCGGTCTGCCTGGCGCTCTCCGCTCTCAACAATTCAAAGCAGGAAGCGGCATGAGTGAACAAGAACAAATACCGTGGGGCGAAGACGAAGGCTTGGGCGAGGCGTGGTTCACCGAATCGGCGGCCATCTGCAACGCAACTTCCGCCCAAAAAATCATGGCGGCGTGTCTGCACGCGGGCTGGACCGCGACTGCCAGCGCCCGCCGAGCGGGGTACGCTGGGTCCGAGGACGGCATTAGACAGGCTGGCCATCGCGCATCACACAGCACCGCCGTTGTTGCATTACTGGGCATGGCCCACAGCGTGAGCGGCGTTGGTCCGACTGGTCATGCTGAAATGCCCGAACTTAAGGGGATACTTTCCCGGGTTGCCCGTTCTGGCGACACAAACAGCCGGCTGCGCGCTTGTGAGACTTTGGTCAAAATCCACCAACACGAACTGGAGCGGGAACGCGAACACCCTGCAGAAATGGATATTCGTGCGGAGATTGCCGAGATTGCGAAGCTGAGTCCCGAATTAGCAAAGTCTTATGCGGAGTCCAAGGGCATCAAATGGGGGTCCGATGATGAATAACTTTGACGCAATATTTGCGCACCTTGGAAAGCATGAGCGCATTGCAGTTGCCGAGTTGGTTAACCGGATTGATGCGAAGCTGGCTAGGCGGGATGCAATGGCTGATTGGATGGTCATCCTACTTGAGCCGAGAATTATTCAATTGATACGAAAGGAAATTGCCAATGCAAAAACTGGGAATTTATAGCACTCGCACTCACCTTCACGCCGACACCAACCCCGGCGCTCCGGGTCGCGGTTCTGGCCCTTCGTGGCCGCCTGGCTTGCATGACGATTTGAAATTGCCATCGGGGCGGACCATTGGCGAAACCGACACTGACAGCTTGAGGCATGAGTTTGCGCGGCTTGGGGTCGCTGAGGCTCAGACGGCCGGTCGACATATCCTCTGCCAAAGATATGCGGAGTTATTGGCGGCTATCGGTGAGGCAGCAAGCGAAAAAGCCATTGCCGAATTTCTGGAATCAAAGAGGGTTTAGCGATGCATCAGATTTATACCAACCGTATTGACGGCAAAAACCGTTCTGTTGATTTGCACGATTTGTCGATTGGGAAAACGTATTGCCACAAGCTAACGCGGGACGACCTTCTGCGGAAGGTTATGGCGCTGAATGTTCCGGGTGTTGAGACTTGGATGGGCCACCAGGACATCGCTCTCCGTTATGGCGTCTGGTGTCAGTAATGCCGAGAACAGGCAGCGACCCAATGAAGAACGGTCGCGGTGACGCTAGGGGCGCAATAAAAAAGGAACGTGAGTTTTATAAAAGAGAGGAACAGCGGCGGAAGAAGCTAGAGAAGCGCATGAAGGATTTGGAGCGGTGCGGTGAGGAACTGGAAAAGGACATGACCAAGCACGCCCTATATCGGCCGCCCCGAAATCTGTCGGAGCTTCTGGCACGGTGGCGACCGGAATCGGACAAATTAAATTAGGAGGAAAACATGATTACGCAATGGCCGAGAATCTTTGAGTTTGGCAAACAACGTGGCGAGTCGGCGCAGAACTATGAAGACCGGATGCGCTCGACCAACACCAGAACAACCAAGCACAATATTTTGCCCCGTGATGGTCGCGGTGTTCGGGATACGAAAGTCGGCGGCAACCGGTTCCAGTCGCCCGCCAAGCCCGACAGGGGGCGGTAAGCAATGACGGAAATCGCCACCGAACAACAAATCTCGGAAGCACCGGAGGTTGTTGAACCACCAGTGGTGATCGTTGAGCAACAGGACGACGACACATTTTGCGGCGTCAAAATCCCACGCTGGCGATAAATAACCTTGCGACCGGACACAACTCCACGGTTGCGGGACAATGGCCGTTGCGCACTGCACTCAGCGGCCCAACTTGGCGGGCATCCCTCCCGCCCCTTATTCAGTTAGCGCGGCCGCGGCTACTAGCGATTCAGGGGCTTGACGTGGAACGCTAGGAAATTATATTGTACGTATAATTTATGGAGGTAGGTCATGTCTCGGACTGGACATCTCAGGCAGGTAGGGGGATCGGTCATGTTGGCAATTCCGCCCGCAATGCTTGAGGCGCTGGACTTGGACGCGGATGCCGCCGTAGACATCTCGGTTCAATCCGGCGAACTTCGGGTTAAGCCGCACCCGCGACCTCGGTATCGGCTGGACGATTTGCTGGCGCAGTGCGACCCCCGTGCCCCGCGTTCGAAGGAGGATCGGCGCTGGGTTAGCGGTAGCCGTGCTGGTCGCGAACTCATCTAATGGAGCGCGGCGATATTTATGTTGTGCGCCTCGATCCCACCGAGGGCACCGAACAGCAAGGCACCCGCCCGGTTCTGGTAATATCGCCCGCGAAATTTAACAGGCTGACGGGCTGTCCAATTGTTTTGCCAATAACTGGCGGCGGGAGCTTTGCTCGAACGGCTGGTTTTGCCGTGTCTCTGATGGGCGCTGGCACCAACACCGATGGCGTAGTGCGCTGTGACCAGCCCCGGGTATTAGATTTGCGTGCCAGAAAGGCAAAAAGGATTGAGTCGGCCCCTGAGTACGTTGTTGATGAGGCGCTTGCGAAAGTTGCTGCTATTCTAGAATAGTTTTTCCGGCTACTACCCGGACAATACTTGTGCATCCGCGTCCATGATGTGGCGCTGACCCTCGCACGCGTTCGGGTTTGACGGATTGGCTGTAAGGCAAGCTTGGTAATTAACGACGGCGTCGTCATAGTTCTGTTCGGCGGCGCAAAGCCCATTCCACTGCCTGCAGAGGATTAGGTCCCGCCACGGGAGGGGCAGATAGATCACCTTTGGGGTCTTGCTGGTATCCTCGCGCGGTCATGCAAGACGCGAACGCATGATGCGCTGCGGCATTACGTAAATTTCACGTAGGTGAACGGTTTCTGCCGCGCCACTTCACGCCGCGTTCACTGCTACAAGCGCATCGTCGAAACTGGAAAGAACTAAAAAGGAGGAACGCATCATGCGAACCTTAGGGAAAATCGCCGCGGCATTAGGCGTCGTCGGCGCAATTGGTATCAGCGGCGTGTTGCCAGCATCCGCTGATTGGTACGGCTACCATCACCGCTATTACAACTACTACGGCGGTGGCGGACACTACGGCGGCGGTGGATGGCCCTGCCGTCCGGGTTGGACAGTTCAGGGCGGCGTCTGTAAGCCCTATCAGTATGGTCCGTGGGACTACTATGGAGGGACGCACCAACAGTGGGGATATCGATAACATATACGGAGGCCGCTTCGGCGGCCTTCTCTTTTTGGCCTTTACGTCTAAAGATTATTCGAGCGTTAGCCGCCCCAATCCTCTTCGGCCTCATGGCTTCCGTAGTAGGTCCGGCAGCTTGGCGATATTCACCGCAAATCCGGCGCGCCTCGTCGAGCTTTTAATTGTCGCTGCGCCCTTGTAATGTTGTGCCGAGCTGCCGATTACGGGAGAGCCGAAGTCCCCGTAAGAGTGAAAGTGACAGCGCGAATGCCGTCGGCGGGCATACTCCTAACAGACCTCAACCTTTCGGTCTGAATGCGTGTCACGCAGCGCGCGACTGCGCGCCAGCGGCAACGCCGAAAACTCTCAGATTACGTATCGCGGTTCAGGTTTCGTTGCAATGGGACCGGGAACACGATCAAGGGAGGGATTGCAACGGTCACACCAGTGGTATCGCTGGTTCGCGTGGCGTCCGGTTTTCGTCGTCGACCGAGCAGGACATCGACGACTGGTATAGTTCCGATTTGTTGAACGGATATGGAGCGAATCCAGCAGTTTGGGACCACGCTGGGTTTATCGGCGAGTTCGGACTGGCGAGAGATTTTAGTCCAGGCAGCTCCGGCAACTTCGCCATATTCACCGCAATACGCCGCGCCTCATCCTTGGTGAGCAATTTCGCCGCCGATCTTCGCCCCGGCTCATCCTCGAAATAGACATAGGCGAGCCGCTGTCCGCGGAAGTACCGGCAGCATGCTCCGCGTGGCCAACACAAAAAGAAAGCGGTGCCACAAAAAGGAAAGAGACCGGCCTCTCCTGAAGCCGGTCCCCCCAGAAGGCTCGCCTAGCCTTTCGTAGCAACCGGTGCCGGCGGCGGAGGGGCTTTGCCCTTGCCGTAGAACGGTCCGGTTTGCGCAGAGGCCGCGACGCTAAAGAGGGTCAGCGCCGCTGCCGTAAGTAGAGCGAGTGCTCGCATTGCATCACCCCCTCAGTCATGACAACAGATCAATCGTAACCGAGGGGATGACGCTGCCACTAGTGCTGAAAAGACACTGTGGATAATTCAATTGGGGCCGCGGTTGGCAAGCTCTTCGAGCCGCGTGTGAGAATCAGGTATTGAGACCAACCGCCATCGACTCTCCGGCTTCGTCGATGGGTCGGCACTAGGACTCCTGCCTGGGCGGCCGGAGTCCTTTTTTTGGTTGGAGCCCGGAGCTGGGGCTTTTGTTATGAGCCACGACCGCATTAGCGCCAATGAGGCTGCGACTTCAGTAGCTCTGGCAACCTGGCAAAGTTCACAGCGATCCTTCGCGCCTCATCTTTGGTGAGCAATTTCGCCGCCGATCTCCGCCCCGGCTCATCCTCGAAATAGACATAGGCGCGCTGCTGCCCGCTGTGGTCGCGCACGGCAAAGCAGGCATCTAATTCTTCGACAGTCCAAGGCGGCGGGAAGCGGTTGTCACTGTCTCACAGCATGAAATAATAGAGGGCAACTGCAGCTACGGATCCGATCAGTAAGCCAAATAGGGCAATAATCACCGCTTCATGGATTGGCCGCCATCCTTCCACTGCCATCGCCAATCCTCCTCTGGCTCACGTCACCGCTTACGCAAAAGCTCTGGCAGCTTGGCGATATTCGCCGCAATCCGCCGCGCCTTGTCGCGCGATGAAAGCGTACCTTATTTACTGGACGCATCAGCGACAGGTGGCGCAAGTGAAAATGCGACGGTGACGGGGCAATGTGGACGTATGCATCAGTGCCATTAACCATGGCAACGCTTTTCCGTAGCGCAGGCCATCCTTTTAGTTAATGAGCTTTCCACAAAAATTGCGCGGTTACTTTTTCTGGGGGATGGATTTGGTGAGACTGCTTCTCATCAGCGCTCTAGCTGCGACTTTAATAGGGTGTTCTTCTGCCTCGCGGCAGATGCGCCAGGATTTCGAAGGTCCCGGGCGCGGGCTGTATCAACCCGTTCAAGAGCGGTCGCCACAGATGCACTCCGCGCACCAGCACGGCTGGGTCATCGCTGCGAAGAAAAAGAACGCTCGACACCGCAACAATAATAACCTCGCCAAAATTCCGGAATCCCACATCGTGCCGAAGATGGATGCTTCATCACTCGTTCGGCCAGATGACAGGTCTAATATTGTAACGACGCCCGCCAGCACAGCGAAGACGGAGACTGCACCATCATCCTCTCAGGAGACCACACCATCATTCCCTCAGCTCGACGATGAGACTGTGATAAAAAAAGCAAAGGCAGCCATCGCAGCAAAGATGAGGGACCCGGATTCTGTTGAGTTTGAAGACATGGTGCGGGCCGCCAGGAAAAATGCGCTTGGCAATTCTATCGACACCATCTGTGGCTTCGTCAGGGACAAAAACGGTGGACCAAGACCGTTTCTATATGTCGTCCAAAAAGACGAGGCGTACATCGGCGGTTACACTATAGCTACCAGCGCATACCGTAATATTTGCTCGATTACGACGTTGCCAGACAGATAAACAGCGAACATCAGGTCTTCTGCAATAACTCCGGCAACCTCGCAATATTCACCGCGATCCGCCGCGCCTCGTCGCGCGCGAGAAGGGAACAATGCATGGGCACGCGGTGTTTTTAGCGGAGGGCGACTAGGGAAGTGGCCATGAGGCTTTTGCTATTCATCCTGGGTGTTTTCGCGGCTGTCGTCTGCTTTGAAAAACCCGCTGCAGCGCAAACCTATCCGTGGTGCGTCTATTACGATTTTGGAGGAGGAATGGGCGGCGGCGGAGCCACTAATTGCGGGTTTTCAACGTTTCAACAATGCTTGGCCGCCCGGGCTGGGAACAGCGACTCGTGTGGACCCAATCCGCAGTACCAGCGCTCACCGGGACTATATCTGTCGACTAAGCCCCCGAGGCGCCATTCTCACTAACCGATTACGGCTTGCGCAATAGCTCCGGCAGCTTGGCGATGTTCACCGCAATCCGCCGCCTCATCATCAGCGTGAGCAGCTTGGATCGGCGGCGCGGTTCGGGTGTTTACTGTGGCGTGGCCCGAAGAAGCCGCTAGCTATATTTGGCTATAGCATTACTTAAAACCGCCGTTTTCTTTGCATGCTTTCGGGTTTCGCACGTTTTGCCCGCTTTTGCAGACATATTTCGGAGGCCCCCTTCCCGCCCCGTGCGTCGCTTGTGCTTGTGCCAGTGGTGCAGGATTAAATAGCACCGCGATCAATGCAGCCAGAGATGCGACAATACAGATATTTCTCATTGTCGCGCCTCCCTGTTTGGAACCGCAACTATCCTTACCAATATCGGGGGGGTGGTCCATAGCCGCTACAACTGCACCGCCGCTTGTCCCTCAACAGACCAAGGCGGCGGGAAGCGGCGGCCGGGCATTGATCAGACGCCCTGCCCTACGTCCTATTACTCTGGAAGTTTTCTTGATAAGATCATTTGTGGGGGTTCCTGCTGGCAGCACGGGAGCCATACCATGTCGAGTTATCAGGCCGAGTTGAACAAAGTTTCGAAAACTTTTCAGAAACAAATCGCTGAAACAGAGGAAAAGATTGGCGAGGTCCAGACGGAATTCGCCAAAACTCTCGAAGCAATGAGTCGAGCAGCCATGTCGCGCGCGACGGCCGAGATTGAACTTGGCCTCAAGCTGTCCAAAAAATTGAGTACCGCTCGTTCGCCTTATGATGCTCTGTCGGCCTGCCAAGAATGGTTTACCGAGGAGATGAGTGCGCGCAACGAAGATGCTCGTCAGTACATGACCACCTGTCAGAAGTTTATTGCTGAGGGCACGCGCTTTTTTTCGAACGGTGGGTCGAACGGGCGCATGAGCAGGTAGCGAGGGCGAGAAAAAGATTTCGCTGACCCAATCCTCCTCCGCCTCACGCTCCAATGTGCTGTGCGCCCCGACCGGTAAGGCGAGCCAAGCCGGGCGTTTAATAGGAACTGAAATCAAAAGAGTCGAGTGGGCGTGGCCCGGCCCGCGCTGGGGGTGAGGGTGGTGAGGACCGGGCCACTAGCGCGGCCGGCAATCGAGGGACTAGCCGGACCGCTCACTGCAACGAGCGGAGCATCTTTCCAGAGCCCGTTCCAGCACCCAGAAGGATGATCGAGCTACTCCCAACGAGCGTCGTCCGAAATCCGGGAAGGACATCGCCGTCGCGTGCTGGGCGCGGCTAATTGCAGCCCCGGCCGCTGCGCCGAGGAGTGCGGATCACCGATGATGGCGCTCGTCTGACCCGCAAACCCCGCTAGTCCCGTTAGCCACAGACAAAGGCGGGGGAAAATCCCAGTCGTGACGCCGCATACCTTGCGCTCCGGCAAAAGTCTGCCATCGTCTGAATCAGCGCACTTAAATCGGTATTCGAGGACATATGAGCGGTAGACCAGCACTAATACGGCAACGTGACGCCAAGCAGATTATTGCTGCGGCCAAAAGGGCGGGCGTCCGGTGACGCAACCAAACTCGGGCGGCAACATGTCCGGCAGGGGGCCGCTACGATAGCGACCGAAAAAAACGGCACGGTCGTGTCGCTTCCAGTCCTGACGGTTTTGCAACGAACATTAGATGCTGGTCCCTGCGGCGACCTGACATTCATTGTTGGCGCTAAGGGGCGACCATTCACCAAAGAGAGTTTCGGCAACATGTTTGCGGAGGCGGCGCGATTAGCTGGCGTCAAGAAATCCTGTCACGGAATGCGGAAGATTGCCGCCACCAGATGCGCAGAGAACGGCGCAACCGTTCCACAGATGAACGCAATATTTGGTTGGACTGGGTCGCATATGGCGCTGCATTACATTGAGGCGGCCAATCGTAAGAAAATGGCGGCCGATGCAATGAGCAAATTAGAGCGTGGAGCGTGAACAAAAGGCGTTTCTATTGTCGCACCTAAAAGGGTTTGAGTGTCGCACTCGGGAAAAATGTAAATGAAAACAACGTCAAGATTTCAAGATGGTGGGCCCGGGAGATGTCCCATGTTGGGCTGGATCAAATACTTACGCAGGGTGCGGGT
>Ga0310909_10001741_pt1 | contig 13022 bp, 13 predicted proteins | sample GREbulkMGT000H_FD_203449 | JGI IMG/M metagenome (GOLD analysis project Ga0310909, IMG submission 203449) | Lab enrichment of tropical soil microbial communities from Luquillo Experimental Forest, Puerto Rico - GRE.bulkMG.T000H | ecosystem: Environmental > Terrestrial > Soil > Tropical forest >... | reverse complement strand
GATTTGACAATGAAGAACTCGGATGCGCCGGCGTGAAGCGGGAGGCGGAAGAGGGCCGATGACCTGTTTGCTGCTCAAGCGCCCGTCAGCAAGTCGCCCATCCGGCGAATGGAATGATGAGGATTATGACCTGCTGGCGGATGGCATCGTCGTCGGCCATATCATGAGGGTTCACGCGGCCCGCGCGCAGCGAGCGGCCACGTGGCCGCCGCGCCGCCGAGAAGCGTGATGAACAGCAGCCTTCAGGATGGAGCGGAGAACGCTATGTCCATGCGCATCGGATATTTGCTGCCGACGCGGGAGCGCATCACCGCTCGATCTTACGGCCGTTACGGACGCACTGATCCCGAATCCGCGGAAAGTACGTCGTAAAGCCGCTGGCCTCGAGACAATGCAGCGCCAGGCGCTCACGGTGCGGCTCGAGCCGCGCGCACGCCCAATACGCCACGGTCCTAGCCCGCCACCTTGAACGAGTTACGGAGGCGGCCATCCTCACGTGGATCGGGGGAGCCAATGGCCTCGGCAGAAATCAGTTTGCTTGGCCGGCGCCGCTGCGGTCCGAGATGATGGCTGGCCGCGTGATCGGAGGGTGGGTCCCAGTAGCCTCGCTGGAGCGGAGCTAGAACTCTGTATGCCGCCCCGATGCCCGAACAGCCAGCGGCCGCCAGGGCCGCGCGCGCGGCTGTTTCGAAAGCGGTGCGCTGGGATGGGGCTAGCGACGCACCGAGCTCAACCAACAAGGCATCGATTTCTGTGGACCAAGATGTTGCCATGAACGGCACTCCCGTGAGAAGGAAAGCCGTCGATGACTTGTGTGGTTACAGGGTGAACGCCTCCGCAAATTCCTCCCGCGGAGGCGTTCTTTTCTATCATTCGCTTCGTCGCTCATCGCTAAACCGAACTTTGATGTGCTGAGGGCGCTATCGCCGCCTCTAATTCCGCGGGCGTCAGCTTCGGCCCAGACAACCCCTCGGCACCTGTGAGGATGCGGCATTGTTCTGGCGGCGGCGGCCTGTCCGAGCACATGCAACACATACGACACCTTGCCGCTGTCACCCGCCGCTCACACCGACGGGCCGCTTGCCGCATCCACATCAGGATGGCCGGCCCCGCCCGGCGGAAGCGTTTCTACGCGTTTTCCAGCGCGCCCTGCCCATTGCCGGCGCAGCGAATGGGGGACGTCCGCCCAATCGAGGTGACTCTTCCGAGCAGCCGCGTCCTCGAGCGAGCAGGCATGCTCAAACTCTTTGTGCCAGCGGGCAACCAATTGTTCGCGTTCCACCTCCTCGAGCGCGTTGTGCTCAAACAAGTAGCTCGCCTGGTGGAAATAGCCCGGCCATTCCAGGCCCAGATTGGCCGCGTCGCCGAGATGCCACCACCCCATCGGCCGCTTGCCGTCGTGCGCCCAAATCCGCATGCAGACAGCACGACCACGAGCCCAGGCATCACGCAATTGCTCGGGACTGTCGAAGACGGAACCGCCGTTGCAGGGACCCAGCCATAACTCTTGGAGCTCGCTGAACGTCAAGCCGGACGCAGCAATGTCACTGCTACGGGCGCTCGCGCGCGGCACGGGCATGCTCCCTTATCAGTTTCTGGAACAGAAAATGGCGCGCCTTGGCCCGACTTGTGCTGCCGCCAACCAGGCGCGGGCGCACCCAGCCCAATTCAAGGGCGCAAGCGTGACTGGTGATTCGGCCGGCTTCGATAGCGTCGGCAAGATGGCTCAACCCCTCCGTCTGGCGCAAACGGGCAATGATGTAATCGCGACTAGTGCCGTGGAGAGCCATTGGCGCGCGGACGATTCGAGGTGAACGCCGATTGCGTCGATTTATTACCCCCGGTTTCAGGGCGAGAGCAACAGGAGCTTATGGCCCGATTTAAAATCGCGCGCGCGAAAAAAAGCATGCTTATTGCTATCAAAATGCGCGGGGTCGGCGAGCGCCGCGATCAACGGCGCGCGGGCGAAGCGTCACCCACCGCCCCCGTCATTTCTAGGGCGATCTAGGGACCTACAGATGCGCGTCCATGCGCCATCCGGTGCGGGGATGGCACCTGACACCGGGCGCTGAGCTCGCTGCTTGGCAGCAGCATCGACGGCCAAAGCGAGTAGCACACCCTCACCAATCGTGCCCTACGGCTCGTAATCTAAACTATCGACTCGTAGGCACGTAGGCGAATCGCCACCCCGAAAAACTCGTTCAGCATGCCTGCTAAGTCATTGATTTTACAGCTATCGGCCTAGGAGTCGATAACTTGCTTAGATCGTTTTTTCAGACGCTCTACACGCCTACGAGTCGATAGTTTTGAAGTAGGGGAGATTTCGACTCGTAGGGAATTGCTCAGTAGGGGGATGCGGTCAGTCATCGTCGACGGTATCAACATCCGTAGGCGTGTGCTCTCGCAGGCACCACAACGTAGGCGAGCCGAATTGGTCTTTGATCTGTCGATATGCAATAGCGCCGATGGCTTCTCGGGCGCGTTTTAATTGGCCCTTGCTAAACCCTTCGGTGGCGCCGCGCTCCAAGATGGTCTCTCGCGATACCGGTCCGCTGGCGAGGGTGTCGCGTAGAAATTCACGCACCGGGGCGGCACGTGCCTTGCGGCCGTCACCGTGCTTGGGTCTGTTGACCTCGAGCGCTTCGTCAGCGGTGAGGTCAATCGGCGTTGCGTCCCACACGATCCGCGGCACGTTGATGATCTCGAAGGTCTTGGGGTCGGTGCCAATGCACACGATCCCTTGCCGGAACGCTAAGGTTGGCATCATCTCACTATGGGACGGGCGCCGTGCGTGGGCGAAGAACACGCGCCCGGTCGGGCGACGAAAGCCGCGGTCATCCTCATCGCTTAGCTCCTCGATACAGTAGTGACCGACGCGCGCGGCGGCCAAGTAGGCTTGGCTGCCGATGAAGTTGTCCACTACCGCACGCCCGGCGGCGCCCTTGGGCGGGTGGGTAATCGCGCTGATAGCGATGTCCAGGTGCTCCGCTGCCACCTTCAACGGATGTAGCTGCGCACGCACGTCGGTCGCCCGATGCGAGTCAAAGCCCTTGCCACTACCCATGTAGGCGGTAATGGGGTCGATGATGACGAGTCGAGTATCACCGAGGTCGCGACAGGCCATTGCCAGCTTGTCGAGGTCCGTGGCCAATAGAAACAATTCATCGCGCCCATTGCGGCGTACGTATTCGAGCACGAAGACCTTGCTGCGGTCAGCATTCGCCGCTGCGAGCCGGCGCGCGTAATCTTCGGTACGGTCCTCGGCAGTCAAGATGATAACCGAGCCGGGCTCTGGTCCGGGGCTGCCATCCGGCCAGTTGCGGCCAGTGCTGGCACGCGCGGCGAAGTCGCATGCCAGCAGGCCCTTACCGAGCCCGAGTCCGCCCGCGGTCAACTCCAGGGCGCCGATCGGCAGATGGCCGCGCCACAGCCAGCGCGCCGCGTTAATGCTCACGGTGTTCACAGCGCGTAACACATAGGGCGCGGCGATCTTGGGTTTTAGTGACGCGTTCGCTGCGCCACCGTTCGCACTACCATTTCCAGCTGTGCTGCAGGGTTTTGGTGTCTGTGTGCTACTCGCGCCGCCATTGGTTATGTGTGCGGTGTCAGTGGTCGTTTCGTTTACGATGCCCGTTAGTGCTGCAATGACGCTAGTTGTTTCCCAATTCGGATTTGCTTCGTTGGCGAGATAGAACAAGGTCCCAGCGCCGATCCGATTTGGTGGACAAGAACGATAGGCTTCCCATTTGGCGCGAGTATTGCTCGCGTTGTACTTCTTAGACTTCTGTGAGAAGCGGTCGAAGGCCGCAAACCCGATTTCGCTGCCATTAGTTGCGCCATAATCCGCCATGCCGACGCGGTTCCAGGTTTCCCAATCAACGTCCGGATTGGGAATTACGTCCATGGCCACTGCCACCAGCGTCTCGTCGGCGACTAATGCTTTGTTGGACGTAGACGCTTCGTTCTCGTCGTCGAGCTCGTCAGAGCTGTCGCTGCTCGCCAGCGCAAGCTGCACGAGCCAATCCGGCGGGTTGGCCGGCGGGATGTTGTTGTCCCAAGTATAGGCGCCATCGCTGCGCAGGCTCGGCGGTGCCAGTACCATGCCGCCGCCACCGCGCACGTCGACACCGGGTGCTAGCTTGGAGGTACTGTTCTTGATGACAGCGCCGTTCGCCGGGTAGCGGAAGTAGCGGTGTAGAGAATCCGACGGACTGCGTGCCGTTAGCGTAGGCGGTAGCGGGCCGTGCTGCGCTTCGAGCGCACGTAGTGAAGCCTCGCCATCAACGCCGTGGCCTTTCAGGGTATCAGTTTCAACCACCCACACGCCGCTCACGGGGCCAGTGACGACGCCGCAGTTGGCGTTCGGCCAGAGCTGGTAATCGCGCTCGATCTCGATTGGGTCGATGGTCATGCCCCATTTGTGGCCATCGCTGTATTTCGCCGCCTTTAGCGATTTCTTGTCGCCGTTGGATGGTGCTGGAAATACGTGCCATCCGAGCGTCGCATAGACACGTGCACCGGCGAGGCAGCGTGGGCGCTGGCCGATGGTGAATGCGTTTGGGTCGAGATAGGTAGGCTCGGGTTTGAGGACGAGCTCATCTTTAGGCACGAAGCTCTGGCCCCCATCCGGCGTCCTCACTCGTGTATAGATTCGGCCGGTGCTGTCGTGCTGCTCCTCACCGGTCGGTGTGCACGGATAATCATAGTCTTTGGATCGCCAGATGTAGGAGAAGGATGGATCATCTGCGGCTTCGGCCGCATCGGGCTTGGCCACGATCTCGGGCTCGGCCGCATCGGATTTTGCAAACCGTAGCCCCTCGCGGACTTTAGCTACGATCGGCAAGCCGGCAGCCCATTCAGGAACAATTTCGATCAGGCGCTTGAATTCTTCGAGGGTGCCTTCGCCGTTCCGCATCTCGCAGACGATTTCGTCGTGCACGGTTAAGACGATCTTGTAGCCGGCCGCTTCGAGCCTAATCATCGCTTCGGCGAGCAGGTCGCGAGCAAATCCGGAGACAATGTTCTCGGCGTAAGTGCCGCCATAGGCCGAGCCTTTGTGATAGTCGACCCACTTGCCGCCGGCATTGTCCTTGAAGATCACTGCATCGCGATTAAACTTGTTCTTGACGATGCGCGGGAACGGATAACTGATCGATCGTCCCGACGGTAGCTTGATGCGCAGGTTGTTGTCTTCGCACAGCAGTTCGATCTTGCCGTAATGCCGGTAGGTACCGGGCTTGCGCACCGCTGCTACGGCGAGGTCATTGATGCGATACCAGAACCTAACAATCTTTGGATGGCGCGCTCGCCAGTCCTTTTGCAGGGCCTCGATTTCGGCATTGGTGCGGGTGTCGTCCTTGGGTGCGAAATTCTTGAACGCAGGAATGCCGCCTTGATAGCCGAACGCCAGGTCGTTGACTTTGCCTGCCTGGTAGGCTGTTTCCTTGGTGTGGCCGATTGACAGCCCCTCGATCATGTAGGGGTGATCGTTGCGATCGCCTGAGGCAATGAATTTTTTCCACTGGTCAATTTTTGATTGCTGGCCGGCAATTCCTGCCAGCACGATCGATTCGATGCCGGTGAAGTCGCCGATCAGGAGTCGGTAGTCCGGTCCAGCGACGATCATGCCACGTGAAATATCGCCAACTGCCTCGATCGGCGCATTGAAGGCTTTCATGTCACCGGAGAGGATCGCTGCAATCTTTGCGTCGGTTTGTTCGACCTCGCGTCGGAAGTTCTGTGGCTGCGGTCCTCGTCCAGCCCATCGACCGGTACCGGCGGCGTGAAAATTCAACGAGCCTCGTACACGATTATCGTCTCCGCACCACATTCGCAGTGCCGCGGCTTTGTCGGCGGAAGCGTGCGCTGTATCGCGCCGGATTTCCAGCGCGCGGCGAGTTTCCGGGGTGAGGTTCTTGCGTCGCAGCGCATGCCCGACGGTGGTTTTTTGCAGGTTGTTGATCTTGCAGTCGCGGGCCGCCAGCCATGCCATGAATTGTTTCAGGCAGTCTGGTGAAGGGATGTTGGTGAGCTTGGCAAACTCGGCAAGTAATTCTTGGATCGCGGTTTCGGTCACTGCAATGGCGGCATCGATCAGGGCAAGATCGATTGCAAATCCTCGATCGTTGATCCGCTGATCGCAAAACCATAACTGCTGTTCGAACTCACTCAGCGGAGGCAGGCAGCGGTCTGCCTCGCGCTCGCATTCGGTGTCCTTGCAGCAATAGAGCCCCAGCGCTTTCAACGTTTCAGGGTCGTCGTGCCAGTAGATGCCGTTTGGGTCCTCGCCTTTCTTCGGCTTGCGAGGCTTTGCCAGCTTGCGCATGACGGCATCGTCTGCCTTGCGATGCTCGAAGTTGAGCGCATCGGCCAGCAGTCCGAGCTTTGCGGGTAACGCCATCGTTTGCGCACGAGCCATCGTGCAGCGCCACTTCTCCAATGGAATTTCGGGAAAGCCGTAGAGCGGCGTCAGCTTGTGCTTAAGTATCGTGCGCTCAAAAGCGGCGTTGTGAGCGTGGGCTTCGTCCGCTTCGGCAAATTCTGACGCCGGCACTGGGTCGCCGGGAAACCACAGCTTTACCGGCGCATTATCGAGCGCATAAGAGAGGCACCATATCCTTGTGCGTGGATCGGCGGCGTAACGGTGAACGCCAACCCCGGGTTTACCTGGACCGCCGAGATCAAGAATCCCTCCGCTCTCGATGTCGACGTGCAGTTTCGAAGGCTTGGCCATCTGGTTTTGGCCTTGATGTTTGGCGTTTTCGGGTGATCGTCTCCCCTCACCACCCGTATGCATCCGAGTGGCAAGAGGTGACGATCGGTCACTCAGTTAAGTGGTTGTTGCGGCCGCTCCACCACCGCCACTCGGAAGTTGTGGTGGCACATCGGTGTCGATTCCCTCGATCGGGGGCAGGTTTTTAGTTGGTACGTATCCCACGATCTTGAGAACTGGAACGCGAATTTCACCATAGGACTTGTTGCTGTGCTGATAGCTGTCGCGACCAAGATCAATGATCGGCGACTCATCGGGCTTCAGACGCAGGTGCTCGCCGTACCTGAGTGCGAGTGCGCCGAGCGCGTTGATCCCACCCTTGCTCGATGTCGAGAACGTGTAAAAACGCGGCTCACTCTCGGCGAGATCGACTAGGACCAGCGTGTTGGTGAACACCCACGGGTCCTTCTCACGCCCGTCTGGGAATTGCTCCCATTGAGTCTTGTCGAGGTGCCCGAGGGTATCTCGCTTGGGCGGGATATAGCCGCGAGCGACCGGTCCCATTATGAGTTCGACCGGGACGCTGTCTTCCCAGCGCTGCCACCCGACTGAGAAGCTATCCATATAAGCGTGGAGCTTCGTGCCGAGTGGGACTTCGATCTTCTCTTGGCCGGCGTGGTATTCGCCGTACTTGTCGAACAGCAACAAGTCGCCGACAAACGATCGACCTGCGGCGCTGCGGCCATACTGCGTGAAGGGATTGTCCGCGGATTGTGCATTGATTGCACTTCCGCTGACAGGCTTCTTAACAACTTCATTCATCTTACGTACTCCTGGTTTGACGTTTGACGCTTACGTTTGACGCACATCGCTTCCTAGTTTTGACAACCTCCTCTCGTTCATTCCCTTGAGATTTTCCGCCTCAGTTCCGAGGCACGCGTTTGAGTATTCGCACCACTCGCACTCGCGACCGCCGGACTGCAGTCCTTCCGGTGGCAGCGCTTCGGCGAATGGCGCGGTCTGAATTTGGCGCGCGCGGGCCATTGCGGTTTTGAAGATTTCAGGGTCGCGCTTGACAGCGAACTCGCGGGTGATGCTCCAGTCCGACGCATCGGTGTAGGAGATCAATGCGTATTCGGGCCGGTGCGCGGTTGACTCGCGGATCAAGCCCATTCCAACTTGGACTTGATACAAGTGCATAAGCTTTGGTTCGTCCAAGCGAGTAAAGGGGTGTATGGATTTGGCCTCGATGACGAGCGAGCGATCGCCGCCCAGGCTCTCGATACCGAGTGGGGACAACACGTCATCGGCAAGATCGATGAGCAAGCCGTCTGGCGTCGCGCTCAAATATTCTTTGACGAAGGTCCGCTGCTTGTCGCCGGCGAAGCGTAAGTGCCAGCCATATGTCGCGCGTAGCGCAGGCGCCCAATAACTCGCCTCAAAAACTGTGCCACGTGTAGGATTACCCCAACCCTCGACGAAATCGGGATTGCGAGGTGCGCCGCGCACCGGATCGCCTTTGTTCTTGCGATAGAACAGTTGCCTTGCGCAGCGTCCAATTTCAGACGCGCCGATGGTCTGTTCGCGCCCGACGAAAATGCGCCTTGCTTTGGACGCGTAAGCGGCGAGTGCGACAGTGATAATTGTCATTGCAGCAACTCGCGCAAGCTGAGGAAGGTGCTCGGCGGCTCGTGCGGAAGCGGATCGTCGAACGGATCGAGTCCGGCGCGCTCGCGCAGCGAGGTAATGGTGATGTTGATGAGCGACAGGACTTCGAACTTCGTGTCGGCGTTGGCGCGCTCCCAGCCGGCGGCGCGGATGAATTTGACCAGGCGCGCGCCATCATTGAGCGTCATCGTCTGCAGGAAGGCGACGAGCTCTTGCGCGGCAGCAGCGTGCGGGCCATTCAATAATGTTTCGAGCCGCTCGTGCCGCCACTTCTTCCACAGCCGAAGCAGATCATCGCGTTCAGCGAGCGCTTTCTCGGCCGCCGTAGCGCGCCGCTTTTCGGCCGCGCGCTGGCGCGCCTTAACCGCGGCTGGCGTCTGGCTTTCGGCGTATCTGATGAAAACATTCACGCGGCACCCCCGCGCGGAATTTTTGTGAGTAGCGCCGCCCACACGCGCCACGGCAATACAACCATCGGGTCAGCGTTATTCCGGCGCAGGAATAGCGCGTCGCATGTACCGAGCCAGGTTTCGAGCTGCACAAAGCCGGCGCCGTTCTTGCGCGCCTTCGACTCGGCGACGATCGGCGCCTCCTCGCGACCGAAGGGATAAAGATCGAGATCGTGGCCGGAGCCGCGGAATCGGCTGGCGCCACTCAGCGGATAGCGCTCGGCATGGACGCCAATAGCTTTATGCCGCTCGACCAGCTCGCGCTCGATCCGGTCGCCTTTCTGGCGATGGCGCGCGCCGCTCATGGCACGACCCTTATGCGATAGCCGCCGCCTTCGGAGCGCATCGTCAAACCGTGTAAAGCGAGCGAACGATTCAGCTGCGAGATGTGGACAAAAATGGTGTGCCGGCATTCGGGCCCACCCGAGGGATCGTCCCAGGCTATCGAGCGCAACTCCTCGGCACTGATCCCGGGGCGACGTTTCACGGCGTCGAGGATGCGCTGCTTGATCGGCGTCAAATCCCGGATCGGCGGCACGATTGGCTGTCGACAGGTCGGACAGATATCGGGTTGACGGGAGATCATGACTGGCCCTCACCGGCCCCCCAGTTCGCGATGATCGTTTTCGGTGACTCCCGTTCCGCTCTGTTGATGCGGTCGCAGCGCTCCCAGGCATCGGGCTCGATCTGCTCCTGGATCGCTTCCGTCACGATTTCGCGCAGGTCATTGGGGTCCATCGCGTCCAGCTCCCAGCACTGATCGCCATGGTTTTCGACGAACCACCGATAGCGCGGGTCCTTGCGCTTGTCGGTCACCGGGAACGACGGCAAGTCGGAAGCTTGGTATTGCGTCAGCGCGATGCGTCTAACTCTGATGTGATCGCCGTCGTATTTGTCGAACCGATTGGGCAGGTCCTCTTCCGACATGAACATGCCGGAGGGATCGAAGTCGCCGACGTAGAGAATGATCAGGTCGCGGCCGTCATCGTCTTGGGCGAGGTTGTAGGCCATGGTGGCCGACGAAAAGCCGTGCACGGCGAGGAAACCGACGCCGTATGCGTCGAGCACCGGCTTAAGCACGCCGCGGACGGTGCCCTTCTCGCTCACCACGATGACGCGGACGGGTTGCTGATCCCAGAAGTCACGACGATAGGATCGGGCGACGCATTCGGCATATTCTTGTGGGTTCGCCCAGGTCGGGACCCTTTCAATCTCGCGAGTCTCGTCGACGATCCACTCCCACGGGAGGATCCCTTGTTCGCGCGCGTATTTGAGCAGGCGATAGACACGCTGCATCTCGTTGGTCGCCATCGAGGCGATCTGGCCGGCGGTGAAGAGCTTGTAGCCGACGCCGCGACCGGTGACGGGCTGGATGACTGCGGTCGTAGTGCGCATCGCCTCGATCAAGGCGAGCGAGCTTGCCCCCATGCCCCGACCTTTTTTGGAACGGGTTTTAAAATACTCGTCGAGCGGGGATTTCGGGTTGCTCACGGCGGTTTCTCCGGAGTTGCAATGACCGGAGGAAACCTGCTAAAAGCCGTCTTGCGTCGACTTGGCTTTAGCTTGGCCCCTCCGGGGCAGCTTGATCCCAAAAACAGCAGCGCCGCCCTTTCACCAGGGCGGCGTTTTCTTTTAGACAGTAGTCGACGTGGTGGCGGCGTTCTTGGCGGCGGCCTTGCGGCGGCGGCTATGACGGGCTGTTTTTCCGTTTGCCGGTCCGCGTCGCGCCACCTTGCGGGCGTGGGCGGCTAGATCAGCGGGAAGGCCAGATCGCTTTCCGGCGCAGTCAAAGATTGGCCATCCCTCTTTCTGTAGTTTCGGGACCAGCCGCCGCTTGCTCTCGTCCTTAAAGATCACCCGCGCCAGCGGCACGTCGCCGCGAACAAGACCTTTTAAGCTCCCGACCATTGGCGGCCTCTGGCTTGTGAATGGCGGAACAACCATACCGCAAGCCGGCCACAAATGTCAAAAGACCCATTGCTATCGCAGGGGGTTTCTGCCAGAATTGCCAAAACCGTCAGATCGTGAAGGCCAAAGATGTTTGAATGCGGATATGGCGCGGTCGAAGCGGCGCTCGTGCGGGCATATCGCATTCCCGGCGAGGCCGCAGGCGCGTTTCGCGCCCGTCTTGGCGCCCTCCAAAAGCAGGGGCTCTTGGGCGCCAAAAACCAGCCGGGCAAGGGCGTGGCGTTGCGCTACAGCAGCGACCAATTTTGGAGACTGATCCTCGCGTGCGAGTTACTCGAATTCGGCATCAGCCCGGCAATGGTGCTCCGAATCGTCGAAACACTGTGGCAAAGCCGACTTCAAAAGATTTTTAGCGATGCAGAAGACGCGGTCGTGAAACACGAGGATGCGGGACCGGATGACGTAATCCTGCACATGGGCGGCGTGCATTTGATGGTCGATGGCTGGTCAGACGCCGTGCCGAACGTAAATTCCTGCCCGCTTGGCAAGCTGCCCGACAACATGACGATGTGGATGTCGATAAAGCCCGACGATCCGAGTGGGTTGCCGCCCCGCGCCCTCGTCACAAATCTGTCGATGCGGCTGCGCGCGTTCCATACCGCGCTCGGCTCCTCCTATATGGACGAGTTGCGCGCAGAGCGCGCCGGGCGGACGGCGAGCAAGCAGCGCAAGCGACAGGGCTGATCCGGATGGGGATACGCCATGAGCAAGCCAGCGAAGAAGGTGTATAAGCGCAGACCGGCGTTGAAAGCCGCGCTCGAAGCAGCACGAAAGGCTGGCTTGGAAGTAAAGACTGCAACGATCGAACACGGCAAGATCATGCTCGCCTTCACCGACGGCACGACGGTGAGCACCAACAATGAGAACGAATGGAGCCGTCGATTGAAAGATCTGGGTTATGGCAAAAATTAAATTGCGGTACGTCAAGAGCTATATCAACCGACACCGCAAGGTCGACCACTATTTCCGCCGCCGCGGACAGAAGTTGGTGCGATTACCGGGCCTGCCGGGCTCCGATGAATTCATGCTGGCGTACAACACGGCGCTCGGCGCCCCGGTGGCGCAGGCCAAGATCGAGCCGGGCGCAACCCGCACCAAGCCGGGAACTGTCGCCGCATTGATCACCCGCCATATTGCGAGCGGCGCCTTCCAGATCGCCCGCGGCTCGACCCAAGTGCAGTATATGCGCATCCTCAACATGCTCCGCGACCAATTCGGCGACCTTGCAATCGGAAAGCTCGAACGCGCGCACATCAAGCTGATGCTCGAAGGCAAGGCCGCGACACCGACCGTCGCGCGCACCATGCTGCGCATCTTGCGCCTTCTCATTGTCGATGCCATCGACAGCGGCTTTCGCAGGGACGACCCGAGCATCGGCCTGAAGGTGAAACTCCCCAAGAGCGACGGATTCCCCACCTGGGAAGACGACGAGATCGAGCGCTTCGAGACGGCCTACCCCCTCGGCACCAAGGAGCGGATGGCGCTAGCGCTCTTGCTCAACTTTGCCGCCCGCTGCTCCGACGTGGTTCAAGTAGGCCCCGGCAACGTTCGCGGTGACGAGTTGACCTACGTCCAGAAGAAGACCGGCGCGAAGCTCACCATCCCGATGCTCGACGAGACCGCCACCGCAATAGACGCGATGGGCACGTCCGCGCATCTGGTCTTTCTGGTCAACGACAACGGCGCCGCGTTCAACGAGGAGAGCTTCTCGAAATGGTTCCGCAAGCGCTGCCGGGCTATCGGCCTTGACCGCGCGTCACCGACCGGCAAGAAATTGTCGCCCCACGGCCTGCGCAAAGCCGCCTGCGTGCGGCTGGCGCATGCCGGGTGCTCGACCAAGGAGATCGCGGCGATCAGCGGCCACAAGAGCTTGCATGAGATCGAGCGCTACACCCGAGACGCCGAGCAGGCGCGGCTGGCGCGCAGCGCGATGGCAAGGCTGCGGGAGCAGAAGAAGAACGGGGCGTGAATTCGAAAGTGTCTTACCTCAAAAACAGCGGTGTCTTACCTGCGCAGAAATGCCGATAGAATGCGCATAAGTCGAGGGCGGGCGCAAATCAGAACGATTCAGGTCCGCCCCAAGGACTGGCCGGTGCTTCCACGGCAACCTCAGCACGCGGTAAGCTGGCTCAACGGGTTCCGGAGGGGAGCCCATGGTCCACGCGACAAGGCGCCAATTGATCACGCTGCTCGGCGGCGCGGCGGCGACGTGGCCGCTTGCCGCG
>Ga0310909_10001738_pt1 | contig 13031 bp, 13 predicted proteins | sample GREbulkMGT000H_FD_203449 | JGI IMG/M metagenome (GOLD analysis project Ga0310909, IMG submission 203449) | Lab enrichment of tropical soil microbial communities from Luquillo Experimental Forest, Puerto Rico - GRE.bulkMG.T000H | ecosystem: Environmental > Terrestrial > Soil > Tropical forest >... | reverse complement strand
CTCGACAAGCTGAAAAAGACATTCGAGGAGCACCCGGTTGAGCTCGCCACCGATCTGCTTGCGGTTTATGGCGGCGGGGTAGGCCTGGTGAAGGCGCTCACTGGCGCCACCCGCGGGCCGCTCGGGGCGATCCTGGGCCGCGCGGCGCCGAACCTATCTCGAGCTTTTCAGGAGGGTCGGGTCGGTGGTCCGTCCGCCCAGGCCTTCCGAACCGGCATCGGCGGCGGCCAGGTGCCGCAGCCGGTGCCGCCGGCTATGGGAGCTCCTGCCGGCACGGGGCCCTCGAGCTACGTGCCGTGGGGACCACGGGGGCCAGGGGCGTTCCAGGCCGGCCAGGCCTTGCGCCGGCTGCCGGCCGGACCTGGCGGCATGCCCAGTCACCTGGGCGGGATGGCCGGACACGCCGCGGGACAGTCCCTCGGCGGGCCGGTTGGCGCCTATATCGGACGATCTATAGGCGAGGGGGCGTTCTCGGGGCTGCCGCGGCGCATGCTGCCCGAGATGGCCGGCCGTGCGGCCTACCGCGCCGGCCAGGTCAGTCCGTGGCCGACGCGGGCTGCGATCACCGCGGCGGCGAGCAAGGAGCTCAAAGAGGCCAAGAAGGATTACAGCACTGCCGACGCGAAGGTATTGCGCGCGGTGCAAAAAGAGAACGCGACCTCTGACCAATTGATCGCGGCGCGCGATCTCATGAAACGCAAGGAGCTCGAGCGCGCCGGTCGTGCGACCCTGACCACGGATCCGATGAGCGGCGCGGCGATGCCAGGGCCGGCGCAGCAGCCAACACAGGCACAGACACCCTCACCGGGACAGTCGAGCTATGGCGGGCCGACGTGAAAGTATTAGTTCTCGATAGCAAGCATGCGCACGGCCTAGACCTTGTCCTGCGTGCTCAGCGAGATGGGCATAATGTGCGTTGGTTTTTCCCGGCTAATGAGAAGAATAAATTTATCGGCGAGGGGATGACCACTAAAGTGTCCGATTTCTTCCCATCCCTGCGTTGGGCCGATCTCGTTATCCTTACAGACAATACGACTTACCTCCACAATATGGATGCCGCGCGTAAGGAGGGCGTGGCCGTTTGTGGTGCTACGGTGGAAAGCAGCGAATGGGAGCTTGATCGCACCACGGGCATGCAGATGCTCGAAGAAAACGGCATTGAGGTACCCGCTTATAAGGAGTTCAACAACTACAACGACGCGATCCGCTTCGTAAAAATGCATGCGCGGCCATTCGTTTCCAAACCGTCGGGCGACGCTGACAAGGCACTCAGCTATGTCGCGCAGACTGACACTGACTTGCTGTTCATGCTTGAGCGTTGGCAAGCAAACTCCAAATTAAAGGGGCCGTTTATCCTACAGGAGAAAGTCGACGGCATCGAGATGGCTGTCGGGGGTTGGATGAGCCCGGAAGGTTGGATCGGGCCCTGGTGCGAGAATTGGGAGTTCAAGAAACTTTGCGCGGGCAACCTCGGGTGCAGCACTGGTGAACAGGGCACCGTTTTGAGGTATACTCGGAAATCGAAACTGGCAAAGGAGGTGCTTGTACCTTTGACGGAAGACATCCGCCGTACGGGCCATACCGGCTACGTGGATGTCAACTGCATGATCGCTGACGGGAAGCCCTGGCCGCTCGAGTTCACGATGCGGCCAGGGTGGCCTACGATGCAAATTATGCAGAGATTACACAAAGGAGATTGCTGCGAATGGATGCTGGATCTGATCGACGGAAAGGACAGCCTTGGGATCGACTACGAGAACATCGCGCTGGGCGCGGTGCTATCGATCCCGGACTACCCCTACTCGCACCTGACGAGGAAGGAGGTGGTGGGGATCCCGATCTACGGAGCGGACGAGGTGACCGAGCATTTGCACCCCTGCGAGATGATGCTGTGCGAGGCGCCACTGCCGAACGGCGGGCGCGGAAAGATGTTGGGGACCGCGGGGGACTATGTGCTGGTGATGAGCGCGACCGGGCCGAGCGTGAAAGACGCGCAAAAGCAGGTTTACAAACACTTGCGGACCTTGAACGTGCCGAACTCCCCGATGTGGCGCGTGGATATTGGGGACAGGTTACGGAAGGAACTACCGCAATTGCAGAAGTGGGGATACGCGACGGGGATGTCATATCAACCAGCAAGTTCGACAAAATCGCCGACCGAGCGCTCGACGTCCTCGCCGAATGCCTCGATGCAGATCGGCTCGACCCTGATAATCTACGTCTGATGAACTTGCGCCTGGCCGCGGCGCAGACCGTGATAAACTCGCGGATCAAAGTGGACGATACGATCTACCGCCGGCAGCAGTTTGATATGATGCCCAAGCTCATTCAGATGATGGAGGAGGAGAAGGAAAAGCTGAAGGTTTTGGCCGGCGAAATTTTAGAATATCCGCCAGCGGCTTCTCCTCGATGACGGCGCGCGGGAGCATATCCTCCTGCGCCAGCAACGCGTCCATCATATTGGCGTGGTGCATGTCGATCTCGTAGGTGAGGATCTGGCCTCCTACGTTGTGCGGGGTGCCGGCGCCGAGCGTGACGAACTTGCTGTCGTTCTTGATAATGCCGCGCTTGATCAGATCCTGCCGAAACGATGTGCGGTTGATGGCATGCTCAACGAGCCATTTGTTCAGCCAGGTACGCGAGACCCACAAACGACCGTTCTCGCGCACGCGCCGAGCGAAAAAGCCCTTGGTCGGCACCGGCGCGACCAGCACCTGGCAGGCTGCTTGTGGTTTCCACTCGCTGTCGGTAACCAGGATCGCGCCGTAGAGCGCATAGATTGCTTCGTTGAGCACGTGGGCATAGTCGCGGCGCCCAGTGTGCTCGTCAGCCGCACGCGCTTTGCAGTGCTCGGCGGCCCAATTGATTACGCGGGTCGCGCTAAATGCCAGAATGCCAAGCTTATTAACAATACGACCAGCAACATGAGCGCAAGCCAGGGCCCGCACCCAGTATCGGTGTTGTCGGTGGAACCCGTATTTGGGATCCGTCCGGAATGACGTAGTTGCATCCTCGAGCTCTTTCTTGACGATCGTGAGCATGCCGGGTTGTAAGAGGTACTTGAGATAAGCGTCGCCGGCGTGGCCGGCGTTGACCTTGAGCTCGCGTCGCAGCTTGTCGCCATCGGCGCCGCCGAAATTTTGCTCGCAGCCGAACTCGAGAACGCGAAAGGCCTGCGCCTCTTCCTCGTTCTTGGCGTGCATGATGTCTACAATAGATTGGTTGGATCCCAGAACGAGTATGGTCTGCCAATCACCGGCAGGCGCGCGCAGTGTCCCCTCGCCAGTGGCTCGTAGTTTATCTCGTCCGTTCGTAAAAGTAATAACGAATTGTCGAATGACATCCGGGTCGCGCTTATACAACTCGTCAAAGACGCAAGGGAGGTTCCCCAACGTGCCGAGTAGAATGCCTCGCGAGACGCGCGTGTCTTCGTCCGTAAGCCTGACGCCATCGAGCTCTCCCCATACGCTTGCTACCGCCTCGAGCGCGGTGCTCTTGCCGGTCGAGCTCGCCTCCGAGACGAGATTAACGATGGCACCGCCTTCGCTCTCACTATGAAATCGCATAAGGGGCGCCCCAAACGCACAGCATAGAGCAAAGCTATGCGGCTCGCATCCCTCTGCAAATAAACTATTAGCCGCGGCACTCCAGGCCTGAAGAGATCCGCCGCGTGGGCCCAGCATGCGACTGCGTCGGTTGATTTCCGGATTGCCGGCGGCCGTGATGATCGCACCCTCTTTGTAGAGATGGTTGCCGAAAAGAAAGCTGGTGTCGTCATCTTTCCATCCGAACTGATCGAACCGCACTGCCGCTTGCTGTTGTTTGTTGTAGGTGTCCATTGCCGTGCGTACGTATTTGCGCATCAAGTCGTAGTCGTGGATGACGGCCCCATGCCGGTGCATCTCGGGCATGCCGCGCGGCGAGAAGAACACACCGGTGGGGATCTCGACTTGCAGCGTATCGAACTTGCGTTTGATAGAAAAGTTTAGAGAGAAATCGCGCTCGCCGCGCTCGCCGCGGTTGATGTTGACGAGATGGATCGGCGAGCTCGAGATCAGTATGGATTGTGGCTCGCCTTTCTTGTTTTCTGTCCGGAAGCAAAGCCCGTGCGCGTCGTTGATAAAGGACGAGGCGCTTTCGACGCCGTTGAGCTCCTCGGTTTCGGAGTGTGGATCGGCTTCGCCGGCGTCCCCGGCTTCTCCATGGCGCGGCGCTTCTTGGGCATGGGTCATTCTCCCTATCTGGAGCGGTGTGGTTATCTTGCCTCGCCAGGGGCAGGCCTGGCAACGGGCAGCACACTCGGGGCTCAGGCCGGCGAAGGTTTCACACTTGATCGGCGAGGTTGCCTGGTCGAGCTTGCCCTGCGTTTCCTCGAACGAGTAACGTAGATGCCCGATTGACCACGCGTGTCCAACATTATCACCATCGGTGCAAAAATGAAGCGTCCAAAGCGCGTACAGCCAGAAATCATATGGGACGTCGCCTTTAACGTCACGGACATGGCCGATCTGAGCACACCCGGCAGCGACCTTGTCTGCGTCACTGGGAATTTCCGAATAAGCCGCCGCGCCATCAATCAACCGGCTATGCTCCACTTGCTTGAGTACGGTCTTCCCTGGCCGATGCAGATCCAGGTTGATCTTTTTGAGGGATTTGAACGGGAGGTCGATGAGCGCCGCCGGCGCCGCCCAGCGAAGGACCGTCACGGGCCGGACTAGGCCATGCTTGTAATTGATCGTTCCCGGCGGGCGCAGTACGCTGGAACTGTCGGCGGTACGGGTCGGGTCCGGCTTGAACCCGAGCTCGATGCACAAGGCCTTGTAGGCCATGGCGCGCGGTTTCCAGACCTCGGGCGAAACCGCATCCTCGAGCACGATGTAAGCGTGGATCCCGCCGGAACCCGAACCGATCTCGAGCATCTCGGGCAATCCCGCGGCGGCGATAAAATCGGTCAGTGCTGCTGACGCTTCCGCGGTGGTGTGATAAGGCTTGCTATTTCCGACATCCACATCGAGCGGAAAGCATTTCAACGCGAGGACGTTTCCCTGCTTGCGGTTCGCTGTCGTCTTGAATGTCGCAATAGCGTGGTAGGCATGCTGCCCAGGCTTGCTCTGCGCGACGCAGAAAGCAGCGAGCTCTTCGTTGGTTTTGAAAAATCGTTGGGACCTTTTGCCGTCATCCTTGAGAACCACACCGCATCGCCATCCTTCCTCGGGAAGAATGTGGCGTAGGAACTCGACGGTGCTGGTCATCACCGCGGCCTCGCAGTAAAGTTGGGAAGCGAACCGCCACGGTTGACCCGTGGCGGGATGTTGTCAAGAGTGCAAGGCTCGAAACTATTTCTTCAGTGGAAGATTAAAAGCGGCGTCGAGCCGAGAGTTCATCTCCGCTGACGGCTGCGCCGGTGCCTGCATGCCAAAAGCAGACGGCGCGTTCTGTTGCGCCTGCTGCGTCGTCGGCGCCTGCTGCGGTGCCGGCGTTGTCTTCTTAGGACGACCAGGCGAGCGCTTCTGCGTTTGTCCAAACGCATCACCACCGTTCTGCTTCGCTTGCTGCTGCGGTGCCGGTTGCGGCTGCGGTGCCGGCGCCGGTTGCGGCGCAGGCAACGGCTGCGCCGGCATCTGCTGCGCCGGTGCGCCGATCAAGGCCGTGATCGGTTGATCGAACTTGCCGACCATAAGGCCGGTCAAATCGCTCTGCTTGTTCTTCTCCCAAACCTCGACCACGCGATTGGCCATCTCGTCATCGATCAGCTGATGCGCTTCGAAATCCATCAGGCCTTGCCCGACGAACGTCACGCGGGTGACCACGTGGCAGAGATCCGGCTTGCCGCCATCCGGCAATTTCTGCATCTGCAGATAGGACAAATAGTTGTTCCAGGCTTTGAACGATCCAGGCTTGATCTGGAACAGATAAACGCCGGGATGATCGACCACCAGGACCGCAAACTTTTTGAGATCCTGACAGGATTTTATCCGTGCGCCCGAGATCTTCGATATGCTCGAGCCGATGACGTTGTGCGGACACGTGTCGCAGGTTGCCGATTGCGGGGTCTGTGCGCCGGTCGACGGCGCTTTGCCGTTGTCCGACCAGCACAGCGGGGGCACGATCTCGCTGCGATTGAAATCCTTGCCCCAGTAGATTTTGCACGTGATCGGGTTGCGGTCGATCACGATCATATCGAGTGCAGGGCCGCTCGGCAGATGGTCGAGCGGGGTCACCTCGCCCGAGGGATCGACAAGCGCGAACTCGTTGTCAGCAATGCTGATCTGCGGCGGCATCTGCCGGCCGGTTGCGGCGCCATCAATAAGACGTTGACCGCTGGGAGGTACGGGCAGTGGCATTAGTCAGTGCTCCTCACGTTGGTTTTGTAGATGACGGTCCTAGTCAGACCGGGCGGAAGCTCGTTATTCTCGGTATACTCGGCAATCGCGTCCTTGGCGACGTTGGCAGTGAGCATGTCAAGGTGCCCGTTGGTCGCAAACTTAAACCATACATCGCGATCCACGACCCTGAACGACGTGATGACCTGGCGATAGGCAGTACCGAACCTGGTCTTGATCGCTTGCCCATCGAGCTTGTTGATCTCATCGGCGAGCGTGCTTTCGATAGCGGTGAGCGCGTCATCGTAGGGTGCGATCTTCTCGGCGAACTCTTTCGCCATCGCAGTCTTGGTATCGCGTAGATCGACGTACTGCTTGATTAGCTCAGCAGCCGTTCTCACTGCCGTAACCGTTCTGAACTTTGCCATCTTGAGTTGCTCCTTTGGCTAGCTCGAGGACTATTCCCTGTAAGTTTTCGTTGTTCTCTAATCTTCTGTAGATTTCCCTTTCGATCTTGGTACTCATTAACTGCACGACCACGTTCGTGCGCGTTTGACCGGGCCGGTCGATGCGTCTAATGGCTTGCAAGTAAAGCTCGGTGCGGTCGGTCGGGCCGAACCAAACGATTGTCGCCGCCGCGGTGAGGGTTAGCCCATGGCTCATGGTTCCGGGATCGGCGATCAGGACGCGCGGCGACGCCTGCTCCTGAAAATCACGAAAGATCTGCGCGCGTTCCTTAATGCCAACCGGGCCATTAACAACAGCGCACTGGTAATCCTCGGAGAGCTCGTCGTAGAGCATATTGACGACCGAGGTCAGCGGCGCAAACACAATGATCTTCGCTTTGGCCTCCTGCATCACCTCACGCAGTACCTCAATCCGCGGCGCGGCATCGATCCGGCTGACCGTGTGCTCGGCATCATAGATGGCACCACAGCTGACCTGGATGAGCTTAAGACGCAGTGCGGCTTCGTGGACCGCGGTGATCTGCTTGCCATTCTCGAGCATGAGAACACACCGACGCTTAAGCTCCTCGTATGCGTCCTTTTGCGCCACGCTGAGTTCGACGTCGCGGCGTTGCGTGGTCTGCTCGGGGAGGTCGATGCACTGATCAATATCGAATCTGACGTTAGGGGCGAGCATCCTGTAGGCGGCTTCCATAGCACCAGGCCGCGGTAACCATTTCCACTTTCCGACTTGCTCCATGACCCGCATACGGTAACCGACGAAGCTTTCGCCGAACGAGTTAGCGACCAACTTGCTGAGCCCATAGGCGTCGAGCGGCCCGTTCGGGCAGGGAGTGCCGGTCATGAGCCAAAGGTATTGCCGGCCGGCGAGAAAGGTGCGCGCGGTGCGGTGACGCTTCGTGGTCCCGTCGCGGTATCCCGACGCTTCGTCGATCACCACGATCTGAATGTCTTGACGTTGTGCAAGCTCATTCTTGATGACCGACACGCCATCGTGGTTGATGATGTAGTAATCGGCTTCGGTGGCGAGAAGCTTGATCCGCTTCGCTTTAGATCCGTGCAGCACCACACAGCGCCGGCGGCCGAGGAAGTGCTGGAAAATCGCATCGGACCAGACGCGGAATAAGGTGGAGAGCGGGGACGCAATCAGCGTGCGGGTGCCAGGCTGCTGCGTCATTATGAAGTCTGAGGCCCACAAGGCCGCCAGGGTTTTGCCCGTGCCCATGTCGCTTAAATTGTGACAACGCGGGTGGACGCACATGAAATTGGCCATCACCCGCTGCGCCTCGAAAGGCTTGTACTGCCCAGGCCAATCGTAGTCGGCGAGTGGCGCCGGCACCGATAACCCTCTCCAGCGGGCGAGTTGCAGGTTTCGAAGGTTGTAAGGAAAAGCGAATTGGACGCCGTTTAGCGGCTTGGTCCCTGGGATGTTCTTGCAGGCCCAGTCGATGTGATCGGGCGCGTCATAGACCACCAGGCCTCTTTGGCGGTCTAACCACATATCGCTCGAAGTGGAGCTCGTCATCGTCATCGAGGGTCACCACGTAAACATGGCCACCAGCGGCGGTAATTTGCTGCGCGATAACCTCTTGACGGGGAGTAAGCTTTTTACCCCGTGCCTTGGTTTCGTAAGCGTGGAACTCGCCGAGATAGCAAACGACAAAATCTAGGCTCGGGGCGCCATAGCCCGTCTGGACCGGCATTAGGTAATAGGCACCGTTACGCCGTAGGTGCTCCTTGAGCCTAATCTTAACCTTAGCCTCGGGGGTGCGGATTGTCAAGACCTAATTTGTGACCGGCGGGCCCGGATGTGGGTCGCTTCGTCTTTCCAATCGAAAAATTTTGACCATCCGCGGGGGCTTATGTCGCCTGCAACCTTCGTGCAGCTGTGAGGTGCGCGAAACATGCTGCACCGCTCGCAGTACTGGATCCCCCGCGGGTGGGTCTGGTAGTCGGCCGCTTTCTTGTCGACCTTAGTGTGCAACGCGTTGAACTCCCCTGCGGTTGTCGACAACGTCGACGAGCTCATTCATGCCTTCAACGTGAATTGCGATGATCTCACTCTGCGTGATGTAGCAGCCTTCCGTGATGAAATGACCGTCAGCACGGATTGCCTTGATCATCGCGTAGAAATGCTGCGGCGTGAACGCCTTGGGATCCATGATTTCCCAGTGAACCTCGATATTGTTCTTGAGGAGAAAAATTACCTTCATGTTCGTCTCTTCTTTTTGTTGCTGGTTTTGTGAACCTTCTTGGGCGCTTGCGACATCAACGCGCCTTCCTCGGCGAACCGCCATTTAACTTGACCCTTGCCGTTGATCCCGATTTCGTTAGCGATTGGGGGCGTGAGATCAATCGCCGCTTTGTTAGTTGGGATCATGCCGTTCTGCGCCGGCGTCTGGTTTGCATACTGCGTTTCGACGAGCGGCCGGAAACCTTGTAGCACATACTCCGGGTTGTGTGTATTCCAGGGCCCCAGGTCGATGACCTCGGTGATGACGGCCCCGCTTGGTCCCTGCACCTCGATTAACGGCCGAGGCACCTCTTTCCATTTGTAGGGCAACGCAACCCCGCGACTGCTCGAGTTAATCCAGTCGATATCTCCATAGGCTGAGTCTTGATCGTCCCCTCCCCCGCCAAACTCAGTCGCCTCAATCGAAGTTCGCCAATCCTCTCCTTGTGGGATGTCGCCCTCGATGCGGATGTACTCGGCCGAGGCCCAGCCAATCGTTTCCGGCACGCCTTCGCCGGCGCTCGTCTGCAAGCGCAGCCAATGCGTCGAGCCGTTCCAAGCATCGCCGATCACGGTCACCGCGTCATCGTTCTCCGCGGTGCCGATGATGGAGCTCGAGCTCGAGGGTTCGGATCGGATGTTGAGCTTGTCGCCGGCGACCAGGTTATACACGGTTCCCTGAGCAGGCTCGAGAGGCTCATCAGTATCGCCTCCTCCCGATCCCATGTAAGCCTGAACGTCAGCAATGAACTCGGACTTGACGATGTTCCTGCCGGGGCAGTCGTGGTCAGTAGCCGGGTCTTCCTTGTGGAGCTTGATCTTTTCATTGGACGGTTCCCATCCAAAAAATTCGTGGCACTCGCCGAACAGCGCGACGGCCATCTCCATCACCTTGGCGCCCATGCCGGTTTCGTCGCTCTCGCTGGCGTAATCGCCGACGAGCTCGATGCCGAGCCTGGTGCCGTTCCAGGAGGGCGAGTGAACGCCTTTGACGTTAAAGTCGACGAATATCCACCAAGTCACGCCATCGACGAACGCGTGCGGACCTGAGCTCCACCCCATGTCGTTCTCATAGTAGTTCCGCAGGTTCACCATCCTCTGCTCGGGCGTCGTCCCCCCGTGCCACCACTGGTGCAGCGTCGGGCTTGCGGTGTTGTGGACGACCATCCCGCTCGGCCTCCAGCCCGAATTGAAATTCAAGCTGCGCAGGTAGCTCTTGAACTCCTCTATCGTCCTGCATGGCAGTGCCTCATCTCTACCGTTCCAAGTCATCAGATCACCTCTTCTTACTCGCTCATGGATGGAACTCGCAAAACGTACACGGGCACCACGGGCACAGGCCGCTCTGCCGCGGCGGAAAGGCTTCGTAGCCGAGCAAGAATGATCGCTGGATCCGCTCCTGCGTCATACGCATTTCCTCGAGCATGTCAGCAGTGTCGGAGAGGTCATGCACGTCGCCCATCTGATTAAGCGCGAGCCAGTTATACCATCCCTTGATCGATGTGAGCTCGGGCTTATGGGCTTTCAACAAAACAGCGTGAAACTTGAGCTCGGTTGGATCCTCGCGCCGTTTGCCAGTCTTGTGGTCGATCAGCAGCGCGAACGCCGACCGCGACGGCAGGGCGATGAGAAGGTCGAGCACGCCGCGAGCCCACACCTCGTCGTCGAAGAAATTGCACGGCGAGTAATCCTCGCGGATGCCTAATTGCACCTCGGTGCGGACGACGAAATTGCGCGGAAACTGATACAGATGTTCGTGGTGCTTAAGACTGGCCGGCATCGGCTGTTCATGACTGAGATAGTTGTCGAGCGCCTCGTGCACGTGCTTGCCCCAGGCCATCTCTTTAGTCGGTTCCTGCTTGCCGAGGTCGCGCGCAATGAACCTATGCCAGGTCTGCCGCGGGCAGATCTTGTTGAAGGTATTATGCAGCGTGTAGTTAGCTGCCGGAATTTTTGGGGTGCTCGCGTCCAAGCTATTCTCGGCTTTGTCCACTTTCTTTCATCGCAATCGCTTTCGCTTGTGAGCGCTTCTTGACGATTGGCCCTTTCTTCGATCCGCTGTGCAGCGTCCCATGCTTAAACTTATGCATGACGTCCTTAACCGTTTCCTTGCCTCTACCTTTTGGCATCTTACGCACTCCTGCTCATGAGTAGCTCTCTCCCATTGTTGCCTCGGCATCCAAAGGGATGCCCTCACACCAGTCCGGTGGCTGTCGCATCTCGGCGAGGATGTTCTCGAGATCGGACTTGGCGCGCTCCTCGCGCACGACTACCGCGACCGCGTCGTGCTCCATCAGAGCGATGCGGTAGCCCTGATCTGCCAGGCGCAGCATGCACTGTCCGATATCCACGCGCGATACCGCCTGAATTAAGTTTTCAACTAAGAAGCCACCCCAGATCCGGCGCATGCCAAAGCGGGACTTGTAGGCCCAGGCCTGCAGGCCGCGCTCGTCGGCCGGATCCGAGACACGTTGAAGCTCAGGGTAGTGCAAGTAGGTGTCGTTGGGGAGATAAATCTTGCCCTGATGCACACGAAAGATAGACCACTCCCGGTTTTTCTTGTTCGCCAGTGCCCACAGGATCTCGTCGGCCTCGGCCCACCACGCGACTACCGCGGGATGCTCGCGCCGATAGAGGTCGCGCCACGCCTGCGCCGTTTCCGTCGTGATTTTAACCGGAGGGCCGTAAGTACCTCGCGCCGCTGTTGCTTGGATAGTAGCCGTGCCTGCTCCATAGCCACAGCTAAGCTCCAATTGCTTACCAGTCCCACGCTTCTGAAGCATTTCTCCATAGCGCGGATCATTCTCTTTCGCCTTGTAGACAGGGTGTCCATAGGCCTTGCTCGCGATGCTGATGTACGGATCCTTGCCTTCGCGAAAACGCTCGATCACGCTTTCCTGGCCGGCGAGGAAATTGAGGTATCGACACTCGATTTGGCTTTTGTCGCACTTGATGATCTGGTAGCCAGGAGGCGCTTTAATTGCCGAGCGGATAGCGCCTCCGCGTCGAAAATTTTGCCAGTTAAGACGATCTCCCCCACTCCACCTGGTGGTGTGAGCACCGCAATACGACAAGTACACCGGCAGCGGCCCTCGCCCAGCCATATCTGCAAGACGTGCAGCCCTTGTCTGGTCAATGGACGATCTAATTCCAAGGCGAGCCTCACCCAATGTCCGGACCCGGTCGTATTGATGCTCAAGAATGAACTCCTTCATGTATTTGTCCGTCTTGGCGAAGCAGTAGGCCTCGCCGGCGGGCGTTATTTTCTTCTCGGGCTCGACACCCTCGGCGCGCAGCAGCTGCGCGAACCGCTCGGGTGATTGGAGCTCTTCCTTGCTCACCTTGAGCTCTTCCATCAAACGATGCTTGCGCCCGATCTCGGCGAGCTCGATACACTTGAACTCACCGACATCCCCGCGCAACACCGGTTCGGTGAACATCCTGATCGTGAGATCGATTAGTCGTAGCTCCTCGTCCGGCACGTACGGCGCCAGGCGAGTGAAGAGCTCCCACGTTAGTTGACAGTCGTGCTTGCCGCCTTCGACGATCTGTGACTGCACCACGCCGGGAAGCTCGTCCCAGTGCTTTCCCTTGAAGGCGCTGTAAGGGATGTTCTTCGCCGGCAGGCCGAACTGATCCGCCAGGCTAGCCAAACTGTTTGAGAGATGATTACCCAGCACAAGCCGAGCCATGCTGAGAGTATCGAGCCACACAGCAGGCCGGACCCGATAGTAGTGAGACAAAATGAAACCATCGAATTGCGTGTGATGGCACAAAATTGCTATCTTCGACCAATCCACACGATCAAAAAATGTCTTAAGTGAGAGCGGCGGGATCCAGCCAGTGGTGCCGTCGCTGGCGCGGATCGCGACGCCGTGCGGTTCGAATTGCGGATCGCGGACGTACGCTTCCGTCGTCATCTTGCTCAGCGTGTAGTCTTTGCTGAAAAAGGTTTCGAAATCCAAACAAACAATAATCAAAGTCCTTACCTCACCTCACCGTGCCATA
>Ga0310909_10001735_pt1 | contig 13041 bp, 17 predicted proteins | sample GREbulkMGT000H_FD_203449 | JGI IMG/M metagenome (GOLD analysis project Ga0310909, IMG submission 203449) | Lab enrichment of tropical soil microbial communities from Luquillo Experimental Forest, Puerto Rico - GRE.bulkMG.T000H | ecosystem: Environmental > Terrestrial > Soil > Tropical forest >... | reverse complement strand
CGCCTCAAAGGACAGGTTTTGCGCCTCATCGACGATCAATAACACGCGCTTGCCATTGCGATGCTGAGCCAGGACGAACTCGTTAATGCGCTGCAGAAGCGGTCCCTTAGCGAGGCCTTCTTTGGCGATCCCGAAACCAGCCGCGAGCATATAGAGAAGATCATCGCCGGCGAGTTGGGTCGTGACAATGTTGGCGGTTACAAAACTGTTCCGGTCGATTGTCGACAACAGATTGTTGACGAGGATCGTCTTACCAGCACCGATCTCACCGGTAATGATGATGAAACCCTCGGCATGATGAAGTCCGTACATCAGATAGGCCATCGCCTGGCGGTGAACCGTGCTCTCGAAGAAAAAACGAGCATCCGGGGCGAGCTGGAATGGCTGCGCGGTAAGCCTATAAAATTCGGCGTACATCGTCGTTTCAGAATGTCGCGCTGGGTTGGAACGTCAATTGATTGACCACGACATCCCCCGTCGCTGCCGACCGCACCGCCAGTACCAATGGCCTGACCGTGGAGGTGGTCATCTTTTGTCTCCGCAGTTGTGATCCTTGAACGGATATTCGCCACCGGTCAAGTCCACGAGCGCTCGGTGCCAGCGAGGATCCAGCTTAACCCGGTCGCCACAGGACAGCCGAATGGCAGCTTACGGCGCATCCTTCCCGTTTGGCGCTTGGCGGAAGGCTCCCCTCACAGGCGCGCGAGAAAAGCCTGCTTGCCCCACAGTCCGGCGCCCGCCACATACTCGGGCCATGACGGGCTCCCCGCTCAAGCGACAGCGCAAGGCCGGCGTCGTTGATCCGGTCACCGGCGAGCTCGTCCCCTTCCCGTACCTTAGGCACCCGAGAGCCGGCCTCTCCAACGCCCAGTGGCGCGCTCTCTCGCCGGGCGAGAAGATCGAACGTCTGCTGAATATGTCCCTCGACCGCGCGGCCGAGATCCTGACGTGGCCGGTGTCCGAACTCGACCCGCTGCGCCTCTCGCTGCTGATCGGGCCGGATGGCCACGCCGATCGCCGCGAAGACTTGGGTATGCGCACCGATCCAGTCGGCCAGCGCCTGAGTCCAGCTCGCCTCGGCATAGGTGAAATTGGAGGCACCATGACGGCGACAAAAAATCTGCGCCGGACGGACTCACCGGGTCCAGCCGTTTCCGGCCCGCCCGTCCAGAAGTGTTGCGCTGAGATGATGTCGGTGTCGGTTGCGGGGATCCCGAAAAATCGTTGTCGGACAACCGTAGCTGAGCCGATTGGGGGAAACGCTAGCGGAACTGCCCTTTACCGGGGACCAAGGCGATCTGCTTAGGGCGCAACCAGGCCGCCCGAACGGTGCCGGGTGGCGGCACGAACACGCGGAGGTCCCGGCGGAAAGAAGCCTTTCGATTCTCACGCGCTCGGCCGGAAAATGGTTGCACTTCGACCCTTCCGTCCAGCGGCACCCGCCATCGACAGGGCGGCCAAAAAGCGGCGTCGAGATTGCATCATCGGCATCGGAAACCTCCCTTTCATTCGCTCACGTCTTCAGCTCGCGTTTGAGCTCGTTCAGGAAGCGCCAATCTGTGCCGTCGGCGATGATCTTCTGCGGGCTCGACTTGATCATGCCGATCTCGTGCAGGCGCAGGGCGTAGAAGCGGACGGCGTCTTCGTGGTCGTATTCCCGCCACTTGTCATACGGCAGTTCCTGAAGCGTTGCAGCGCATAGTCGTAGCGGGGCGTGAACCCGCCATCGACGAGCATCTGCGTGGCCCGCGCCGGCTCGCCCGCGCAAAGATCCGCCGCCTTCAGGATCGCGCGCATGACCCGCTTGGAGCCTCGCGGCACGCGGCGAGCCGCTTGAAAACGTCGTCACCACGACCTGAAAATTTGGTTCTTAAACGTGTTATTTAGGCTTTATTGGAATAGTGGCATGGTGAACCCCTCCCTGAGGATAGCATGCCATATAGACCATGCTCCGACCCAACCGCGACCCTGACCTGCCCCGTATGCGGCGGCGATGCAAACCGAAAATCTGACGATGCTAATGAAATCGTGGATTGTAATAGTTGCGGAGATTTCCAGGTTGCCCTTGATGTCATCAAAGATTTTGGGTTGCCGTACAAAGAGCCAAGAGATCGAGCGTTAGCGAGTTACAACATCCGAAAGATGCAGTCGTCGGCAACGCGACCCACGCTTACGGTGGAGTTCTTCAATTCACTAAACCTGCACAGCCTCCCAACGCCAGCGGAAGCTAGCGACAATTTTATTATTTGGCTTGCAGGTAAGGCAGATGGAATGCCCGGCAAAAGCATACCGATTCTCTATGGAGACCCGCCACTTCTGGCGAAAATCGGAGTGGCTGAGCCAGCAGACATCAAATGGATCGTGCACAGTCTAGAGTCAAATCGATTATTTAAGTGTGGCCCAGAACAAGGTCACCATCTTAGCGGTGCACTGACTATTGATGGCTGGCGGAGATTCGAAGAACTTAAGCTTGCCCATACTTCATCAAAATATGCCTTCTTTGCACGTAAATTCGATAACCCCAATTTGAATGAAGCCTTCGAGAAGTGCTTGCGCCCAGCGGTGCTAGAAACAGGGTATGAACTCAGGATTGCACCACAGCGCGCAGGGTTGATAGACGCCATAATCGAGGACGAAATCCGGCGCTGCCGCTTCCTGATAGCTGATCTTTCTGATGACAACGCCGGTGCATATTGGGAGGCTGGTTTTGCTGAGGGCTTAGGAAAGCCTGTTATCTATGTCTGCTGCGCTAGCGTGGAGGGGATGCCTAAGACGACTCACTTTGACACAAATCACCGTCACACGGTCAGATGGGATTTGACCTCACTCGATCAAACAGCGGCCCAGCTTAAAGCGGTTATCAGAAATACGCTCCTTGGGGACACCAGACAAAGCGACAATGGGCCTTAACGGAGTTGCGGCGAGGCCCGTTGCTGGTGCCGCCGGTACTGGCCGACCGAAAGGCCGAGGTGGCAGCGGCTGCGGGCCGCATGAGCCCCAGGGGGGGACTAACGGGGCACAGCAGCTTCTCATGCCGGGCTGGTTCCATTCAAGGTCCGGCTGACGAGACATATCCTAACTGTGTCAACGGCTTGCCGTATCTCAGAGACAAAGATAGTCTGCCAACAGATTCGGTACAGTTTGCTCTCAACGAAACGCGCAGCTCGATCCTCGATACGACCGAGCTTATAGCCAAGGTCCCTTCGCAGCCGCGCCAATTTGCGGTCACCATTGCGGTCCGCAGTTGGTGGTTACCATTTCATCGGATCCGGCTGACCGGCTGATCGTGGCCACCGCGCGCATGGCGAATGCGACCCTGATGACCCGCGACCGGCGCATTCTCGATTACGCCGCCACCGGCCATTTGACGGCAATCGCCGCTTTGAGGACAGCCTCCGCCGCATGACTTCATAGCGTCAATCCACCGCAAACACCCACACCGACCCGCCTTGCGGCACGTCGGGGAACTCCCACGGCCTTTTGATATTCAGCCGCGCCTGCATGCGGGCCGCATCCACACCCCACCCCGACTGAACGGCGATGTATTGCTTACCGTCGACCTCAAAAGAGACCGGCACCCCTTGACTCCCGAACCGGTGCGGAATTCCCAGAGGATCTTGCCATTCGAGGCGTCGAAGGCGCGGAAGTAGCGGTCGTTGGTGCCACCCAAGAACAGCACGCCGCCGGCCGTTGCCAGCACCGGCCCCCAGAGCTGTGAGTTGGCAAACGGATGGCTCCAGACCTTCTGGCCGCTATCGAGCTTCCACGCCTGCAGCTCACCGATGTGGTCGGCGCCGGGAGCGATCTGGAAGATCGCGTTTTCTGGCGCTATCCCGGTGAAGCGCTGCCCCGCCGTATAGGTGACGGGACTACCGGTAAGTGCCTGACACAGGTTCTCGTTGGCCGGGATGTAGAGCGGCCGGGTCTTCGGGCTGTAGGCCGGTGGCGGCCAGTCCTTGCCGCCCCACAATGACGGGCAGAATTCGGCTTTTTTGCCGGTCCCCGGCTGGCGCGCCGGATCGATATTGGGCCGCCCGGGCTCGGGATCGAGGTTCTTGAACACGATCTGCTTCACGAACGGCTTGCCGTCGACAAAGCTGATCTTGTTGGCGGTGCGCTCGAGCCACCACAGATAGCCGTCCCGAGCAACATATACGAGGCCGTTTACGGTCTTACCGTTGCGCTGATAATCGACCAATACCGGCGGGTTGACCTCGTCCCAATCCCATGAATCGTTCGGATGGTATTGGTGAAAGCCTTTGATCTGGCCGGTCGGTCGGTTGCGGGGATCCCGAAAAATCGGTGTCGGACAACAATAGCTGAGCGGATGGTAGAAACGCGAGCGGAACTGCCCTTTATCGGGGATCAGATCGTCTGCTTAAGCCACGACCATGCCGCCCGAAGGATCAGCTGGCCGGCGATGCGCACGTTGCGCGTCGGCAGCAGCGCGAGTTGGGCCCAGCATGACCGGCATGATCGAAAACGCAACGCCGTTTCGGACGCTTGCCGATGCCATGGTGCTGCGCAATCACGTGATTCACGTTCTCGAGGAGGCCGATGTCGACTAAAAGCTCGCCGTTTACCCAAGCGCGCAGTGGCAGACCGTTGCGGTAGTCGGGTCCGCCTCGGCTGTGTAGCGCACCGCGCCGCAGAGGCAGCCGCCTTTGATCGCCATCTCGATCCCCTTGCTGTCTTACCCTTTCGGTTGAAGGCCGAATGTGTGTTGCCATACATCGAACCAGCCCTATCGCCACGACCACTCTGTGGTTCGGCCTCCTGAAGCGGGAGCGTAAGACCGTCTCTGTCATGATTGAGCTGGCGTCCGCAAAGCACACGGCGTCAGGGTCCGCTGCCAAACAACCGACTTTGTTGCTCTAGGTTTTTTGCTCCCCGATTCGGGCATTTGCTCTTCGGTAGCCTTCCCGATTTCCCAGATCGCATAGGGAAATCCGGGGCGCAGGCGTGCATCCACTTCTTTCGTGTTAAACATAATTCTGCCACGCCAATCGCCAAGGCCAAATCGGAAATGGAGCAGGGTATTCTCGCACGAATAACATATCGCATCGTAGCCAACGCGCGAGTCATCAGGAGAGCACCAGAAACGATTGCCCTCACAGGGATCGTCACGCTGGGTGTCTCTTACTTTGGGTTCCAGCATTTCCACCGCGAGCACGTTGCTGCCCTCAATAATAGGATAGCCTCGCAAGAGGGCTCCTCGCCGAGTATCAGACCAAACTGCGAGGGGCTACTCCGGACGAGGCTGCGACCCAGATTGAAAAACTGACGACCTTGTTGACTGAGACGCAAAAGAGCCTGACGGAAGCCAAGGATAGGCCCGCTTCAGTCGAGAATGGCTCTCGCGATCCGCGACGGCTGTACGAAGACGATAACCCGATTGCCGTGGTCCAAGATCCAAAGGTGGACCTTGGCAACAAGAAGATCATATTTCCTGCGGTTAGCTCGAAAGCGATATTAGGGATCAACAAATTGTACGAGTTTCGGACCTGGAAGTTAGCGTGTGAAGCCACTCAGTTGTATACCGTGGTCAGCGGTGGCTCGGGATATAATTACTCTTATTCTCCTTTGACCTGCAAGATCGTAGACAGTCGGTGAGCGAAAGACACTGTTTAAACAAGAATTAACATTTCAGTCGAAATTTCCTGCCAGCCGGACTCGATCTTAAGGGTCAGACCGAGGGCTTCCTGCAGCATCACTTCGGGAAGGCGGACTCTTATTATTACTGGGCCGCGCGCGGCATCGACGAATGTCGCTAGCTGATCGGTCGCTCTGACGGAGAACTCATTGTGAAATAATCATAATCTGGGGTCATTCTTCGCTCGACTGTCGCCGGCTACGTCAGGGGCAGCCGCGCCAGAGTTTTGTGGTCTGAAATCCTCATGCAATGTGCGGATTTATTTCCGGCGAAAGGGCAGCCGAAGATCCGCCTCAAAGAGTTGGCCGGAACGGCGATGCGCTTTGGCCGGGGCATCCGGCCATCGTCGACCATTTCATCGAATTTGGTGACGCGCGCGAGAGGCCGCGCGGGGCAAGCGAGAGCGGAAGGCTACCGAGGGGGTTCCGGACCATCACCTTTTTTCGTGATAAAATCGCAATATAGTGGTATCACAAGTTTGGCTTTCCTCACGCTCCATCGGTGGCAGCACCAGACAAGATCTGCGCGCACTGTTTCCCCCATGGATCTCCAATTAATTAAAATACTCGCGGTGTTTTTTTCGATGTTACAGTTGGGCTCAACTAGAGGACTTTTATATTTTAGAAGATCCTCTACGTCGCCGCCGCGGATTATCGTTCCTTCACGCAGAAGGCACCTTAACGCGAAAGCCGATCGGCGGCGGTTCAGTTGGTAGCAGATTATAGGCGAATTGATAATATTGATATATTAGCTTCAAGCTGATAATTATCCTCTTCGCCAAGTTCCAAGGGGGGCGAAAAGAAAGGAATTGCCCCGGTGAGGCGGACCGTTGGACCCCGCTGCACGATTTGCAACCATCCGGCGCGGCCGCAGATTGATCTTGCGATTGCCACAGGGCTCTCAAAGCGGGCCGTGGCGGCGCGCTTCGGGGTCTCGCGGGATGCCGTCTGGCGGCACGCGCAGGCGCACTTGACCGCCGAGATGCGCGCGGCGCTCGCAACCAAGCTGTTGCAGCGCGAGGGCGATACCAGGCGCATCCTGCTCGAGGAAGACGCCGGCGTGACCGAGGCCTTAAAGGCGATCCGCGGCCCGCTGTTCGGCCTATACCTCACCGCCGTCGACACCGGCGACAGCAAGGCCGCCGCGGCGCTCTTCGGCCGTCTGCACGAAAATCTGGCGTTCGTCGGGAAGCTAACGGGGAGCTCGTGCCCCATGCCGGCACCACCATTACCAACGTTCTGCTGTCGCCCGATTTTCAGCGGTTGCGCTCGGAGCTCATCCGCGTGCTCGCGCGCTATCCCGAGGCACGGGCGGAAGTCGCTGCCGTTTTCCGTCAGGCGGGGTTGCAGGCGGCCACCGAGATGGGGGCGTCGCCAGAAAAGATCATCGAAGCGCTGCCCGTCGAGACCGAGCATGACGATTGATCTTGGCCTCGATCTCGCGCATGCGCTCGATCCTGTCGCGTTTGTGCAAGATCGCCTCAAATTTGAGCCTGATCCTTGGCAGGCACGACTCCTCCACTCATCCGCGCCGTGGATCCTGCTCAATTGCTGCCGGCAATCCGGCAAGTCGACGACGACAGCCGCCGTCGCGCTCCACACAGCGCTTTACGATCCCGGTTTGATCCTGCTCGTCAGCCCGAGCCTGCGGCAGTCCAAAGAGCTCTTCGCCAAGGTCACCGGGTTTCTCAAAGATCTCGAGCCGGCTGAGGTGCTTGAAGAGGACAACAAAAGCTGCTGCGCGCTGGCGAACGGGGCGCGCCTCGTCTCGCTGCCCGGCGACCCCAACACTCTGCGTGGCTACTCCGCGCCCAAGCTGATCATCAAAGATGAAGCCGCCTTTGTCAGTGATGCCATGCAGGCGGCGCTCGACCCGATGCTCGCGGTCTCAAAAGGTCGGCTGATCGCTCGGACCTCCTTTTGGAGATGTTGGTCTGCTTCGACTGTCCTAGCTTGATCAGCAAGGTTGCCGCTTTAGCGGCCTCGTCAATGGCTGGAAACTCCGCAGGACCGTGGGCATCCAGGACGAGCTTGCGACCGTGGTGAATCACCCAGGCGCCGGTGATCTCTTTTGCGCTTGCTCCAGTCATTGTGTCCTTCTTTAACCTTGTCGAACCGTATTGTCGCGCCGTTGGTAACATGGATGGGCCGTCTCCGAATCTCCGAAATCCTCGCTCATCCAGTTAACCTGGGGCAGGGTATTTTGGGATCCTTAAAAACATGGTCAATGACCGACCTAAAGTGACCATTTGAGCCGGAGGGGACAAACAAGCCGTACCCAACAATTAAATCTGGCTGAACGGCTGCTCTAGGCGTGTGCAGCCGACGCCAGCAGCGACGTTATTCGATCTGATGTACCCTCTCCGGCCGGAAGTCGAATGCCGCGGTCCTCGGATTTGTCCTATCCGAGAGCGGGGGCTAATTTCGTGATGCTCGGTCCCCAACCCTTCGGGGAGGTTGGGTCGCCGTCAAGGCGGACGGAAGTGAAGGTCAGTCATGCGGTGGCGTGGTCAGGGTGCGGCGCCGCTACTCCAACGCCTATTGCTCGAGCGGCCTACTCCCGAGCGGGCGTCGAGGCGTACAACCTCCTGCCGACCCGGTTCGAGAACATCGCCGAGTGGAGCTGCGCCGAAGGCAGTTGACCGAGGACGGGAATGTGGCGCAACACTTATCGCCCTTTTCGATAGCCGCACTAAACTCGGCGGTTACCGGCGCCGCCAAGTATAGCGCCTGCCGCTGGAGATGGACGACCTCCGGTCCCGCGGTTCCCTTGGCAGCTCCGCGCAACCCTTCATTAGCTAGAAGGTGCGACGAAAAGTGCCGAAGGGTTACAGCGAATTTACTGGTTGATGCTCTGCCGCGTGGGACATGCTGAAGCCCGAACCGACGATCGCGGCCTACCGCAAATTCGCCGTGACGACCGATCTGTCGCGGCTTGAGAATATGTTCGTCATCTCGCGGAATACCGCCTTCACCTACCGGAACCAACCCATCGGCACGAAGCAGATCGGCCGCGAGTTGGGCGTGCGCTATGTGCTCGAAGGGAGCGTCAGGCGATCGGGCAGGCAGGTCCGCATCAACGCCCGGCTAATCAACACCGAGACTGACGCGCATCTATGGGCCGAGCGGTTCGATGGCGACACCGAGGATCTCTTCATGTTGCAGGATGAGGTGACGCGCCGCATCGCTTTCGCGCTCGATGTCCGCCTCATTAACGCGGAGGCTACTCGAACGATCGACGAACCCGATGCGCTCGACTGCATTCTCCGGGGACGCGCAGCAGAGGCGAAGCCGCCAACCCGAGATAGCTATGCCGAGGCGATCGGGTGGTTCGAGCGAGCACTGGCGCTTGATCCACGATCCGCCCAGGCAAAGCCTTTTGGCAGATGTGCTAGTGGGCCGGGTGCTCGATCAAATGACGGACACCGCCGCCGCTGATATTGGTCGCGCAGAAGATCTGCTCCGGCAGACCTTGGGGCAATCACCGAGCGACCCGGTTGCACGTTACGCTAAGGGTAACCTGCTGCGCCAAGCTCGCCGATGCGAGGCCGCCATCCTCGAATATGAGACGGTAATCGAGTTCGATCGCAACGAGCCTGGCGCCTATGCCAATCTCGGCTGGTGCAAGTTCCTGACCGGCGCGATCGAGGAGGCGATCCCGGCGCTGGAACAGGCCTTGCGTCTCAGCCCCCGGGATAGTCGCGCCGGGAATTGGCATGCGCGAATTGGGCTTGTTCACCTGCTGCAATCGCGCACCCCGGAGGCGCTGCTTTGGGCCGAAAGGGCGGGCAGCACAAGTCCCGCGCTACCCTACGTTCATGCCCTTCTTGCTTCTGCGTATGGTCAAGAAGGCGTGAGCGAGCGGGCCGCCGTGGAACTTGCCGAAGCCCAAAGACTGAGCGCCGCCAATCGTTATTCGAGCATCGCCCGCCTGAGGACTGCCGGTCTCGACGGATCCGGATTTTGGGGAGGACCGAAGACACGCGCCCTGTTCGAAGCCACCTATTTTGCTGGGCTCCGCAAGGCCGGCATGCCGGAGGAGTGACCGCCGCCCAGCGGGCATCCGGTTGGCCCGGACCCTCACGTCACAAGGTCGTGCGCTCTCAGCAGCCCGACCAGTTCCGCGGCCCATTCCCGAGCCTCTTCCATCTTCCCGGCGTCTCGCAGGGCAAGGGCCTTTGCCACGGCTTGATCGAGCGCTGATCGCTCAGCGGCGGTCAGCCTTCCCGGCTGTGCTCCGCGGACAGTACGAGTGCCGGATCACATGCTACGCATAGCCGGTTGTCCCATAGTTCAGCCGCAACCAATCTCGACCGTCTCACGCCGAGCCGGCTCGCATCCAGGCGAGGTCCTCCGGTTGCGTCTCAAACCTCCGATCCCCTTCGGGCAATACGACGCAGCCCTGCGCACTGCGGGTCCAGAAATGCACTGTCGGGCGCAGCCAAGAGGTGTCATCCAGTGTGCCGGCGCGGACGCGAAGAGTGTCTCGTGTAGTCGGCTCGGGCTTTGGGCCGCTGCAGATCCACGTGCCACAATCCGGGCAGACCCACCGGGTGACCGTGCGCCCGCTGTCGGCTTTGCGTTGGAGCGAGCGCGGCTGGGTCCCTGCGAAGTGGAAGGCGGTGCCTGCCACAACCAGCGCCATTGAAAACGCGCTGCCTGTCAGAGGCTGACATTCCGTGCAGTGACAGGTGTAGACTTGATGCGGGGCTTCGCTGACCTCGTAACGGATCGCTCCGCACTGGCAGCCTCCCGTCTTGGGGAACCTCATGGCCCGACCTCACGCATCAGAGCACTCGGTGCGCCGGCAGCCCTTCGCAGCGCGGCACAGCAGGCCGAGGATAGTGCCGACCACGGCCGGGTTCCAGTGCGTTTCCGGGGTGTCCCTTGCCTCTGATGACGGCCGTCCTCGCGAGGGTCGGGGTGCTTGGCGGCTTAGCGCCCGGTGCGCCTTCTGCTCGCGGGTACCGCTGGAGGAGTGAAACTGGTTGCTAGGACTTAACCCCAGGAGTAGATAAGGGCGGCCCGGAGCGGTGTTGGAAGCGCCGCCCCGGACCTAACCACCATCGGCCTAACCAGGAGACCGACAATGGCTAAGCACACCTTTACCACCGTTGCGATCGCAACCCTACTGGCACTGCCCCTGGGGGCTTGCCAGGCGCCGCTCAACACGCGCGGAGTAGACACGCAGCTCGCCGGCCGCTGTAAGCTTATGGCTTACGGCGAGGATCGTTCCCACTTCGCTGTTGGCCTCCTCTCTCAGGCGATCGTACAGTCCAATGTGGATCAGCGCCGGCAGGACATCTACGACAGTTGCGTGGCGGCTGAGGGTGGCAGAGAACGGCCGGCCGAGGTGCCGTGAGGGGCAAAAGGAGAGGGCCGGAGAGATCCGGCCCTTTGAGTTTCCAAGGTGCAGCGTCTTGCTACCGGCGCCCCAGAATGACCACCAGCAGCCCAATTATGGCGCCGATCAGCCCGGTAAGGCCGGCAAGGCCGGGACCTATCGCGGCGATCCACGCTCGAACAATTTCGAGGCGCTCCCTGCGATCTGCGCGGAGAGCCACGCGAAGCTCCCTGAGGGCTTCGTCGGTAAGTAGATGTCGCCCAGTTTTCGCACGTCTCCACTTACTGTCTGGGTCTGGCTCGCCGACAATATCGCCCATAAGAAATCCTCTGGTCCTTTTCGGTATTGGAATAAGGCGTTTGGCTGCCAAATCAGAGAAATAGTCTGTTTGTAGAGTAGCGACCTCGTCTAGTTGTTGCCAGTACGTTTCATAAAAATCCCTCATATCTGGTTTACTTTCTTCACTTGTAACTTTGATATGCTTGCGGCGAGCAATTTGAAGCCGTGCCAGCTTGTAGCGGTAGCGAAGCCAGTCAAACATGATCCACTACATACACCGGGGCGGCTTAAAATCTGTCAGAAATTTGCGGAGGTTCCCGGCCGTGTGCAACGACAATTATCGTGTCCGGCCGTATTGCGTCACCAGAGAATGTTCCCGAGCCATCGAGCTTTGCCTCATCAAATCTGCTCCTGTTGCCTCATCGCGCTCTGCCCGAATCCGAGCTCCTTTTCCTGCTTTTTGATATCAGCTGCTTGCTGCTGTGGGCCCTGTGGGGTTGTGGGCGACGCGCCCGCGTCGTCCAAGCGCAGCGGCAAATCCACAGGGCTTTGGGGAAGCTGGGGTAATCAAGTCCAGCACGCCTCGCGCAGGCCGCTCGGTCATTCACTCCAGCGCCGGTGCGAGTTCGGGGCACGTTTGTGGCTCATTGTAAATCGTTACGTAACGATATTCAGGCGGCGATTTCCAGCACAGGCTCGGATCATTCGGCTGCGCCATAGGGCACCTCTGCGCCGGTCGCAAAGCCAGGCTCCACCGTTGAGGTCGCGAAGACCAGTCGCCGCGCAGCTTCTCGCCGCCATCCTTTGAGGCGACGCTGGAGTGTCCGCAGCTGCCCGTCCGGGTAGACTCCAGGATGCTCAGCCCGTAGCCGCTCGAACAATTCGCGACCAGTCCGCTCCGGCTCCGCGTCGAACCATTGCCGAAGCAGCGGCCCGGTCGTCTCAAACGGGTCACGACGCGAGCGCCACCATCGCACCGCCTTCACCGTCGGCTGGGCCGTCGGACGCACCTCGCCCTCCTTCCAGGCGGTCCTTAGCCCGGCAAGAAACACTTCGAGCGTTGGCGCGGGTGCATCGCCCGTCATCGGCTTGTCCGCAAGCGCGACCAGCCGCTGTTGAGCCGCTCGTATTTCAACCAGCAGGCGCACCGGATCGAGGTTGGCCTTCAGCGCCGTCACGCGATCGCGGAGAAAATACCGTGGCAAATAGGACAGAACCGGATGCGTCCGATCTTTGTCGGAGACCAGCGCTTCGTTTACCGACACCGGCCAAGCGATGCCGAGGGCGGGATCGCTCCACACGAGGCCACGATAGTGTTCGGGCGAATAGTAGGCATTTACTTTGTAAATGACTTCCGGTATCGGGCTCGAGCGTGCAATAACCATGGGCGAATCCTTCCGGTATGAAGATCTAGTTCCAGTCGGCAGCGCTCAGGACTGCTGCGAAATGGCGACCAAAGCTCGGTGAACTCCAGCGAAGGCTTATACACGAGGATCCGGTGGCTCTACATGCTGGGGCAAGTGCGCGCCAGCTTTGCTAAGCCGCCTTGCGGATCAGCACTTGGTAGGGAACCGGAGCGGTGCGGGCGCCGATGCCGAGGAGAGTATCGAACGCTGCGTGCCGTGTGCGGCGCCGATCGAAGCGGAACACGAACTCATCCAGGTAGTGCTGAAGCTTTGTCCTTCGCAAGCCGTGGTAAACGCCCAGGCCCCAGCGCTTGAGGTTTGAGAACAGGCGATGGATCCAAGGCAGCACGATGTGCGCCG
>Ga0310909_10001729_pt1 | contig 13059 bp, 11 predicted proteins | sample GREbulkMGT000H_FD_203449 | JGI IMG/M metagenome (GOLD analysis project Ga0310909, IMG submission 203449) | Lab enrichment of tropical soil microbial communities from Luquillo Experimental Forest, Puerto Rico - GRE.bulkMG.T000H | ecosystem: Environmental > Terrestrial > Soil > Tropical forest >... | reverse complement strand
AGGATCGCGATGTGGTTCTGGTGCCGCGCGGTTACCATCCGGTGAGTGCCGCGCACGGATTCGATCTCTACTACCTGAACGTCATGGCGGGACCCGTGAGGCGCTGGCAGATCACGCAGGCGCCGGGCTACGGGTTCCTGACGCCGCGCAAGTGAGTACTCCAGTGGTCGGCATGGCAGTACTCGGTTGCGGTCGCATCGGCCGGATTCACGCCGGCAATCTCGCCCGCCACCCCCGCGCCAGGCTCGTCTCGGTGTTCGATGTCGCGAGCGATGCCGCCCGCGAGACCGCGAGCGAGCTCGGCGTGACGCGAGCGCAGACCCTGGAGGAGGTGTGGGCCGACCGCGAGGTGGCCGCGGTGCTGATCGCGACTCCTACCGATACCCACGTGCCGTTGATCACCGCCGCCGTGAAGGCCGGCAAGGCGGTCTTCTGTGAGAAGCCGATCGATGTGGATCTGGAGCGCGCGCGCGCCTGTGGGCGCGACATCGCGCCGTACCGGCCACGACTGATGCTCGGCTTCAACCGCCGGTTCGACCCCTCGTTCCGGGCCCTGGGCCAGCGCTTGCATCGCGGCGAGATCGGCCGGCTGGAGCTCGTGGTGATCACCAGCCGCGATCCGGCGCCGCCGCCGCTTGCCTACCTCAGGAGCTCCGGCGGTCTGCTGCGGGATATGACCATTCACGATTTCGACATGGCCCGTTACCTCGCCGGCAATATTTCGCAGATACAGGCCTTCGGTGCGAACCTGGTGGACCCCAAGATCGCCAAGCTCGGAGACATCGACACCTGCACGGTAACGATGCGGGCGAAGTCCGGCGCGCTGCTGCAGATCAACAACAGCCGCCGTTGCGTGTATGGCTATGATCAGCGCATCGAAGTGTTTGGAGCGAGCGGCATGCTGCAGGCGGGCAACTGGCGCGCTACCTCAGTCGAGCACTCGGGCGCGCAGTACACGAGCGCGCGGGACCCGGCGCTCAATTTCTTCATCGAGCGGTACGCGGAGGCTTATCGTGAGGAGCTCGATGCGTTCGTCAGGTCGGTGGAAGAGGACCGGCCGATGAGTCCGGATTTTTCCGATGGACTCCAGGCGCTGCGCCTCGCGGTCGCGGCGGAAGAGAGCCTGCGGACTCAACAGTTCGTCGACGTGAGCTGACCGCGGCGGTTGACGGACGTGCAGCGAGGCGCGCGCGGCCCTTCAGGCGCGTGCGTCGCGCATCCTGCGCCGATACTGGTCGGCGATCACCGCCGCGATGATGATCATGCCCTTGACGATCTCCTGGTAGTAGGCGTCGATCCGCAGGAACGTGAATCCCGAGGTCACGACGCCGAGGATCAGCGTGCCGATCACCGTCCCGGTGATCCGCCCGATTCCGCCGGAGAGCGAGGCGCCGCCGATCACTGCGGCCGCGATCGCATCGAGCTCGTACATCATGCCCATGCCGGCCTGGCCCGACACCGCGCGTGCCGAGGTCACGATCCCGGCGAGTCCGGACAGCACGCCGGCGATCGTGTAGACCACGATCAGATGCCGCGAAACGTTGATTCCCGACACCCGCGCCGCCTGCGGGTTGGCGCCGATCGCATAGGTGAACTTGCCGTAGCGCGTGTAGCGCAGCGCGATGTGAAAGACGAGCGCGGTGGCGAGGAAAATGACGACCGGGACCACACCGCTGCCGATCCCGGCGTACGTGTCGCCGAGCATGCTCACGGGCTGCCCGCGCGTGTACCACCGGGCGAGTCCGCGCGCGGTCACCATGACGCCGAGCGTGGCGATGAATGCCGGAATTCCGGTGCGCGCGATCAGTGTGCCATTCACGAGACCTGCCGCGGCGCCGACCGCGAGCCCCGCGACGACCGGTACGATCACCGGCAGTTCGGTGAGCGAGGGATACACCGGACGCACCGCATCCGCGGACTGGGCGAGGCTGGCGGCCACCATGGCGGTGAGCGCGACCACGGACCCCGAGGACAGGTCGATGCCGCCGGTGATGATGACCTGGGTGACGCCGATGGCGATGATGCCGATCACCGACACCTGCAGAATCATCACCACCAGGCGCTGCTCGTTCAGCAGGAAGCTCTGCCGCTCGAAGATCCAGCCGAGCAGCTCGAATCCGAGCGCGAGGCCCACGAGCACCATGAGGATACTCAGCTCCGGCGGCCAGCGCCGCGAGCGCGGTGCTGCGGGAGTGCTTACGGTCTGCTGAACCAGAGCCTGCGGCATGTGCCTTCCGGTCGCCTATTGTGCGGCAAGTGCCATGATCTTTTCCTGATCCGCCTGCTCGCGCTCGAGAATGCCGGTGACGCGCCCCTCGTGCATCACCATGACGCGATGGCTCATGCCGAGAATCTCGGGCAGCTCGGATGAGATCATTAGCACCGCGGCCCCTTGCGCGGCGAGCTGCGCAATGAGCTGGTGGATCTCCGCCTTGGCGGCGACGTCGATGCCACGGGTCGGCTCATCGAGGATCAGGATGCTCGGAGCGGTGAGGAGCCAGCGGCCGATGAGCACCTTCTGCTGGTTGCCACCGGAAAGATTGGCGATCGGCTCACCGAGATCGCGCGTCTTGACACGCAGCTGCCGGCTGATCGCCGTGCAGGCCTCGCGCACGGCGGCGCCGCGCACGAATCCGAGCCGCACGAAACCGTGCGTGAGCGCGGCGATCTCGAGGTTATCGAGCACGCTGAGCGTGAGGAGGCAGCCGGTCTCCTTGCGGTCCTCGGTGACGAATGCCATGCCGTGGGACAGCGCCGCGCGCGGCGAGTCGACCTCGATCTCGGCACCACCGATCAGAATCTTGCCGGAGCGTGCCGGCGTCACCCCGAACAGCGCCTCGGCGAGCTTGCTGCGACCCGCGCCGATGAGGCCGGCGATCCCGAGGATCTCGCCCGCGTGCAGCTCGAAGCTGACGTCCTGAAAGTGGGGTGGCAGGCCGAGGCCGCGGGCGCACAGCACTGCCGCGCCCGGCACGGACCGTGCGCCGGGGAAGATGCGCACGAGCTCGCGCCCGACCATCATGCGAATCATCTGCTCGCGCGCCAGGTTGGCGGTGCGCTCGGTGCCGATGTACCGGCCGTCGCGCAGCACGGTGACTTCGTCCGCGATCTCGCTCAGCTCGTCCATCCGGTGGGTGATGTAGAGCACGCCTTTGCCCTGTGACTTCAGCTCCCGGATGATGGCGAACAGGTGCGCCGCATCGCGCTCGGTGAGCGCGGAGGTCGGCTCGTCCATGATCAGCAGCTGCGATTCGTACGAGAGGGCCCGCGCGATCTCGACCATCTGCCGGTTGGCGATCGAGAGCGTCCGTATCTCGGCCTGCGGGTCGAGCTCGATCGAGAGCCGCTCGAGCAGGGTTCGCGTGCGGCGGTGGAGCTCGCGGTGGCTGATCATCCCGATCGCATTGACCGGCTCGCGTCCGATCCAGATATTCTCGGCGACGGTCATGGAAGGCATCAGGTTCAGTTCCTGATGGATCATGGCGATGCCGTTCTCGAGCGCCTGTCGCGGCGAGCGCAGCTGCAGCGTGCGGCCGAGGAGCCGCAGCGCGCCGGCATCGGCGGGTATGATCCCCGCGATGATCTTCATGAGAGTCGACTTGCCGGCGCCGTTCTCGCCGATCAGTGCGTGCACGGTGCCGCGGTCCACCCGCATCGAGACATCATCGAGTGCGACGACGCCCGGGAAGCTCTTGCGGATGTTTCGCACCTCGAGCAGGCAGCGATCGGACGCATCCGCGGCCTCACCGTGCATGATGCGCTCAGTGCCTGCCCAGGTAGTCCGCGAGGTTCGCTGCCGTCACGAGCTCGAAGGGCACCCACACGAAGCTCGCGACCTTCTCGCCACGGGCGAGCTTGAGCGCGGTGTCGACGGCGCCGGTCCCCTGGGCCGCCGCGTTCTGGAACACGGTCGCCTTCAGGTCGCCCGCTTTGAGCGCGGCAAGCCCATCGGCAGTCGCATCGATCCCCGCGACCACGGTGGCTGACAGTAGTTTCGCCTGCTTGAGCGATTGGATGGCGCCGATGGCCATCTCATCGTCGTTGGCGACGACCGCCTGAGGGCGCAGGCCGGCGCTCAGCCAGTTGGTCATGAGGTCGGCGGCTTCGGTGCGTTTCCAGTTGGCGGTCTGTTTCGCGAGAACCTGAATGCCGTGGCACTGCGGCCTGGCGATGACATCGTATACGTCCTGGGTTCGTTGTCGGGCGGACTGATTGGTGAGCTCACCCATCATGATCACGATGTCACCCTTGCCGTGCAGGAGCCGGCAGACCTCGAGCATCTGCAAGGTGCCGGACTGGGTCTCGTCGGATCCAACGAAGGCGACTCCCGCGGGCAGCTGCTTGTCCGCCGGCAGCCGGTTCACGTACACGAGCGGGATGCGGGCCGCCACCGCGAGGCGGGTCATCCTCGGCGTCGCGTCGGTGTCGACGGGATTGACGATGATCGCATCCACCTTCTGCGCGATGAAGTTCTGGACCTGGTTGAGCTGCCGGCCGATATCGTTCTGGGCGTCTTCGAACTGGATGGCGGCATCGAGCTGCTGCGCCCGCGCTTTCATGCTGGCGCGCACGACGGTGAGGAAGTTGTCGTCGAACAACGCCATGGAGACGCCGATCGTGGCGGCTTGCGCGGCAGCACCGGGCAGTGTCAGCGCGCCGGCGAGGAGTGCGAGCGCAATGCTTTTCATGCGACAAAGTGTAAGCGTCGCACCGCAGCGATGCGATAGGCGGACCCGCGCACGCGGCGGACGGGATGACGGCAGGGGTGAGCTTTGTTAGTGTGCTGCGCTGCGCTGAAGCCATCGCGGAGGCGTGCGCTCTCGGCATGAAGTATCTGCCGCTCATCTGGTCGGGGCTATGGCGCAAGCCTGGACGTACGATCCTGATTTTCCTGCAGGTCGCGGTGGCGTTCGCGCTCTTTGGCGTGCTCCAGGGCCTGAAGACCGGAACCGCGCGCGCAGTTGCCGATGCGCGTGCCGATCTGCTGATCGTGCACAGCCGCCTGAGCTCCCTCGCGCAACCGCTGCCGCTGGGCCTGCTCGAGCAGGTCCGCACGGTCCCGGGGGTGAAGGTCGCTGTTCCCGTGGAGCTCACCGGCGGCACTTATCAGAAGCCGGACCAGGGGATCGGCATCGTTGCGGTGAGTCCGGACGAGGACTGGCAGAGCGCTTTCACTTACACGATCGCGGCTGAATACCTCGCCGCCTTCCGCGAATCGCGCACGGCGATGCTGGTGAAGGATTCGGTGGCCGAGAAATACGGCTGGAAGATCGGCGATCATATCCCACTGCAGTTTCCCGCGGTCGTGCAACGGAATGGCTCGAACGACTGGGCATTCGATGTGGTCGGGACCTTCACCGACAGTGACGTCGGTGGCGGCCGCTACATCGTGATCGTGAACTACCCGTATTTCGATGAGGCGCGGGCCGCAAAGAAGGGCACCGTCAATCACTTCAACGTGGCCGTCTCGGATCCGCAGCTCGCGGTGCAGGTGGCCGATGCGATCGATGCGCGCTTCGTCAATTCCTCCCACGAGACGAAAACCGAATCACTGCGTGAGTTGAACCAGCAATCGATACAGGCGATTGGCGACTTCGACTTCCTGATCCGGGCAGTGGTCGGCTCCGTGCTGGTCGCATTGCTGTTTGCGACCACGACCATGATGGTTCAGTCGATGCACGAGCGCATCCCCGAGCTCGCCGTGGTGAAGACGCTCGGCTTCACCGACCGTGCCGTATTCCTGCTCATCCTGGCAGAGGCACTGGCAGTGTTCGTAGCCGGTGCCGTCTGCGGGTTGCTTCTGGCCACTCTCGTCCTGCCGCTGGCGGCGCGTTTCGTACCCGGGCTCTCGATGCCGGGCATCGTGCTTGCGCTGGGACTCGCGCTCGGGATTTTCGTGGCACTCGTGAGTGCGTCCATCCCGGCAGCCCTCGCCGCGCGGCTCCGGGTGGCTACGGCGCTCGCCGGCCACCGTGCGGCATGAATTTCTTCCGGCAATTTACCGCGCTGCTGAGCATGAGCCTCTCGGGGGTCAGGCAGCGCGTGGGTTCGGTCCTGACGATCATCATCGGCGTCACCAGCGCAGTTGCCGTGCTGGTGTCGATGCTCGCGATGGGGAGCGGCGCCCGCCGGCAGGTGTTGGCCGGCGTACGCGAGGACCGCGTGGTCGTGAACACCCACGGTGCCAGCGGCATCCAGAGCACCATTCCCCGCGATCAGGCGGACGCCGTCCGTGACCTCCCGGGAATCAAGAAGGGAGCCGACGGGAAACCGGTCGTCGACTTTCAATCCATCGTGATCATCGAGGCACGTCGGCGGATCACGGCGAGGCGAACGTTCTTCCCGGTCATCGGCGTGACCCGTCCGCCCTTTGCCGATGCGCAGTCGGAGCTCCACCTCACGGAGGGCCGGGCGTTTCGGCCCGGGCTGCACGAGATCATTGCCAGCACCCCGTGCGACCGTCAGCTCTCGGGTTTTGCGATCGGCGACAAGCGCCCGATCGGCGGCGCCGACTGGACCGTCGTCGGGCACTATGACGAGGGAGACGTCCAGCAATGCGTGGTGCTCGCAGACGCTGAAATTCTGATGTCGACCTACAACAACAATAGCTACACGCAGGCCACCGCCACACTCGAATCCCCGGCGGACTACGCCGTCCTGCAGCGCGCCCTCGAGCAGAACCCGACGCTGCACCTCGAGGTGCGCCACGAGGCCGAGGCCCGCGAGGAAGGCATCAAGGGGCTGCACAACCTGCTCAATTTCGCCGCCTACTTCGTTGGCTCGATCATGGCCATCGGCGCCACCCTCGGTGCGGTGAATTCGTTGTATTCGATCGTGGATGCGCGGCGCCGGGAGATCGGCACACTGCGCGCGATCGGCTTCGGCTCCGCGCCGGTGGCCGCCTCGATCCTCTGCGAGTCGATCCTGCTGGCACTCCCCGGTGCACTGCTCGGGGTGCTGCTCGCGTGGGCGCTTTTTCACCGGATGGCGGTCAGCCCCTTCGGCTTCAGTTTTCTGCTGGACGTGACTCCGAGGCTTGCCGTGATCGGCGTGGTCTGGGCGCTCGCGATGGGACTCATCGGCGGACTGCTGCCGGCGCTGCGAGCGGCGCGCGTGCCGGTCACTACGGCGTTGCGTGCGACTTGAGAAAGGCGGACCGCCCCGTGGTTCCGCTCCCCGTTCGTGCGCTGCTGCTCGCGCTCACCACCGCGAGCTTTGCCGAATCCCCCGCGGCGCCGCCCGACCCGGCCAGCACAAAGGCCTATATCGAGCGAGCCTGGAGCACCCTCACGCGCTCGATGCAGGATTGCGCCGCGCACACCGACCCGAAGGTCGCCGCTCGCCCGGTGATCTATGTGCCTGCTCAGTTCCAGATCTCAGCCGAGCTCGCCGAGGTCGGTAAGCGCTGTCAGGTCGTCGTGCGACCCCTGCCGCAGGTTATCCGGCAGCTGGGCGATGTCGATGCCGCGCGGCTTCCGGTGCAGGGCCTGCTCTACCTGCCGAACGCCTATGTCGTGCCCGGCGGCTTCTTCAACGAGATGTACGGCTGGGACAGCTATTTCATCGTGCTGGGGCTGCTTGCCGATCAGCGCAGCGCCTTGGCGCGCGACATGGTCGACAACGCATTGTTCGAGGTCGAGTACTACGGCGGCGTGCTGAATGCGAATCGCACCTACTACCTCAGCCGCTCACAGCCACCGCTCCTCAGCGCGATGATCGCGGCGCTCCTCGATGAGCCCGCGAGCTTTCCATCCGAGGCCGCAAGACACGCCTGGCTGACTCACGCCTACGCACTCGCGGTGCGCGATCACGCGATCTGGATGCGCCCGGAGCATCACGCCGGCGCCACCGGCCTCGCGCGCTATCAGGACCTCGGCAGCGGCCCGGCGCTGGAGGCGCGCGACAGCCGTTACTATCGTCAGGTGATCGCGTGGTTGCGGGCGCACCCTGACGAGGATCCCGGCTACCTCGTCGAGGGGTCGGAGCACCCGGATGCGGCCGAGGCGGTGAGTCTTTCCGCCGAGAGCTGCGACGTGCGCGCCTCCAGGGTCTGCGCGGAGGCCTGGGTCGATGGTTATCGGCTGACTGCCGATTACTACCAAGGCGACCGTGCCATGCGTGAATCGGGCTTCGACGTCAACTTCCACTTCGGCCCATTCGGCGGCTCCACCCATCATTACGCGGCGGTGGGCTTGAACGCTCTGCTCTACCGCTACGAGCTCGACCTCGCGGAGTTCGCGCGTCAACTCAAAAGGACGGCTGACGCCGTGCACTGGACCCGGATGGCGAGCGCCCGCCGGCAGGCGATCGATCGCTACCTGTGGCGCTCCGAGCGCGGCCTGTACGAGGATTTCGATTTCGTTGCGGGAAGATCCTCCGCCTACCCCTATATCACCACTTACTATCCGCTGTGGGCCGGTGCCGCCGCCGCGCCCCAGGCGGCGGCGCTGCGGGACAAGCTGTCGATCTTCGAGCGCCGCGGTGGACTCAGCATGGGTGACCGTTCGAGCGGTGCGCAATGGGATGATCCTTTCGGCTGGGCGCCGACCAACTGGCTTGCGGTCTGTGGCCTCGAGGCCTACGGCTTCCGCACCGATGCCGAGCGCATTGCGGAGAAGTTCACGGCGACCATCGATCGCAGTCACGCGACCGATGGCACGATCCGCGAGAAGTACAACATGGTGCTCGGCAACGCCGACGTGCGGGTGACCGCCGGCTACACGCAGAACGTGGTCGGCTTCGGCTGGACCAACGGCGTGTACCTGAAGATGCGCGAGCTGCTGAGCGCGGATTCCGGCGTGGGCAGCTGCGCCAGGCGCCGGGCAGCCGCCGCGGCGACCTTGCCTCGTGAAGCGGATTGAAACTCTGTGATGAGCGTCACGCGCCGTGACACACCGGGCGGCTTATGTTTGCGGCCAGGAAGGACCGATCAAACGGCGCACGAGGCGCCGGCGCGGCAAGGTCCTGCTCGGAGCATTGCATGTCTGATGAAGCGAAACTGGGCTTGATCGTGCTGTTCGTGGTCTTTGCGCTCATGGTGATCGGCCCGGTCGTGGCGGGCTGAAGCCCTCTTTCCGCCGCACACGCCAGCTGCGGTTGCCGTCCCATTCCGCGTGAATCGGCGATCTCGCGCCGAATGGATTAGCATGCGCTGCGCACGCACAGGCGACGCAGGCATCGTACCCGGTCATGTACACGAAAAAGCTCTACGCCGGCTGGGCCGACATGGACTTCAACTCCCACATGAAGAACACGGCCTACCTCGACAAAACCGCCGACGTCCGCCAGATGTTCCTGATCGAGCACGGATTTCCCATGGAGGAATTCGTGCGCCTTCGTATGGGGCCGGTCGTCATGAAAGACGAACTGGAGTACTTCCGGGAAGTCGGGTTGCAGCAGGAAATCACCGTCACCTATCTTCTCGCCGGTCACGCGACCGATGGCAGCCGGTTCCTGCTGCGGCACGAGATCTTCCGCTCCGATGGCAAGCTCGCTGCCCGTGTCACCAGCGCCGGTGGCTGGCTGAGTCTCGATGAGCGCAAGCTCATCGCGCCACCCGCGGCGCTTCTCTCGGCCATGAACCGCCTCGACCGGACGAGCGATTTCGTCGTCCTGCCCTCGAGTGTCAGCGGGCGCGGCTAAAGCTCGCCTGTAGTTTTCAGGGTGAGACCGGCGCGGGCGGCGGCAGCGGGATACCTTTGTTCGCGGCTGCGGCGCGTAACAGGTCCGGCCGGTCGGAGATGATGCCGTCCGCTCCCATGTCGATCAGGCGCGCCATGTCTTCGGGAAGATTCACGGTCCAGACCACGACCGGGAGCCCGAGCTGGTGCGCCTCGGCGATCGAGCGCGCATCGACGTCGCGGTAATCGGGCGACCAGATCGCGCCCCCTGCGGCCTTGACGGTGCGCGGCACCGAGCCACCGTGATCCTGCGGGTCGAAACCGGCCGTCCACGTCGAGGGCTTGTCGCGATAGATAGTCGCGTCGGGACTTCCCTGCTGCGTGAGATAGACGGTCGGAATGGTCGGCGCCTGCTTCTGAACGAGAAGCAGAGTGCGCCAGTCGAAGGACTGGATCATGACGCGGTCGGCGAACTGCTCCCGCCGCAGCAGATCGAGCACCGCCGCGACGAACTGCTGCGGGTCCCTGGATTCTTCCGGATGAGCCGGATCGATCTTGGTCTCGATGTTGAGGCGGACTCGACGGTCGCCCGAGCGCCGCACGAGGTCGAACACCTCGGCGAGCGCCGGGATGCGGGTTCCGGGCACCGCGAGCTGATCGGGGAACCGTGCCGCATAGGCGCTCCCCGGACGGATCTGGCCGACATCGTACTGCCTGACTTCTGCGAGCGTCAGATCGACGAGCGGAATCTCCGTGGCGATCCAGCGCCCGTCCGGAGCGCGGGTGAGGTCGGGATTCAGCCCGCGCTCATGCGAGACCACGACCACGCCGTCGCGGGTGACTCCCATGTCGAGCTCGAGCGTATCGACACCCATGGAAAGAGCGTTGGCGAAGGAGGGTAGAGTGTTCTCCGGGCGCAGCGCGCGGCCGCCACGATGCGCTTCGATGTCGAACGGCGTGAGTCTTCGGCCGGCCGCGGCCGTCGGGCCACCGCGTCGGCTGCGCTGATCGTGACTCAATAGAAGACCTCGTTGAAGCGCTGCACGGTCGCGGCACGCGGCAGAAGCTCGATTTCGCTCACCGAGCACGGATCCTGCGCCAGCCGCCAGTAGGCCGAGAGCGGCTGGTCGAGTGCCTGCAGCAGCAGCGCGCGGTTACCGCCGCTGTGCCCGACGACCACGACAGTCTCATCCGCGTGCCGGTCGCGAGCCCAGCGCAATACGTTCGCCATGCGTGCGAGGAGATCCTGGAACGACTCGCCCCGTGGGAAACGCACCAGCTGAGGCGCCGCAAACCAGCACTCGAACAGCTCCGGCCAGAGCGCGCGCACCTCTTCATGCGTATGCCATTCCCAATCGCCGTAGTGCACATCATTGAGATCATCGAGAACCGTGGGGGTGAGGCCGCCGCTGGCCGCACCGATCGCCGCGGCGGTCTGCAGACAGCGCCGCAGCGGACTCGTGTAGATGGCGACCGGTTTCCAACGGGCCGCAATGCCTTTTGCAGTGACCTCCGCCTGCCGGGCACCGAGGTCCGAGAGGTCGACATCCCGGCGGCCGCGAAAGCGCTCCGGGGACATGCCTTCGACGTGGCCGTGCCGAACCACCAGGAGCCGTGTCACGTGTGCTGCTCGAGCGGCGCCGCAGCCCGCAGGAGCGAATACCACTCGGTGCGGTTCAATTGCACCCGGTCGGCGGCGCAGTTATCGACCACGTGTTCCACCTTCGTCGCGCCAATGATCGGCACGATGCCGGCCGGATGATGCAGCAGCCACGCGAGCATGATCGCGGCGGGAGAGGTGTCGTGAGCGCGCGCGATCTCCTGCAGCGCATCCACCGTCTTGCGCACCTCGGGTGACGCATCGGCTGGCGGATTGAGCAGGTTCGGTGGCTTGCCGATGTTCGCCCCTTTCAACGGTGAATAAGCCTGGACCTGAATGTCCTGCAGACGGCAATAGTCGAGCGCGATGACGCCTTCGGCGCCATGCGTGACCGCGGCCTTGGAGGCTCCCGGATCCGTATACCAATGGGCGAGGCCGAGCTGGATCTGGTTGGCGACGAGCGGCTGCCGCACGTGCCTGCGCAGCAGCTCGATCTGATAGGGATTGTAGTTGCTGACGCCGAAGTAGCGGACTTTACCGGCGCTGTGCAACTCATCGAAGGCGCGCCCGACCTCTTCGGGCTCGATCAGGCTGTCGGGCCAGTGCAGCAGGAGAATGTCCAGGTGGTCCGTGCCGAGCCGCTTGAGGCTTCCCTCCACAGCGCTCGTGATGTGCTCGCGGCTGCTGTCGATGACCCCGCCCTCGCGGATGCTGCATTTCGACTGAATGACGAGCCGACGCCTCGAGTCAGGGATGTCTTTCAGGACCTGGCCGAGCGCCAGCTCGGACTTGCCCTGGCCGTAGACATCCGCCGTGTCGAAGAACGTGATGCCCTGCTCGTAGGCCGCGCGGATGACCGGCACGGTCTGAGCGATGAAGTCGGGGCTGTTCGAGTCGATTCCGATCATCGCGTTGCCGTACGCGAGACGGGTCACCACGAGGTCGGTGTGCGGCACGGCGTAGGTCTTCAGCGCGGCGGTGGCTTTTGTTTCCGCCGCGCTTCCTGGCGCAGTGGCGGCTTTCGCCAGCAAGGTCGCAGCAGCGGCCCGAGTCAGGAACTCACGACGGGTGGACATGGCATGCCTCCGGTGTGCGCAGCGACCAAGAGTAAGGCAGCCAGCGGAGCGTGCAAGTTGTGGCACCGAGGGATTACGCCATCCGATGCCGCGTTCGGACAGCCAGCGCCTCCCCGGCCACGCCCGGATGGGCGTGGCCGGAGCACCTCGTGAACTCACGGCGGCGACATGCCCGCCTCTAGAACCTCTGCGCTATCCTCAGCTCGAAGGTACGCGGCTGCGCGGGGACGACGTATGCCTGGTTGTCGACGACCGGATTGGTCTGGGTGAAGCGTGTCGTCTGCGCGCGCCGGTCGGCGACGTTCGAGCACGTGAACTGCAGCGTCAGGTTGTCGTAGTAGGTCCCGGCGGTGAGATCGAACAGCGCCCAGGCGGGCATCATGCCGACGTTGTGCGACATGTCGACACGCAGGAGCGCGGAGGTCTGGGTCTGGTAGGTGCCGGTCGCCTGCACGAACGGCTGCCATTTTCCCATCGAGGCAAACGTATAACGCGCCTGCCCGGTGCCCTTGAACTTCGGTACGAGCGGCAGGTTGGTTCCCGCCGGCGCCTGCGGGCCAATGAGCACGCCGCCGGGCAAGAAGGGGTTGGGTGTTACCTCGTTGGGACAGTCCGTCACGCCTGCCTGCAGGCCGCAATAGTTCTCGGTCAACTTCGGATCGAGCCAGGTGAACCCGACGTTGATCAGCAAACGGTCGGTTGGCAGCCAGTCGAACGAGTTCTCTATACCCTTGATGCGTGCGTTGGCACCATTCTGGATGAT
>Ga0310909_10001728_pt1 | contig 13059 bp, 14 predicted proteins | sample GREbulkMGT000H_FD_203449 | JGI IMG/M metagenome (GOLD analysis project Ga0310909, IMG submission 203449) | Lab enrichment of tropical soil microbial communities from Luquillo Experimental Forest, Puerto Rico - GRE.bulkMG.T000H | ecosystem: Environmental > Terrestrial > Soil > Tropical forest >... | reverse complement strand
TATGGTCGGGCTCACGCCTGTTGGGGATGAACCGGCGTGAAAAACTGCAACAGCTTCGGCTAGATGCATTTCGCGGCGCTGTTTCCGCCGTTACTGCACCGACCGGTGCGTCATGGTATCGGCTGCTGGGTAGCCTTATCGCCAGGAGTCCCATTGTCGGCACGGGTGAGCAGCAACGCCTGCTTAAGATGTTGCTATTAGCCGGGATTAAGGCTCGGGGCAGTCTCGCCAATTTCATCGCGATAAAAGTGTGCAGCGCTTTAGTCGTGGCCGGGCTGGCATGGCTATTTCTCGAATGGCACCCCCTATCGCTGATCTTGGCGCGGGTCGCAGTGCTCGGCTTTGCCCTACTCAGCGGGTGGCGGGTGCCCGATATCAGTCTGCGTCACCTTATCAAGCGGCGGCAATTGCGTCTGGAAAAGGGAATGCCCGACGCACTAGATCTGCTGGTGGTCTGTTCCGAGGCTGGGTTGAGTCTCAACCAAGCGATTGCTCAGATCAGTCAGGAGCTACGGTTTTCGAACAAGGATGTCGCCGACGAATTTGCGGCAACGGCAGCCGAAATGCGGGTTGTGGCGGATTTCAGTGTAGCACTCGACAATCTGGTCGAACGAACCGGGTTGGCTGATTTGCGCAGCCTCGTTGCAACCCTTAAGCAGTCGCTCAAATTCGGCACGTCCCTCGCCGAATCCCTGCGGATGATCGCCGGGGAAATGCGCGCCGCACGCCAAGCGCGTATGGAAGAACGAGCAGCACGTCTGCCCGTGTTACTGGCGGTTCCGATGTTGTTGTTTATCCTGCCGTGTCTGATGATGATTGTCGGCACGCCAGTGATAGTGCGCATCATCGACATGTTCAGACACATCAAGATTGGGCTAGGTGCACCATGATGATTTCCCAATCCCAGAATCAAGTCTGGAAATGTTCGGCCGGTGCGGTTGCCGTTGTGACGGCAATCGTGCTGCCAGTGATTCTTGGTTTCGCCAGCCTCGGCACCGAAGTCGGACATTGGTATTTCACGCAGCGCGTGATGCAAGGCTCTGCGGATGCCTCGGCTATCAGTGCGGCGGCACAATACATTGGCGATGTCAATGCAGGGAGTCCCAGCAGCACGACCTATCAGACTGTTGGGGTGAACTATGCGCTCCTGAACGGCAATTTCACAATTCCAACTTCCAATGTGTGCCTTATCACGTCGAGCAGCAATAATTGTGCGCCCGTGCTTACTCTCGATGCGCGCCCGATTTCAACGCAATGCGGCACTTCGGCCGCACCGGCTTGTATTGTCGTAGAGATTACGCAGAACACGGCAACTTGGCTGTCAACGAAGGCATCGTTTCGGCCGGGGGTTGGAAAATTAGTTCAGGCGATTCCCGCCCCGACTCTCATGGCGCGCTCAGTCGTAACGATTCTAAGCCAGACAAAAACCGAAACAACCGCTGGCGCAGACTGCATTCTTGCCCTGGCAAACGCGACCAATGCCGTGACGGTCGAGGGGGGTGGTGATCTCGTAGCAAAGTGCGGGATTGCTATTGATGGGGGCATTGATCAGAACGCTAGTGGCACGGCTATTGGTGGGATTCACTTTAACGGCAGCAATTCGAAGACCGAAGCCACTAATCTCGTCATGACGGGGAATTATACCGAGAACCAGGAATGCGTGGATGCTAGTGGACATCATTGCTATCTTTGGAGTGCCACCCAAAGTCCACCGGCTGGCACCGGCAGCACTACACTATTACCGGCGTCTGATTTCTACCCCAATACTGCGACGCAAGATCCTTATGCTGCGACAGTAGCCGCGATGTTTCAGAGCGGTGGTATCGGTGTTCCACCACAAGGTGTGGCGAGCGTCACAATCAATACACAGGGGAATGGTTACACCAACGGAACACGAGTTTTTACCCTTACAGGCGGTAGTGCTAGTGCACCAGCCAAAGTTGTGGCGACCGTCTCGGGCGGCATGGTCACTGCAATCCTCGGCGTCTTCGATCCCGGTGCCTACAATACAGTGCCGGGCGGTCAACCAACAGGGACACCTGATATCGGTGGCGGCTCCGGGGGAACTTTTAAGTTGACTGAAGGGTGTTTCGCATGGCCGGGGACATCGGTCGGCGGAATGCCGTGGACGCCAATTGCAGGTCGGAAATATTGCTCGATTTATAACCATGGCGGCACGACAATAAACTTTCCGACTGGAAACTACTACATCGCTGGCGGTGACAGTAATTGCGTTGGTTTGTGCCAGTCGGGTAACAACGCTGTTATGACATCGGCTGTCGCGGGCGTCACCTTCTTCTTGACCAATGGTGAAGGAACCGGAACTTATGGGTCGAGTTCTTATGCGACCATCAGTATTCAAAGCGGCACGGTGAATCTGTGTTCGCCCGGCACGAATTGTGGAACGACGTGCGCTGCTAGCACTCTGGCAACCGAATGCATGCTGGTCATTCAAAATCCAGCAGCGCCCCTATCTACAACGCTAAAGTCGATAAACAATATCGTCAACGGCAATGGCAAGAACACTTTGGCGGGCCTCGTCTATCTGCCGAAGCAAACTTTTTCAACGGTCGGCACTTCGTCGATCGGCGGCTGCTTCGGCGTAATCGCCTATTACATCGATATTGGCGGCACCCCGGAGTTCTCGAATGGGTGTTTGCCCGGTAACGGGATCGGCGGCACGACAACGACCGTTACCACCTTATCGGACCCCACTCTGTTTCAGTGATTATGGGATACAAAAATGCTTCGAGCACTTCGCCGGTTCCTCAGAAGTTCTGATGCCACTGCCGCGGTCGAAGCCGCCATCTTCGCGCCGATTTTTGTGGTCTTCACGCTTGGGATCACCGATCTCGGAGTAGGAACGTTCGTCGGAATGACGGTCAATTCCGCAGCGCAAGCTGGTGCCGCCTATGCCGTTATAAATTCCGGCTCGACCGGCACGTGCGGTTCGCTGACTCCGGCCTGTATCAGCGGTGTCCAGACAGCGATGAACAACGCCACCGGCAACTCGTCGTTTTGCACGGCCTCCTCTGCTTGTCAGGTTGCCTTCAATTCATGCGCCGATCCTAACGGGGGGGTATGCTTTATAGTGACGGCGAACTATCTGTATTCACCGATCCTGCCCGGATTATACTCGTGGGCAGTATCACAGACCTATTCATCCACCGCCACAGTTCGGATTCAGTAAGATGAAGTCTTTACTCAAAAATAATTATGGTGCCGCTTTGGCAGAATTCGCCATAGTGGCTCTGCCGGTTCTTATGTTCATTATCGGCATCATGCAGACCGCCTGGGTTGTATGGGTGGACAATCTATTATATGTGTCGGTCGATGCCGCGGCTCGGTGTGGAGCAGTTCAAACGTCGTCGACATCGCCGTGTTACGGCTCGGGGTTGGCGAATATGCAACAGACCGCCAATCTAGTCTTTGCGCCTCTGAGCGGCGCGACATTCTCGAACAACTCGAATTGTTCCGGTGGTGCTGGGCTCGTTGGATCATATACTGTTAACATTGCATACGTTATTAATCTAACATTGTCGGCGCAATCTTGCTATCCGACAGTTCCGCCCATTTCATCATCATGATAGCAACTTTAGTTGGTTGTTTATGCGTTTACCACTAACCGGGATTGCACGAGTGCGAGAGGCCGTGACCATGTACTCAGCTGCCATGATACTACGTGTGGGCAGCGAAGCCCTACACTCCATAATGGGCGGCATGTGTGTGTTCTGCCTCTACTATGCCGCTAATGATCCTGACCCGCATGTCGTGTGGTACCTCATTCTCGACGCTCTGCAATGGGGTGTCCTCGCCGCGGCTGTTCTTTATTGTAAAATCAAGTATCTCGAAAGTTGATGCCTTGTATGATTTATTAATGCGACTGCCGTTATTGGGTTGGGCGTTCTTTTACGCGATGCTGCAATTGGTGGTGCTTATGCAGTATACGAACGCGGCCCCACTGGATTTCGCTTACGCGGTCCATATTGCAATGCGGTTATCGACGGTCGCATTCATGTTGCTTGTCGCCGCCGCCGTTATCGCGCGGACGCGGCCCTCCGGGAAAGCGAGCGGGCTAGAGCCACGTGTCTCCGCTTTAGTCGGTTCCTTTCTGACATACGGCATTGTGCTTTTTCCGCGGCACGACTTGTCTCCGCCGCTGGAGTTGATATCGACGCTGCTGATCCTTGTTGGCACTGCCGGGGCGGTCGCTGCACTTTGCCAACTCGGCCGTTCTTTTAGTGTAATGGCCGAGTCCCGGCAACTTGTCACGTCCGGGCCATATCGCTTCCTGCGCCACCCGCTCTATCTGACCGAAGAGATCGCAATCATTGGGCTATTCATGCAGTTCGTATCGCTGTGGACAGCCCTATTCCTCGCGGTTCATGTCGCCATTCAGTTACGGCGTATTCATAACGAGGAAACTGTGCTGAGTGCGAAATTTCCTGAATACGCCGCCTATAAACGAAATACCTCTCGTTTAATACCGGGGATTTACTGATGACGATACAAAGTTTAAGTTTAGAGGGATTTGCCAACACCAGAGAGCGCAATCGGTTTGGCATCTCGTTACCACTGATTTTTGGCATTGGGATTTACTTTCTGATCATCACCCACGCCAGTGCAGTGCTGCGTGATCCCGACACCTTTTGGCATATCATTGTCGGCCAATGGATCATCGCTCACGGGACAGTGCCCGACCATGGTATCTTTTCTGCGACGATGGCCAATGCGCCATGGCTAGATCAGGAATGGCTGGCCGAAATCCTAATGGCCTGGGGTTACGATCATTTTGGTTTCGCAGCGCTGGCAGTGGGTACGGCGCTTTGTGAAGCGGCGGCAATGGCAATACTGCTGCGCGCCCTCCTGGGCATATTGCCTCCCATCTATGCAATGTTCGGCACCGTTTTGGCAGGGGGGTTGTGGTTCCCTCACCTGTTGGCAAGGCCCTACATCCTGACGATTCCAATTCTCGTGGTATGGGCGGCGGCGCTGGTGCGCGCCCGCAGTGACGATCGCGCGCCTTCTCCTTGGTTCGCGCTGCTCATTCTGCTTTGGGCCAATCTCCATGGCAGCTTCATGTTTGGGATCGGCCTCGCCGGGCTCTTTGCAGTCGAAGCCGTCCTACTCGCCCCGGATTGGCGGGGCCGTGTTCGCACGGTGCGAGATTGGGGGTTCTTTGGTGTGCTTTCGCTTGGAGCCGCATCGATTACCCCTTACGGCTTGCACGGCCTGCTGTTTCCATTCCACATGATCAACATGACCGCGCTGACCTACATCGGCGAGTGGCAGGGCGTTAATTTCTCACAGTCGTGGTCGGCGGTATTTCTAATCTGGCTTTTGGCTGTTCTATTTGCCGCGCTCTCGCGTGGTTGGCGGTTGCCACCGACCCGTATCGCCATACTGCTACTGTTGTTGGTGATGGCACTCAAGCATCTACGCTACATGGAGTTGTTTGGGGTGGTTTCGTCATTAATGCTTGCTCCAGCACTGGCGGTGCAGTTCGGTCGGGCTGTGGCAGTGACCAAGACAGACCGTCTGATGGCCGAATTAGCAAGACCTGCCAATTGGCGCGGGGTCGTGATATCTGGCGCGATACTCGTTGTGATCACGATCGCGTTGCGTGGTGGGGATCCACAACCGGTGGACGCCACATTTCCTGCTGCCGCCGTCGCCGAGGTAAAGGCAAATCACGTCGAAGGCCCGGTGCTAAACTCTTACAGGTTTGGTGGGTGCCTGATCTTTTCAGGTATACTGCCGTTCATCGACGGTCGCGCTGAACTTTATGGCGACACCTTCGTCAAGCGCTACATAGACGCGGCGAACCTGTCCGACAACCAGTTGCCGGGAATATTGAACGATTACGGAATTACCTGGACGATCTTCCCACCGGAGACACCCGCAGTCATCTTGTTGGATCATCTTCCTGGCTGGCGGCGACTATACACCGATTCCGTTGCCATTGTGCATATTCGTGAACCTAGTTAATGGAGATTGCAATGACACAGCTTTCAGTCGTCATACCGGTTTATAACGAAGCCGCTACAATCGGGACGATCCTGCGAGAAGTTGCGAATGCTCTACCCGAGGTATCGAAGCAGATCATCATCGTAGACGATTGTTCGCGTGATGGCACGGCCCAATGGTTGCGCCGCAATCTCGGCGCTGCGCAGGGGGTCTGGCGCGGCATTGCTGTCAATGACGATGGCGAAATTGAGCTACGCAGACAGCAGGCGTCAAATATCGCCGGTTTCCAATTCACGGTCGCTTTTCACGAACGCAATCGCGGTAAAGGCGGCGCGGTAAGAACCGGGTTCGAACACGCGTCGGGCGATGTCATTGTCGTTCAGGATGCCGACCTGGAATACGACCCCAACGACTGGTCACTGATGCTGCCGCTGATTCTCGATCGGAAGATCGCAGATGTCGTCTACGGCTCGCGCTTTGATAGCCGACCGCATCGCTCGCTTTATTTTCATCATTATTTGGGCAATAGAGCTATATCGATTATATTCAGTTTGCTATACAATCAAACGTTGTCGGACATCGAAGTCTGCTACAAAATGTTTACAAGAGAAGTCTTGAAACAACTCGTGCTGACCACGAGTGATTTCGGATTTGAGATTGAGATCAGTGCACAGATCGCCCGTAACAAGCGTTGGCGCATTTATGAAGTCGGTATCAGCTATTATGGCCGCACCTATGACGAAGGCAAAAAGATCAATTGGCGCGACGGTGTCAAGGCGCTCGGCTATCTGATCAAATTCAGAGCGCCAATGAGTTGGTTGGGGTGGGGTCATGTCTGATAGCGCGCAGGGATTCTGGCTGGAAGAGCTTGGCGAGGCCCGCTATTTCAATTCCTGGGTCGCCGATCTCATTGCCCCGTCGATCCGTGGTGACGTGTTGGAGATCGGCTGCGGCACTGGCAATTTCACTGGCCTCATAGCGCGCCATGCCCGCTCGGTCGTCGCCGTCGATATGGATGCAGAATTTATAGCAACGGCACGGCAGCGTTGGAAAGACGAATGGCGCATCAGCTTCCACTGTTGCGATGCGACCGCCGAGGGCTGGGAGTCTCAATTCGACACCATCGTTCTATTGGACGTTCTTGAGCATATCGAGGATGACGTTGGCTTCCTGTGGAGCCTGCGGAGGGCGCTCCGTCCTGGTGGAACGCTAGTCCTCAAGGTGCCCGCTGGTGATTGGCTTTACGGCACTATGGACCGGGCGATAGGTCATTATCGGCGCTACTCGAAAAAGACCTTGCGCGATGCGCTCGGCGATGCTGGTCTGCGCGAGTCGGGGAGCTTCTACTTCAATCGGCTTGGCGTATTGGGATGGTGGCTCAATGGCCGCGTTCAAAAACGGGTTACACCGCCTGCTGCGCAAGTCAAGACGATCGAAAGGCTTGCGCTAATACTTCGTCAAACTGAGCGGTTAGTTCCGCTTCCATTCGGCCTCTCTCTCATTTCAACATCAGTTTGAATTGGACAAACCAATGGGGAAATTCCTCCAGATCGAAAACAAGATTTTTACCGAAGAAAGGCTCATCCTATGGGGATGGGGCGCGATCATTACTTTTGGTTTCTTAATGGGATGGAAAGTGTTCGTCAGTCTGCCATCTATGGGTGAGACGTGGCCGATACTCCCCAACGGCTACCCTCGCTGTATTGATTTTGGGTTTTTCTGGTTAAGCGGAAAGCTCGCCGTGGCTGGTGATACGAGTCGGATATTTGACTTTCCTGCGTGGTCGGCTATCCAGGCGTCGTTCTTCAATCCGGGAAGCTGCCCCAATTTCAATCGATTTTTTTATCCGCCAACTTTGCTGTTCTTGACCTATCCTCTTGGGCTCATGCCGTATGTGGTCGCGCTCGGGGCGTGGATCGTCGCGTCGTTTGGCTTATATCAAGCAGCCGTTTACGCGATCATACCACGGCGCGCAGCACTGATCGTAGCGGCTACTCCTGTTTTTGTGATGCTGTCGAATGTGCTTATGGGGCATAATGGTTTTTTCAGCGCTGCATTGATTGGCCTCGCATTGCTGTTTACGGAACGTCGCCCGATGCTCTCCGGGATTTTTCTCGGGATGCTCACCTACAAGCCGCACTTTGGGTTGCTGTTTCCGATTGGCCTTTTAGCTTCTCGCAACTGGCGTGCTATTGGCAGTGCAGTCTTGTTGACCGCAGTTCTCGCGATATTAGCCTGGATGGCTTTCGGATATGAGGGATGGGCGGAGTTTATCAACGCGTTCACTGAGCGGGGCTCGGACCTGGGACCGGCCCAAGGGGTTCATCCGAGGCTCCAATCCATCTTTGGCATCTTCTATTGGACTGGTGTGAGTCTGTGGGTAGCTTGGAGCGCACAGTTGGCTGTCTCCGTTCTTACGGCCCTCGGCATCTGGATGCTTTGGGCTAATCCGATTTCGTTTAACTTAAAGGCCGCGGCACTGTGCGCTGGAATATTACTTGCCTCGCCGTATGCTCTATTTTATGATCTGAGCATTCTGTGTATCGCTGCTGCCTTCTTCATCAAAGAGGGAATGTCGCGCGGGTTCTTGCCGGGAGAGCGAACGCTGATGGTCATCTTTTGGGCGGTGCTTCTCTCTTTCCGGTTAGCGAGCGGGCCGGTAATTTCCGCAATCTTTCTATTTCTCATTGTTCGGCGGGTCGTGAGTTGCCTTCCTGTCTCTGCGACACCAAAACAACTGGCATTTGAGGTAGGGTGAGATGCCCCTAGATGCGCAAATTGGCGGGGATGTTATTTCGGCTACGCCCGTCTTGACTATCATTATACCAACGCTCAACGAGCGCGAGAATGTTGAGCCACTGCTAGGGTCATTGGCAGCGGCGCTACCGTACACGGCGTGGGAGGCGATTTTCGTCGACGACGACTCGCAAGACGGCACGGCCGATTATGTGCGGGACTTGGCACGCCGTAACCCGCGGGTGCGATGCCTGCAACGGATCGGTCGGCGGGGCCTCGCGACCGCCTGTATGGAGGGCGTTCTGGCGTCAGCCTCGCCTTACGTGGCCGTCATTGACGCTGATCTTCAGCATGACGAGCGATTAGTGCCAAAGATGCTGGCGGCGCTTCGAGACGGGGCCGATTTGGTGGTTGGCAGTCGCTACGTAGCTGGCGGCGTCGTTGGTGATTGGGATCGCGGCCGGGCTCGGGCCAGCGGGTTCGCAACGCGCCTTGCCCGCATGATTTGCAAGGCGGATGTCGCAGACCCTTTGAGCGGATTCTTTATGTGCCGCCGCGAGGTTTTCGAACGGGCACTGCGTCGCATGTCCGGGCAAGGCTTCAAGGTCTTGCTCGATCTTCTAGCCTCCTCCCCTGAGCCGCTGCGGGTGCGCGAGCTTCCCTATAGCTTCCGCGAGCGACAGAGGGGTGAAAGCAAGCTCGACACACTGATTGTGTGGGAATTCGGGATGTTGGTGGCTGACAAGCTGGTTGGCCACATCGTCCCGGTCCGCTTTGCTCTGTTTGCACTGATCGGTGGATTGGGGCTCCTGGTTCACCTCACCATGCTTGGGACTGGCCTTAATTTGCTGGGGTTCAGCTTTCGCGCTTCGCAGGTCGTCGCCACGCTGGTCGCGATGACTTCGAATTTCTTCCTGCATAATCAATTCACTTATCGCGATCGGCGGCTACACGGTCTGCGGCTCGTCCGCGGCTTAGTCACGTTCTATCTGGTCTGTGGGCTCGGTATCGTCGCCAATGTTGGTGTAGCGACCTACGTCTTCTCTGCGAACCATGTCTGGTGGCTCGCTGGGGTGGCGGGCGCAGTTGTCGGCTCCGTCTTTAATTTCGCAATGTCTTCTGTCTTTACCTGGAACCGAAAATGATGAAACGACTAGCTTTCCTTCTGGCCCTCGTTCTGGCGATCGGCCTTCTAATCTACTACGCCGGTCTAAAGCATGCTCCAGTCAGTGTCCCCGTCAAACCCGTCGCTGTTGAGAGACGCCCCGATCTGACGGCGATATTCACCATTGGCAACTACCAGCGGTGGATCGATCGGTTTGGCACAGTCAGCCGCTCGGCCTTTGACGCCTCGGGAAAGCGGATCGGCACACAGGTCGGCCACGTGGGCGGTCCGAACGGGATGATCGTCGAAATGACTTATCTCGTGCCTGATGCGGACCATCCTCTCGGGCAGGCGTTTGACGGTGCTGACAATCCCATGCCGTTGCTCACCGGCCGTGACACTGACAAGCCCACCGACCGAACGCAGGAAGGCCCGCTCACTAGCTGAAGGCATAACTCGGATTTTGGGCTACATCGGCGTGACCCTCCTGTGCATGGCGATCGTTGGGCGCATCGTTCTTACAGCGGTGGTGGTGGTGCACGGGCCAGAGATACCACTGTCGTGAAGCTGGAAATCGCTGTACGGGAAATAGGTGACGTTGCTCTGGGCCGTAGAGGATCGATGGTCCGGTTGTGTGCGTTGAATATAGCGCTGCAACCGACATTCGTAAACACGTTGCGGTCTTTGGCGATGGAGGAAGTGTCGGGGACCGGTGCCGGTGGTGTGCAGATTCCGACGAAGTCGCCCGCTGATTCCGAGATGATGTCGCCCGGCGATACGAGATGTCAGAGGCGTAGTTCGAAGGTGGGCTGGGCTTCTCCCACCGCGCAGGGGAAAACGACTCGGTGGCCTTCCGAAACGGGTCCCCTTTTGATGGAACGATGCGTCGACCCGTAGCTCCCCACTCCCTGGCACGGGCAATCCGTAAGCTTCATTCGATACCTCGTCAGCAATACTCCCCCGCCAAAGATCTCATCGCCTTCACCAATCATAAACTGCCATGGCGTCTTCCGGGATCACGGCGGTGCATTTCTCGACGATCAGAATCGAGGGCTCGTTGGTCTTGCTGCCGGGAGCCTGTGGCACGATCGAGGCGTCGCGCGACGTGCAGCCTCTAAGCGCGCGGGACTGGGAGTTACCTCAGGGAAAATCGCCGCTGGGCGTACTGAACGGCTTGTGTCACGGCTCTCATAGAGCGCGCCCCGGCGACAATCACTGGGGTCGCATCTGCGCAGCCCTGAGCCCTAGTTCGTCCCTAGCACCTAGAAAGGGGCGAGGCGATTCAAATTTGTGTAATAATTATAGATATTCTACCGTATAGGAGGTATCTTGCTATATTAGAGTATGAAAAATTGCCTTCCAGAGGACTGGCGATCGAAGGCCACGACGGTAGTTTCCTTATTGTCGACCGCGTCGGCAGGGTGGATTTCGTCGTGGGCGTGCGGTCCCACACAGGCGACGTGCTAAGCGTTTACCTCATGGATGCGGATATCGAGAAGCTGATGGAATTCCTAACCCGGAAACACGATCAGGCCCGCTGATAAGCCGTATAAGGCTGATCGGACTAAGCGGACGGCGACGCTGCCCGAGCACGTGATCGTCTCCTCGTAGCGGGCGTCGGTGCTTCCACCTCGCTCGCGACATTTGATTTCGTCGCTGGGCGAGATCTGCGGGTGCTTTTTGCCTTTGGGTTCCTGGCAGCTTACCGCGCTGGGCGACTCTTTGGGCTCTGTCGGGGCCGCAGGTGTCGCAAGCTTTCGACCGAACTCCCGCGCCTTTGCCATGGTCGATCGATGCTCCGAATAAGCTGGAGCCGTCAGCGGATGCGGTTCGGCGGCAGAGACGTTGACCATCTGATGCGCGTGCTCGGGGCCGGTCGGCAACGCAATCCAGTCCCCCGGCCGCACAGGGACGCGCGCATCGCCGGTCCGCGCCTCTCCGGAACCGGAGAGGACATAGATCGCTTCTTCGTTGACGTAATGGGCGTGGCGTGGGAAAGAGATTCCGCCCGGCGCCACTTCAGTCAGTGTCGCGCCGAGTGCAATGCTGCCGGCGGGCTTGTCGAGTTGCCGAAAGCGCATGTTGTGCCGGCCTTTGATCATTTCGCGGACTTCGACTTCGTCGGCATTGCGTACGTTTGCGTGTCGCATCGCTTCTCGCTCCTATAGTTCGTTTATACGAACGTCGTATAAGCCCGCATGTTTCCAAGTTCCGGCAAGCCCGGATAAGCGGCTCAGCTGAAGGCCGACCCGGAATCGGCCCAGTGACTACGGCGCTGTGCAAAGTGGCCTCCCGGGCGAGTTTAGCATACTCATCACAAACGCCGCTCTACGCCACCTCGCCGAGCCGCAGATTCCACCGTAGGATCCGCTCGGTCGAGAGGATCCCAGACCGTCACCGACTTCCACGGCCGCGACCTCACCTCCAAGGCCGAGCTCGCGCTCGACGAACATGGCCGTTTCCTCGCCATTCGGGCGGTCAACACCAGCAATTTGGGCGCCAGCGCGATTTCCTTTGTCCCGCTTGCCAAGGGGATCGCCGTCTCTTCTAGCGTCTACGACATCTTTGCGCAGTATCGTGATGCGAGGCGACAGCGGATATCGATGCTTGCCGGGGCTGAGCCATCGGCGACGGCTCGAAGGCGCGGCAGCAACAAGTTCGCAGCGGACTCTTCCCTGGAGGGGGGAGTCTGCTGCGAACCCGTCTCTGAATCGCAGATCTGATGAATTCTTAGAGTCTATAAAAAAGGGGTCGAAACGCCAATCAGCCTGCCGCCTTTTTCTTGTAATCAAAATAATTTTACACAATTTTGATGTCTTTACCCGGGAGAAAAGACGCATTCCTGATGTTGCTGTTATAGCATGTTGACCTGACATTTTAGATATTATCAATTGACAATTAGCGAGTTTAGGCATAGATCTGCCCAACGTTCGTACGCGGCGCCGAACTCTCGCTTGCACTGCAGCGCGCCACTAACTAACGCGCGCGTCAACCCCAATCGGCACGCCGACGGGGTCTGATCGCGTACGTGCCGTGCGATCTGAAGTCCAATCGAAAAATCTACGTGACGGAAATTTTGATATTAGCTACATAACGAGATCCGAAATGAGCGAGAAGAGAGGCCGCGGGCAGCCGAAGTTTGAGCCGACCCAGGACCAGCGCAGTCAGGTTAAGCAGATGAAGGCCCTGGGGATACCAGAGGACCGGATTTGCAAGACGATCACCAACCCGCGGACCGGCAAGCCCGTGTC
>Ga0310909_10001726_pt1 | contig 13065 bp, 9 predicted proteins | sample GREbulkMGT000H_FD_203449 | JGI IMG/M metagenome (GOLD analysis project Ga0310909, IMG submission 203449) | Lab enrichment of tropical soil microbial communities from Luquillo Experimental Forest, Puerto Rico - GRE.bulkMG.T000H | ecosystem: Environmental > Terrestrial > Soil > Tropical forest >... | reverse complement strand
AAAGGAGCGGTTGTCTCTATTGTGGATCTTCGCGTTGCTCAACTACCTGTATGCGGACGTTGTTGCCCTGTTCGATATTGCTGGCTCGCGAAATTCATTCGAGCCTCTCCCACCATGGGCTCTGATAGGTTCAGCGGTCTTGATGGAAATACCCATCGCCATGATCTTGGCGTGTCGACTGCTTCCGTTTAGAGCGAACCGGCTGGCAAATATCATCGCGGGTGGCATTATGACCCTTGTAAACGGTTCCCTGACCTTCGTTCCGCCTCTGGCCGGATGGGGCAGGCCGCCCGCCTTTCCAGAGTACTTGTTCTTCGCAACGATCGAAACCGTGTGCACCTCGGTCATCATCTGGCAGGCGTGGGCTTGGTCAGGGGTTGAGACCGTCAGTATGTCGTAACTGGTGAAAAACCTCAATTACACTCGTCGGCCTATGTTCTGTTGTTCCAATTCACCACCCAAACAGAAGTCCAGTCGGTAATGGTCATCCTGATGCGAGAACGCCTGAAACATCAGCCGCAAGCTCGTAGCGCAATCACGCAGGCTGGTCAAGGCCCGTCAACCGCTCGAAGGGGAGATCAGGCGCAACCGTTCCGGTCGAGACGGCAGTGAGGCTCCTCTAGACCCTCGCGGTGACCTTGGCCCCGGTCCGGAATGAGTGAAGCCTGGCCCCCTCTTCTCGCCCCCTCTTGAGGTTCAAAACCAGCCTGCTCCGGTCGCCCGCTCGGCAGCCTCTTAACGCACACATCCAGAATTGTCCCTAGGGATCATTCGGAGACGAATTCCCTGCCCTATCTTGTGATTCGCGGAGACCAGATGTAAGGCGGGCAAGGCTTCCCAGGCCCTGAGATCCGCCATTTTGAGCCGTCCAGCCTCGCAACGTACAATTCGTCTGGCCGTGGTTGTTTCGGCCTTGTGGGTATTCTCGTGCCCAGGCGAAAACTCAGCGCGACGCTTCCGCTGGAAACATCAGGGAACAACTGGCGTTACGACCTGATTGCCGTCGGAGCGTCTGCCGGCGGTTTGCTGGCTTTGACTGAGGTGCTTCGTCCCTTGCCGACGAACTTTCCGGGGATCGTGGTGGTCCAGCACCTCGACCCGTCGCACAAGAGCCACCTGGCGTCACTGCTGACGCGGAAAACCGGAAAACAGGTCGAGCAAGCGCAGCATGGCGACCCCATCTTGCCGGGGCTGGTGTATATTGCTCCTCCAGATGAGCACCTGTTGGTGGGTCCGGGCAAGATCCAGCTCGCGCATTCGCAATTGGTGCATTTTTCCAGACCTTCCATTGATCTGCTGTTCGAGTCCGTGGCGGGAATGTACGGCTCGCGCTCCATTGGTGTAATTCTCAGCGGCTCAAATCGTGATGGCGCCGTCGGCATTCGGGCCATCAAAGAGGCAGGCGGAACCACCATGGCGCAGGACCCTTCAACCTCGGAGTTCAAGACCATGCCGCAGGCAGCGATTGCCACCGGCTGCGTCGACTTTGTCGTGTCGATCGCCGGAATCGCCACTGTGCTGAAGAGTCTGTGTGAAGGCAAGCAGGTTCATCAATGAGCAAAGACCTGTCGTTAAAGGACCTTCTCCAGGAACTCGCGGAACACCGCGGCTTCGATTTCCGCGGTTACAAGAAGACAACGCTGGAACGGCGCTTTCGCAAGCGCATGTTCCAGCTCAATATCGGCTCTTACGCCGAATATGGCACCTACCTGCGAAAGAACCCGGACGAGGCCAACGAACTCCTCAACACCATCCTGATTAACGTTACCGAGTTCTTTCGGGATCCCCCGGCCTGGGAGATCCTGCGCAACGATATCCTGCCGCCCATGCTGAAGGCACTCAAGTCGGGCGCCTCGTTCCGTGCCTGGAGCGCCGGCTGCGCCAGCGGCGAGGAAGCCTATTCCATCGCCATCGTTCTGAGTGAGTTTTTTGGCCCGCGCATCGCCGAGTTCGACGTGAAGATCTACGCCACCGACATCGATGAGGATGCGCTCACCACCGCGCGCCGAGGCGAGTATTCCGCCGAGGCGCTGCGCCGGGTTCGCCCAGAGTGGCGGCACAAGTACTTCCATGGCAAGGCATGTTGCGGGTCAATCGTGACATCCGCCGCCTGGTGATTTTCGGGAAGAGCAATCTGGCTCAGGATGCCCCCATTTCTCACGTCGATCTGCTGCTCTGTCGAAACGTCCTGATCTATTTCGACTCTGAATTGCAGAAACAGATCCTGGCGCGTTTGCATTACGCGCTCGATCCCTTGGGCATCCTCTTCCTTGGGAAATCGGAGTCTCAGCTCACTAATTCCGCGCAATTCCGGCGGCTCAACGCGCGCTGGCGGATTTTCCAAAGAATCACTCCCGCTCCCAACCTGGAGGCGAAGAGAGACAAGACAGTGGAACTGCCCGAGCAAGCCGACCTGAGCGGCGCGCGCCAGGAACTCGATTCCCTTCGTACTCAGCATCGCTACATGCTGGAAACGCTCCGGCTCGGGATTCTCATTCTCGGTGTTGACGACACCGTGATCCAGAACAACACGGCCATGCTCATCCTCTATGGCCTCACCCCGGTCGATTTGGTCTCCAAACGTCTGCAAGATACCGACCTGTTCACCCGGATGCCCGAACTGGGCATGCATTTGCAAGCCAGCCGCCTGAACAATGAGACGGTTCGCTTTCAGAATCGCGTCAAAGTCGGCGGAGATGAACATCTTCTCGAGGTCACCCTTCGGCCCGTGCTGGACGACCGGGGAGGGCGTACTGGCACCCTGATCTATTGCGAGGACGTCACGGTCCAGGAGAAGCTGCAGACGACAATCGAGGAACTGGAGTCCACCAGCGAGGAACTCCAGTCCGCGAATGAAGAATTGGAAACCACCAACGAGGAACTGCAGTCCACGAACGAGGAACTGGAAACCACCAACGAAGAGCTGCAATCGACCAACGAAGAGCTGGAAACCACCAACGAGGAACTGCAGTCCCTGAATGAGGAACTCGAGACCACGAACCAGGAACTGGAGGAGAGGAGCAAGGACCTGGATCAGATCAACAGCCTGTATGGGCAAACGCTGGAAAAGATTCGCATGCCCGTTCTGCTGGTGAATCCACAGCAAAATATCGAGTTCTGGAACAGCATGGCGCTCCGCTTGTTTGGCTTTAAGAGCAAGCCCCCGATTGAATTCCAGCTCGACCAGCTTCCCTTGACGGACCCCCTGCGCACCCTGATCATCCGGCGCTCGCGCGCGGTGCTGCTCCGTCAGAAGCCCGTGATCGCCCGCAACATCGAACTGCCGGGCAAGCCTTATCCCCTGGTCGACATCCACTTCAGCTTTGTCGAGCGGGACGATCGTGGCAACGATGTGCTCATCATGTTCGAGCCTCGTCCGGCGAGCGTTCCAAGCCGTGGTGAGGAGGCGCGGAACTTCGCGGTCGCGGGTTCACCTCGTCGGAAGAATGGGAATCGGAAGAATAAGAGGAACCGGCAGTAGCTAGTTAGGCCGCCACTGCGCGGAGCTTGGAAGCTTGCGACCGTTTGGCCTGACCGTCCCGGTTTCTACATCCGGGTCTTGGGCCCGGTCAAGGCGCGCTGCCCGCCCGGTTTCACGGCTCTGGGCGATGTGCCCGTCGAGGCGTGATTCCTTTTTGGCCGAGCGTGGACTGCGGATGTGGCGGCGAACAACTTCGATCGCCACCATGAGTTCCTGGGCCCGCTGCTGCTGGATCCACATGGACTGCACTATCTGCTTTACCAGGGCCGAGGACCGATTCACCAATATGCGGGAAGCCGCAAGCGTCCCGTCCGCATGGGGAATCCGTTTGCTAGAGCTGTGCTGAACTGTATGGTCGGTTGCAATCTGGCCCAGCCGTAGGAGCCAGGCGCGCAGTTCCGAGGCGAACGCATGAACCCGGCTGCGAGGTCCGCGTCCCACGCGATGCACTGGCAATTCGAGTTCTCTCTCCCAACGCTGGACCGTGCGCACGCCACGGTCCAGATACAACGCAATCTCCTTCCAGGAGTTCAAAGACTCGATCCTAAGCAACTTTTTACTGGGCATCTTCGAGTGCAACCGCTCGCAATGTTACTGCCGCTTCGTCTGACCGGCAACACAGTCTCTGGTTACCGGGCCAAGCCTTTGAGCATGCTCAATGCGGAATGCTCCGATGCATCCGCCTGCCTGCGGACAGCTCGGGAACGCTCGACGACCTTCCTCGCGCGAAGCTGAACATCCGCGGCTTTCTTTTCTTGGTCCTTCACCATCTGCGCCTGGTCTGCCACGATCGACGACAAATTCTTCAGCACAAGTTTCGGTACCCCATCGGGGCGCTTCGGCAGGCGCACGCGCGTGCGCGGCTTCGTGGCATCGTGGTCACCCTTGCGTGTTTGTAGTCGATCGGGCATGAGACTCTGTGTTATCGAAGCATGGTCTTGCCCGAGCGTCGATACAAGAATCCCCGTAGTTCCCCGGCCAAGTACGGTATTTCCAGGTGACTGCTGGAGCGGAGCTTGTGCGGATCAGCCCCTCGATTCACCACCAGGAAGCAAGTCTAAGCTGCCACAGAAAGCCAGAAACTTGCCTCTGATTTTTGCCTGGGCCGAGAGCAGGTGGCGGAGAGCTCCGCGTGGAGTTGCCACGCACCGGTTCCGCAAGACCCCACTCTGAGCCATGAGTCGTCAGTGTCCAACCCGGGCCCCGGTGTCATCCACTCGGGGAGGTTGAGGCGAGGACGGCTCTCCCACTTGACGTTCCTGGGCATCGAAGGATTTGGTCAGTTCGTGGCACAACTCCAGCAGGCGGTCCGGGTCTTGTTCAGTTGCGATTTCCCTTGCTATGTCGCGCCAAGGTCTCATATCGATGGCCTCCGTAGAACGCATGCGCCGTTCAGCGATCGACGATTATGGACACCTACCGGCAGGCACAGGTTACCCCATGCCTGGCGGCAAGCCAAGGTTGCATCCCTCCATGAAAATTTATCAAGAAGTAAGGTGATTCCAGTGCGCCACGATACGCCACAGGGTAGGTCTGCTCGATGGAACTAGAGAGGGCAGGGTGCCCCGCCTTACCCGTTTCGGCCGCAGACCGACACACCGACCATGCCGACTGTATGTGCAAGGAAAAGAGTGGTTTACACTCACTAACATGATGAAACGCATTTCGAACGAGAATCCCATTCCGCGCAACACCTGAACCGTGTTATTGGCCGCGCCGTCGAAGACAATCTGGCAGTTGAAGAAATTGGTGTCCTTCCACTCGCAGCGTTCGCCGCCGCAGTGAAGAACACAATTCTCGAAACGACAGTTCGAAAAGAACTTTCCATCAAGTCGCACCGTTTCACTGCGTGAAGGACTTGGTCCTCCTCGGTGGTGCATTTGAACTTACTGCCGTTGAGTCCGTTCAATTCGTTGCCTCTGGCATCGCGAAAGAATCGAGCGGACGATCCGCCAGTTTTGCCCTGCCTTGATCCGCGATGACTCCTTGCCTGCCAGAGTTTTATTGTCGCTTCGCGATTATTGTCAGTCCCGAAGAACCGCTTCGATGTTCCACAGCGCCTTCCACACGACCTTGTCCGTAAACGATCACTAAATTGTGGCGCCGGAGCGCTGCCTGGCGATCTTTCTCCGATCGGATGCAAAGGGAAGGGCTGCGCTCGGCCAGCGCGCGCTGCATGAAATCGTGCAACCAGCCGACGGACCGATTGAGCTGCTGCAAGTATTTCAGGAGCCCATTCATACTGGCCTCGAAAGAAGGGTGAGAACGTGTTCGATCCGACCACGCGGTCGTTTTGGCAAACGAATTCCTGCTCGTACGCGTTTTCACTGCCGCCATCCCCGTGCATTCCGTGTTGCCCGTTCCGCAAAACGGGCCGCCACGATCTTACTGTTCACCGTATGCCCTAGGCATCCTCGAGCGACGAAGACGACGAAACTGACGCCACCGTCCGCGCGCCGTCTTCATAGGATAACTCTCTGTTTATTCAAGCTGCCGCTAATCCCTCTTTCGTTTACAAAGACAACTGCAATGAAGAGTTGAAGATATTCATGCACCGCTTCCCTACGGGCGAGGAATTCCGTATAATGGCGAACAAAAGGCGAATATCATGGCGACTCTTCCTCTACTTCCCGACTCCGAGAAGCCGCGCCTCATTGGCATCGCCCGGCTTGCTGCACAGGGTGAGACCATCCGCGAGGGACACAACGTTGAGTATTTCACCCTGCCTACCCGTTCCCTGCTGAACCGTGTGGTCTCGAGTCGCAATCTGCCGTTTACCTGGGCCATCAATCCCTATCGCGGCTGTGAGTTTGCCTGCAAGTACTGTTACGCGCGCTACACGCATGAGTTCATGGAAATGACGGATGTCGATTTCGAGCGCAAGATCTTCGTCAAGCAGCACGCGGCGGGCCTGCTGCGCCAGGAACTCCGCAAGGTAAAGAACGGAGAATCGATCGCCATCGGCACCGCCACCGACCCTTATCAACCGGCGGAACGGCGCTACGAAATTACGCGCGCGATTCTCGAAGAGTTCGCACGGCACCGCGGCTTTGAAATCGGCATCGTCACCAAGTCCAACCTCGTGTTGCGCGACACGGAACTGCTGCGCGAAATCGGACGCCAGAACCGAATTTACGTGGGCCTCACCGTGACCACCGTCAACACCGAACTCGCCCGCATTCTCGAACCGCGCGCGCCGCGTCCGGATTTGCGCCTCGAGGCGGTGCGCCAACTGAACCTCGCCGGAGTCGCGGCCGGGATCAACTGCGCGCCGGTCCTGCCGGGCATTACCGATTCGCCGAAGGACCTCGAAGCCGTTGTCGAAGCGGCGGCCCGCGCGGGCGCACAATCAATCTTTGCGAATCCCCTGTTCTTGAAGCCTTGTTCGGCTGCCGTCTTTCTTCCTTTTCTCGAGAAAGAGTTCCCCCACCTGGTCGCGAACTATCGGGAGCGCTATGGTCAGCGCGCCTTTCTTCCTGCTGCCTACGGCAAGCGCCTGTCGCAACTGATCACGAATTTGCGCGCGAAGCATGGCATGAGCAACCGATACGGGCGGGCCGCGCGGCGCGCGCATCCAACTCCTTTAGGCGAAGAAGAACAACTCCCGCTGTTCGGTTTGGAGAAGGCCTCCTGACGCCGGCCACAAAGCAGACCACTCAAGGTAAAATCATCCCTCTCCGGGTGCGCCCCTCTGGAGTGCTGCCCACCGTGCCCATCAAGCGTCCCATCCTCCGCTATTGCTTTCTGATCTTCCTGTTCGCGATTACGGTCGCCTACGAGATCCCATATTTGCACGATATCTTGCGTGATCAAAATCGCAGCGTCGCCTTCTTCAACATCGAGGAAGCCACCGACCGGGTCGGGATCGTGAGCGCGGATGCAGCGAAAGCCGGTATCCGCAAGGGCGAGGAAGTTCTCTCGATCGACGGGCAACCATATCGTGGAACAGGTGATTGGGCTCGTCCTTTCGAGCGTACCCCAGGCGGAGGACATATTACGTTTGTCGTGCGATCTTCTGACCCGGCGAACCCGGGCGAGCGCACGATCGTCTTACCGGTGCGAGCCGTCAGAAAGGACGCGTGGCGGATCGCCGGCGAGCTCGCGCTCTATTTCGCACTACCGACGATTAGCGTTCTGCTTGGTTTCTGGGTCGCCTTCCAGCGACCGCGCGATCCCATGGCGTGGTTGCTGCTCGCGCTGATGCTCACTTTCCCCCACATCTTTGAAACTTACAAAGCCGAAGCCTGGCCGCCCGGCTGGCGCGAAGCCGCCGTGCTCTACCACGCGACTCTGGGCTCGATGTTGCCGCCGGTCATGTTTCTATTCGGCCGTTTTTTCCCCGAACCCTTTGCCCCCGATTCGTTCCGAGACAAGCTTTGGAGGAGGATGCAGTGGAGCCTAGCGGCACCGTTCACCGTCTTTGCCTTGATCGGCTCAGTGGAAGCTGTGATTGAGCTGAGCAGCTTCCTCCGGGCCAACGTCGTCGAGCGCGCAACCCATCCGCTCAACGGCCTTATGCAAGCGGTCGCTTACCTGCTCATTGGCAGTTTCTTTGCAGCCACGGGCACGAAGTACGGTATGAGCCGGTCCCCGGACACGCGGCGCCGCCTGAGCATTTTGTGTTGGGGTTCCAGCATCGCCTGGACTCCGGCATTCATCGTCACGGTGTACGCGCGCGTTCAGGGCAAACCGGTCGCGGATGTGTTCCCGCAGTGGGTCATTCTCGCGGCGCTGGTTTCCCTGACGTTGTTCCCCATCACCTTGGCCTACGTGATTGTCGTACACAAGGCCATGGGAGTTGGTATCGCACTGCGCCAAGGGTTGCAGTACGCTCTCGCGAAAAACGGCGTGCGTGCCCTGCAGATACTCTCCATGAGCGCGGTGGCGCTGGCCGCGGTCGATTTCCTCAGCGACCCTTCGCGCGGACGCATGTTGAAGGTCGGCGTGATCTTGATCGGCATCCTCACCGTGTTGCGGCTGCGGGTTTTGGCAGACCGGCTGCGCTCCTGGCTCGATCGCCGCTTCTTCCGCGAAGCCTACGACGCCGACCGAGTGCTCGCCGAGCTCAGCGAGAAAGTCCGCACCATGGTCGAGCCTAAGTCGCTGCTGGAAACGGTCAGCGCGCGAATCTCTGAAACCCTGCACGTCCCGCAGGTCGCGGTGTTGCTCGGTGGTGGAGTCTACCGGCCTGCCTATGCCATGGGATACGGAGACCTGCCCGACGTCTCGTTCCCGCCGATCGCCGGAACCATCAAGGCTCTCCAGCAGCAGAAAGAGCCTGCGCGCGTGTATCTGGACGATCGCGATTCGTGGCTCTATCGCGATACCGAGGTGTCCGACGAAGAGCGGCAGAAGCTGGCGCAGCTGGGATCGGAATTGCTCTTGCCACTGGCCGTCCGCGACAAGCTGCTTGGGTTCATCTCGCTGGGACCGAAGCGCTCCGAAGAGCCTTACACCGGTACCGACGTTCGCCTTCTGCAATCGGTTGCCGCACAGACAGGCCTAGCCCTCGAAAACGCAAACCTCATGCTTGCCATCGCCGACGAAGTCGCGCAACGCGAGCGCCTGAATCGTGAAGTCGAGATTGCCCGCGAAGTGCAGGAGCGCTTGTTCCCTCAGAGTCTCCCCCCGATTGCTGGCCTCGACTATGCCGGCTACTGCCGCCCCGCCCTCGGAGTCGGTGGAGACTACTACGACTTTCTCGCCTTGCCGCAAGGTCAACTGGGCGTGGCCATCGGCGACGTTTCCGGCAAGGGGATCGCTGCAGCATTAATGATGGCCAGCCTACAAGCTTCGTTACGCGGTGAAGCGACGCGCGCGCCTGAGAATCTGGCGGCGGCTGTCGCCAACATCAACCGGCTGGTCTACGAGGCTTCCGCGGAGAATCGGTACGCCACGTTCTTTTACGGCCAATACAGTCCCGAGACCCGCACCTTCGACTACGTGAACGCCGGACACAATCCACCCATGCGGTTTCGTTGGGACAACGGGAAGTGGTCCGTGACGCGCCTGGATGTCGGCGGGACGGTCGTCGGGCTGCTGCCGAGCTTTCCCTATCAACAGGGCGCCCTCGCCACAGCGTCCGGCGATATTGTCGTAGCCTTTACAGACGGCATCAGCGAGGCCATGAACTCCGCAGACCAGGAATGGGGCGAGGATCGGCTGTTGCAGACCATCGAAAGCTGCGACGGTCTCGACGCGCAGCAGATCATGCAGCGCGTGTTTGCGGCAGCCGATGCCTTTGTCGCCGGAGCCAAGCAGCACGATGACATGACCCTGGTGGTACTGCGTATGCACGACACGCCCGAACGTGCCGGGAACCCTTCCTAACTGCAACATCACAACTACCTACAAAATGTAGGGTTGCCCCCATGATCGGCTTTCCTCGTGCGCTGCCCTCCTTGCCGGACGCTGCTAAAATGCATATGGGCTTTCACTTCTGCGTCCACTCCGGACAGAGTGCAGCGGGCCGCCGGGCCAGAATTCTCTGAATCCGAAGGTCAGCCCAGCGAATCTGTTTCGAGTTAGTTGCAGAATGCCGCGTAGGGCGTTGACGGGGCGGTCGCGGCCTGGTTCCGGGGCTGTCTCCCTCCTCAAAGAACCCGTGTCAAAACATTATCTTAGGAAGACTTTCGAGGATCTATGGCGAAGCGGATGATCCTGATGTTGGTCTTAGTGGTCCTGCTGATTGCCGGGCTCGGCGTTGTAAAGTTCCGGCAGATCGAGGCCGCAACCAAGACCGTAATGCAGCCTCCCCCGGAGGCAGTGACCACCATCGTGGCCAAGCGGGAAATCTGGCCCGCCGCGCTCAATGTCATCGGCACCACAGCTGCCGTGCAGGGCGTAGTGGTGAGTGCTGATTTGCCGGGCACGGTCGACCACATCAATTTCGAGTCTGGCAAGGCAGTCAAGGTTGGCGACGTTCTGGTGGAGCTCGACACGCGCCAGGAGCGCGCGCAGCTAGCCGCAAATGAGGCACAGCGCGATCTGGCCAAAACCACTTTCCATCGCACGCAAGAGCTTTATAAGCAGGGAGTGCTCTCCCAGTCCGATTACGACAATGCCGTCGCGCAGCAGAAAGCGACTGAGGCGAATGTCGGCGAAATTCGCGCCACCATCGCCCGCAAGACCATTCGCGCACCCTTTTCCGGCATTCTCGGGATTCGCCAGGTCAATCTGGGCCAGTATCTTCCCGCTGGGCAGGCAATCGTTCCCCTCCAGTCGTTGAATCCCATCTACGTCAATTTCGGAATTCCTCAACAGGAAGCGCCCAAGGTGCATGTGGGGTCGGTGGTGAAGGTCACGAACCAGGAACTGGGTAGGGCGGTTCTGACGGGACGCGTCACAGCTATCGACTCGGTAGTCAACGAAGGCACGCGCAACATTCAAATCCAGGCGACTCTTTCCAATCCCGGAGCGAAGCTCCGGCCGGGCATGTTCGTCGAAGTGCAAATCCCAATCGGAGTTGACCGCGAGGTCGTTGCCTTGCCGACTACAGCCATCAACTATGCACCCTACGGCGACTCGGTCTACGTCGTGACTGATATGAAGGACAACACCGGCAAGCTCTACCGCGGCGTGCGCCAGCAGTTTGTGAAGATCGACGGCAACCGGGGCGATCAGGTTGCGGTCGTGTCGGGTATCAATCCAGGGGAAGAGATCGTCACCTCAGGTGTCTTCAAGCTCAGGAATGGAGCGGCAGTGCAGATCAACAACAAAGTCCAACCTGAGAACAGCCCCGCACCAAAACCTGAGGACAGCTAGGTTCTCGACTAAGGACAGCTAGATGAAGTTTACAGACCTTTTTGTAAAGCGGCCGGTCCTTGCCATCGTTGTCAATCTGGTGATTCTGATCGCCGGCCTTCAGTCGATTCGCTCCTTGAGCGTGCGCCAGTATCCGCGCAGCGACATCGCGATCATCCAGGTGACGACAGTCTACGTCGGCGCGAACGCCGACCTGGTGCGCGGATTCATCACCACCCCCATCGAGCGCGTGATCGCCAGCGCCGACGGCATCGACTACATGGAGTCGTCGAGCGCCCAGGGCCTCAGCACGATCACCGTCCACCTGAAGCTCAACTACGACACCAACGCCGCCCTCACCCAGATCCAGTCGAAACTCGCGCAGGTGCGCAACGATCTGCCTCCGGAATCGCAGCAGCCGGTGATCGATCTGCAAACCGCCGACAACCAGTTCGCGGCCATGTACCTGGGCTTCTCGGCCCCCAATCTGGACCAGAACCAGATCACCGATTACCTGACGCGCGTCGTGCAGCCCAAGCTGAGCGCGATTAGCGGAGTGCAGCGGGCCGACATTCTCGGAAACCGCACCTTCGCGATGCGCATCTGGCTCAAGCCCGACAAGATGGCGGCTCTCGGGATTTCTGCTTCGGCCGTGCGCGACGCACTCTCGAAGAACAATCACCTGTCAGCCCTCGGCCAAACCAAGGGCTCCATGGTGTCGGTGAATCTGGTCGCAAACACCGACCTGCGTACGCCTGAAGAATTCCGCCAGCTCGTCGTTAAACAAGATAAGAACGTTGTCGTGCGCCTCGGCGAGATCGCCGATGTGGTGCTGGGCGCCGAGAACTACGATCAGGACGTCCGCTTCAACGGCGAGACCGCGACGTTCATGGGCATCTGGGTCCTGCCCACGGCCAACTCGCTCGACGTCATCAAACACGTGCGCGCGGCCATTCCGGAAATCCAGTCGCAGCTTCCCCCGGGAATGAAGGCGGGCATTCCGTACGATTCCACTGCCTACATCCAGGACGCGATCAACGAAGTACTCAGCACACTGACTGAGACGCTGATCATCGTCATCATAGTCATCTTCCTGTTTCTGGGATCGTTCCGCTCGGTGCTCATTCCGATCGTCGCCATCCCTGTCTCCCTTATCGGCGCGGTTTTCCTGATGCTGGTAGCAGGGTTCACGATCAACCTCCTGACGTTGTTGGCGATTGTCCTTTCGGTCGGTCTCGTGGTCGACGACGCCATTGTCATGGTCGAAAACGTCGAGCGCCACCTGCACATGGGGAAGCCTCCCATCAAAGCGGCCACCGACGCTGCCCGCGAGCTGGTTGGGCCGATCATCGCCATGACCATCACCCTGGCGGCGGTCTATGCGCCGGTTGGCATTCAGGGCGGATTGACCGGTGCGTTGTTCCGCGAGTTCGCGTTCACGCTCTCAGGCGCAGTCATCGTGTCGGGCATCGTAGCGCTGACCCTGTCGCCCATGATGGGCTCGCGACTGCTGCGTGGCGGGGACACCGAACGCGGATTCGCCGGAATCGTAAACCGGACGTTTGAGAGCGTGCGCTCGCTTTACTCCCGGCTGCTGACCGGAACTCTGCAGTATCGACCAGTAGTGTTCGTGCTTTGGTTGATTGTGGTCGCGCTGATTGTGCCTTTTTATATGTTCTCCCAGCGCGAACTCGCTCCCGCTGAGGACCAGGGGGTAGTATTCGGCGTGATCCAGTCGTCGGCGAATGCAACGCTCGACCAGACCAACCTGTTCACGCAGCAGGTCTACGACGTCTACCGCGGGTTCCCGGAGAGTGACAGCATCTTCCAAATCACCCAGC
>Ga0310909_10001717_pt1 | contig 13094 bp, 10 predicted proteins | sample GREbulkMGT000H_FD_203449 | JGI IMG/M metagenome (GOLD analysis project Ga0310909, IMG submission 203449) | Lab enrichment of tropical soil microbial communities from Luquillo Experimental Forest, Puerto Rico - GRE.bulkMG.T000H | ecosystem: Environmental > Terrestrial > Soil > Tropical forest >... | reverse complement strand
TTCTGCAAGGCTGCCACCTGGAGCGCACCGCTCCCCGTCGCCGCTTGCCTCGTTGGAGCCTCAAGGGATTCATGACTTGGCGTCGAGGGCGCAGCTTCCGCAGCTGCGGGAGCCGCAACCCCACCACCCTCCTTTGCGGATGCCTTGGTGCTGGAGGCCACATTCCCGCCTTTCTGTTCTGACACGGCCTCGGGCGGCGGGGCAGTCGAACCGACAGACATCGGATTCGCATCCTGCCGAACGCTGGTGTCTACCTTCGCCGGTGGCGGATTCACCGCGGGCGGAGAATCGCCCGTGGGTGTCACACGTTCCACTTCGGCCGTGTTAGTGGAGGAACGCTCTCTGTACCCCAGCAGAAAGCCGAAGGAAAAGAACACTGCACACACTACGACACCGAGCAAGAAAAGCAGAACCAGTGAGGATGTGGAAAGGCCCTTTTCTTCTTCTTGCATTGTTGCTCCAAACTTCGAAACTGGAAACCGGAAATTAGAAACTGGGAACCGGCAATATCCAGCTTCAAGTTTCCAAGCGATCAGCCCTTGGCGGCCGGCGCGCCAAGCTTGCTAAAGAGTGCCGAGAGCAAGTCCACCGGCAAGGGGAAAACGATCGTCGTATTCTTCTCTGTACCTATCTCCACCAGCGTCTGGAGGTAGCGCAGAGTTATCGCTGCCGGTTCGCGATTGATGATCGAAGCGGCTTCGGATAGCTTAGTCGCTGCTTGGTACTCACCGTCGGCGGCGATGATTTTAGCCCGGCGTTCACGCTCTGCCTCGGCTTGGCGAGCAATGGCGCGCTGCATCTCCTGGGGCAGGTCTACCTGCTTGACCTCGACCTTCGATACCTTCACACCCCATGGTTCGGTATGCTCATCGAGGATGGACTGCAACCTCTGGTTGAGTTTCTCCCGCTGCGAGAGCAGGTCATCCAGCTCGACTTCACCCAACACCGAGCGTAAGGTGGTCTGGGCCAACTGCTCGATGGCGTAGCGGTAGTTTTCCAACTCAACAAAAGCCTGCTGCGCGCTGATTACCCTGAAGTAGACTACCGCATTCACCTTTAAAGATACATTGTCCCGAGTAATGACGTCCTGCGGCGGGACGTCCCAGGCCACAGTGCGGAGCGAAACCTTGATGAGCTTGTCAATGGGCCAGAGAATGAAAATAAGCCCGGGACCCTTGTCCGGTCTCTGCAGTCGCCCCAACCGGAAAATGACTCCTCGCTCATACTCCCTGAGCACGTTCAAACACGCAGCCACCCAGAGAACGAAGATAATGAGAGCAACCCCTCCGAAGCTGATCATGTTAGCCCCCCTTCAGAAATTGCCGCTTTTCAGTTGCCGATTTTCGGTTGAATCGGTTCAGCCGAGGGGAATCAGTCGACAATCGGCAATCAGCCGTCCCTCACCGGGATTCGGGCACAGGTTCAACCTCGAGGGTCAGACCATCGACCAACGTAACCCGGACCCGAGCGCCCGCAGGGACACTCACCCTTGCCCGTGCGTCCCACAGCTCGCCGCGGACCATGACCTTGCCTTGCGGTTGAAGATCCGTCCGCGCTACTCCAATAGAGTCGATCATTCCCGCCTCGCCGGTTACCGCCTTCTTCCTCTTTGCCGCCAGGGCAGCGCGAACCAGGAGGATGGTTATCACTGCCAGGGGCAGAGTAACACTCAACGTTGTGGCGAGTCGAATCCTCGCGCCCGGCCAGGGAGAATCGATCAGGATCAACGAGCCGACCACCATGGCCACCACGCCTCCGGCTGCAAGAACGCCGTGGGTTGCGGCCTTGGCTTCGAGCACGAAGAGAGCCAGCGCCAGCAAGATCAGAATAACGCCCGCGTAGTTGATGGGCAGAAGGTGAAAGGCGAACAGCGCCAGAATCAGCGCGATGGCGCCTACCACGCCGGGGGCGACCAACCCCGGATGGGTGAATTCGATATAAAGGCACAACACACCCAGCGCTCCCAGAATGAACGCGATATTGGGGTCCGCTATGCGGGAAAGAAACTTCTCCCGCGTCGTCATCGCGTACGGCTCAATGTCAGCGTCGCGAAGGTGGAGGGTGGTCGTCGTACCATCGAAGCGCCCAATAGTCTTGCCGTCAAACTGCGCTAGTATGTCACGTGGACTGTTGGCCACAGCGTTGATCAAGTGTCCCTCCAAAGCTTCACGCTCGGTATAGGACTTGCTCTCCCGAACCCCGGCTTCCGCCAACTGAACGTTGCGGCCACGCTTTTCCGCGAAGCTGCGCATGTAAGCCGCAGCATCATTCTCAATCTTCTCCTCCATTGTCTTGCCGATTTCGGCTCCGCCAATCATCACCGGGTGAGCAGCGCCAGTGTTGGTTCCGGGCGACATCACCGCCACGTCGCCCGAGAGTAGTATGAAGAATCCGGCCGAGGCAGCCCGACTGCCGCTGGGCGCAACATAGGTAATGACCGGGACACGCGAGCTGATGATCGCCTGCACAATGTTTCTCATGGAGGATTCCAGTCCTCCGGGAGTGCTTAGTTCAAGCAGCACGGCCGCGGCATTAACTTGGTTAGCATACATGATTCCGCGCTTCACGTACTCCTCGCTAACAGGTTGAACGACGTCGTTGAGGTCTACCTCAACCACGACCGGCCGAACTTCAGAAGCACGTGAGGGCTTGCGAGCTACGAGACCGAAAGCAAGATAGGTCAGGCAAGCCGCAAAACCCAGTTCGACAGGTGTCAATCTCCGATTCATCGAGCAAGAACCCCACATCAGCCAAGATCGCAACTCAAGGTGTTTTGCCTACCGGCGTCGTGTGACTGCGAATAGTCTCAATTAAGCGCTCGGCGTCATGGTTGCCAGGGTCAAGGGTGAGCGCGGCTTGGCTGTGGTCAAAGGCGGCCGTCGGCTGGTTTAGGGAGAGGTAGACGTGGGCCAGCCAGAGGTGCGTCACCGCGTTGTTATCAAGCTTCAGGGCAGTCTGCAGTTCCCGCGCGGCCTCCGTGTGCTTGCCCTGTGCCTCGTAAAGCTGGCCAAGAACCAGATGCGCTTCGCTGTTGGCGCCCAGTAACGAAGCCGCTTCGTTCAGTTCGCGCTCCGCTTCCGGAAGGCGCCCCGCCGAGAGAAACTGCTTGCCCCGGCTCAGGTGCACTTCGCCGTGCTCGCCCGGAGGCAAATTAGAGAGGCTCTCTTCCAAGGCGTTGCCGACGGCCAGGGTGAGCAGTTTGAACGCTCGACCGTCAAAGTGTTTCTTTATCCGAGGTTCTGGTACTGCGTTGCTCTCAACAACACTCGACACCGACCTCTCCTCGTTCGCTGCCAGCCATCGAAGCTGCGAGTGCTGCCCTTCCGAGTCCCCAAGCTTGCCCAAGACGAGCGCCAGCAAAGAGTGGCTTGCCAAGTCCTCATCGTCGACCTTGAGCGCCTGGTCGAGATACCGGGCGGCTTCGCTGTAACGCTTGAGGTACCAGTAACACAACGCGATGTTAAAGCAAAAGTCCGCATCGGCAGGGTCGCCCTCATAGGCTCGCTGAAAACTGGCTAAGGCCTCCGTGTAGCGACGGCGCCGACTGAGAATGACGCCGAAATTGTTCCACACCTCATCCAGGGGAATCTGCTGGGAGAGCGTGGAGAAAGCCTTCTGGGCGTCTTCCTCGTGACCCAGGAAGAATTCGTCGACGCCGACGAGAAATAAGGACTCCAGGTAGTTAGGGTCCTTGTGATCCAACTTGCGAAGCCACTTCACTGAGTTTGCGTAGTCCTTCTCGCCGAAGTAGTACCGTCCCAGCTCGAAGGCCGCCTGGTGATCCCGTGGATTCAACCGATCAGCCTCGCGTAGAAAACGAACCCGGCTTTGTTCGTCCGTCGCCAGTATGCCCCGAATGTAGTTCTCGAAAGCGTCGAGCCGTAATTCGGGAAAGCGGCCGGAAAAGTCTTCCTCTGTCCCCGCCGTGAAGCCGGCATCATGGGAAGCTAGTAACCTCCAGGCCAGCCTGGTCTGAAGATCAACCAGATCCGCCAGCTCGCCGCTGCCTTCGTAGGGCGGAGAGAGTCTCAACTCTTGTACGTTCAGGAGTTGCGCCCGCGCCGTCAGGCGATCGCCTTCCACCGTAAAGCTGCCTACTACCGCCCACCCCACACCCAGCGTTTGTGCGACCTTGTATTCGCTGGCCAGGGTAAGGGGCGCGCCAAGCGGCATACCCAGCTGCTCATAAGCCTCGTTACGCTCTTCTCTCCCCAGCACGTAACGCTCGGGACCGGCCAAACGCGTGGATATGATCTCGGCCGAGGCTTCCGAAATCCAACCTAGGTCCTGACGCGCGCTTTCGTTCTCAAACGGAAAGACGAGAATAGTGCGTGTGGGCAGAGCTCCCTTTGCATTACAGGTCAGCAGGAATACGAGCAGCAGTCCAGCCGCGCTCCTCTTCATGAAACCTCGTCACCTCCGCACGAGACACCGAGGGAATCAGTCCTTGATCGGCACGGGAGGATTCTTCCTCAGAGCAATGTACGAAGGGTCGTGGCTGATCCTGAGAAAATCGGCGTCGTCGTCGAGTTTCTTGAACTCAGTGAAGCCGTCCTCGAAAGCGCGGCGTAAGTATCGAACTGCCTCCTCTGCCCGGCCCAGGGAGGCAAAGACCTTGGCCATGTAAAAGTAATAGTCTACATCGGTGCCCCGAGCCTGTATAATCGTGCCCATCGTCGACCTTTCATTCAAAATGTTGGGGTCAAGCAGCAGGGCTCGCCGGTATTGGTCCACCGCCTCCTTTGGCTTTTTCATGCGGTAGTAGGCCGACCCCAGGTTCAGGTGAAACGACGCGGCATCGGGATTCAGCTCAATGGCCTTGCGGTAGTACTTCACCGACTTCGAGAACTTGTTGGCGAGATAAAAGGTGGTTCCCAGATTGTTCCAGGCTTCCGGGTAATTCTGCCGGCGGCGGATAGCCTCCTTGTAGGCCTTGCGGGAGGCATTGAAGTCCATTTGCTGTTGATAGGCGATGCCGAGTTTATTCCACAGCACAGGGTCCGAGTGGCTGGACTGCCGAAGGGCGCGGGAGTAATAGTCTACAGCGTCAGCGTAAGCCTTCCGCGCCATGAAAATGTCTGCGCGCTCTTCCAAGGAAAGCTGCTTGGTTTGTCGTTCCGGAGGCTCCGGAGTCACCCCAGACGTGACTTGCCCTGCGTGTAGCAAAGGGGAGAGGGTGTCGAGCCATCTCCACCCGCCACAGGTAAGAACGCACGCCAGGCACGTCAAGATTAGCCGAGCCTTCGTTCTCCTTCTCATCGAATTCGCTCGCCTCGTCCCCATCCGCTTGGCGAGGCAATGTTCACCCGCCAGAGGCGGGTAATCCCCTCAATGAATCGTACACCCATTCAGCGGTTAATTCACTTCGGTCTTTCCACGTCACCTTCCTGCTGCTGCGGAGGAGGCTGTTTTTTCGAGTCTCCGCGCTTGAAGATGGAAATGATTTTGCTCAGTGGTCCGCCTTTCTTCTTTCCTTCCGTTGCGGTTGATGAGCCGGCCTGATCGGACATCTCTCGATCTTCCGGTACTGCCGGAGGAGCAACGCGAGTGGCCGGAGGATGGGCCGTGGCTGCCGGGGCAGCGGTTGGTGCTGGTGCTGCTGGTCCGCCCCCAGGCAGAAGGGCGCGAAGCAGACTGGCGAGCCTGCTACCTGTACCGACCGGGTTTGGTTCAGTTCCCGCAATGAAAACTTCCTCCGTCCGTACGATCTTATTATTGACCTCCGCGACTGCCGCTGGCGCGCCGATCGGGGCAGTAACGATGCCAGCCGGCGGCTCGAAAGGCGCCACTTTCCGGTATGAAGGCACTTCCGTTGCTTGCTTCATGAAGGCGGCCCAAACCGGCAGGGCCGAGCTTGCGCCGGAAAGGTTCAACTGTCGATCGTCGTCGTAGCCCACCCAGACCACGGCAAGGAGGTTCGAGGTGAATCCCGCAAACCATCCGTCGTGGGACGTGCCCGTCTTGCCCGCCGCAGGCGCTGTAAACCCTCGGCTTCTGACGCCAGCGGCCGTTCCGTTGTTGATGACGCTTTCCATCAAGTTGACCATCAGGTAGGCAACCCGCGGGTCCAGGACCTGGCGGCCCGAGAGCGAGGTTTGCCACAGAGTTCGGCCTGACGTATCGTTCACCGCTCGTACGAAGTGTGGGCTCACCACGCGACCTCTGTTCGCGAACAGGGTGTAGGCGCCCGAGATTTCCATCGGAGTGCTTACGTAGGACCCCAGCGCCAACGCTGGAGTAGGCAGCAAGTCGTGGTTGATTCCCGCAGCCACCGCCAGGGTTTTGACCTTCTTGTACCCTATCATCTCAGCCAAATGAACGGTGGCATTGTTTAAAGAGAGCGCCAATGCCTCTCGCAGAGTTACCTGCCCGTGGTATTCTCCCTTGTAATTCCTGGGCTCATAAGTCCTAGCGTCATATTCGAACGTTGTCGGTTCATCAGGTAAGACGGTTGCCGTGGTAATGAGTGGTTGCGAGCCATCCACCCCCGAGTTCAGCGCGGCGGCGTAAACGAAAGGCTTGAAGGAGGAGCCAGGCTGACGTCGCGCCAAGGCGTGATTCAGTTGGGAGAAACCGTAGTCCCGCCCACCTACCAGCGCCCTGATGGCACCCGTGTGCGGGTCCAGGGCCACCAGAGCAACCTGCGGTTGGTGTGGGTCCAGCGGCGGAGCGCCCTTCTTCTGCCGGCTTCTTAACTGTTGGTCAACCTCCTCCATTCCGGTTCGAACCGCTTCGGAGGCGGCTGCCTGGAGGTCAAGGTCGAGGGTGGTATAAACCCGGTAACTTTGCGAAACGAGGTCATGCTCCTGGAACTGCGCCAGCAACTGGTCCTTCACCATGTCGACGAAGAACGGCGCCTGACTTGCCTCCACGTTCCTTTGGCTGACATCAAGCGGGGTGGCTGCGCTTTTCTCGGCCTCAGCTTCCGTGACGAAGCCGGTCTCCGCCATGCGCCGCAGCACCAGATTTCTTCTCTCCAAGCATCTCTTCGGGTACTTGTACGGCGAGTACAGGTTGGGGCCACGGATCAGGCCCGCCAAGACGGCCGCCTCCGGCAAGGTCAGGTCCTTGACGCCTTTGTTGAAGTACGCATCCGCTGCTTCGCCGAATCCGTTGACGGAGAAGCTGCCGCGCTGCCCCAGGTAAACATCATTGGCGTAAAGCTCGAAGATCTGCTCCTTAGTGAGCTTCTGCTCGAGCAGTAGCGCCAGGAATGTCTGCTCGAGTTTGACGCGGAGGGTACGGTGCCTCGTCAAGAAAAAGTCCCGCGCCAGTTGCATCGTAAGCGTGCTACCTCCCTGCAGTCCATGATCCGCCCGGATATCGGCCAAGGCCGCCCCAAAGATCCGGTAGATGTCGAAGCCGTGGTGGGAGAAGAAACGATGGTCCTCTGTGGCGAGGACAGCGTCGACGAGCACTTTGGGCAGGTCTTGGTACTGGACCAGTCGTCGCTTTCTGCGGCTTTGGTCAAAGAGCGTTGTGATCACTTCGGGCTCCAGCCGGTAGCTCGCTAAGCTGGAGTGTGAATCAAGGGCGGTGATCGAGGCGACCCGGCCGTCACGAAACTCCAAGGCTGCGGGGCCTTCTTCAGCTAGCTTGCTCCGGAAATAGGAGGCTGGCCCGGGGTAAATTCCCAGCCAGGTTCCTTTCAACTGATAGGTTCCCACGCTCGACCCGCCAGTGCCCTCAGCATATTGCGCCTTGCGCAGGTGGGCCGCCACCAACTCCGGAGACCAGGGATCGCCTACGGAAACTGCCGTTGGAGCTGAGAGTACGAGCGAGGCGTTATCGAAGACTTCACCGCTGAGGCGCGCATCGATCATGCGCGAGAAACGCACGTAGTAATGTAGGAAAACGGCGTCCGCCGTCAACAGAAGCAGGAAAGCAACCGCCAGCAACGCCCGCTGCCAACCCAAGAGGGAACGGAAAAGAGACGGAATCGGCCCCTGAGTCGGCGACCGGCGGCGAGCTTCGGGCTTGGGTATGATAGGCACAGGCGCGTGCCGCCCCGACGGGCGGCGTTACGGCAAATCTTGTTTCCGCCGAGCCGCTCTAATGAGTCCGAATGCGAAGGTTCTTACGCGCGTTGCTCCGGAGATTAGGGTCTAAGTGTTGAAACGGCACTAGCGGAGGTGGTCAGCCTTCAGCGACTGAACCACCGCTTTCAGCTTAGCATCGTGGATTCGCTTTGTCGAGCGTTCGAAGATTTCCACCAGGCCTTGCTCAAACTTGCGTTTGCCGACCGTCACCCGGTAAGGCACACCGATCAAGTCCGCATCCTTGAACTTGACGCCCGGCCTTTCCTGGCGGTCGTCGAACAGCACCTCAATCGACTGGGACTGCATCTCCTCGTAGAATTCCTCGGCCGCCTTCCGAATGGCGCCATCATCCATGTTGGCCGCAGTCAACACCACCTCGAAGGGAGCGATGGCGCGCGGTAGAAACATGCCGTCGGCATCATGGTTTTGTTCGACGGCCGCGCTCAGGATGCGCTCCACCCCGATTCCATAGCACCCCATCACCAACGGTACCTCCTTGCCCTCTGCGTCCAAAACTGCAGCGTGCATCGCTTCCGAGTAACGGCGGCCTAACTTGAAGATGTGCCCCAATTCAACGCAAGTGGTCACTTGCAGGGGTCTGCCACATCGCTTGCACAGGTCGCCCGCGTTGACAACGCGAACATCGTGATACTCGGGCTGAAAATCACGCCCCGGGGTTACGTTGCGAAAGTGAGTGTCGTCTCGATTGGCGCCGCTGATGAGATTCCGGCGGCCCTCAAGACCGCGGTCAGTGATAATGCGGGCGTCCTTCACGCCCACGGGACCGAGTGAACCCAGGTTCGCCCCAAGCAAAGCAAAGGCTTCCTGCGCGGTGGCCGGTCGAAACACGTCAGTCGCCAAAGCGATGGCCAGTTTGGTTTCACTTAATACGTGGTCACCGCGTAGCAGGACCAGCACCGGCCTATTTTCCACGACGTAAACCAGCGTCTTGATCATGCGTGCCGGGCTCTCGCCCGTGAACTTCACCAGATCTTCAATAGTCTTCTGACCGGGGGTGTCAAAGGGCTGCGGAGGTTCTTCGCCCTGCAGGTCCTCGACAGTCGGGAGGTTCGATTCGGCCTTCTCCAGGTTGGCCGCATAACCACACTCGCTGGAGGCGATTAAGTCCTCTCCTGACGCTGCCGGAGCGGTGAACTCTCCCGACACTTTGCCGCCCATCATCCCCGAGTACGCTTCGACAAACATAAAGTTGAGCCCGCAACGCCGGAAGATGCGGGTGTAGGCTTCTGCGTGTTTCTCGTAGCTCTTGTCCAAGCCCGCCTCGTCCAGGTCGAAGGAATAGGAGTCCTTCATCATGAACTGGCGCAACCGTAGCAAGCCCGATTTCGGGCGGGGCTCATCGCGGAATTTTCCTTGAACCTGGTACCAGATCTGCGGCAGTTGCTTATAGGAACGCAGTTCGGCGCGCGCGATGTTAGTCATCTCCTCTTCGTGAGTAATCCCCAGGCAAAGGTCGTGCTGACTGCGGTCCTTTAGCTTAAACACTACATCGAGATCCCAGCGGCCGGTCTCCTGCCAAAGCTCGGCCGGATTCAGGGCCGGAAGGTAGAATTCCTGGGCGCCGATGCGGTCCATTTCCTCGCGGATGATTCTTGTAATCTTCAGGAAGGACCTCTGCGCCAGGTAGAGGTGGGAATACACCCCTGCGGCTACCTGCCGGATGTAACCCGCCCTCAGCAAGAGTTGGTGACTGGGCGCCTCCGCCTCGGCGGGAACTTCCCGTAAGGTCGGAATGAACGCTTGACTCCAGCGCATCGATTAACCTTCCCTTCGTTGCCGTGTTGGCGTAAGCCGCAGTGATTGTGGCGCGCGCGGCCATCAGGAACGGCGAGTCACCCATGCGAAATGCTACAGAAAAACCACGAACAGTACTCTCGTTCGAATCGCAGTGCGTTATTGTTGTGGATAACGCCGATCCGTGTCAAGGAATGCGAGTCCCAGGGTTTCCGCATGGGCATAACACGTCGAGTGCAGCCGGTTCGAGGGCGAGCTAAAGCAGGTTAACGCCCGCTTTGCGGGCTGCTACTTCAAGCTCTTTGTCCAGCGTTGCCAGGGGAAGGCGGTGTCGTAAGGCAACTTCGATGTAGGCTGCTTCGTAAACGGTTAGGCCGGTACCCTGCGCGATTTCAGCAAGTTGTCGGGGCCTCACAACGGGCTCAACTGACACGAAGTTCTTCCAGGCTTCGATGTCTTCCAGAAGGCTCGCAAACTCTGCCTCCGTGATGTGGCGCGTGCGCCTTGCCATGACAAGCACGTTTGTTACTTCATAGTGCCAGAGAGACGGCACCAGGGCTACTGTCTGCCGCAGGCGCTGACGAACCTGACTGGCGCGCGGTGGGATGGGCTTGTCCAGAATCCATCCCAGGGCCATCGAAGCATCCAACACGAAGCTGCTCAATGTTTTCTCCCCATAGTAACGAGATCTTTGAGGGTCATGCCCTTGGGCAACTTCATTCGTACGCGGGACATCGACTCAATCACTTCGTCGCTCGTTCGGCCGTGACTCTCGGTTCTCACCAGCCGCGCCTTTCCTTCGCCCCGGCAGGTGATGATGATTTCTTCGCCTCGCGAGGCCCGCTCGACAAGCTCTGATAACTTCTGCTTTGCTTCGAACAAACCTACTTTGGTGGGCATTGGTTTCGCCTCCTCCTGCTGGATTGTCTTCTAACCTAGATGATACACTAAGGGTGCGGTCGGTGCAAGTTAACCGAGGTGATTGTGCTTCGCATAGGTATTGTGGGTCTCTCTCAAGTCGGCAAGACCACCTTGTTTCGTATTCTGACTCATGTTCACGGCAGTGGTACGGCTCCAGGGAAGCTTGAGGCGCGGGTTGGCGTGGTGCACGTTCCGGACGAGCGCCTCGATCGCTTGAGCAACATGTACAAGCCGAAAAAGACAATCCACGCCACTGTGGAGTACTTGGATACGCCGGGCAGCGTGATTGAGCTGGCTCGGACCGGCTCCCAGGCGCAGGCGCTACGCGAGGTGAACGCGCTGGCCCACGTCGTCCGCGCCTTCGAGAATGAGTCCGTTGCTGGCAGCGTCGATCCCCGGCGAGATATCGAGAATGTGGAGCTGGAACTGATCCTTTCCGACCTGGCGGTAGTGGAAAAGCGGATGGATCGCTTGGAGAAGGACATCAAGAAGCAGAAGAACGCAGCGCTCGAAAAGGAACATCGTGTTCTCGAGCGCTGCAAGTCATCGCTGGAGAGGCAGATCCCGCTGCGCGAGCTGGATTTGAGTGCCGAGGACGAGGGCGCTATTCGCGGCTTCACTTTCCTCTCGCAGAAGCCCGTCCTCTACGTGCTCAATCTGGGTGAAAAGGACGCGGCGCGGGCCAACGCCGCAGAGGAGTTTGCGACCGAAGCCGGGTTGAGACAGCGTCCCAACACCGTGGTAACCGCAATCTGCGGCAAGGTGGAAGCCGAACTCGCCGAGCTAGGCGACCCCGAGGCGGCAGAGTTCCTGGCGAGCTATGGTCTGAAGGAGTCAGCAATTGCCCGCCTCATCCGTGCAAGCTATCGGCTTCTCGGGTTGATCTCTTTCTTCACCGTCGGCGAAGATGAGTGCAGGGCGTGGACGCTTCCTTCCGGCTCGAGCGCTCTCGATGCCGCGGGCGAAATCCACACCGACATCCAACGCGGGTTCATTCGCGCCGAAGTTGTGAAATACGAAGACCTGATCGCGGCGGGGAGCATGGCTGAAGCGCGGCATCGCGCCCAGTTGCGCCTGGAAGGAAAGGAATACGTGGTTGGCGATGGCGAGGTGGTGCACTTCCGGCACTCGGGCTGATTCAGTATTGCGCATCTGGATGACATGGCCGGCCACCGTAGTGATAGCGTTTTTTGCGAAAAAGCTCCAGTGTCCTCCCTCTGGGTTATAATCCTTTACATCCGGGGTTTGCTTGCGATACTTGATCCTGAGCGACATTCACTCGAATCTCGAGGCCTTCGACAAATGCATGGAGATGGCCGATGCGAAATACGACCAGGCATTATGCCTGGGTGATCTCGTCGGATACGGCCCGGACCCCAACGCCGTCATCGCGGGCGTTCGTCAGGCGTCCCACGTCATCATTCGCGGCAACCACGACAAAGCCTGCGCAGGTATCAGCGACGCACACGACTTTAATCGTTTCGCCCGGCTCGCGACGGTCTGGACGCGGGAGCAACTTAACGCGGAAAATCTGTCGTTTCTCCTTCACCTGCCTTCAGGGCCAGTCGTCTTGAATGGATTTCAACTGGTGCATGGCTCCCCGAGTGATGAAGACGAATACCTCTTCGGCCGCGAAAGCGCGCTCCCGGCATTGAGAAGCCTCTCCCTCCAGGTGGCTTTCTTTGGCCACACCCATCTCCAGGGGGGCTTCCTACTGACATTCAAAGGCGGCTTCGCGGCGGTGCAAGACTTCGTAGCCGAGGACGGTTGCGCGTTGGTGTTGCCACTCGAGGATGGCACGCGCTACCTGATCAACCCCGGTTCGGTTGGCCAGCCGCGCGACGGCGACTGGCGCGCCGCCTTCGCCATTCTCGACCAAGAGCAAAAGCAGGTGGAGTACTACCGCGTCTCGTACGACGTTTTCAAAACTCAACGGAAGATGCAGGACGCTGGTCTGCCGGAGCCGCTAATTCGGCGGCTGAGCTACGGGCGCTGACTCAGAAATGCAAAGCCACGGGGGTAATGGCGGGCGGAGCCTGATTCCATTCCACGGGCATCCTTTCAAACGTGGTGCGAAAAGCCCGTGCCTCTCCCGGCGCAAGCGGGGGTATGTGCCGCGTGATGGGATGCGCCGTCTCGCGGAGGACCACCTGGTTCAACATGTCTGAGAACTCCACTCGAAGGTCAAGTTGACGGACGGGCTTGGTACCGGTGTTCGTCATCTTCGCATCCACGTAGGTCACCATGTCGCCGAGAAAATTCGTGGCCGCACTCACCTTGGCGTCCGAAATCACGATATGTTGGAGATAGGCTCTTTCTTCTGCCGTCGGCGCGATCGCTTGCTGCGACTGTCTGGAACGAGTGTGCGCCAACCATACG
>Ga0310909_10001716_pt1 | contig 13095 bp, 12 predicted proteins | sample GREbulkMGT000H_FD_203449 | JGI IMG/M metagenome (GOLD analysis project Ga0310909, IMG submission 203449) | Lab enrichment of tropical soil microbial communities from Luquillo Experimental Forest, Puerto Rico - GRE.bulkMG.T000H | ecosystem: Environmental > Terrestrial > Soil > Tropical forest >... | reverse complement strand
GGCGCGACGTCAAACCTGGCAGAAGCGCAGCCCAAGATTTCCAAAGTCGCAGTCAATTACCAGGATCATCCCGACGGCGACAAGCGCTGCGACAAATGCGCCCAGTTCCAGCCGCCAGACGCCTGCAAAATGGTTGAAGGCACGATCAGTCCACAAGGCTCCTGTCGCATATTCACGCCAGGTCATACCTCCACCTAGACGAGACGGGCCGGCATGATTTACTGGCTGGCGCCCGTTCGGCGCACCCGATTGATTGGCTGTGGCGAGCCGTTAAGGACCGTGGCTGCAATCGCGGCAGGACTCGCGCCACTGGTTGTCATCGGCCTGATTCCGACCTCAGCCGGTGCTTTGCCGCTCTACGCGCGCCAAACCGGCCAGCCTTGCGCGACCTGCCATACTACTTTTTGGGAGCTCACACCGTTCGGCCGACGCTTCAAGCTGGGCGGCTACATATTGGACGGCGGGGATTGGACGGGCCCGCCGTTCGCGGTGACGCTCCAGTCTCCGACATACACCCATACCGAGGCCGGCCAGCCGGGTGGTGCCGCGCCCCATTTCGGCCCCAACAACAACTTTGCCTTCCAACAGGTGAGCCTGTTTACCGGCGGAAGATTCACCGACAACCTCGGCGCGTTCATCCAGGGGACGTATGATGGTGTGTTCCGCAGTTTCGCTTGGGATAATACAGATATACGGTTCGCGAAGCCGATCAAGTTCGACGACCACACTCTGCTGTGGGGGGTTGATACCAACAACAGCCCGACAGTTCAGGACGTCTGGAACACGACACCCGTCTGGAGCTTTCCCTTTATCAGTTCGGAGTTGGCGCCGACACCGACCGCCAAAACCTTCATCGACCTTGTCTATGCCCAGCAAGTCGTCGGCCTCACCGGTTATGCCTTCTTGGACGACCTGTTCTATCTGGAGTTTGGCGGCTATCGCCCCTTGTCGAACGATACGCAGAAAGCCCTCGGCATCAATCCGACAGGGCAGAGCCCGATCAACGGCGTTGCCCCTTATTGGCGGGTTGCAGTCGAGCCGAACTTTGGCAACCATTCATGGGAAGTCGGCACGTTTGGACTCGTATCCAAGGTCTTCCCGAATGGGCAGTCGGGCGCGGGCACCGACTCCTTCACAGATATTGGGATCGATACCCAGTACCAATATCTCGGTGATCCGCACACTGTTACTGCCCGCGTCGCCTGGATTCACGAGAATCATAACACGAGCGCGAGCCAGACGCTCGGGCTCGCCGACAATTCCAACAACCAGCTGCGGTTCCTGAATGCTACGCTTTCCTATATCTATGATAAAACCTGGAGCTTCACGGGGGGGCGAATGTCGATCGGCGGCACTCCGGATGCGACGCTCTATGGCACCTTTACCGGAAGCCCGAACAGCGCCAACTGGATCAGCGAGATTGCCTATCTGCCGTTCATGCGTGGCGGCCCATCGTTTTGGCCATGGCTGAATGCACGCATCGGGTTGCAGTATATCAGATGGGACAAGTTTGACGGTGCCAGTACGAATTTCAATGGTGCCGGGCGAAACGCGCACGCCAATAATACGATCTTCGGGTACGTCTGGATCGCGTTCTGATCGTCTTCCTGTCCGAATAACATATTTGTCATTGGGGCCAAAACGGAGCACGATGCATATTATCAGCGTGACGACGATCCACTTAATAGGGATCGATCAAATCGGCGTTTGAGACGAGCCCGAATGTCGGCTCATGACCGCCTCGGTCGACCAATGGCGGAGAAAACGATTGACAGCTTCCCGCCAACTGAGCCGAGCCCGACGGTTATTGCGAACGGCAGTATGGGGGCATGAGCCGTCATCGGATGTCGATCTGAGCAACAACCGCGACGGGTGAGATTGCTGGTCTATTGCCGAACACCGCGCAGCGTGAACCCCTACCCCTGGTATTCTTCGGCTGGGCGGGGTTGACCTTCGCTCCGCGCGCACGAGTGGCGTTAGAAGGCCAGCCGAACTCGGTTTGATCCTATACAAAAAGCGTCGGCGGACTGTGAGCCAGGTGCGCCACCCCGCACTGACCGAGCTGTCGTTATCGAGAGCGCCAGGCTCGCCCGTGAGGTCTCGCGTTAACCTGTTCAGAAATTCTGCGCCGCCCGGCAACTGGCAAGTATAACCATCTCGCAGAGGCTGTAAAGGTACCATCCTAACTCCACCCCCGGTCTTAGATCACTTTCGTTATCCATAAGTCACAACAGAGTTGCTAGATAGTTCTTAATATAGTAACCATAATTGCTTTTAACTACTTTTTTAGGAGGTTTGTTTTAGGACAGTAAATCAATAGATGGAGCATTTCAATGGCAACGATCAAAGCCAATGGTGGTGCGGCGAGCCTTCTTAGAACAGGCTATTCCGGACAGCCTTTCCCGACATGGCTAGTGCACGATTGTTAAGAACAGAGATTACACGCGTACGACGTCTTGTCGCCCCGTGGTAGCGGTCCTCGGTTTCGAAACGGACTCGGCTCGCGACGCGCCACGACGTATGGGAACGCCACACAGGACCGCGTGTCGTGTTGTGCCGCAATGGCAAGGTGCTGACCGCGATCGGACCGCGCCTTGGCAGCGCAGTGGCGGCGCTTTCGGGAACAGCAAAAAATAACGGCATGCCGCGCTGTCGCGCTTTGCAACGGATATCCTGTCGTGAAAGCGCGCAGAATCACCCTCAGCATGATCGCCGCAGCGCACCGCGAGCTTGAGACCATCCGCGAACTGTGAATCAAAGACGGCGCGGCTTGCCGGTATCACGCGTATTCCGCGTCTGGCTACATCGCCGTCTTACGCGATGCGAGATGATCACGCCGCCACCCGCGAGTTACGAGAAAAATACGGCTACAACTGATCCAGCGGGCTTTTATTCGCCGCTGCGTCTTCGAACGATCGCCTAGACTCGGAGACGTTCACTCGAATGTGATTGGCGGGAGAGATGGCTATGCCCCAGTCTTTAGCCTGGCCGTTGCCTAAACGCGATCAAGGCCCGGCACGCAACTAAGCTAGGTCGCCGGTCATGTCCTTGCGTGCGCTGGTTGGGATAATGCTCATCGCCGCGGCGTCTGCGCCTGTGGCGGCCACACCGTTTGTCCCCGAGTCCGACAACCAAGTTCTCGAACGCTTGCCGTTTGCTCCTAGCGACCCTGTCCTGCGCCGGCTGCGCGGACTGAACGGTCAACTGACCCGAAGCCCGGATAATTTGCCGCTCGCAGTCCTTGTGGCGCAGGGCTATCTCGAACTCGGGCGCGTCACGGGTGATCCACGTTACGGCGGCTATGCCCAAGCGGCGCTGACCCCGTGGTGGGACGCTCCAGAGGCACCGGAAGAGGTGCTGGTCTTGCGCGCCACGTTGCGTCAACGCATGCACGAGTTCGATGTTGCTTTGGCGGATTTGGCGACGGTGCTAAACATCAATCCGCGCAATGTCCAGGCTCGCTTGATGCGTGCGACGGTGCTGCAGGTACAGGGCGTCTATAACAAGGCAAGGGAAGAGTGTCGCAAGCTGCAGGACTTGGCGCAGCAACTGGTCTGGACCGCATGTCTGGCGAGTGTGAAAGGGGCGACTGGTGGGCTGCGCGAAAGCTATGAGCAACTTCGCTCGGCGCTCGAGGCGCATCCCGGTGCCCAACCCCGAGTTCAAAGCTGGGCGCTGACCAGCCTCGCCGAAATGGCCGCGCGTGCGGGAATGGTGCCGGAGGCGGAAGTGCATTTTCGCGGAGCCCTCGCCCTCGATTCCGTTGATTATTACCTTCTCGGGGCCTATGCGGATTACCTGCTGGACAACGGCCGTCCCGAAGAGGTCCTCGCGCCGCTGCGGGACAAGACCGCCGCGGATCCTCTGCTGCTGCGCTACGCGCTGGCATTGCAGGCACAACAGTCAAAGGAACTGCCGGCTCGAGTGGAAGAGCTGCGCGACCGCTTCGGGGCCAGCCGCCTGCGCGGAGACCGGGTGCACCTGCGGGAGGAGGCCCGTTTCACCTTGCATTTGTTGAATGCTCCCACCGCGGCGCTAGCACTCGCAGAGGAAAATTGGCAGGTACAGAAGGAGCCGGCGGATGTCCGGATCCTGCTGGAGGCAGCCCTCGCTGCCCGCGACGCTGCTGCCGTCGACGCCGTGAGGGAATGGCTGAACAATTCCCGGCTGGAGGATGTACAGCTCCAACGAATCCTCGCGCCGCGCGGCTGAATCGCGCGTCGTGACCGTGCATTATCAGAGGGAGACAGGGAGATGAAATCCGAGTTGAATCTATTCATTCCATTGCTGGGGGCATTCGCACTCGCGTGGCACTCTCCCGCCGAGGCGGCGAGCCACCGCGAAGCGCCTTTGATCGCCCTGGACCCGGCCGCCGACAACACCGACGTTTATGCCTTCGTCAGCTACGACACGGCGAACCTGGCGCGCGCTCCGACAGACCGACGAGTCACGTTCATATTGAATGTAATCCCCGGTCAAGATCCGAGTGACGGACCCAACTACTTCAACTTCGACGACGAGGTTCGTTACGCCATCAACATCGACAACGACCGGGACGGCAAGGCCGACGACATCGTCTACGAGTTTCGCTTTAAGACCGAAAACCGGCCGATCGCCGCTGCTGGTAACTTGACTTCGCCACTGCCGTATCTCGGCAACCCGCACATTACGCCGACATTGCCGCTGCAGGGGATCACCGCGCTCGACGAACCCGGGTCGGAAGGATTGACGCGGCGTCAGACCTATAGTGTGACTGAGATTCGCCGCGGGAAGCGGACCGAGCTGTTCAACGGCCGCACTCTGGTCGCGGTTCCATCCAATGTCGGACCGGCCACGATGCCCGACTACCCGGCCTTGGCCGCGCAGGGCATCTACAGCGATGACGCGAACGGCATTCGCGTCTTTGCCGGGCAGCGCGCCGAGACGTTCTATATCGATCTGGGCGCAGTATTCGACACTCTGAATTTGCGCCGCTACCTGCCCGCGTTGACCGGACCGGGAGAGGACAATGACAATGTCAATCCGTTCGGCGTAAACCGCTTCAGCGGATTCAACATCAGCACCATCGCGATCGAGGTCCCGATCACGCGGATCACCAGCGACGGCAAGCCTGCCTCGACCACCAAAAATCCGGTAATCGGGATGTATGCTGAGACAGACCGGCGCAAGGTGAGAGTGCTCCACAAATCCGGCGAGCGGGATGATGATGAGGAAGACGGACGGTTCGTGCAGGTGTCGCGCATGGCAAACCCGCTGGTCAACGAGCTCATTATCACCACGCCGTTCAAGGATGATTGGAATGCCGCCGAGCCGGAAAACGAGGTCAATTTCCAAGCGTTCTACAAGAACCCGGTGGTCGCCACTGAGCTGAACCTGGTGTTCCATGTGCCGATCGTTCCGATGGACGGCTCGTCGGCGAACGACCGCACCGACCTGATGAGCCTCCTGCTCAAATACCCCGGCCAAGCCTTGAATGGCACAAACTGCGGTCAGCCATGCGCCGAGCTGCTGCGGCTCGATTTGACGGTGCCTCCGACCGCGCCCGAACATCAGAGCCGGCTCGGCGCTGCCTTGAGCGCCGACAAGGCGGGTTATTCGAATGGCCGGCGCCCGAACGACGACGTCACCGACATTGTGGTGCGCGTGGTGGGGGGCAATAACTACATCGCCAATCATATCGGAGACGGGGTTAACTTCCTCGCTGGAGCGCCGGGGGTGGTCGGCGTCGACATCACGGCGAACGGCATCGCCAAGAATTTCCCGTTCCTCCCGACCCCCTACGACGGCAAGTGCACCGCCGGTCAGGGCAGTAATCCCTGCTCTCCGCCGGTACCGTGACCGCGCTCTGCGCCTTCGAGATTGCTTCGTCGCCTTCGGCTCCTCGGAATGACTTGCTTTGCCGTCACTGCGACGCCCGGCCGGCCCGGCGGGCGGTTCCGGGGGGAAGCATCTGGCGTGCACGACAATGTTGCGACTTGCTCTAATTCTTCTACTGTCGCTTTGGCTTGCGCCCGCCTTTGCTCACAAGCCAAGCGACAGCTATCTGGCACTTTCGCTGCACGGAAACCAGCTCACTGGACAGTGGGACATCGCATTGCGCGACCTCGATTACGCCATTGGTCTCGACGCCGACGGCAACGGTGAGATCACCTGGGGCGAGGTAAAGGCCAAGCACGGAGAAATCGCTACCTACAGTCTGGCCCGCCTTTCGATTGCAGCTGATGATGTGAACTGCCCGATGACGGCAACCCAGCATTTGATCGATAATCACAGCGATGGTGCTTATGAGGTAATGCGGTTTACCGTCGACTGTCCATCTCCTCCTGAGGTTCTGACGGTCAAGTACACTCTGCTTTTTGATCTCGACCCCCAGCACCGCGGCTTGCTACGGCTGGAGGAGCAGGGACGTACACATACAGCGATCTTCAGCCCCGAGCGCGACACATGGCGGCTCGAAAGCCACTCCGTCGCGCTTGGACGACAATTCCTCGAATATTTCAGGACGGGGGTCTGGCATATCTGGACCGGCTTCGATCACATTTTGTTTCTCTGCAGTTTGCTGCTTCCCGCAGTGCTTGAGCGCAGCCCCGTGAGATGGCAAGCGGTAATGACTTTCCGCCCGGCTTTCTTCGAAGTGCTTAGGATCGTTACGGCGTTCACGATTGCACATTCGATAACCTTGAGTTTGGCGGTTCTTGGGTTCATCACCCTACCGTCGCGCCTCATAGAGTCGACAATCGCGGCGTCGGTGGTCATCGCCGCACTGAACAATCTTTACCCGTTGATCAAGAAGCGACTATGGATCGTCGCTTTCTTGTTCGGCCTAGTGCACGGGTTGGGCTTTGCCAACGTTCTGACTGAGCTCGCGCTACCCAAGCCCTCGCTCGCGGTATCGTTGGTGGCCTTCAACCTGGGTGTCGAGGCAGGACAGCTGGCGATCGTCGGGACCTTTTTGCCGCTTGCCTATCTCGCGCGCCGCTCCTGGCTCTACCCGCGGCTTGTTCTCGGAGCCGGCTCGCTCGGCATGGCCGCGGTGGCGTCCGTATGGCTGATCGAGCGAAGCCTCAATGTAAGCATATTGTTGTGACCGGGAGCCGGCTGCCAATACGAACGCGGCATGCCGAGCACGTGCTGGCCGATATCGGCGAGGATCAGATTGGTCGAAATCGGCGCAGCCTGGAAGAGGCGTGCTTTCCGCCATTTGCGCTCGCCAGCGACAATTGCTCGCCCCGTAAACCAAGTAAACGAGGGCCTCGGCTAGGGGGATAACCAGAGGCCCTCGACGCGAGCGATCACCGCTGGGGGATTGGAAAAGACCGCTCCACAAAGAGGATGCATGCTCGGATAGAAACTAGCAATACGTGCTAGCACGTATCGCTGATCATCAGAGTTAGCGTTGGCGCTCGTCTAGCAGGCGCAATCATCAGCATCGTTCCAATTTCTTTGGCGAACCGCGTGATCATCGAATTCCATGCGGTGAACGATATGGTCACGGAACCCGATACAGACGTAGGCGTGAGGCTATATATTGCTGGGCATTGAAACTGTGATCCCACGGATATAGAGCTTTGGCACTGTGCGAAAGCGGCGCGGGAGATCCGTTTCATCGCGCGTTCGCTCCTTAATCCAGGACCAGCTGAAGCCCTGTCCGCTCCCGGAGAAAGCCAAATTAACTCGATTCGCTTCGGTTTTTGTCGGACATACACGCACGAACCAGCCTTCATGTGCAATGGCAGCGGTGGCACCAAGCGTGCCAACAATCGCCGCCATCAAAGTCGCTACGAAGAATGCGCGCATCCGCCCTTCCGCGAGCTGCAGTGAGGAGCGTTTGGCTCTGTGCGGCCCCCGCGAGTGTTTCTTTTCGATCGCCCACACCACTTGCTTGCGATTGGCGACATTGCTCATCTCGGATTGCTCATCGACCATTTTGTCGAGATCGGGGTTGCAGTAGCCGGTGACTCCGTCCCTACCTCGTTCCAGGACCAACTCGTGGCCAGGTCGGAGACGATTGATCGCAAGCTGTTCTGCAGCACGTCCTGCTTGAAGATCACGAGATTGTTAAACACGCCCGACATTGGCCGGTTGACCGCCTGAGTCGATTCCTCGAGCATCGACATGCTCGCCGGGCTATCGAAATGGCCGAGTTTCAAGATACCGCCCGCTCTCTGGGGTGGCGGCCAACGCAAGCGACAGCGAGCCCACTGCCGCAAGCACGCGCAGATCCCGCTTTATGTCTTGCCTCCTGTTCAAGCATCCGGCCTTGGTAGGCCGCTGCTGCATCCGTGCTGGCCAGTTTATTGGGCTCTACTGCATCGTTGCAGCCGGCAAATGCTAACAGATTTCCGTTGATGACACTATGATCTTACAGAGTTGGCGCCGGAGCTTTATTATTTGTTGAGCTAGATGTCTGGCATTCGCCCGCCGATGTAAATGCTGATGACCCTGATAGTCTCACCCGCGTCTGAGTTGCTCAGGTTTTTGGTCGACAGACAGAGACAACCAAGTCCTCCGGCAGTCACGGCAGTGCAGGTCGTCGAGCCCACGATCGAGCGGCGGCAACGCGGCTGAATATCACAGCTCGTCGCTGCTGCCCCGCAGCACCGAATACGCCCGATCGCCGCGCAACTTAACGGTTTCTAAACATAATCGAAGGATACCACCGCTGCTTTTCGAATTTGCCCCCCTAAAAAAGGGCCGGCGGGGCCCGGCGGCCTAGTCCCGCCCGAAGCCGGGCGGCGGCTCCACGCTGTCGAGTTCGGAGAGATCCAGGTCACAGATCGCCCGCAACGCTTCCGCCGTGGCACTCTCGGCAAGGTTCTCGGGCAGGCTGTCGAGCCATGTCCGGTAGCCCTCTTGCAGATCGACAAGCTCGCTCACGGCATCACGCCATTTCCGCGCCATGCGGCGCGGGTGTGGGGTGAGGCACGACAAACGAAGGAGAGGCGATCGGTACGTCGAACGAAACGTTGCCGCAGCAGGCGAATTTTGATGGCAAGATGAGACCGTTGCTTCGACCTCGAACCGCCACTCGTCGCAGTAGAACTCGGCGGAAAAGTCGCGATCGACTTGAGCGGCCCGCTGGAACTAAACCCTTGACCGCGCAGTAGCGCCTTTTGACCCTCAGCGACCTGATGCTGCCATTGGGCTTGCCGGCAAGCTGATCAGATAGGCTCGGTCGTATCGAGGATCGAGCTGCGCGTCTTCGGTGAGCGCAAACTGTACCGAATCTGTTGGCAGACTATCTTGGTCCTCTGAGATACGGCAAGTCGCTGACACAGTTAGGATACGTCTCGTCAGCCGGACATTTCTGACCCCAACCGCTCCAGCTGCGGTCGCCTGATCCGCTGGACGGACCAAGGTCACCACCCGTAGGTGAAACTATTAGCACTTAGCCTGAAGATGCTTGCAGCTAATTGATTTATTGTGCTGCAACCGCGGATTGCTCGGCGACAATCAGCCGCTCGACAATCCGTCGCATGTGCATTCGGTTGGCGTCCGAGGCGATGTCGACAAGGCCCTGTTCACCGAATTCGTCGAACCGCCTCTGCTGCGCCTCGACGATTTCCTTGTCCTCGAGAAAGGTTGGAGCGATTTCGCGGTAGAGCTGCTCGGTCGCCTCGGGGTCGTTCTGCCGGTAGCCGTTTGCCGCTGACCAGAAATAGAAACAGCTGGTCTCGGTCTCCGGTGTCAGACCATGGAAGAGTCGAAACTGAAAGCGAAAATCCCGCTGCGGGTCGTCGGTTGCGGTGCCGGCATCGGTGGCGCCGGTCCATTGCAGAACGGTGTTTGGCGCGACGAATTCGAATTCCTGGCAGCGGTCAACGCGGTTCTGGAAGCCGGCTGCCTTAACGTAGCTCGGCGGTGGCAGCGAGTTCCGCAGCCACCTCGTGAATTTGAGGCCGGTCGGAGTCCGCACCGTTTTCATGTTTGCTTCGACATGGGCGCTGGGATTGCCGCCCACGGTGCGGGCATGCAGATACCCGAGATGCGTTAAATCCATCAGATTGTCGACCATCAGCATGTAATTGCCTTTGATCGGGTAGACGGCGTGCTTGTTCGGCCAATGCGCTGAATCGTTGTGATAGGGGAAGTTGACGATCCTGGCCGGGTCGGCCAGCGCTGGGTCGCCCGTCCACAGCCATACTAGCTGATCCTTCTCGACGGTCGGATAACTATGTACCCGTGCGTCCTGCGGAATGAGTTTTTGCCCGGGGATCGCCACGCAGCGGCCGTCGGCGTCGAAAATGAGGCCATGATAGCCGCATTGGATGCCGGCCTCGACGAGGCTGCCGAGATGCAGCGGTGCAGCGCGATGACAGCAGCGGTCGGCAAGCGCCGCCGCCCTGCCCGAGGCGTCGCGGAACAGCACGACCGGATCGCCGCAGATGCGGCGGGCGAGCGGCTTGTCATTGAGTTCGTCGGCCCACGCGCCGATGTACCAAGCATTGCGCAGCAACATCCTTGACCTCCAGCATGTCTCGTGGGCTTTCAAAGACCCACGTGCCGAATAGCACTTTCCGCTCGGGCGCGCCAAGCTCGTCGCGAATCCAACCCCGACTGGCTCAACCCCTATCCAAACGATCGGTGTGGTGTCGGTGACGGCGCGGACCGCCAGCGCAACAGGGTTGGTGAGGACTACGATCACGTCGGGGTTCCGGTTGACGACCGCGAGCAAGATACGCATACCGATCGGAGCGCCCCTCGCCGGAATACCGCTCGACGGTCTGGTCTAGCCGATCATACCGTGGTCAGCCATATCCCTGGCACCTGTTTCTGGCCGCCGACCACCTCTACAACTCGCGGGGCGGCTTTTCCCCAAAGCCTCACGCCGTTCGGATAGTTGAGACGGTCGTTCTCGCAAGAGAGACGCGCGTGCTCCGGCGACGGGGTAATAAGGGCAGGCCCACGTATTTGAGCAGCCACTGATCGCAGCCCAAGGCTGTTTCCAACCGCGCCAATTCGCTGCTGTATGTGCGGAACAGCCGACGCGAGATGAGGGATCCGAACGCTCCGCTCATGTCCTAAGAACCCGGTTTTACGCACCTATTTCGTATTGTGATAGACTTATTGAGAACAGCACTTGGGGCCCCCGCCGCGCCATGATCTGCTTTTCGAGCCGCCCGGTAGCGTGCTTGCCGCTCGGCTCCCGTCATCGCTCTTCCCGAAGGCTTCGGGCCGCGCTTCATCGCTCGCCTAACTCCGTTACGTGACGGTGTTATATGTTTTTGGGGGAAATTTTGAAACGTGGTCGTGATCGGCGCCGCGTTGCGGCTCCCGTCGACCGCGGTGACGATTGCCGGGGCGGTTCTCTGCTTTGGGCTCCGGTTTATTGCTATTCGCCGTGGCTGGCACCTTCCTGTCGCTGCCGAACCCGAGCCACCGACCAGAAAAGCGCGTGCGCCGAAGAATCAGAAGGATAACGGCGCGGGGAGGCGCTGGGTCGTGATCTGGACGGACTTCGATCGGATGATCCTGCAGCGGGTCGAATATTTCGACGAGAAGAGCCCGCATTACGCAGCGTTCCAGAATCGCTTTGGACAAAACGTTTAAATTTAAAAGGCGGCTTTTGCTGCCGCGCAGCAGAGGCTGCGAAGTGGGTAGTTCTCATCAATGCACCGCTTTAGCTGTTGGCGGGATGCGCTGTATCCAGTCCATGAAGTTCATCCGGTGTCAGATCGCTGGGCGCGCGCCGCGTGGATGTAAAGGATGCCGAGCGCCACCGGCGGACCCTTGCGGCGGTCGACCACCCGCATCAGGTTGGCGTTCTGCAGGTCGTCATAGCTCAGCTCGTCGCCGGAGTAGCCGTTTTTTAACAGGATGATCTCGTTGAGCGCCCCCGTGCGCGCGGCGAGGTCGCCTGCCGCGCCGGGATGCCGACCGACATCGCGGGCGAGCAGACGCAGATGATCGCGATAGCGCGTGAAGGCGACCCGGGGGCGCTCGAACGAGGCGAGCGCCAGCGCCGCCTCCGCGATCGGCAGAATCCGCTCGCCCGAGGCGCCGAGCTCGCGAAGAAAACGCGCGCATGTCTCGGGATCCGAGGTTTCGGGCGGCTCGTTCATTCCATCCTTAGAGTTTTTGGACCTCGACAGGGGTCGTCGGGGCGGCGGCCGGAGCCCCTGAGCTCGACCCTCCCGACGGCGGCGGCGCAGCATTCTGGGCCGCAACAGGGCTGCCCGGCCGGATATCGACATAGGAAACAACGCGCTTTACGTCCGGGGTCGTTCGTGCCGCCGTCGTGGCTATGTCGAGCTCTTCTTGGGAGCGCGCCGAGCCGATCAAATAGACCGATTTGTTCACCGTCTCGACCGTGTAGTTGACCGAGCGAACATTCGGGTTGAAGGCCAGCTCGGTTCGCACTCGCGAGCTGATCCACGTGTCCTTGGCACTATCCCACGTACTTTCGTCCGGCGCGACTTCGATCTCGTCATACATCGCCCGCACACCCGGAACCCGGCTCGCGACCTCCTTGGCTTGCGCCTTGAACTCCGGGTTCGGTGCGGTCCCGGTCAACAAGGTGCGTCCCTCATAGACGGTGACGTTCAGATCCCGTTGCATCAACGGGTTCGTCTGCAACCATGCGCTTTGAATATTCGTCTTGATCTTCAGATCGTCAACGGTGCCACCGGTGCCGCGTTCTTGGTTGGCGGCGTAGCCCGTCCCGCCGGCCGCGCCGAGGCCCGCGACGATGGCCGCCGGACATCCGCCGAGGACGACCGGTAAGGCTAGGATCAAGGCAACACCGATGATCGGACGGAAACGCGACATGCTCGGCCCCCCAGTTTAGAAACGACTCCCCGGTTCATTGTCGGATAAACGCGGATCTCGTCCAACGTGGAGCGAGCCCCCGCACCCTCCCGCCTCCGAGACCGTCAGATTCTCTAGTCGTCGGCGCGCCAGGCGCCACGCCAATGACGCGGCAGGCGCAGTGGCGCCACCAACATCAGGTCGAATCGGAGGTCGAGACCGGCGAGGTCGGATCGCTGGAGCAAAAAGGCTTCGGCGGCGCGGGCGATCCGCCGTCGCTGGCGCGGCGCCAGCGCCGCCGCGGCGACTGCGAGCTCTCCCCGCGACTTGACCTCGATGACCGCGAGC
>Ga0310909_10001705_pt1 | contig 13124 bp, 10 predicted proteins | sample GREbulkMGT000H_FD_203449 | JGI IMG/M metagenome (GOLD analysis project Ga0310909, IMG submission 203449) | Lab enrichment of tropical soil microbial communities from Luquillo Experimental Forest, Puerto Rico - GRE.bulkMG.T000H | ecosystem: Environmental > Terrestrial > Soil > Tropical forest >... | reverse complement strand
AGTGGTAGCCCGAGCCGCCCTCGGCGAGCATATCGAGAAACGCGTCGGGGTCGGTGATCCGGACTGTGCCCAGGATATCGGCGCCGCGACGCAGGAAGGCGTCGGGCAATAGGCTGACCGTCGGGCCGACCATCGTCACCCGCGCCGCCGGCTTGGCGAGAGCCAGCAATTCCTCGAGCGTGTCATTGATCAGAGTGGTGCCCGTGATCAGCAGTACATCGGCCTCGGGCACCACCGTTGCCGCCTGCTCGGCAGGGCGGAAGAACGGCAGCTCCTCGGGCTTTAGGGTCGCGGGGTCCTGCTCGAGCACGAGAAAGGGCTGACGGCGCCGCTTGAGCTCGCGCAGGAACGGCACAAAGGCCCCGACCACGACGACGGTGTCGCCGGGACGAATCTCGGTCGCGTCGAACGCATCGATACCGAAGCGAAGCTCGGTTTCGGGATGCGGGCGGCAGCGCCAGCAGGTATCGGCGAGCGCGTTCATCGCGGCGATGCCGATCGCCCGGCGAATGCCGTTGTCACCGAGCGCTTCCCGCGCGAGGTCGAATGCCGGGCGGCCGCGCAATTTGCCGGGGAACGGCATCGCCATCGCCGAGCTCGGGCAGCACACTGCCTCGGGGATCGTCTTGATCGGCGTCGCACAGGCTCCGGCGATGCCGTTGCTGAGCTCGACCCCGGTGAAAAAGAGGCCGACGGCCGCCCGCTCGACCGTAATGCCGTCGAGATCGGAGCCCAGGATCTCGCGGATTGTGCCGAGGGTTTCGTGCAGGATCGGCGTCGCCTCGCTGTGCATCGTTTCGCTCTCCCGAGGTAAAGGGCGCTCAAGGCTGGTCCGCCTCATAAACGTCGATTTCCTGTCTTATGGTGCTCCTTGCATCCGGTTTTATCGCATTTTGACGGACGGAGAGATGGGTTTCCTTCTGGTTCTTTTTTGGTGCTCGGCCGCGCTATTTAATTCCCGGTTCGGCGCATTTAATTCCCGGTTCGGCCGAAAAATTTCCCGTTTCGGGCGGCTACGGGAATTGGCTCGCAAGAGATTGATTTGGCTCACCGTTTTCGGCTCCGAGGGGATGGAGAACCGGGAAAATCGAAAAAATTCCCGTATCCACGGGAAAAACCGGGAATGCTTGGCTATCCGAGCGGCGGGCGCCGTTCGGGCTGCGTCGTCTCGAAGACGTGGGCGGCACGCAGCACCCGGTCATCGGCGTAGAGCGGCCCGACGATCTGGAGGCCAATCGGCAGCCCGGTGCGCGTCAGGCCGCAAGGGATGCTCGCCGCGGGCTGGCGCGTCATGTTGAACGGATAGCTGAACGGCGACCAGTCGATCCAGTGCCGCTCTGTCGCGGGCTCGTTGAGATCTTGCCCGACCGGCAAGGCCGGTATCGGCATCATCGGCGTCAGTAGCAGATCGTATTTCCGGTGGAAGGCCGCCATCTGCTGGCCGAGCGAGGTGCGGACGAGATCGGCGCCGAGATAGTCGACGGCGCTGATCCGCTCGCCCTCCGCCGCTGTCGCAACCAGACCGGGGTCGATCAGCGCCTTTCGCTCCGAGGGGAATGCGGCAAGGAGCTTGGCGGCGCCGGCCGCCCATAACGTTAAGAGCGCGTCGCGCGGTGAGGCGAAGATCGCGTCGACCTCCTCGACGATCGCCCCCAAAGCCTCGAATCGCCCTGCCGCGTCGAGGGTCGAAGCGGCAATCTCGGGGCCGACCTTGGCGTAGCCGAGGGTCGGGCTATAGGCGATCCGCCAGCCGCGCACGCCGCCCTCGAGGCCATCGAGATATTCGCTGTCGACAGGCGGCAAAGCATAGGGATCGCGGTCGTCGGGGCCCGAGAGCACGGTCAGCATCAGCGCCGCATCCGCCACGGTTCGGGCGATCGGCCCGACATGCGACAAGAGGCCCATCGGTGAGGACGGATACGCCGGCACGCGGCCAAAACTCGGCTTCAGCCCGAAAACGCCGGTAAAGGCGCTCGGGATGCGGATCGATCCCGCGCCGTCGCTGCCGACATGCAAGGGCCCGATCCCGGCGGCGCAAGCAGCCGCCGCGCCGGCGCTACTGCCGCCCGGAGTGCGCGAGAGATCCCAGGGATTTCGGGTGATCCCGGTCAACGGGCTGTCGCCCAAAGCCTTCCAGCCGAATTCGGGTGTCGTCGTCTTGCCGAGGATGATGGCGCCTGCCTCGCGCGATCGCGCTGTCGCTGGTGCGTCTTCAGACCAATCCTGATCGGGGTCGACGAGCCGCGACCCGCGCAGGGTCGGGAAGCCACGCATCAAAAGGAGATCCTTGATCGTCACCGGCACACCATCGAGCCGTCCGACCACCTCTCCACGCTGCCAGCGCTCCTCGGACTCGCGCGCGGCCGCCAGCGCGCCTTCGCGGTCGACGATGCAGAAGGCATTGATCCTCGGTTGCAGCGCGTCGAGTCGATCGAGAAGGAATCGGGCCACCTCGACTGGCGATAGCGCACGCTTACGATAGAGCTGGAGCAGCGACACCGCCGAGGCATAAGCGACATCGTCTTCGCCTGTCATCACCCCTCCTTCGGTCACGACTATCGGCCAATCACTGCTCGACCGCAATGATGTGCCCTTGCTTGGCATGGTTTTCGCTTACCGGATTGCGTATGCTCGAAGGAATAACAAAAGGACCAGCAGGGAAGGCATGAGCTTTTTTGCCAGGATGTTCCGATCGGCAACTGCAGCGATAGCGCTGGGCTTGTATTTCACGTCGGCACCCGCCTGGGCACAATCCGCGCCAAAGACCTTGCGCTTTATCCCGCAGGCGGATCTGAGAAGCATCGACCCGATCTGGACGACAGCCTATGTCACGCGCAATTTCGGTTATCTGGTCTTCGACACGCTGTTTGGACTCGACAAGGATTTCAAGCCGCAGCCGCAAATGGTCGACCGCTGGACGGTCAGCGACAATAGATTGACTTACCGCTTCACTCTTCGCGACGGGCTCAAATGGCATGACGGCGAGCCGGTTCGCGCCGCCGACTGCGTAGCTTCACTCGAACGCTGGGGCAAGAGGGACACGCTCGGTCAAAAGCTGATGGAAGCCATCAGTGAGATGCGGGCTGTTGACGACAAGACGTTCACGATTGCGCTGAAATCATCGTTCCCTCTGATCCTCGACGCGCTCGGCAAGCTCTCGAGCAACGTGCCGTTCATGATGCCGGAGCGGCTAGCCAAGACCGACGCCTATCAACAGATCACAGAGGCGATCGGCTCCGGCCCGTTCAAATTCGTCAAGGAAGAATGGGTGCCCGGCAACAAGGCGGTGTTTGTCAAGAACCCCGACTATGTACCGCGTGAGGAGGCGCCGAGCTTCGCCTCCGGCGGCAAGGTGGCGAAGGTCGATCGGGTCGAGTGGCTCTACATCCCCGACACGACGACTGCCGCCGCTGCACTCAATGCCGGTGAAGCCGATTGGTACGAGCAGCCGCCGGCCGACCTCGTCCCAGTCTTCGCTGCCAACAAGGACATCACAGTCGCCACGGTCGATCCGCTCGGCAATCACGGCATCCTGCGCTTCAACCACATCCAGCCGCCATTCAAAAATTTGAGGCTGCGCGAGGCGGTGCTGAACCTCGTCGATCAGAAAGACTACATGGGCGCGGCGGCCGGGGATCCGAAATACTGGAAGACCTGCGCTGCCTTCTTTGGCTGCGGCACGCCGTTCGAAAGCAACGCCGGGGCCGACGCCTTGCTCAAGGGTCCGAACCTCGCCAAAGCAAAGGATCTGATCCACGAAGCCGGGTACAAGGGCGAGAAGATCGTGCTGCTCTCGGCCACCGACCAGCCGATTGTACACGGGCAGGCGTTGGTGACATTGGACGCGCTGCGCAAGGCCGGGCTCAATGTCGAATTGCAGGCGAACGACTGGGGCACCTTGATCACGCGGCGCGCGTCAAAGGAGCCGATCGATAAGGGCGGCTGGAGCATCTTCCATACCTGGACCTCGGCGCCAGATTTCTTCTCGCCGGCGGTTAACATCGCGCTCCGCGGCAATGGTGAGAAAGGGTGGTTCGGTTGGCCGACCGATCCGAAAATCGAGGAATTGATCGACGCCTGGTTCAAAGCGCCGGACCCTGCGACGCAGAAAAGGCTCGCCGCCGAGATCCAGGTGGAAGCCTACACCAACGACGTTCCCTATGTACCGACCGGCCAGTTCATCGTGCCGACCGCCTACCGCAAGAACCTCGACGGCATCATCGTGGCGCCGGTCGTGTTCCTGTGGAATGTCGAGAAGAAATGAGCAGCCGCCAATCCCGTCGCCCCCGCGGAAGCGGGGGCCCAGGGCGACCGCTGGGCCTTGAGGCTCTAGATTCCCGCTTTCGCGGGAATGACGAATTCAGGGTATAGCCTCGTGTTCACCTACATCGTCAGGCGTATCCTCGCGACCATCCCGGTGATGGCGGTCGTTGCGCTGTTTGTCTTTGCTCTGCTGCATCTCAGCCCGGGTGACCCGGCGGTCATTATTGCCGGCGATACTGCGACGCTCGATGATATCGCCAGGATCCGCGCGAAACTCGGGCTCGACCAGCCGCTCTACATCCAGTTCGTGACCTGGGTGTGGGGTCTGCTGCATGGTGATCTCGGCATCTCGATCTTCACCAACCTGCCGGTCTCCAAGCTGATAGCACAGCGGGTAGAGCCCACGATCACTTTGACGATCTCGACGCTCATCGTCTCGATCCTCGGAGCGATCCCGATGGGGGTGGTGGCGGCGTGGAAGGCGGGCTCGTGGATCGATCGCGTCGTGATGGTCTTTGCAGTGCTGGGGTTTTCGGTGCCGGTCTTCGTGCTCGCCTATCTCTTGATCTATGTTTTCGCGATTTCGACCGATCTTTTGCCGGTCCAGGGCTTTGTCTCGATCGATGGCGGTTTGGGCCCATTCCTGTCGCATATCGTGATGCCGAGCCTCGCCCTCGGAATGATCTTTGCGGCACTGATCGCCCGCATGACGCGCGCCAGCATGCTCGACGTGCTCGCACAGGACTATATTCGCACCGCTCAGGCCAAAGGTTTGGCGCATGACAAGGTGCTGATCGGGCACGCGCTGAAGAACGCGGCGGTGCCGATCGTCACAATCATCGGCATCGGGGTCGCCGGGTTGATATCGGGCGTCGTCGTCACCGAGACGGTGTTTGCAATTCCCGGGCTCGGCCGGCTGACCGTCGACGCGATCCTGCGCCGCGACTACCCGATCATTCAGGGTATCATTTTAGTCTTCTCGGCAGCGTACGTGCTGGTCAATCTGCTCGTCGACCTCAGCTATACCCTGCTCGATCCACGGATCCGGTATTGACGCGATGACTGTAGCGCCGGCCGATTTCGCCCTTCGGGCTGCCCCGGCAACGCGCAGACGGGGCCTGCGCACCTACGTCAGGCGCCATCCGACGATCATCGTGGGCGGGGTCTTGCTCACGATGATGGCGTTGATGGCGATCTTTGCCCCTTATCTCGGCACGGTTGATCCGCAGGCACTGTCGCCGATCCGGCGGTTGCGCTGGCCTTCGGCGGAACATTGGTTCGGCACCGATATGCTCGGGCGCGACATCTACAGCCGCACCATCTACGGCGCCCGGGTGTCGTTGACCGTCGGGTTGAGCGTCGCCCTGCTTGCGAGCGCGCTCGGCCTTGTGATCGGCCTGATCACTGGTTTCAGCCGATGGACCGATGCAATCGTGATGCGGATCATGGACGGGCTGATGTCCATCCCCGCGATCCTGATCGCGATCGCATTGATGGCGTTGACCCGTGCCAGCCTCGAAAACGTCATTATCGCGATCACAGTCGCGGATGTGCCGCGCGTCACCCGCCTCGTCCGCGGCGTCGTGCTGACCTTGCGCGAGCTTCCCTTTGTGGAGGCCGCCCATGCCAGCGGCACCGGATTTTTCCGCATCCTTTGGCGGCACATCCTGCCGAACACTTTGCCGCCGCTCCTGGTGCAGGGCACCTTCGTCGCCGCCTCCGCAATGCTTGTCGAGGCGATCTTGTCCTTTCTCGGCGCCGGCACGCCGCCCAACATCCCGAGCTGGGGCAATATCATGGCAGAGGGGCGCAGCCTCTTCCAGGTCGCCTATTACATCGTCCTGTTCCCCGGAGCGTTCTTGTCGATCACTGTGCTCGCCATCAATCTACTCGGCGACGGCCTGCGCGACGCGCTCGATCCCCGCCTGGCGCGGCGCATGTGACGCATGCCTCAGACTCTCGCGGCTTACGTTCCGACCTTCCCGAAAGCGCCGGCGGCCAAAATCGAGCCGATCCTCGACATCGCCGATCTGCGCACCTGGTTTTTCACCCGCGACGGGGTCGTGCGCGCCGTCGACGGCGTCTCGTTTCATGTCATCCCCGGTGAGACCCTCGCCATCGTCGGAGAGAGCGGCTGCGGCAAGAGCGTCACCGCGCTGTCGATCCTTCGGCTGATCCCATCGCCGCCCGGGCGTATCGTTTCCGGCGCAATTCGCTTTGCCGGCCGCGACTTGCTCAGTTTGACCGAGTCGGAGATGCGCGATGTTCGCGGCAACGACATCTCGATGATCTTTCAGGAGCCGATGACGTCGCTGAACCCGGTGCTGACGATCGGCCGGCAAATCGCCGAAACCCTGACCCTGCACCAGGGCCTCGACCGCAACGCGGCGCTCGCCAAAGCGGTCGACATGCTCCGCCTCGTGCACATCCCCGAGGCGGAGCGCCGCATTACCGAATACCCGCACCAGCTGTCGGGCGGTATGCGCCAGCGGGTCATGATCGCGATGGCGCTCGCCTGCAACCCGAAGCTCCTGATCGCGGACGAGCCGACGACGGCGCTCGATGTGACGATCCAAGCGCAGATCCTCGATCTGATGCGCGAGCTCAAAGCAAAGATCGATGCCGCGATCGTGCTGATCACGCACGATCTCGGTGTCGTCGCCGAGATGGCGCAGCGGGTCGTCGTAATGTATGCCGGCCGCAAGGCCGAGGAGGCGCCGGTGGGTACTCTATTCCGCCGCCCGCTTCACCCATACACGAGGGGGCTGCTCGCCTCGGTGCCGCGGCTCGGCGCCTCGCTCGCGCGCGAACAAGCACCGCGGCTCGCGGAGATCCCCGGGACGGTGCCCTCGCTACGGGAGGCCATCCCGGGCTGCCCGTTCGAGACGCGCTGCACCTTTGCGACCGACATCTGCCGCCGCGAGATGCCGAGCTTCGACGAGAAGGAGCCCGGCCATTTCGCCGCCTGCTTCCATTCCGACCGGGTCGCGGCGGCATAGCCATGGGCCGGCCGCTCCTCTCGGTCCGCAGGCTGGTAAAGCATTTCCCGGTCAAGAAAGGGCTGCTGCAGCGCACCGTCGGGCAGGTGCATGCGGTCGACGGCATTTCCTTCGACATCGCCGAGGGCGAGACCTTGGGTCTCGTCGGCGAGAGCGGCTGCGGCAAGTCAACCGCCGGCAAGACGATCCTCAAACTGATCGACCCGACCGCCGGCGAGGTTCGTATCCGCGGCGAGCGTATCGACCAGCTGACTCGCGGCGAGATGCGGCCCTACCGCCGCCAATTGCAGGTCGTCTTCCAGGACCCCTATTCTTCGCTCAACCCGCGCCTCAGGATCCGCGACATAATCGGCGAACCGCTCGTCAATTACGGCGTCTCCGGCGGCCGCGAGCTGACGGAACGCGTTGCCGAACTCGCTCTCAAGGTGGGCTTGCGCGCCGAAGCGCTCGACCGCTACCCGCACGAATTCTCGGGCGGCCAGCGCCAGCGGATCGGCATTGCCCGCGCGCTGGCATTGCATCCGAGCCTCATCATCTGCGACGAGCCGGTCTCGGCGCTCGACGTCTCGGTTCAGGCGCAAGTAATCAATCTACTGGGCGATTTGCAGCGCGAGTTCGATCTCTCCTACCTGTTTGTCGCGCACGACCTCGCGGTGGTCGAGCACATCAGCCACCGTATCGCCGTCATGTATTTGGGCAAGATCGTCGAGATCGCCGACAAGCGCGCCCTCTTCACCCGCCCACAGCACCCCTATACCGAGGCGCTGCTATCGGCCGTCCCGGTCCCCGACCCCGAGGCGGCAAAGACGCGGATCATCCTGAAGGGTGATGTGCCGAGCCCGATCAACCCGCCCTCGGGCTGCCGCTTCCACACGCGCTGCCCCTACGCCTTCGAGCGCTGCTCGACAGAGGAGCCGGAAATGCGCGAAGTCCTCCCGGGCCACAGCGTCGCCTGCCACTTGCGCGAACCCCAGCCTGCCGCTTTCCAGGAAGCCGCCGCGATTCCCGTGTGAAGCAACATTCCCGGTTTTTCCCGTTGAACCGGGAATTTTTTCGATTGTTCCCGGAAAGCGCCGATCCGGCACCGAAAATGGCGTGGGAAATCAATCCGTTGCAGGTGAATTCCCGTAGCGGGGCTAACCGGGAATTTATGCCGGCCTAATCGGGAATTTAATCCGCCGAACCGGGAATTATTCTCGTCTCCGAGACGACCGCGCACCACGAGAAAACGACAAACAGACCCATCCCTTTGTCCCACCGAAATCCGAGAAAACGCAATCTTACCAAGGAAGTTGGCCTTTTGTGCGGCGGATTGGCCGCACGGCGCGGAGCGCGGACCGAAAGAATAGGCAGAATGCCGCAGCAGAGAAATCTCGGGACGCGCCTGTTGAACGCGAGTTAAATCGCAAGAAACGGGTAGCCGCATACTTGGTGACGGTGTGACTAATGGCCTGCGGGCAATATTGAGTGCAGCGGACACCAGCGAAGGAATTGATCATGTCGAAGGAACAGGAAAACAAAGCCGTCGTAGGCCGTTGGTTCAAAGAGTTCTGGGGCAATCCGTGGAATCCCAGGGTGGTCGACGAACTGGCTACGCCCGACATCCTCTTGCAATATTCGCTGCATGCGCAGCGCCGCGGCCGCGAGGACGTAAAGAAGTTCATGACAGGCTTTCGTGAGGCGTTCCCGGATCTTAACTTCTGGGGCGCGGCGGACCTCATCGCCGAAGGTGATTACGTGGTCGGCCGCTGGGACGGCGGTGGCACGCACACGGGGCCCGCCTTTAGCGACTTTCTAATCGGTTCGCTCCCAGCGGCTAGCGGCCGGAAGATGCGGTTCACCGGAACGACCGTGCTGCGTGTCGAAAACGGCAGGATTGCGGAGGAAATCGGCCTGGACGATGGCGTAACCGCGCTTCAGCAGCTCGGCCTCATCCGAGCCGTGTGATCGAAGAGCCGAGATCATTCGCGCCATCATCGCCTAGGCCAAAGAGCGGTTCTCGCTCAGGGTTCGACCAGATAATGACGATGTAATTACCTCTGTTTGAGCCCAAACCGATCTAATTCGTGGCCGCCAAGACGGCTCGTTGCGTCGCAGTCGCACATCGCTGAGGATAAGAACGTTCATTAACGATTTCCCATAATTTGCGGTTGCTGTCCGATTAGCTTCATCAGCGCACTCCTGCGCCCCCCAGCATTTTCGAACATCTTTATGCTCAGCCGGCACGGCGCCGGTCGCGCGTTTTGAAAGAGAACCGTCGATAAAGGGTCCTGTTCACGCGGTGCTAACCCCGCACCGCGCAACTGGAGACCGACGGGTCTTGCGTTGCCTTACGTTTAATTCGCGGTTGCGGCGTACTGTGCTTCCTGTTGGCGGACGTCGCGCTGTCGCACGCTACTCTGGCTCTCAGCTTGACGCTTCTGATAGGCGGCGAACTCCATGAACAGCGCTTCTCTTTGTCGCGGGTCGAGCAATCCAGCACTCTTCGGCGTATCGCTCAGTCGTTTCCGATATGCGGTGAATTCGGTGAACAGGGCATCGCGTTCCGGTGGACTCAGCGCTGCCACTTCATGAGGTGTGGCGCTCTCGTTAAGGGCTTTGCGGATCGGATGATCGGTATCGAGCCCGGCCTTCCTGATCCATTCTTGGGCGGCCGCGAACCGCGTCCAGCCAGGCACCGGGGCGGCGAGATTGATCTCGCGCCACTTTGGATGATAAGGCGGCGATTGCAACTCGGGCAGGCGATCAAAAAAGCCGCGCACAAATAGCGCTACCTTGCGGTAACGCTCGGTGCCGGCAGGCCAATTATACACCGCCAATACATTTCCCACTGCAACAGTAGAAACCGGCGCACTCTTGTCTATCAATTCGGGATAGTCATCGGACCGCAAGGCCGCGGGTGTGTAAGTTTCGCGCAGTTCATCGGTCGGCGGAATCGGTAGAAAATGTAGATTTTCATCGGACCTGACGTTCTTAAACCAACGATCGGGCTTACTCACAACGCAGACCAGAGCCGAGATTTCTCCCCGTCTCAATTTCTCAAGGGCGACTGGCTGAGGAAAACTCGTTGCCTCGACGGAAACCCCCAGCGCCCCGAATATGGCTTGGGCAGTCGTGTGGGTTCCGCTGTCCGCCATTCCGAAATTCACTTTCTTGGATGCCAGCTCCTCGACCGAATTGATTTCTTTCCCTGCCAGAATATGGACCTCCTCATCGTAGAGTTTGGTTATGTATTGGAGATAGTTCTCGATGCCTGGAAAGGGCGGATCCCGCCTCAACGCGGCGAGCACGTCAGATTGGACGATCCCGATATCGATGCCCCGGGCAAAGACGATATCGCTAACGTTGCGAAAGGCGCCTTGGCCGACGATTAGGAGAGGCCGCAGCTGCCCCTCATTGGTCTCAAGGCTGATCGCAAGGTCGGTCGCCTTCCCGAGATCGGTGGTATCCATGCTGCCCGATATGACGCCGACGAGCCCGGCATTTACCTTGTCTCGCATTACATGACGGATCCGCGCGCCTTCAACTGCGGCATGGTGGGATTCTGCCTTGTGGGAAGATACGGCGGCCGGATCGGAGTGGTGCCCTGACGATCTCTGCTCGGGCGTCTGTGCGGCAACGGGAGATGTTGCTAGGGCAACGGCGCCGAAAACGGCTAAAAGAGATCGCCTCATCATCTGTCCCCTGAAATATCGGCCTCACCGGTACAAACAGTGCAAACCCCTGGTTGTTCCGCAGAATTTCAGTGACGTGTTTGTGACGTGACAGGATGTGTGCGATAGTTGCAATAATAGACTTAGATTCGCGTTCAAGTGATACAACCGGTAGATATTCGCGCGGGTGCGTCGAGTATGGTAGGATGCGGCAGCTTCGGATATCGCAAGACTCGTTATGCACTGCGCTTCGACCCCCCAGATTACGCGGCGGCGCTTGATGCGCACCGCACTCGCCGCTGGCTCGTTCACGTTCGCCTTTGGCCTTCGCACTGGGTTTTCCGAAACGACGGGCCCGTTTTCACTGCCGCCGCTGCCGTATGCCGAGGACGCGCTCGCCCCGGTGATTTCTACTACGACAATTGGCTTTCATTACGGCAAGCATCACAAGGCCTATGTTGATAATCTCAACAAGGCCGTCGAGGGTACCGAGTTGAAAGGCAAATCCCTTGAGGACGTCGTCAAAGCAGCGTTTGGTGATCGTCGGCAGGCCGCGATTTACAATAATGCCGCGCAGGCGTGGAACCATACGTTCTACTGGAACAGTATGCAGCCAAATGGCGGTGGACCGCCCACTGGTGTCATCGCCGACCGGGTTAAGGATTCGTTCGGAGACTACACCAGATTTCGGCAAGAATTCGCCACCGCGGCAATAACCCAGTTGGGCAGTGGCTGGATTTGGCTGGCGCAGGGTCCCGGAAAGAAGCTCGTGATACTAAAGACGGCGAACGTCGATACGCCGATCGTCCGAGGAACAACCTGCCTCTTAACCTGCGACGTTTGGGAGCACGCCTATTATCTGGATTACCAGAACAAGCGCCTGGATTACGTCAATGCCTGGCTCGATAAGCTGACGAATTGGGAGTTTGCCTCGCAACGGCTCGCAAGTTAGTCATTCACGGGTGCCGGATCACCCAACACACAGCCGGTGGTATAGCGGTGCAGACCAAGACCTCGCCCGAGAGAAACCCTTGCTAGGGCGGGTATCCCTCGATCGCGCTGAATGATCGGCAGATGAAATTGTAGAACTCGCGCTCGCGCGCATTGATCGAGGTGACAAGCCTGATCGCGCTTTTGAACTCGGCGAGGTAGACTGCACACATTGCCGGATCGTTAGCATTCAGTCGACCCAGTGCGCCCGGTCGGAATGACAATCGTCTTGCGAGGAATTCCGTGAACGCATGCGAACGCTCCGATGGCCCGAGCACAACGTTCTCCCGCCGAGAGAAGGCGAGAGCCGAATACAAGAACTCCTCTTCCGAGGACGTCTCGAGTGATTGTCGGTTAGCGGTTCCGAAAGTGATCAATTGCAGACGCGCTTCGAGCCGCCCGAGATCCGTCGCAAGGTAATCGGCTAGCTGCGTCTCCCGCATCGCCTTTGCCGATGCCGTGAAGGTTGCGAGATCTTCTGTTTCCCGGCGGGAATGCATGACCCCAGAAAGAAAACGCTGCGTCGGTTGGCGCACCATGCCGATCACCCAATCCTCTTCAGACAAAGACTGCAGCACCACAGACGGCGAAAAATGCAAGCCGATCAGATCATAATCTTCGAGTGTTGGCGGATTACTCAGATAAGCTTGAATATTCGGAAAATAGACATGCGAGGGGAATGCCCTCGTCAGCGATGCCCACATCGAGGTACCGCCGGTCTTCGGTACGTGAACATAAATGATTTTCGATCGGCGCTTGCGCAGGGCTGCCGAATGAAGAAATCGCATGAGCGGCCGACAGTGAACGATGGCCGCGGTGCGCCGAACATCTCCTTTGATTTTTTCCGTACGGCTGAAAACTACGAAGACTTCGTTCGCGAAGATCCACTGCCATTGATCGGCGATTCTGCGAAGCTTGGCCTTCGGCAGGCTTGTAAATAGGCCCTTATGGAGGACGAGGACTGTACAATCTTTGGTGTCGATCAGGTCGCGGTAAAGAATTAGGGCACATGGAAAGGTTGGCCAGTCGCCGCACGGGGCCAGGACCACGTCCCCACCATGCAGGAGCGGGTATAGCAAGTTATAAACGGCCTGCCACAGGCGATCTTTCATTTGGTCTCCGGCGCAGCGGGATGACGGAGTAGAGGGCGCTGTGACAGGGCGGATGTCGCGCTGCCGGGCGGAAAGGTTCAGCTGAAACCGTGATTCGGTGCCTCGAT
>Ga0310909_10001702_pt1 | contig 13127 bp, 17 predicted proteins | sample GREbulkMGT000H_FD_203449 | JGI IMG/M metagenome (GOLD analysis project Ga0310909, IMG submission 203449) | Lab enrichment of tropical soil microbial communities from Luquillo Experimental Forest, Puerto Rico - GRE.bulkMG.T000H | ecosystem: Environmental > Terrestrial > Soil > Tropical forest >... | reverse complement strand
GGGATCAGACCTCATATCGGCCGTTCGGTTCTGGGGATGATAATGGCGGATGCTCCAGAGCCGACGCTGATGGGGCTGCGCACAATAGCTACCGCCACGGTGGTGACCGCGGCCATACATGTCAGCACCCGGACGAGCGAAACCACTGATTCTTGTCATGCAGAAGTGTGGTTGCATTGCGCCCGGGCCGACTGCTACGCACAAGGTTCGTTACTCTGATCGGACGACCCGTCGCGGGCAACGTTCTCCACTTCAACAACGCGGGCAACTGCCTTGCCGCCGCGCCGGTCCTCGACGCGCTCGTCCACGCCAACGGGCACTACTACACGAAGAGTCCGAGGTTGAGCGCTTCGTCGGGGCAGCGGCGACTAAACCAGTCCCGATCCTCTCGCGGTAGCCCCGCGCGGAGTCGCGTCCTTCGGGCGGCGCTCCGGGAGCGCTTCAACAAGACCGCCGGCGGCGGCCGGCGTGTAGAGAAACAACACGCGGGCGGTTTCGCTGCCGCTGTCCTTCCACGCATGTGGGAGATTGCGCGGCATGAACGCGCAGGTGCCGGGCCCGCCTACGGTCACCTAATCGCCGATCTTCAAGGTCATCTCGCCCGCGAGCACTCAGGCGACCTCGTCGTTGTCGCGGTGCAGATGGAAGAGGCTTGTGGTACCGGCGGCAGGGCTTCCTCGAACATCATGATGCTCTCACCGGTCTCGCGACCGAGCAGCTTCAATGCAAAGCAGCGACCGGTTGTCGCCGAAGCGGCACCGTTGCTAATGGGTGGCGCAAAGACCCATTAAATATAAACAGTCTTTTTGACATTTTGAAAGACGTGATATTGACGCCCGTTTGACACAATAGCGTTAAAATCATAACGCCATAGGGCCAGGTAGCCATTTAGGCTGAGGATAACAATTCTTCGCCTATTTAGGTAATGAAGGATTGAACTTCACGAAATCGGTTTGTATAGCAATACTTAAGCAATCTCCATGGAAAATCACCATCCGACGTCAGAGGAGTTTAAATCAATTCACGTGACTAATGAAATTTACAATACTCAAATAGATACACTTTATCGACAAACACCCATAGTTTTGATTGTCAACGTGTTGAACTCTTCATTGGTAGCAGTGGTGCTTGCGTCATATATGAGACAGGCACTGTGGTTAATATTTCTTGCGTTGACGGTGCTTTTGACTGTGATACGCGTGGTCGGGTGGAAATTTTACTGGTCGCGTGCGGTAGCGATTCCATCGACGCCGAAATGGGCGATCATCGCAACGATAGGATCCGGATTATCGGGGTTACTTTGGGGCGCAGGCAGTGCCCTGCTGCTCCCCGACAGCCTAGTCGAGCAGACGTTCGTCGCATTTGTGGTCGGTGGAATGTGCGTTGCTTCTCTAGTGTCGTTTTCTTTCTATCTCCCGGCCTTCATCGCCTACGTTTTTCCAGCTTTGCTGCCTCTAGCAGGCCGATTTTTCCTGGATGGCTGGGCGGTACATGGCGACATGATGGTAGTCTTCGCGTTGGCGATAACGCTGGCAGCATATAAATCGAGCCACAGCTTCGCAAACGGATTGCGGCTGAATTTTGATCTGATCGAGAAAACTAAAGCGTTGAGCGCTGCAAATACCAGACTGGAAGGGGAAATCGCGCAGCGAAGGGTCGCAGAAGATTTGCTGCGTCAAGCACACAAGATGGAAGCCATCGGCCAGTTGACCGGCGGCATTGCACATGACTTCAATAATCTGCTGACCGCGGTTGTCGGGCACTTGGAAATGGCAGAAGCTCGGGTTGTTCGCGATTCGCGCACGAGAGCGCTAGTCGAGGCCGCACTTCGCGCTGCAGACCGCGGTGCCACGCTGACCCGACATCTCCTCGCCTTCGCGCGCCGGCAGCATTTGGAGCCACGACCGGTCGACATTGGTGGTGCCGTCGACGGGGTCGAAAAGATGCTGAGACAGACCATTGGGCCCGAGATCCGCCTCGTTGTGCAGGCAGGACCCAATTTACCCCCGGCTTGGGTGGATCCGAACCAGCTCGAACTGGCGATCCTAAACTTGGCCTTGAACGCCCGAGATGCTATGCCTGTCGGCGGAACACTACGCATCGCCGCCAGCAATGGGCGAGCAGAGCCCGAGGTTTCACCACCGGATCTATCATCCGGCGATTATCTGATCGTGTCGGTGTCGGATACTGGGACCGGTATGAGCCCCGAAACCCTGGCGCGCGCCTTCGAGCCGTTTTTCACGACGAAGGAAGCAGGCCGCGGCTCGGGGCTAGGATTGTCGATCGTGCACGGCTTTGCGGCCCAATCGGGCGGGTCGGTTCGGATCACCAGTGCTCTAGGCAGCGGGACAAATGTTGACTTGTGGCTGCCCCGCGCCGAATGTGCCTCGATCCAATCCGGCGACCTGGAGCCGGAAACATCCATTCTCGAGCCGAATCAATCGCGGATCCTTGTTTGCGATGATGATACGGACGTCAGGGCAGTCGTTGGCGCGTTTTTGCGCGATAGCGGATATATCGTTTGGGAAGCGGAAAATCCGTTCCTCGCCTTCGAGATCCTTGAAAGAGAGTGGCCCATAGATCTATTAATTGCTGATTACGCGATGCCCGAAATGAATGGCCTGACTGTAATCGACCGCGCGCTGGCCCACCATCATGGCTTACGAGTGCTGCTAATGTCGGGGCACGCTGATATCTTACATGCCGGTGGGGTATCCGGCATCCCGTTGTTGGCAAAACCGTTTAAGGTTGCTGAGTTGAAGAGGCGGATCACCCAAACATTGCAGGCGCCATTGGCTGACATCTGCGTCAGCCGGCCGAAGTCTCATCTTGTGGCTATTTCAAGTTAAAGTCGGCCGAGAATCCCGGCGAAGGTGGATCGTCCCGCCTCCCTATTTCGCTCTTTACTAAGGCGTCGATTCTCGACAGCCTTTTATGGTGCGGCGCCAAGAGACGTCTCCGCCAAGTTCCCGTTTGAGGTGCGGACTTCGACTTCGCGCCGGGCGGCACGAAGCCGCGACCCATGACTGAGTTCCCGGTTCACGATTTCTTTGCAGGTGAAACGGTAGCTTCGGAGCGGGATATCCGACACCGAAGCGGTCGATGGCTTCTGAAAACGGCTGGCCGTCACAGCGAGCACATCATCCGCGGCCCTCAAGGATCGGCGTTCGGATCTTATGGCCCCGGCAAACCCTTGCGCGAGCTCACTGGATCCTTTGGATACTGTTTATTGGTCTTCAAATCGCTGACGTCGTCACTACCAATTATGCGCTGACCGCTCCGGGCAACTGGGAGGCTAATCCGATAATGCGTTTATCTCAGGCTCATTTAGGGGCCGCGTGGTGGATGCCGAAGATCGTGGTTGTAGGGTTCGCCGCCGTATTGGCAAAGCAAATGTCGCAACAATGGCCAATTCTCTTTGCGGTGTCCTATTACCTAGTAATCGTGTCAGGCAATCTAGCTTGCCTATGACCGCGCGGCGGGGCACGACGATCTGGGCGGTGTTGTTGGTCGTTATGCCTGCGAAGCAAAAGACGACAGCCATCCTCAGAATCAGTAAACCACCGAGCAATGCTGAAACCTGCGCCTCGCGGCGTAAACTCTTTGGATTGGCGGCGGCGGCGCGATGACGGTTGCTCTTAGGACGAGGAAGGAGGCGATCAAAACATTGCATCCGATGTTCGGCCATAAATGGCGGCTGGCAACGGACGGTCCGCTTTGGAACTATATTCCTGGAGCTCCGCCGCCGCGGGAACGCGATAACGACCGAGCGAGGAAGGATTAGCGGGCGTATCATCGCATCGTATGTGAACGATTTTTACTCGGGCTGGTGAAAGCCCGGTCAACATCGGCGTTTAGTAGTGCGTAATGCCAAATGTCGAGTTCGGATCCAGTCTGGCTCGGTACTCACGCTCATATTAGTGGCACAATGACTTGACGCGTCAAGTTAAAAGACCCATTGGGAAAAAGGAGCGGCGGGAGAAGGTCAACCGAGTAGTTAGCGCAAATCGTTATTGTACCAGGGATCGATATTCGGTCCTCTGTGACAGAAACGCCGATGTTTGGTGCCTGGTACGCGGATAATAATTGTTGCGTTAGAGCGGCCGCGCAATTGGCAAGCGGCGTGTTCGATAGGATGGGGCACTGTGCCGCCTGGCTCTGAGAGCCGCAAGCATCCGGCGGACCTTGATTGTGCACCATTGCGTATCGTCCTGCCTGCTCGACCGCAAGTAGCATGGTATTGTAGGTGCAAAAGGTTTGCCCGAACTCGACGATGCCGAAAATCAGCAGGAGGAGGAGCGAAATCGTAACACCGGCCTCGACTGTCGCGCTGCCGGCTTCGGTGCTGTGGCGAAGCGATCCGCCGATGTTCATTGCAAGCGTACTTTCGTCGATGCGGTCAGGGTCGCAGGTATTCCCGGCCACGGCACCAGCGGGGTGAAAGTCTGGCTTGCGCTGATTGTGAGAAAGACGCGGTTCGGACCTAACCGGCCTGCTGTAGCGCACGATTCGGTGCATGCGATCGACGTCATGTCATCGCATTCGCAGCTCTGGAGAAAGCTCGGAGGAAAAGTGAGCGCAGGCGTGAACTTCGTCGAGGTTTGCATTGAGCTCTCGATGCCGGCGGTATCGGTCGGATTATGCCGGGCATATTCCGCGCCAATGCGTGTCGTCGCCGTGAGGGCGGTGGAGTTGCTGGTGAGCATGCCAAAATCTGCGATTCCGGCTGCGATCAGGATGATTGCAGGCGCTACGAAAGCAAACTCGGCGGCGACACTGCCGCGGCAGGCGAGATCGCAGCGGATATATAAGCGATACCATCGGCGTTGACGCTTTTCGAAACCCACGACGGATCTCACTCGGCAAGAGCGACGGTGCTGACTGTCGGAAGAGTGGCGAGGCCCGCGCCTGCACAGCCTGAGGAGTCTAGGCTCGAGTTTGCATCCACGTTCAGCCAGTTGACCACGAGCAGCAAGCATTTCGGCCCGGTGGCGCTGGGATTTCCATGAAATATCATTGAAGAATTTGGGAAGTAGACGAGGCCATTCAGCGTAGCGCCGAATCCTCCAGTGATACGGCTGTGGGTCGATCGGTAGGTCGTGCCTGGAGGCAAGCCATTGGCATCCTGAACCATCACAAGCCCGGCAAACGGTCCCGAACCGGGCGCGTTGAGATTGACTATACCATCCGTAATAGATACGTATCCGATCGTGCTCATGCGCGTCGTAAGAATGATCGTGACGCCGATCCCGTTGACGTTGTCGCAAGCCGAGCACTTGAGCACCCCGGTTGGCTCGACTTTCAGATTTCCGGTTAACCAATACGTACCGGGCGATAGATCGACCGTTTGACCCGTGGCGATTTTCAACCTCGGAATTACGCAGTTTGCTGTAGTGTAAAACGTGACAGGCCCGCTCAGCGTCGGCACGCAGTCACCTACAGCGGGCATTCCCGTCGTGATATAGGCATGAGTGAGGGTGCTTGCGTAAGGATCGGCGACCGCGGCAGCGCCGATCCTGATGGGTGACCCTAACGAAAATTCCAATGGCGGTGCCGCCGGGTCGATCGGGTTTCCTTGTAACGAGACTTCACCGACCGTGAAGAGGGTCGCGGCGGCTACTGAACTTGTAGTAGCGTTGAGCTCGATCGCGGTGGTACTGTTGGAATTGGCCGCTATCGAGCAGTTGGGCATGTCGACGCGCGTCGAGGCGGCGATCTCGACATCCGTGCTGGTTGTTCCCAGAGCGAGAATGCACGGATTGTTCAGGACTTCGATTGCGGCGATGGCCTGGTTGGCTACGGTGATCCCGGACGGGAACAGCCCAGAAAGCAGTGCTTTTTGCGGTTGCTGCAACGTAACAGCCACTCCGAGGCTGACAGCGCTGTCGTTATAGGGATAGATGACTGCCGGGGTGGGTCCCGTGTAGCCGTTCTGCGCGGCGGCCTCACTCGCCGCCGGAATCAGGTCGGCAGCGATATTGCTCTTACCGGCAATGACCTGGTAGGCGGCTGAAATCGCCGCGGCATCGGCGGCTGACTGGTTCTGCAATTTGATATTGTACCATAACCCGGTTTCGGCACCGAGCGCGCCAAAGCCGATCAATACCGGAAGAGTGATGGCTACCACCGCTGCGCTGGCGCCAGAGTTGTCGTGGGAATATCGTACGATCGCGCCAAATAGCGAACCCGGCGGGTCCCGGTGGATCGTACGGCTCGGATTTCGTGAGGTGAGGGCCATTGGCGGCAGGATGTCGTCACCAAACCTTCGTCAGCATGTCCACGATGCGCAGCACCAATGGAGTGCCGATCACAATCAACAGGGACGGCAGGACGAATAGCATCAGCGGCACCGTCAAAAGGACCGGGAGGCGCGCCGCGCGTTCCTCGAAGCGTGTGAGACGCTCGGTGCGCATCTCGGAAGCCAGAATTCGGAGGGATTCGACGAGCGATGTGCCGAACTTAATCGACTGGTTTAACGTGACGACGATGCTGCGGAGGCTCGGAAGACCGGCGCGCTCAGCCAGGTGTTCGAGGGCGTGGCTGCGATCCGCTAGAACACGCATTTCCGCCGCCGTCGCGCTGAACTCCTTGGCAACCTCCGGGCTGGAGGAGTGGAGGACATGCCCTACCTGCTCGATCGCATGATCGAGACTGAGTCCCGCTCCCGCGCATACGACGAGAAGATCGATCGCGTCGGGTATGCCATTTTCCAGGCGCATCCGTCGGCGCTTGGTTAGCTTCGAGAGGACCAACTCGGGGCCCCGCCAGCCCAGGATGGAGGCTCCCGCCAGAACTGACAACCTGAGCATGGGCGAACCGACGAACCACTGGCGCCATTCGAGGAGCAGCCAACAGAGCGGAACGAACGTCGCACCGATGCAAAACTTGCCTGCGATCAGGCCCGCGAGATGGCCGTGGCCCTTGATCCCGGCTGCGACGAGGGCATCGAGCAAGCTCTTCTGCTTGGCGGTGCCGATGATCTTCGTTGAAGCGATCTTGGTTCCGAGCCGTTGGTACCAGGGCGGGTGTTGCAACTGCAGGGGATTGGCATGACGAAGCAGCGGGGCGCGTCGCAGCGCATCGAACAGGCGCTCCTCACGATCCTCACGTTCTCCTATGCGCCAGAGATTGAAGGCAGAGAGCGCAGCGACCGCGAGCGCCAGGATGACGATGGAGGTGTCAATCGGGCCGAAAGCGATTCCGCCGATCCGGAAGGCGAGGTGTGTCCGGACGATCTCGAACGCCGAGCTGAAATTCAACGCTGAATACATTGCTACCGCAGACTCTTCCTGATCATGGCCTTCATCACAGCAATACCCAAGAACAGGCTGACCACTGCGACCGCCAGCATTAAGCGTCCGCGAGGGTCTATGAACAGGATCGATATCACCTCTCGGTTGATCAGAAAGAGCCCCACTCCGGCGACAAATGGCATTATGGCGATGATTACTGTGGATGCCATTGCCTCGGCAGTAAGCGCGCGAGCTTTCATGCGTAGCGCCTTACGCTGTCGAATGATGCTGCTGAGGTTGGAGAGAGTCTCGGCAATGCTGCCGCCCGTCCGCCGCTGAATTAGCGGGCTGACTACGAAGAATCGAAAATCCGGCACGCAAACGCGGTCGGCGGAGTGCTGCAACGCATCTTCCATCTCGACACCGATGCGTATCTCGGCGAGCATCCGCTGAAATTCGACGCCCACCGGTGCGGGGATCTCATGCGCCGCCACTTCGATCGCCTCGAGTACTGGTAAGCCACCTCTGACGGCACGGATGATCACATCGAGTGCGTCGGGAAAAATGTCGAGAAACCGATGCTGATTTCGAGTTTGCGCGAGCTGCACGAGGAAGGCGGGCGCAGCTAGAGTTGCAGTGCCGATTAAAGCGATCGCGAGGGCTGACGGAATCTCAGTTGCTATGGCCGCAAAACCGATCGTCGCGTCTGCCAGAATCGCGGTCACGGCGAGATGCGGTATACCGATCCGGCTACCGGTTGCCGCAAGGGCCGAGTCAAGTCGCGCCAAGACCGCTGCGGGTAGAGCTCTGTGTTGCGGCAAGGGTCTGCGCAGCGAAACGACGTTACTAGCCGCGTTCGACGTTGTCATAGAAATCATTTTTAACCGCGGTTCGATACTCGCCTTGCGCCGTTCGGAACGAAACGTCCAGATGAGCGCCAATCCGAAAAGAATTGTCGAGCCGAGGGCAGCGAGGAGAAGTTCCTGGTGCAATTCAGCTCCCCCGAATGCCCATTGCATCGAGAAGCTCGTCGCCGAGGCCGAAATGGGCCGCGCGGGACAGGAAGTCGGGCCGCAGCCGGCTCCACTCGAACACCCCGTCGATTGTGCCGTCGCTCCGTTCGCCGCGATGCCGATACGCAAACAGCTCGCGGGCAGTAATGATCTCACCTTCCATACCGGCGATCTCGGTAATGTTTTGCACGCGGCGGATGCCGTCGCGCATGCGCTCTATATGCACAATCAGGTTGAGCGCGCTCGCAACATGCATGCGGATCGCCTTGAGCGGCAGATTGAGATTTGCCATCATCACCATGTTTTCGATCCGGTAGAGCGCGTCGCGTGGCGAGTTGGCGTGAACTGTCGACATCGAGCCGTCATGTCCGGTATTCATCGCCTGCAGCATGTCGAACGCCTCAGGGCCGCGCACTTCCCCTACGATGATGCGGTCTGGACGCATGCGCAAAGCATTGCGGACCAGCTCGCGCTGGGGGACGTGCCCGACCCCTTCGATATTGGGCGGACGCGTCTCCATCTGCACGACATGCGGCTGCTGTAGGCGTAGCTCGATCGCATCTTCTACCGTGATGACCCGTTCATCGCGATCGATGTATTGCGAAACCGCGTTCAGCAATGTCGTCTTGCCGGAACCGGCGCCGCCCGAGATCAAGATGTTTAGACGGGAGTGCGCCGCGACTTGGAGCACACAAGCCATCTGACGCGAGAGATTCTCCTGACGCACCATCCTGTCGAGCGTCAGGTTGCGCTTCGGGAATTTACGGATTGAGATGGTGCCGCCGTTGAGCACGAGCGGCGGCAGGACGATATTGACACGGCTGCCGTCCGCGAGCCGCGCGTCGACCATCGGGCTGGCCTCGTCGATGCGACGACCAATTCCGGCGGCGATACGCTGCGCAATGTTTACGAGATGCTGGGCATCACGAAATCGGGCGTTGGTCTTTTCGAGCTTCCCGCGTCGCTCGACATAGATATCAAACGGCCCGTTCGCCAAGATGTCGGTGACTTCGTCATCATCGAGGAACGGTTCAAGCGGTCCTAGCCCGATCATGTCGTCGCTGAGATCCGCGGCGAGGGCCGTTTCCTCGAGTTTGTTGAGTTGAACCCGGTCCTGGGTCGCGATCTCGCTGACCAATTGCGCGACTTCGCCCCGCAACGTCGCGCGCGGAATCCGGCCAGCGACAGACGGGTCGATCCTGGTCAGCAGAACTGTTCGGATCCGCTCCTTCAGCTCGTCAAGGAGCGCCAGATCGGCAACCTGTGGGAGACTCCCGGCAGGCCCTAAGAGCACGAGATCAGGGCGCCGCGTGTCAGCTGCCGGGCGCTGAGACCCAGTTGTTATCATCTCGCCAACCTCCACCATGGGGTTCGCTCCGACACATGGCCCGAGATCTCGGTTGCGAGCACTGCGACAGCTTCAGTGTACCTGCCAGGCCGTGCCAGTCCTGCAGCAGTACTGAGCTTGGGTCGAAATGGGATTACTATCTTCGGACGGACATCGACCTTGGCCATTTCGTCCAATGTCATCGCGCGACGGCCACCTTCACCGGCTCGGTTGACGACAATAAGATTACGATGCGCAGCACTGCTTAGGCCGAGCGTGGCTTGCAACCGCACCGTATCGCGAACCGAGCGTAACGTTTGGTCGGCGACAATGACCCGGATGTCGGCGATATCCAAGGAGCGCCGGTAGGGTGCCCCTGGGAGCCGCGGCACATCGGCGATTATGTAATGAAATTGTGTTCGTAGCGCTCCGACGAGCGTCTCCACCGCTTCGGCTAGGAACCCCACGTCGTCGCACAAAGACTCCTCCGCGCTCAGCACAAACAATCGTTCGCTGTGAACCGCCATCGCCCGCTCGAGAAAGACGCTGTCAATGCGCTGAGGATTGGCGAGCGCGTCAGTCAATCCGGGAGTCGAATTGACGTTGAGCGCAAGGGCGCAGTCACCGTTCTGCAGGTCGAGATCGAGAAGCAGGACTCGGCGTTTCTGACGATCGGCAAGATACCACGCTAGGTTGATCGCAAGCGTCGTTGTGCCAACGCCACCGCGAGCCCCCAGAAAAGTGACCACCTTTCCCAGCTTACGACTGACTGGTATACCCTCAGCCGGGGTGAGTCGAGGAGACAAGGCCTTTGCCAGCAAAGGCGGGGTGATTGGCTTGACAACGTATTCGCTGACGCCGGCCTGGACGAGGTCACGATAGAGGCCGATATCATTGCGGTCGCCGATCGCGACCACCGTGACACCAGGCTCGCAAAGCTGGGCGAGGTCATGCACCCGCGAGGCGGGCATGTCCGTCCCACTGATGTCGACAATGATGTTCTCAGGCGATCGCTCCGCGCCGAGATGCTTAATTGCTTTCGTAATGCCTCCACTTTTGATTGTAGCATCCGAAAACGACAACTGCGACAGACAGATTTGCAAAGAACCCGCAGTCTCGCTGTCGGCGACAAACGCCATTAAGCAAGCGCGAGCTGAAACCGGCACGACCCTCTTTTCGATCAGCCCGGGCCTGAGCAAGGAACTCTTCAAAAGAGGGTTCACCCCGGGCCGGTTCCCTTGGTAGGTTCATGCCCGTTGCTCGATCTAGCGGAGTAACTGGCCATGGCCGTCACGGTGCCTTTACCGCTACGGATTTGGTTCCGTGAATAACCTCAATTGCCGCCCTCTCGGGAGGGATCGGTTGATGCGGCGGCGCGGCATCGCCTAATGCCGGCGAAACGTCGCCGGCCCACGTCGACCTAACGCCGGCCATTTTGGCCGACCCCGGAAAGTAGGTTACGGCGCTTCCGCCAGTGCCGCTGTTACTGCGTAATGTCAATGATAATTTGCCAAGTTCAGTGGCCACATTAATCTTCTCCGCCTGCTCAGGCGTGACCTCCAGCGTAACCGTCCGGCCGAAACTGTTGTTTGTACTGGCGGATTTTACATCGGTTGAGTCGACTGCCAATACGCGTAAGCTCTCGACGACCGTCTCGCTAACGGAGCGGCGCGTCAGTGGCATGTCGTTCCTGAAGGACTGAGTCAGTATGACATCCACGCGGTCGCCCGGATATAAAATGCCGGTGCTGGCGCCACCGGTAGCTACCGGGATCGCGATCGCCCGCGCTGTAGGCGAGAGCACGACCCGGAGGAAATCACGGTCGCCAGGTTTGACAATCGCCGCTCGCCGAATGGGCTCTCCAGCCATGAGCCTGATGCGCAGAGCCGCACCATATACCTCACCGAGCGCTTCTTGTTCGGCCTCGGCCCGGGCGTTATTGATTGCATTGGATGAACGCAGGATTTGGCCAGGCTCACTTCGTGTAATCCGTTGCCAAGTAACATCTTTGGCCCGCAACAGGATGCCGGCTGGCAGCGTTCCGGTAGCGACTAGGATCTCGTTGCTGGCGGTCGCAGCGTCAGCGCCGAGCGGTTGTGGCAAAGCGTGTAGAAACACGGTCACGGCGACGCCAAGAGAAATCAAGAACAGAATTGTTAGAATTGTCTTGGCAGGCATAGCCGCTCACTCTATGGAGGTCCAAAAAAGCAACGCGGCGACGCCTGCGGCGGTGATGGCAACCCTGCAGCGCACGTTAGTTCGTCCGTAGCAATGGTACTTCCCTTTGCCTCTGTCGCGACGGTAGGACGACGGCACGCAGAGAGATGAGGCGTTGCAGGCGGAACATTTCTCGCTCGATGATAGCCAGCGGCAATGTGCCACCGCAAAACGTCATGAAAAACAGCGACGGGAACAAATGATGATGACCGATAAAAAAGGTCATAGCAGGCAGCAGCTTAGGGTCGCCAACAGGAGAGCAGACATTCCGCCCCGCGAGCACCCGGGCGCTCGCCCGGAATGACATAGCGACGACTGGGTCGCGTTGGAGAAGGATCCGCATCATGCTCGCGTATCGCGATGACCTCAGTGAGCACATTCGGACTGCACCTCCTGTGTAGATCGCCTTACACGACCATAGAAGGGGTACCAATCGCGAGAAGCAGGCCATCGTCAGCAGGAGCCGGTTGCTGACGGAAGTTATGATTAGGTGGTAGGTCGGAAACGAGCCGTCCCGTTGCCAACCACCACACTAAACAATACTCAAGGGGCAGGCTGCGGGAGGACAGGAGGCTGTACGGCCTTGATCTCATTTCCAATGTTGGTGAACAGGGTGTTAATACCACCGCCGAGCACGTTTGCGCCGACTGCGATGGCCAGGGCGATAAAGACGAGGAGCATGGCGTATTCGGTGGCCGTGGCCCCGCGCTCGTCCCGACGAAACCGGTTGATGACACTGCGCATTGTAATGTCTCCTTTGAGGATGGAGCGCGGCCGCAGTGCCGGTGTATGGCACTCGCAATTGCCACTCTGCCGATCCCCAGCTTAACCATATTCCATCAATGCACTGTCCAGTGTAGCGTCAGAATGGCGTCCCTAGGTGCAATTTTATTAAATTTTGACGCGATTGCCGGTCAGTTTGGCAGTTTCCGTAATGACCTCGTTGTGGGATTGGCACTGGCTCGGCAGTGCTTAGGACGGAATGGTGGTTGCCCGGCCGGATAATGGCCCAGTGCATTTGCGAAACGGTGGGTATCGGACGATGAGTTATGCGCCGAACGGGCTGGGTGCCGGCATTGGAGGGCCGGAAGATCAGGAGATCCTATGTACGGCGATGAGCGAGGAGCACGAAGTTGGAGGGACAACGGTAGCTCAGCGTTGCTATGCCAGCCTGCCGAGTACTGACCCTGAGGCGTGGATGCCGTCAGGCATGAGCGATCGTGCCATCGCGGCGAGGGGTTGGAGGAGGGGGCTTATGCGGTGATGCCGAGGGATCGGATTTGTTCGAACAGGGGCTGGACCTGGGCGCGATAGGTTGGCGCCGACGAGCGCGACAGC
>Ga0310909_10001697_pt1 | contig 13133 bp, 10 predicted proteins | sample GREbulkMGT000H_FD_203449 | JGI IMG/M metagenome (GOLD analysis project Ga0310909, IMG submission 203449) | Lab enrichment of tropical soil microbial communities from Luquillo Experimental Forest, Puerto Rico - GRE.bulkMG.T000H | ecosystem: Environmental > Terrestrial > Soil > Tropical forest >... | reverse complement strand
CGTCGCCGCGCGGCTACGAATTTTCTGAAATCCGCGATGCGGGCCAGCGCCGCCATCAGAATGCACTGTAGCGCCTTGGAAAACGGTTGCATGAGCAGCAGCAAACAAGCGCATTCTCTTTGGACGATTTGGTAAGTACAGGCTGGTGGCTACTGCTATTAAACCCTCCTCCGCGTGGTGAGGAAGCCCTCTAGTTTTCCCGATTGCTGCAACGACCGTGAATACGAGAAAGCCATGAGTGACGGGCATCAACCACAACACACAATGCCTGAGCTACCACAACCTTCCCAGACTCTTATTTCCCAAAGGAGAATTGATATGGCGCTCGAACAACTCCTTGAGGGTGATGCCAACCACACACGCGCCGCATCAACTCACCGATCCTCTTGGACACAGATACTCGGAAGATTCGTTAGTCAAATTGGTTTGCCGAAACGTTCCATCAACGACTGTGTGAACCATGAGGGTTGCCTCCGCGCGCGTCATTTCTCTCGAGCAGTAATGATGCAATCAGAGGGTCATCCGATTCCTTCGCAACTCTTTTGCACGGGAGTATTGAAGATGAGCGACACGAACAGGCTCCTTCCTAGTAACTCGCTCACGCCTACAACGGGAAGAGGCGAGCCGTTCAGGCATACCCAAGCGTCATTCGACTATTCGGGTCGGCGGCTAAAACACACCGCCGAAGTCAATATCAGAACGCCCCCGCAATGCCCGACGTTCCCAGACTCTCATCGAGAATCATCAGGCCGAGGAGCGTCCCCACAAGCGGCTCCAGATCCAGGAAGACTCTGGCGCGAGCCGCCGGCACTCGAGCTATTGGGCTGCTTTTAGCGATTCGGCATCCGGCGAACCGATCTGGATTCGCCAAACCGGAGTATCAGCAGAGAGTTGGCCTTCCGACTGGAGGAACACCGGAGCCCCAGTTTCGAGAATCCAAAATTGAATATCAGGCGGTTGCTTTCCCACCAGCGGCGCAATTACTCCGGCAATCCCGCCGATCCTGATCTTGACGACAAAGTGCTGGGTCTTGTGGACCGCTGCGCCGTACTTCAACGTCGTTTCTTCCAGAGGAATGATATTTAAATGTACGAGCCGGGGGGAAGCCCCGACAGCCACCATGGATACCGTAGCGGGCGTTCCGGGTTTGCTCAGGTTCTTCATCAGCACAGGCAGCATTCCGTTTGCTACGTCCGGCGGAAGATCCATGTGTTTAGTCGTCACCTTTCTTTTCCGCCGTCCACAGTGCGAACAGTGATGTTGCCAGCCTTTGCGTCGATCTCCGATTCGCTCTGCTGTTTGAACGAAGGACCCTTTTGCGTCACTTTGTCGCTCACCAATCGAAACTCGCCATGCTGGGTAAACTTGGTGATCTCGCGGAAAGAAGAACCGTCGTTGAAATGGAAGTTCATATCCGCGGTGACGACCCCGTCTTTCCCGCTTACGAGCTGATCCAACTCGCCGTGAGCGATGGCCTTTCCGTCGAGGTCGCGTAGGACGAGAAACCCATGGGTGATTCCTTCCAGATGGTGCACGGGAACCGGTTCGGCCGCCGAAACCGTGGGGCAGTAAAGCACGAGGAGGATCAAGAAACAGGGAAGAGCCTCGGCCGGTCTTCTGTCCCTGAAGGTGAGATGCCAGGAACGCGAAGGGAGTGTCCTCGGTCGGATGTCGGGCCGTTTCGTATGCCCCAAAAACGGATCGGCGATCGGAGTGCGTGGGCCGTGGGTCGTGCGCGTTCGCGAGCGCATGGGCGAGCGGCGGGATTTCTCAGCACTTGCGAGTTGTACTTCCGCAGTTGTCCTCACCATATGGCACTTAAGTTCGATGACCGCCCGCTTACCAGCTAAACACTTAGTATCCCATCTGGGTTACAGTTGCTTAAGTTCTGCAATTCTCTTCTCGACAACGAGGGCGTAAGCGTTGACCTGATCAGGCGTGTATCCCGCTGCGCGGAAGGCGTCGCGAATCTGATCGGGCGAGAGCTGGGCCAGAAGACCGCCGATCCATTGGGCATCGGAGCGCAGGATGTGCCTGCCGATCCAGCGCATGTCGACGCGGCTGAAGTACTCCTTGGGCGTGGCAAGGTACATCAGCGCGGGACGCGAAGGTACGTAGAAGTCAACATACTCCGACGTCTTCTTGCGGATGAACTTCGAGTGCTGGTAGGCCTTCAGGTTCCCCTTGGACATGCTATGCGTCAGACTACGGCCGGTGGTTCCGAAGCTGGCGCCGAGATCGCTGACGGCGTAATGAAGCTCAGGAGTACCCGAATCGCCGTGCTCCTCTTCATAGACGGCATTGTTTTCGTCTTTGAGGTCCCAGTTGTTGATCAAAGCCATCATGACGCGCAGACCGTTGAGCTCGCGCCGGCGAGTGAACGGGTTGTCGCTCCACTTCCAATCGCCGATCTTTTCTTCGCCTTTCAGCGACCGCTTGAGACGGACGTTATGCACCGTGCCGTCTTTGGACACGAGTTTCTGACCACGCTTCAGGCGCGGCATGTTCTCGACGCGCAACTCGGGAACGAAGTAGTCCTCGTTGGCGTAATAACCGACCGCCCAAACGAGGCGCGAAGCAACCACTTCGGGACGCGCCTCAACTCCAAGCTTGACCTTCCACTTCACGCCATCCTCGTCACGCACGTCGAATTTCGGGTTGGTGCCGTTGAGGTCCTCCTTGATGAAGGTATAAGTAGTGTGAGGCGCGTGTTCTTTGCCACCGGAGCCGTAGAAAAGATTTCGCGACGCGATGTCAGTTGGATTATGCCAAAGATACGCGGGACCTGCGGTGGCAACCGCTCCCGCCGGGTCGGGCCGCTTGCTTGCCGGGCGAGCTGGAATGTGTCCGAGCAAAACCAGAGCGACAACGACTGCGAATCCTGCGGATTTTCGTGCGGGTGATCTTGTCGTCGGTACTATCATGACTCCCTCCTCTTGCGGCGCAGGGTTCTCTGTGCGCAATGTCAGGCAGCAGTGCCGGTCAGCGTGACGTTCGGGATCTCGTCCTCGTGCTGGAATTGCAAGTCGTATAAGGTGGCGTACAAACCGCCGGAGCGCAGCAGGTCTTCGTGCTTTCCGTGTTCGACGATGCGTCCGCCTTTGATCAGGAGGATCATGTCGGCGCGCCGAATGGTAGAGAAGCGATGGGCGATGACGATGGTGGTTTTGCTCTCCATCAAGCGGCCTAAGGCTTCAAAGACGAGCTTTTCGGAAGCGGAATCAAGTCCGCTGCTGGGCTCGTCCATGATCAGGATCGGCGTGTTGCGGATGATGGCGCGAGCGATCGCGATGCGCTGGCACTGTCCGCCGGAGAGGGTTGCGCCGCGTTCACCAATTATGGTGTTGTAGCCTTCGCCCAGCTTAACGATAAATTCGTGGGCGTTGGCCATCTCGGCTGCGCGCCGGATTTCAGAGCGGGTCGCCTCCGGTTTGCCATACGCGATGTTCTGCCACACGGGCGCGCGAAACAGAATGCTCTCTTGCAGCACGAAACTCATCTGTTCGCGCAACGACTTCTGCTGAAACTCGCGCACATCGCATCCGTCGATTCTGACGGTTCCGGAATCCGGATCGTAGAAGCGGCCAATCATGTTGGCGATAGTGGTCTTGCCCGCGCCTGTGGGCCCGACCAGCGCGACCGTCTGTCCCCGCGCGATTTTGAAACTCACATCCTTGAGCACCTGCCGCCCGGGAACGTAACTGAAGGCGACATGATCGAAATCGATCTCTCCGCGGAAGCGCGGTGCGCGCCGGGAATCCGGCAGGTCCTGCACCTTGGCTTCGGTTTCGAAGATTTCGCGAATCCGTTCGTAACCGACCACCGCTTTGGAGTAGCTGTCGGTCATCTTGGCGAAATCCTGCATGGGCTTGTACATCTTGCCCAGATACCAGATAAAAACGATCAGCGACCCGGCGGAAAGGGACCTTGCCAGGACGAGCCGGCCGCCAAACCAGAGAACGAGTGCGGTGCCTGCGGCAACAATGATGCCAACCAGGGGCGAGAGCCGCGCCTTGAGGCTGCGCGCTCGCAAGGCGATCTGCACACTCTCGGCGCTATCTTCTTCCAGGCGTTGCTGCTCATAGTCTTCGCGTGCCAATGCCTTAACTACGCCGATGGAAGACAGCACTTCCTCTAAGCGAGATAGGATTTCGCTTTCCTTCTTCCTCACCTCACGCGTGGCCTTTTTGCTACGGCGAGTAACCGAATACGTCACCATGAACAGCAAGGGTGCGACCGAGAGTGCAATCAGCGTAAAGCGCCAGTTAAGATAGAACATGACGACGACCATGCCCACCAACGTCATGCCGTCAACCAAGAATCCCAACATGTTGGAGACGATGAAGCTTTGAATGGCGTCGATATCGCTCGTCAGGCGGCTGATGAGTTCGCCGGTCTGCTTCCGCTTGTGATAGTCAAGCGACAGGTGCTGAAGGTGCGCGTAGAGGAGACGGCGCAAGTCGTGCATGACCCATTGACCCACGCTGGTGGTGAGATACTTTTCGGCGAAGAAACACACCGCATCGAGCAGTGCGATAACCAGAACGGCCACTGCCGCGACCTTCAGCAGTGCGACCTTGTCTACACCGAATGCCGCGTGCAGCCATCTATTGTGCCATCCGTGCGGAGTCCCCGAGCGGCCGAAGCTATCGAAGGCGAGCTTCAGCGGCCAAGGTTCGAGAAGATTGGCAACGCCCTCGCCTACAACCGCGATCAGTCCCAAAGCAAGGAGTTTGGCATGCGGCTGCATGAGACCTACGAGTCCAGGCCAGTGCCCAGGAGAACCTGTCGCAGGTTCTGTATCGGACGCTCCTACGGCGCTGGCGTCCGGCTCGTCGGGTATCGTGACCTCAGCCGCGAACTGATTTCCAATAATCTTCTGTGAGTGCATAAGTGGGTCCCAAGGAAGATCAAGTTGGTCACTGGTCGTTGGTGACACCGATGGCCTTGAAGTACTTGCGGGGTACGAACTCCTCGAACAGGTGGAAGCCGACGCTTGAGCCGAGTGCCGTCGAGCCTCGCCGTAGCGCCCAGCCGGCAGTAGCCCGCGAGTCCGGATACCACGTGTTGGAGATAAAGGCTGCTCCGTAGGTTCCTGCGAAGCGGGAGTAGGCAGGAATACGACCGCCGTCGGCCGTCTCAGAAGTGAATGTCTCGACGATCGCGTGCTGGGCACGTTTCCAAACGCCCGTTTCTTCCGAGCGGTGGTAGCGTGGATCCTCGCCGTCAACAGCAGCGACGCCAAACCGAATGGTTTCAGAGATCAAGTGCCGACCCATACCGGATGCAATTCGATGTCCGTAGCCTTTAGCTCCTTGTCCCCACTCGGGCGGCTCGTCTTCCCATTGACCTATGCCTGCACCGAGGGCCGGGCCGACCACGCTGTAGGGGCGAAGGATTGTTTGCCGATAAATAGTGAATCGATCGCCGAGGGTCAGCTCACTAAGGGGTTTGTATGTCCGCGCAGCGGCGGAGGGAGCGTTCGGCAGATTGGGCTCCTGTGAACCGTTAGCCGATTGTGGATGGGGGTTCTGATCCACAACTGAACTGCCGCCAGATTGAGGGTTCGATGTTGCATCTGAAGAGTTTTGTTGAGCCAATGCTCGGTCAGCAACCAGTAGCGCGAACATTATTACGACTGCAATTGCGAGTTGTCGCCCCGCGGGCAAATCAAAACAAGATATACGCAGGTTACCTTGGGTTGTCATGTTGTCTCCTTCGGCGGAGTTTCTGTCTTCGCCACCATTGACGTTGCACGCATCCGGATGGTGTATCGAGCGCGGATTCACCTCCTTCGCCTTCAAACGGACGGTTATGTCGCCGTTGTCACGCTCGAATTTGCGCTATCCGACAGAGGTTTAGTTAGAAGCGGCACGTACTCTGCCAAGTTGTCCGGCGGGGTGTGCCAGGTGCGATATTGCACAGTCTTAGCGAGATACGAGTTACGCAATTTAACTTATCTATGGATGACGAGCGGGTACATCCGTAAATAATGGCGATGTTGGGTAATTTCTTCTGCAATCGCCTATTAAGGCTTATGCCTGAGTTTCTATCGAAAACAACAGTAGTCGCAAACCATGGCGATAGCACCGCATCCAATCTTGGTTGTGCGTGAATGCCGTGATCGAGGTGAGATGTGAGATTGATCATCCAGCCCGAAGACGGAGTTAAACCGCTAATTGACGGAATCGACCGCGCCAAAAAGAGTGTTGAGATTGCGATCTTCCGCTTCGATCGCAGAGAGATTGAGAGAGCGCTGGAGAATGCAGTGCGGCGCGGCGTGTTTGTACACGCGCTAATCGCCGATACGAATCGCAGCGGCGAGAAGAACTTGCGCAAACTCGAGATGCGGCTGCTTGCCAAGGGAATGACGGTAGCCCGCACATCGAACGATCTGCTCCGCTATCACGGCAAGATGATGATCGTTGATCGGCGCGAGCTGTTTGTACTGGCGTTCAACTTCACTCGGCTGGACATCGACCACAGCCGCAGCTTCGGGATAGTTACGCAAAATCGCCATTTGGTGCAGGAGGCGATCAAGCTTTTCGAATCGGATACCAAACGCCAACCTTACACCCCGCGCCACAATAAGTTTCTTGTCAGCCCGTTGAATGCACGTGAAGAGTTGTCAAAATTCCTCAGGGGAGCAAAGCAAGAGTTGCTCATCTACGACTCCAAAATCAGCGACATGGCCATGATTCGGACCTTGGAACAACGCACAAAGTCGGGCGTTTCGGTCAGGATCATCGGGCATGTCCCGAGTCGAAACCGCGCGCTTCCTGCAGGGAAACTGCCTCACATTCGACTCCACACGCGGACGATGGTCCGCGATCGGAAGCAGGTATTCGTCGGCAGCCAGAGCCTGCGTGAACTGGAGCTGGACGCACGGCGAGAGGTTGGAGTAATTCTGCGTGACTCGAAAGTGGTCAACGCTATTGTGTGGACCTTCGAATCCGACTGGGCCACAATTGCGGCTTCTGCAGGACAGCCGGCAAGGGAGAACGCCACCCTGGTCGGTGCGAAGGCAGCAGCTAAGGCTGCCGAAGCGATTACGAAGGACCTTCCACGGGTGGCTCCGGTCGTGGAAAAGGTAGTGCAACAAGCTGTCGGAGACAGCGGCAATGTGGAGCTTGACCATGCTGAGCTTGAGGCCAGCGTTAAGGACGCGGTCGAGCACGCGGTTCGAACTACGGTGAAGGAAATGGTTGAGGAGGTTGCGGAACAGAATGAGCCGCCACGCTAGTTTGGGAGCGATGCATGCATTTGAGTTTAATGATGAGTCGGCTGAAGTCCATTTACGGTAGCGCCTTCTTCGTCGCGCTGGCGACGATGTGTTTGGCATTCGGACAACAGCCACCACCGACGGCCAAGTCTCCCGGAGTGAATGCGGACTCAGTGATCATCGGAGATTTTGACAAGCAGGTCAAAGAATATTTGAAGCTGCACAAGAAGGCAGAAGCCGGAGTGCCTCCGATGAAGCCCACCGATTCTCCCGAGGCCATTACCGAGCGGCGGCATATGTTGGCGAGCCGTATTCAGACGGCGCGGCAACAGGCGAAACAGGGGGATTTATTCTCACCACAAGTGAGTCAGCTATACAAGCGGTTGATTGGGATGGCCTATCAGGCGTCGGGACCGGCGAAGGTCGGAGCGAGCCTACGTCATGACGAGCCGGTGCGCGACGTGAAGCTGCAGGTGAACGCCGTGTATCCGGAAAGGACCCCGTTACAAACTACGCCACCTTCAATCTTGACGAATTTACCGCCGCTACCTCCCGAGCTCGACTATCGAATTGTTGGTCACGATCTGGTGTTGAGAGACACGGGAGCGAACATCATCGTTGATTTCATTCCGGCAGCGATTCCGCCGTCGTGAGTTGTCGTATGCCATCAATGAAAACATGTGTCGCTGTTGCACTTCTGGGCTGCATAACAGGCGCCGTGGTTCTGGCACAGACGGAGACTCCGCGGCTGACGTTGGTCGAGTCGGCACTGGAGAGCAAGGTTGCCGCGAGCACGACTGAACGACTGTCGGCAGCGGCTTGCGAACTGCCGGACGAGCAGAAATCCATTCGCCTGGCGGTCATTGGCGACAGTGGTACGGGTGGAATCGAGCAGTACCAGGTCGGCCAGCAGATGGAGAGTTGCCGCGCAAAAAGCGGTTTCGATTTCGTGCTGATGATGGGCGACAACATCTATGGTGGAAAGAGTCCGCAGGACTTTGAGCGCAAATTCGAAGCACCTTATAAATCTCTGCTCGACGCAGGAGTGAAGTTTTATGCCTCGATCGGCAACCATGACGACACAAACGAGCGTCTATACAAGCCGTTCAATATGGGGGGACAACGCTACTACAGCTTTAAGAAGGGGAACGCGACGTTTTTCGCGCTCGACAGCAACTACATGGACTTGGCGCAGCTCGACTGGCTGGAACGCGAATTATCGTCAACGAATACTCCCTGGAAGATCTGCTTCATGCATCATCCGTTGTACTCGGACGGGAGATATCACGGGCCCGATATTGATTTGAGGGCGCACCTTGAGCCTCTGTTTGAGAAATATGGAGTCAATGTTGTTTTCTCCGGCCACGACCACGTGTACGAACGATTGAAGCCGGAGCATGGAATCAATTACTTCGTGCTCGGCAATTCGGGTGAGTTGCGATTTCGCAACCTGAAAGCTTCGGCGGAGATGGCAGCGGGGTTCGATACCGATCGCAGTTTTATGGTGGTGGAGATCGCAGGCGACAAGCTGTACTTCCAGGCGGTTTCGCGAACCGGACAGGTGGTGGATTCCGGCGCGCTGGATCGCCCGCAAAACCGCTGAGACGCCAGACCCACTCATACTAGTGTTACGAGTCTTCGGAAGAAAATTCTTTGAGGCCAGCGGGAAGAGAATGCGTCCCGTCGTAGCGTAAATTGCTCCGAGTTGGTTTCCCATCACCGTGGTGGAGGTCGTCGGATCTTGGGCGCGGAAGCCCTCAAGAACGCCGTGAAGTAGGTGCGCTGACGGCCCTGGCCTACGTGCTGATCATCGGAGGGAGCGGTTTGAGTGTGGCAAGCAGATCGCGGCCTGTCTCGGTCTGGTTCCGGAGGAAGACTCCAGTGGGGAAAGGCGCCGGCTGGGACATATCAGCAAGCAAGGTAGTGGGTTGATGCGTTTCTTGCTGGTGGAAGCGGCGCAAGTTACGGTACGGAGCGATCCGGAGTGGCGGAGCAAGTTTTTCCATCTGGCCATGCGACGAGGACGGAAGATCGCCAAGGTCGCCATGGCACGCAGACTGGCGGTTCGTCTGTACTGTCTTAGAGGGCTACGGCCCGCGAAACCTCATGAAAATTATTCAGGGTCAAAGGCAAAATAGGAGAGGCTCGGAGCGGCGAGGTCGACACATCAATGGAGAAGTCGAGGCTGTTGTACTGTCTGATCCGGAGCGTGCGTGATTGAGCGAATAATTGGGCGTTGTCCGATCCCATGCGGGAGCGGCGATAGCCTGTGACCCTGGTTAAAGCTAACTTATGGCATGCTCTCCGCTCCCGCCAGGAGGACTCATGTACAAGATAGCGGGAATTGACGTCCGCAAAAAGATGCTGGCCGTGGTCGTGGCCGATGTCGAAATCGAAGAAGGGTATCAGTTTGAGCGGCGCCGGTTTGGGAGCAATCCCGAGCATCTGCGGCTGTTGGCGGAATGGCTGGTCGAACAGCAGGTGAGAGAAGTATTCACGGCGCAATATTGGCAACCGGTCTGGGCCGCACTGGAACGGTACTGGAAACCAATCAGCGAGAAGCAGAAAGGGCCAGGCCCGAAGTCGGGAACGCTGCATCTGGCGCAAGCGCAATCCAATCGCGGGCCACGCGGGCGCAAGAGGGATTTTCCTGATGCCGAACGTCTGGTGAAGCGACCGGTGGCAAACGAGCTGACCCTGAGTTTTGTACCCGATGCCGAACAGCGTCTCTGGCGCACAGTAATGCGAAGAAAGTACCAATTGACGCGCAATCGGGTACAGTTACACAACCGATTAGAGGCTCTCCTGGAAGAAGCTCATATTAAATTGTCCAGTCTAGTCTCGGATCTGCTGGGCGTCAGTGAACGCGTCGCATGCTAAAAGCGCTGGGGGATGGAGAAAACAACCCGGCAGTTCTCGCCGCTATGGCCGATAAGAAGTTGCGTGCCACACCGGCGCAGTTGTGCGACGCACTTGGCGCCTGCACGGAACTTAACGGAGTTTATCGCCGACTGTTGAAGATGACGCTAGAAGAGTTGCAATTGCTCGAGCAGCAGATCAGTCAATTGGAACAGGAGATGGCCAGTCTGCTCCGTCAGCACCAGGACTCAGTGCAACGACTAGCGGAGATCCCTGGCCTAGGCGTCGGCTCGGCACAGCAGATCATCGCAGAAGTAGGTGCAACGGCGGCGACGTTTCCTTCAGCCAAAGAGCTCTCCTCGTGGGTCGGTGCATGCCCTGGAGATGAAGAGAGTGGAGGCGTGTCGAAAACCCATCGCTCGCCGAAGGGCAATCGCCGGATGCGGGGCATTCTCAATCAATGTGCCAATTCTGCAATTAAGGTTAAAGGAAGCATCTTTGAGATCGTTTATCGCCGTCTGGCACCACGCTTGGGACACAAATCAACTATCGGAGCCATTGCCCATCGGCTTTGTCATCTGATCTGGATCATCCTGTATCGAGGAGTACGTTATGAGGAACGGGGCCCCGCAGTGAGCCAAAGATCCAGGAAACACCGCACCAATAGAATGATTCGTGAACTCCGTAGTCTCGGTTATCGCGTCGAATCGATGAATCCCCAACCGGCATAATGGGAATTTTCGACCCTGGATGTTGCGCCACCAATGGGACTACCAGTTAAGAAAGTTCGGTCCGCAGGGTCGAAAGCCCATGCTAAGTCGGAGAGACGCCTGATTGCAAAAGTATCCCGAGGGGGTCGAATGTCGGGCCGGTGTTTCGACCTGCCTGGCTTTCCCGATCCCAGGATCGCGTGCGTGACCCACTACTCCACGCCGGATTGACCCGCCACGCGTACAGAATCTTATTCGCTCTGATTCTTTGCGAATATACTGCCGGATCAACGAAGTATCAGGCGCCAAAATGGTCTTGACTAATCGCAGACTTGTTCGCAGTATTGTATGACCATGCGAGGAAGGGCTGGCAAGTCTGCATTTCGGTTGTGACGGCTCTTTCCGCCCTCCTGCTTGTCTTGGTTTAATCGCGTCTTAACTTGTTGGGTCGTGCTGACGCACCGGATGGTTCGCCGTGTCTGGATTCGTTGTGGCCTGCTCCGTCTAGTAGAAAGGAAGGCATCTGCATGAAGGACCCTCAAGAACAATGCGAAGGGACCGCGCCGGTTCAGGACGAGGAAACCCGTAACGAGAAACATAACAGCCTCACCAGAGGGCCAGCCGACAGCAGCCGCCGCTCGTTTATTGGCAAAGTTGGATTTGGCAGCGCCGCAGCAATGGCCTTGGCCGCGGTACCGCTGGAGCCGCTGATCGGAGGCAAGCACGCCGAAGCCGAAGCGTCGGTCGTTCGCTATCGCTCAAACGATCGCGCCTACGACAGCTTTAATTACCGCAAGAGGACCGCGCAGAACGAGAAGATCGATAACGGCTTGCTAGCCGATAACGGCGATTCACGCCGCTTCACCGACTTCAGCGGTAGTTGGAGCAAATGTCTGCCGCACCCCCATCTCGGTATCGTGCAGCCCGCCGCATGGTTGAGCCTTACGCACGCCCTCCAGACTGGCCGCTTCTCCGATTTCCAAAACATCATCGTAGGAAATCCCGGTGGTCCAGGCTTCACCGGAACGCTCAATGGACCAATGGGCGCCTTGGCCTTTGATTTGGAGGGGATGGATGCGTTCGCGACCGTGATCCCTCCCGCTCCGTCAGTGAGCAGTGCGCAGACCGCTGCCGAAGAAGTCGAGCACTATTGGGCGGCTCTCATGCGCGACGTGCACTTTGAGGATTACTCGAGCAGCCCTCTCGCTGTTCAGGCCTGCGCCGACCTCAACAACATGTCGTACATCCAGAACCAGAACAACATTGAATTTCCCTATCCCGTCACGCCGCAAAATCTCTTTCGCGGCCAGATTGTTCCAGGCGATGGGAGCGTGCAGGGACCGTTTATCTCACAGCTCCTGATGCAGCCTACATTCATGGGCGCGCACCCGATGAACCAGCAGATTGTCCGGTTCTTGTCAGTCGGCGAGGGAGGATCGGACTTCTTGACCGATCCCACCGAGTACCTGAGGGTTGAGAGCGGCTTCCCGCCGTCGTTCAGCCTGCAGTTCGATCCAGTATTCCGTCACGTGCGCATGGGCCGGGACTTGAACGCTTACACCCACGTAGACGCGCTCCATCAGGCGTACTTTGTCGCCTGCCTGGTTCTCGCGGAGATCGGGTGTCCGGTCAACCCCGGTAACCCCTACAACGGCTCGCTGACCCAACACGGCTTCCACACGTTTGGCACACACGCAGGCGGTCCGGTAGACGCTAAGGGCACAGTCCCCGAGATGGCAACGCGGGCCTTGAAGGCCGCCTGGTTTCACAAGTGGGTTGTGAATCTGCGGCAGCGCCCGGAAGAGGTCGGCGCACTGCTACACGCCCGGTTAACCAACCAGAATCCGATGCCGCAGGCGGCATTGGCACTGCATCCGGACTTGCTCAACTCCGCCGTGCTGCCCCTCATTCACTCGACCTACGGCACCTACATGTTGCCACAGGCATTTCCCGAGGGCGCGCCAGCACACCCCTGCTACCCCACCGGACATGGAACCGTCGGTGGGGCCTGCATCACGGCCATCAAATTCTTCTTCGATGGCAGCCAGCTGATCCGGCCGCTACTGTTGGCCGCCGGCTCCGATGTCATGGTTCCGAGCCAAGATGGTCTTTCGCTCGTGCCCTACACCGGCGCCGACCGCGACAGCCTCACTATCGATGGCGAGCTGTCGAAGCTTGCGTGGAACATCACCACTGGGCACGGCATCCACGCTGGTATCCACTTCCGCAGCTCCAGCTACTACTCGATCTTGCTGGGCGAGCAGCTGGCAATCAGCGCGCTGAACGATCGTGCCGACGGTTACGCCGAGCCGTTCACCATCAATATCACGAAGTTCGATGGG
>Ga0310909_10001694_pt1 | contig 13134 bp, 9 predicted proteins | sample GREbulkMGT000H_FD_203449 | JGI IMG/M metagenome (GOLD analysis project Ga0310909, IMG submission 203449) | Lab enrichment of tropical soil microbial communities from Luquillo Experimental Forest, Puerto Rico - GRE.bulkMG.T000H | ecosystem: Environmental > Terrestrial > Soil > Tropical forest >... | reverse complement strand
CCTTCATCTTCCTCGGGCCGACCGGGGTGGGCAAGACCGACCTCACGCTGGCCCTGGTCGAGTTCCTCTTCGGCGACGAGGGCGCGGTCATCCGGATCGACATGTCGGAGTACACCGAGCGGCACACCGTGTCGCGGCTCGTCGGCGCGCCTCCGGGCTATGTGGGATACGAGGAAGGCGGCCAGCTCACCGAGCAGGTCCGGCGGCGGCCGTATTCCGTCGTCCTCCTCGACGAGATCGAGAAGGCGCATCCGGAGGTCTTCAACGTGCTGCTACAGATCCTGGAGGACGGTCGCCTGACCGACGCCCAGGGGCGCACGGTCGACTTCAAGAACTGCGTGATCATCATGACCAGCAACGTGGGCGCTCCGCAGATCCAGCGAGACACCGGGCTCGGGTTCCGCGGCACCGAAAGCGAGCGGCTGGAGGCCGAGCGCACCTACGACCGGATGAAGATACACGTGATGGAGGAGTTGCGGCGGACGTTCCGGCCTGAGTTCCTGAACCGTGTGGACGAGATCATCGTCTTCCGGCCGCTGATGCGCGACCAGATCCGGGCGATCGTCGATATCCTCATGGAGCGCGTCAAGCGAGAGATCCGGGGCCAGGGCATGGCGTTGACGATGACCGATGCCGCGCGAGAGCTCCTGGCGACCGAGGGGTACGACCCCCAGTACGGGGCGCGGCCGCTGCGGCGCGCCATCCAACGGCTGGTGGAGGATCCGCTCTCGGACGACATGCTCCGAGGCAAGTTTGCGGCGGGCGATGAGATCGTGCTAGACGTCCGCGAGGGGGCCGTCGTGTTCGAGAAGAGGCGCGAGCCCGTCTCGGCAGACAAAGGGGCGTAGGCGCCGCGGCAATCGATCGGGACGGCGACGGCCCGGGCCATCCTCCCGGGCTCACGCCAGATGGTGCGGAGACGTTGCTTCGACTTCAGCTTCGTTATCATGGGCAACCTCTGCTACGACGAAAGCACAATCACTGCTCATGTCGCCCAAAGAATCTGATTACGAATCAAAGAGTCGGTCAGGAAATCTAAGCAGGTTGCTGTGTAAATACTCGGTTCGTCATGGCAGACGCGAAACGACGTGACGCGCCCGGTCGATATACCGTTCCGCAAATTGGTTCTCTGGGATCTCGGGGAGAGGCACGGGTAGACCTCGCGCGCCGCTTGGGCGAACCGCTCCGCTGCCTCAGCCTTGAGGGGAGGCGTCTCCAAGCAGATCGCGTTCTTGCAAGCCCCCCCTGCCGCTGTTAGACTACGAGAGGAGTCTAGCCCTCACAGTTATTCTCTCACCCACGAAGCACAAACGGAGGCCGAACGACTTATCGACGCAGGAGCATGACAACGGCAACCAGGAAACGTAGGAATCTGAAGATCGGTTACGTACGGTACGTCGATTCAACGGGCCTTAAGGCTCTGTTGGACTGTCACAATATCTTTCAGCAACGTGGTCAGCGATTGGCTACAGCAGGGCCGTCAACCATGCTGTTGAAAACCCTAAACATTGTTGGCCTCGCGAACTCCATCCCCATCTTTCCTTCAATTGACGCCGCCGTCGCTTTTCGTTCCCGTGAAACTCGCGAGGCAAAGTAGGGGCGACTCTGGAGTTGGTTGTAAATGCCTAACCGCTTCTTCCTCTCCACCATTCTTGGCGGACGTTTGCTCCCCAATGGCATCCCCCAATGGGGACCATGGGACTCTTCTCGGTTGCATTGGTGGACAGAAGATTATTGCACTTTTCTACGAGACCGAAAGGTCCAGACCGCAGAAGAACTCGATGCCGTGATGAAGGAGCCGACGGGGGTGGCCCCAACTCAAAACATCTGGATTCACGAAAGCCTTGAGGATAAGGCGCGGCGGATGTGGGAGGCGGGACGGTGAAGCCGGAGACCAAGACACATCTAGCTAGGCCTCCGCAGTGGCTCGGCAGCGGGCGCCTAGGGTGAGCTCCGGGCTAGCGAGGATTTGATGCCGCTGCACCCGGTCCTCATGGCTCGGCTTCCCCGCAGGCAGGTGGCGAAAGGCTGAGCGCAAAGCCCTCGCACTGACAGAGAGGAACGTAGCCAAACGCACCCGTGCCGTTGGGAACCTGGCACCTACCCCTAGATCGTTCTTTTCGTGAGGATGCCCACACGAACACATTGCTCCTTCAGGGGTGGGCTCAGGTTCCCCCGGCCAGGGTAGTGGTTCTACGTTGGCCAGGGGGACTCGACGGTGAGCTTCCTGGAGGATGTCGGTGAAGGCCATTACGCCTTGACCGCTCTGCTAACGTGTCAACGCCGGGTTAAAAGGCGTGGTTACATTAAGTTCTCCGAGGTGTGTGGGCGAGACGTCAGGATGAGTCTTCATTCCCTATTCGGGCCCGGCTGGTCGGGATGGCTGTCCTCAGTTGAGGGCGGCTCAAGCAGATGCCGCATCTGACGCAAGACGTTCTCCCGCTCCTCCGGTGCGAGCGCGGTGGATGATCTCATGGGATCGGGACCGCAGAAGACGAGGAGGCCCTGCTGCTAGGCGCCCTGAGGGCCACTCGGCCCTTTCGGCCCCTGCCCGGTGGTCCGATTGGACGATGGACGCGGCTGTTGAGTGTGGCATGCTCTTCTCATGGATAAGCACATGCTTGTCTAAACCGCAGGACACGACACTGACGACAAAGCTACTCGAGCGCGTGGCGACAAGCCTGTTCGTGGCCGAGATAACCAATAATCCAAACGGGTGAATAGATGAGTTGATTCGCGCTCTTGCTTCTCTGCCCGCGCAGGAGTACACTTAAATCGGTTCCCCTTCCTAACGTTCACGGCCATTCCCCGCGGCAATAGGTCGGCTCCACGGAGGAGAAGGCCGCTAACTGAAACACGCCGGCTCCTTGGAGGGCCTCATCGTGCACGATCCGCGTACTGATACCTTCATGGCACCCCTTGTCTGCGTGGTCGAAAGGATCTCCGGGGCCATGCTGGTCCGCACTGGAGGTCTTCTGGATTCAACACAATCGAGGAGGATGACGCATCATGGCAGTGACTAATCCGCTCGGGATCGATCTCGACCAGTACAAGTACGGGTTCCACGATCCGGAGCAGTACGCGTTCAAGTCCCGCAAGGGCTTGGATCGAGAGATCGTGGAGATGATTTCCCACATGAAGAGCGAGCCCGAATGGATGCGGGCCTTCCGGCTACACTCGCTCGGAGTGTGGGAGAAGAAGCCACTCCCGACCTGGGGCGGCAACGTCGGCGAGATCGACTTCGACGATATCTACTACTACGTCAGGCCGATGGAGAACCAGGGGAAGACCTGGGACGATGTCCCGGAGAATATCAAGAAAACCTTCGACCGGCTGGGCATCCCCGAGGCGGAGAAGAAGTATCTGGCCGGCGTCGGCGCCCAGTACGAGAGCGAGGTCGTCTACCACAGCCTGCGCGAGGAGTGGACGAAGCAGGGCGTGATCTTCCTCGACATGGACTCAGGCCTGCGCGAGTACGCGGACATCGTCAAGGAGTACTTCGGCACGGTCATCCCGCCTGAGGACAACAAGTTCTCCGCGCTCAACAGCTCGGTGTGGAGCGGCGGGTCGTTTGTCTACGTCCCGGAGGGTGTGCACGTCGACATCCCACTGCAGGCATATTTCCGAATCAATGCCCAGAACATGGGCCAGTTCGAGCGGACCCTGATCATCGCGGAAAGGGGCTCCCACGTCCACTACGTCGAAGGGTGCACCGCGCCCACGTACACGAGCGACTCGCTGCACAGCGCGGTCGTGGAGATCATTGTGAAAGAGGGCGCCCGCGTCCGCTACACGACGATCCAGAACTGGTCGAAGAACGTCTATAACCTCGTCACGAAGCGGGCGGTGGCCTACCGCGACTCCACGATGGAGTGGGTGGATGGCAACCTCGGGAGCAAACTGACGATGAAGTACCCGAGCGTCTATATGCTTGAGTCCGGGGCGAAGGCCGAGATCCTCTCCATCGCCTTTGCCGGCGAAGGGCAGCATCAGGATCCGGGCGGCAAGGTGATCCACGCCGCGCCGCATACCCAGTCGTCCATTGTCAGCAAGTCGATCAGCAAATCCGGCGGGCGAGCAGGCTACCGGGGGCTCGTGAAGATCTACCCGGGGGCCAAGGGCAGCAAGTGCGCGGTCCGGTGCGACGCGCTGATCCTGGACGACCACTCCCGGTCAGACACTTATCCGACGATGGAGATCGACGAGGATGACGTGCAGGTTACCCACGAGGCGACCGTCTCGAAGGTGTCGGATGAGCAGCTGTTCTACCTAATGAGCCGCGGGATCAATCAGGACGAGGCCATGAGCATGATCGTCCGCGGGTTTATCGAGCCGATCTCCCGTGAGCTGCCGATGGAGTACAGCGTGGAGCTGAACAGGCTGATCCAGCTCGAAATGGAGGGGTCGGTCGGCTAACGTCCTGCCCCCATCGCCTCGCGCCCGAGGACGCGTTTGTCGCTCTCTGCGGACGATGGGAAGTGGCATGAGGAATATTTCCCCCATCTCATGTGGCAGTCGTTCAGGGGCGGAGAGATATGCCTCTTTGAGCCACGGTAAAAACCAAATAGAACTGAGGAGGATGCCCGGATGCCTGCCAAGCTATTGCTGTACCATGAGGAAGCCCGCAAGGCCCTCGAGCACGGCGTCGAAAAGGTCGCCAGCGCCGTGCGCGTCACGCTCGGTCCGAAGGGCCGAAACGTCGTGCTTGAGAAGAAATGGGGCTCGCCGACCATCACCAAAGACGGCGTGACGGTCGCCAAGGAGATCGAACTCGAGGACCCTTACGAGAACATGGGTGCTCAGCTCGTCAAAGAGGTCGCGAGCAAGACCAACGATGCCGCGGGAGACGGCACGACGACGGCCACGGTGCTCGCGCACGCGATCGTCAAGGAGGGCCTGAAGAACGTCGCAGCGGGCGCCAACCCCATGATCGTGAAGCATGGGATCGACAAGGCTGTCGACGCCCTCGTGGCCGAGCTCAAGAAGATCAGCGTCCCGCTCGAAGGCAAGGAGCACATCGCCCACGTCGCCAGCATCGCCGGTAATGACCCCGAGATCGGACAGATCATCGCTGAAGCGATGGACAAGGTCGGCAAGGACGGCGTGATCACCATTGAGGAGTCGAAAGGGATCGAGACGACGGTCGAGGTCGTCGAGGGCATGCAGTTCGACCGCGGTTATATTTCCCCATACATGATCACCGACGCCGACAAGATGGAGGCGGTCGTCGAGGATCCGTATATCCTCCTGACCGAGAAGAAGATCAGTGCGGTCAAAGACATCGTCCCCATGATGGAAAAGGTGATACGGTTCGGCAAGCCGCTCGTCATCATCGCCGAGGATGTCGATGGCGAGGCGCTAGCCACGCTCGTGGTCAATAAGCTGCGCGGCGTCATGCCGGGCGTGGCGATCAAGGCTCCTGGATACGGAGACCGCCGCAAGGCGATGCTGGGGGACATAGCGGTCCTGACCGGCGGCAAGGTGATCAGCGACGACATCGGCATCAAGCTGGAGAATGTCGAGGTGGAGATGCTGGGCCGGGCAGCCAAAGTTCGGGTCGCCAAGGAAGAAACGACGATTATTGAGGGGCGCGGGAGCAAGAAAGACATCCAGGGGCGGATCGCCCAGATCAAGAAGGAGATCGAAACCACGACCTCCGATTACGATAAGGAAAAGCTGCAGGAGCGGCTCGCAAAACTCTCCGGCGGGGTCGCCCAGATCAAGGTCGGGGCCGCCACCGAGACCGAGCTCAAGGAGAAGAAGCACCGGTTCGAAGATGCACTGAACACCAGCAAGGCCGCCGTCGAGGAGGGGATCGTCCCAGGGGGTGGGGTGGCGCTGCTCAACATCGCCAAGGCCTTGGATGAGGTTGACGTCCAGGACGGCGACGAGAAGAGCGGCGTCGAGATCGTCCGGCGGGCGATTGAAGAGCCGGCCAGGTGGCTGGCCGCGAACGCCGGCATGGAGGGTGCGGTCGTTGTCGAGCATATCAGGGCGGAGAAGCCGGGCGTCGGGTACGACGTCGCCGAAGGTCGCTTGACCAACATGCTCAAGGCCGGGATCATCGACGCGACGAAGGTCACGCGGCTGGCGCTGCAAAATGCCGCGAGCGTCGCCAGCTTGTTGCTGACCACCGAGGCGCTCTTGGTCGAGAAGCGCGACAAGAAGGCGGCGGCTCCGGGGGGCTACAACCCGGAGGACATGAACATGTAATTGCCTTGACGGCCTCAAAACACTGGGGGGATGGCGCGGCTCGGACTGTGTCTTTCTCAGAACGCGTGAATGGCGAAGCGACCGAAAGCACGAAAGCGGTCCTATCAGGTGGGATGGATCCCGGGGTGAGGAAAGTGGTGTGCCGACAAAAGAAGAAGACTTCCGTAACGATCATCGTGCCGCAAGGGCTGGGACTTCAGACCCGCCGCTCGGGGGTGAGTAAAACGCTGAGTCGATGAAGGAGGGCCGCCCCGGTGCGTCCATCCTCTGGGTAGGTCAGGACGGCCGAAGAAAAGCTGAGCCTATCGACGCCCAGCAGCAGCGGGCTGACAGAGTTTGCGCCCATTGCATCGAGCGTTTTCTGTACCAACTCAACGGCCTGAGGCTTGGGCGTCCGCATCAGCAGAGCGGCGAACCGGCCCGTCCCGTCGTGCGAGAGCTCGTTTGGCTCCGGCAAGACCTGCTCGAGAGTTCCGAGGAGATGTTGAACCGCTGTATCCTGATCGCCCCGCTCGCCCCAAGCATCCGCTTCAAAATCGTTGAGTTGAATCTCGATGAGTGAGAACGTGAGCCCCAGCTCGACACAGCGCTGAATTTCCTCATCCAAACGGGACCCAAGCTCCGACCAGGGAACAAGCGACCTGGCGAGGGCGGCCGGCGGTTCGGCCTGCCGGCGCTCCACTGGGGCGCTCTGCGACGGATGGTGCGCGAGCCTGGGCCTCGGCCTTCGCTCACGCCACTTCGCCCACTCCTCTTGCAGATTGGCGATCCCGGTGAGGCGCATGAGTTTCCGCATTTCCGCCTTATTTGGAGACGCCTCTCCGGTTTCCCAGTACTGTACTCGGTTTCGCGGGACGCCGATCTGCTCTTCGATTTCCCGCGCCTCCCTACTTTGTGGGATGCGCCATTTGCGCAGGGGGTTATCCGCGTGCCACTCTTGAGTTCGGGGCCCAATATACAACGGACGCACCTCCCTTACGTGGCGCTATCTCTCCAGCAAGGGAAGTTGGGGATTCTCGAAAACATCGGCGTCCAGCAGGTCAACGTGGCCGCTAACGCTACGGAACTGCCATGAAGCGCGCTGTTCCCTGGATTGCTTCCTTCGTCGCAACTTCCCGGACTGTTTCAGCTTTTTATCCTTTGGACCAGTTTTCACGCATAACCCCCCCCTTTAACGGAAGGGGCCGAGGCCAAAGGCCAGGGCAGGATTGTAGGTGGAGCACAGCGAGTCCCGCCGCATGGCCGCGTTCTAAGAGTTTCCCGCGGGGCCCTGCCGAGCGAGGATCGCCTCAACGGTCAGCAGCCCGCTCTCACCCGCGCGCCGCACGATACTCAGCAGTGTCTCCATGCTGGACACTTCTTCCAGTTGCTCGGTGACAAACCACTGGAGAAAGTTCTGGGTAATGTGATCGTTTTGTTGCATTGCCAGATCCACTAATCCGTTGATGTACTTGGTGACGGTCACTTCCCACTCGAGCGAGTTCCTCACGGCTTCCTCGGCGCTCGCAAATGCGTTCTTGGGTGCAGGAATGGCCGGGATGGTGACTTTGCCCCCCGCGTCCACCACGTACTTCACGAAACGCATGGCGTGATCGCGCTCCTCTTCCGCCTGGCGGTAGAAATGTTTGGCCAGTTCCGTCAGGCCCTCCGAGGCAAAGCCCGACGCGATGGAGACGTACTCGAGCGACGCCGCGAACTCACGGCCAATCTGTTCATTTATCGCTGCGTTCATCTTTTCACTGAACAGCATAGGGACCTCCTTGGAGTGTCATCGGCAGCCGGCCTGAGCGGATGCGCCTGCAGGTCCCAACCAGGGATCGGCAACTGGCGCGGTACACACGCCGGCGTTGCCTCGGAGTCACGGGCCCCAGGATATATCCCCGGGGTTCGCGTGGTTTCTCTGCGGCCGACGTCGGGTGCGGCTACGGCGTCCTCTGCGGCGGAGTCCCAGGCACCCCATCCACGAAGGGCTGGAGCAGTTTGGTGAACTCCATTGGGAACACGAACTTCGTGGCCGGGCCCGCACCGAGGGCTTTCAAGGCCTCCAGGTACTGGAGGCTCATCGTGTTGGTGTCCACGGTCTTGGCGACCTCGAAGATCTTGCCCAAAGCCAACGAAAACCCCTCCGCACGGAGGATCGCGGCCTGGCGGTCCCCCTCCGCCTTCAGGATCGCCGATTGCTTTTCGCCTTCTGCGATGGTGATGGCGGCCTGTTTCTTCCCGTCTGCCTCCGTGACGAGCGCGCGCCGGCTCCGTTCGGCGGACATCTGCCGCGTCATCGCGTCCTGGACGTCTTTCGGCGGGGTGATCTCACGGATCTCGACGGTAGTCACCTTGACCCCCCACCGCTCCGTGACTTCGTCGAGTTTGGCGCGCATGATTTGATTGATCTGGTCCCGCTTCGTCAGGGCTTCGTCGAGGCTGAGGTCGCCGATCACCGCGCGCAGCCCCGTCGTGGCGATCCCCTGCGCGGCGCGGGCGAAGTTGCCCACCTGGATGACGCTGAGCTGCGGGTCGAACACCTTCCAGTAGATCAGGAAATCAATGGAGATCGGCGCGTTGTCCTTGGTGATGCACGTTTGCGCGGGGATCTCCAGGAACGCCTCCCGGAGGTCGACCCAAACTGCCTTGTCGATGATCGGGATCAGGTAGACGAGCCCCGGACCCCTGGGGCCGAAGCTGCGGCCCAGGCGGAACACCACCAGGCGCTGGTATTCGCGGACAATCTTAACCCCGTTCCACGCCAGGAGCACGGCGACGACGACCACTGCGATCACGAATCCATATCCCATGGAGATTCTTCCCATCACGCTCCGCTTCGCCTCCCCGAGGCGGGCCTCCTTTGACCCGCAACGTCGGTTTCGACACGACCTTGGCGCCTCCGTGGTCGCCGTTTCCAGGCGAATCTTTACCACGGGGCGCGAATAAGTGTACATAATGAACCTGTTGTGCATAATGAACCTGTCCATGGGGATCTGGAAACGGTCGTGGCTTCGCTGAACCCGTCATGGGGTCCGCGGCGCGTCCTGCCGGAGCGCCTGCGTCCGGCCGTCATGTCGCTCGGGCGCGTTGGCCGGCCGTGGGACCGTCAGCTCGGGGAAAGCCGGCAGGCGTTTGCGGCATTCACCGTGTACCTCGAGTTGCCCGGGCCCCGACGATCCGCGGCGGCCGCAGCACGGTTCCTCGGTCGATCCTATGCGCTCATCGCCCGGTGGCGACGGCGGTGGCAGTGGAGGGTAAGAGCCCGGGCCTGGGACATGGAGCGTCTCCGGAATTGGGAGTGGGAAGGGCGCAGTCTGCACACACAGGCGACGCTCGCCGAGATCATCGGCGGACCCGAGGCCGCCCGTTTCCGCGCTGAGCAGGCGGCGGTGCGGGCCCGCCGCCGGCGGTTGGTCTGTGCCGGTTGTCCGTTCGTGACGCCCTCGCGTTGAGAACAACACCAGGAACAACGCCCGTCGGCCTCTGCTTTTCGCCGCTCCCGGGCCCCCTTCCCCCCGACCCTCGGAGGGGGAAATGGTTGCGAAGTGGTTCCTGGGTGACTCCATCTTCGGGGCACGCCCTAGGCACCGGTCCAACGCCGATCATGCCCGGCATCCAGCCCTGTCCCCTTCTGCGCGCCCCTGACTGTCGGGAGGGGATTCGACGTCCATGTCAGGTCTCTTCTCTGGGGCGCGCATTCGCCACGCGCAGGAGCACGTTCGCATGACAGGCGCGACCAGGTGGACACCAGCAGGCCAGGTTCTTGCCAGCCAGTTCGCGCTGGGCGTCAGCGACCGTGACGGGCAGGGCACCGGCGAGGAGAGCGGCCTCATACCGTGTGGCTGCATTGGCCTCTCTCCTCCATGGGTTGCCCCAACCGCCCAGGCCGTGTCACGCAGACGGTGTTCGGCGGGAGCCGCCACCCTTTGAGGCGTCTTCGGTGCACACGCTCAGGTGTCATGGATCCAGCTCGATCGGCGCACGCAGCTCGTCCGGCCACTGGAACCACTGAACCCGCCGGCCATCCTCTTCGACGATCCACGGTCGCTGCGAGGGACGAAGGTCCGCGTCCTGCTTGAAGAATACGGCAGCCTCGAACTCGACACACTCATCGCGCAGACTCCTCGCCCAGGCCATGTCCATCGGCTCGATCCTCCATTTCGGCCCACTCCGGCCGCCGATCACCACCCCATCGATGCGATGGAGGTCGCCGGGTCGCCGTGGCGTCAGATAGCGGCGGATCGTGACGGGCTCCAGCAGAGGTTCCACGCTCAGGAAGTGCACGATCGCCGGCACCGCAAGGAGGCGCGGGATCCTGAGGTCCGCCCAGCGCTGCGTCTCCACCGAGGTGCCGAGCCACACGTTCGGTCGGGGGGACTCGAGCCACGCCGGCGGGATCATGCGCGTGATCTGCTCGGGGCGCTTTGTCAGCAGCATCCAGTTAATCGCGGGCGTCGCCTCGATCAACGCCCACAACTTCGCTCGCTCCGGCCCCACTTGCGGGTGCACCTCAAACACATCCGCCATGCTGGCGCAGAAAATACGGCGGCGGACGTCGGCCCTCTCGGCGACTCGATTCCACCGAAGCGGCTCCTCCCAGTGGGCGGACCCGAACAGGCGGCGGGGCGTGTCCTTGGGAATCCCCCAGTGGCCACCGCCCAGGCGTCGATCCTGTGATGCCGCATAGCAGCCGACGCAAGCTTCGCTGACCTCGTTGCACCCCCACCACGGATTGAAGGTGCCATCGCACCAGGCGATGCTGGTCCGCTCCCCATCACGCCACCTCCCTCCCCGGCATCGACGCCGTCGGAATTTCCCCGACCGGCTCGAGCGCTCCCCAAGCACGAGCGACCCGCAGGCGCGGCAGAAGTCGATGCGCAGGCGGACGACCCGGAACCGCGTCACACTCAGGGGGCTCAGGTTGACGTGCTCCCGCAGGAACGGTTGCGGGCCCGGAGCCCCACAGTTCGGGCAGGGATCGCCGGCGGTAGGGCGGTGGCCATTCTGTCCCACCGGCAGGACCCGATGACGTCCAGAGCTAAACCAGTGCTTTGCCCATTGCCTCATCTCCCTTACCTCCTCCTCGGCCCGGGCGACCACGTGGCGGCGGCGCGTCCGGGCCGGGGTGCTATCGTCTTCCTCGTGCCGCGACCAGCTCACGCAACTCGATATCTAGGGCCGTCGTATCATCAGGACGGGGCAATGGTGGCGGCGGGTCCGGGGGCGATGATCGTCTTCGTCGTCATCATCGCCGTAATCGCACCAGTGGTCGGCAAAGAAATAGAGCGCCTCGGTGATGATTTCCGTCGGCGTCCGCCACGACATCCGTTGCCTGAGTGCCCATCCCTGAATCTGCCGAAGGCAGAGATCGACTTCAAATGGAAGATCGATAACATAGGGGTTGCTCGCCATTGCGTCCCCGCCCACGGGCACATTCTGGTGACGTGACATCTGGCATCCCTCCTCTCCACGATTTATCGCGCGTTTCCTCACGCCGATTGTCGGAGGCCCCCTCCGCCGGATAAAGGGGTAAGGTGGGTGGGATCCCCTCCCAGATAAACCTCACAGCTCACAGGTATCGCGCCAGCCCTAATAACACCAGCGATTTTTCTCAGTTGAATCCGTGAGGTGCCCAATTCACGGCTGCTCACAGGCTCACGGGTTTCCGCCCGCCGAACCGGCCGACCCGTGAGGTCGTGAGGGGCCAGTGAGGTGGCAATTTCACCCGGAAGATAGAGGCGAATTTCAAGCAAACCACGGTCTAGCGCGCACCCCGTGAGGTAGTGATGTCGGGAAGATAGAGCCCCCCTCCAGCCTTTACACATAGGCATCCTTGAAGAGCTCCTCTGGAGTAGGGATCACCGGCACGGACTCCGGAATCCCTGAGCCGGGTCGATACCTCGCCGGTTTCCCCTTGACCGTCTCGAGGTTGACGATGATTCCGAGATGGAGAGGTTTCCGGAGCCGGAGCGTCACTGCCGACGGATCGAGGTTAAGGGCGGCAGCGATCTTCGCCCGCGACACACCTTCCTCGGGGCCTTTGCTGGCACAGAGGGCTTCCACGATACTTACCGCCTCGGTCTGAGCTAGTGTGAGACCGCCCGCCGCTTCGCGCAGGGACTCGGCGGCCAAATCGTAGGCAATCCGGTAATCGGCCGGGCTCGCCAGTATGCGCCCCTCCTCGTCGCGTTCGCGTTGGAGCTGGTGAAGCAGGGCGCTCGTCTCGATCGTGGTCGCCAGTTGTTGGAAGTCGCACCGCATTCTGACGGACCCGGCATAGGCCAGCGCGGAGAGCGCCGGTCCGTAGGGGACGATCACCTCGCGCACCCCGGTAATCCCGAGCCACCGCTGCGCCGCCACGAAGGCGCCGACGTCGACCTTGGCGGGCCCAGCGGCCATCTGCCGGCCGATCTCCTCAATGACCAGTTTCGTGAACTCGGGCGTATCGGGAATAGTGATCGTGAGCAGTCTCGTCTGCATCTCTGCGTCGATTGTCCGCACCGTCGTGGTGATCAACCCGGTCGGGCCGAGCTTGTCGATGCGGCGCGTCTGCATCTCGCCGTCGATCTTCTCGACGACCTCATAGCTGATGCCCTTGCCCCAGGCGAGGTTGCGCATGATGGTAGCACCGATTCCGTCCTGGTGAAGACCGGCCGATTCATCGATGACGACGATCCGGTGCTGGAAGTCCTCCGCAGTAAACACGAACGCGCGCTCCGAGGCCGCAGTGAGCCGGTAATAGGCCTCATCGGGAAACAAGCGAAGCACGTGATCGAGCAGATAATTTTTGCCGGAACCGCTCGGCCCCTCAATGAGCCGGTTAACCGGCCGGCGCAACAGGCGCGAGGTGATGTCGAGATAGAGCACCTTCGCGTTCTTGGGATCGCCCGCCAGCCCGCTCTCCTTGAGAATCTCCGCGACCCGCTCCAGCAAGTCGGG